>Ga0182742_1000463_pt1 | contig 64848 bp, 50 predicted proteins | sample eDN5th37CBELigMG_FD_128880 | JGI IMG/M metagenome (GOLD analysis project Ga0182742, IMG submission 128880) | Enriched Miracle-Growth compost microbial communities from Emeryville, California, USA - eDNA 5th pass 37_C BE-Lig MG (version 2)... ...
ATGGCCAAGAGCAAATTCGAGCGGACGAAGCCGCATGTGAACATCGGGACGATCGGCCACGTCGACCATGGCAAGACGTCGCTGACGGCTGCGATCACGAAGTACTTCGGCGAGTTCAAGGCCTACGACCAGATTGATGCGGCGCCGGAAGAGAAGGCGCGCGGCATCACGATTTCGACGGCGCACGTCGAGTACGAGACGCCGACCCGTCACTATGCGCACGTCGACTGCCCCGGACACGCCGACTACGTGAAGAACATGATCACGGGCGCGGCGCAGATGGACGGCGCGATCCTGGTGGTTTCGGCCGCTGACGGCCCGATGCCGCAGACCCGCGAGCACATCCTTCTGGCCCGCCAGGTCGGCGTTCCGTCGATCGTTGTGTTCCTGAACAAGGTCGACCAGGTCGACGATCCGGAGCTTCTCGAGCTGGTCGAGCTGGAGGTTCGCGAGCTGCTGTCGAAGAACGAGTTCCCCGGCGACGACATTCCGATCGTCAAGGGCTCGGCTCTGGCCGCTCTCGAGGACTCCAACAAGGAGATCGGCGAGAATGCGATCCGCAAGCTGATGGAAGAGGTCGACCGCTACATCCCGACCCCGAACCGTCCGGTTGACCAGCCGTTCCTGATGCCGATCGAGGACGTGTTCTCGATCTCGGGCCGCGGCACCGTGGTGACCGGCCGCGTCGAGCGCGGCGTGATCAAGGTCGGCGAGGAAGTCGAGATCGTCGGCATCCGTCCGACCACGAAGACGACCGTGACCGGCGTCGAGATGTTCCGCAAGCTGCTCGACCAGGGCCAGGCGGGCGACAACATCGGTGCGCTGCTGCGTGGCGTTGGCCGCGAGGACGTGGAGCGCGGCCAGGTGCTGTGCAAGCCGGGCTCGGTGACGCCGCACACCAAGTTCAAGGCCGAGGCCTACATCCTGACGAAGGAAGAGGGTGGCCGTCACACGCCGTTCTTCACCAACTACCGTCCGCAGTTCTACTTCCGCACGACGGACGTGACGGGCATCGTCAAGCTGCCGGAAGGCACCGAGATGGTGATGCCGGGCGACAACGTGACGGTTGACGTGGAACTGATCGTGCCGATCGCCATGGAGGAGCGCCTGCGCTTCGCCATCCGCGAAGGCGGCCGCACCGTCGGCGCCGGCGTCGTCGTCAGCATCACTGAGTAAGACAGTCCAAAGTTGTGCCGGCCGGGGTGCGTTGCGCCCCGGCCGGTAATTCTATCTGCCGAGGGCGCAATGGAATTCAGGGATGTGCTCTATCTGGCCATCGGCTCCCCGCAGAAGAAGCGGGACGTCTGGAAGCGCCACCTGAAGCGCGTCGGTCTGCGCCACGGCTTCTACATCTATCAGGACCATGTTGTCTGGAAGGACCAGCCCTTCTTCAAGGAGGCGCTGAAGCGCACGCAGGACGTCGAGGGCATTCCCGACCCGCGTAGCTTCGTGCTGCAGAGCAGCCTGCGTTCGCTCGCCAATGTGGAGGGTGATCTCGCAGAGTGCGGCGTTCGTCAGGGGCGCTCCACCCTGTTCATGCTGACCGCCGATCTGCGGAAGCGCGACTACCATCTCTTCGATTCCTTCGAAGGCCTGTCGAAGCCGGGCAAGGACGATCGCGACGCACAGGGGCGGCTGCGCTGGGAAAAAGGCGATCTCCGCACGGACGAGGCGCTGACCCGGAAGAATCTCGCGGGCTTCGACAATGTCCATTTCCACGTCGGTTGGATACCTGACACGCTTGGGGCCGTTGCCGACCGTCGGTTCGCCTTCGTACACATCGACGTCGACCTCTACGAACCGACACGCGGCGCGCTTGAGTTCTTCTACGAACGGACGAACCGGAACGGCCTGATCGTCTGCGACGACTACGGCTCGGCCAAGTGCCCCGGCGCGCGTAAGGCCTTCGACGAGTTCTTTGCCAATCGCCCGGAAGGCGTCATCGAGCTTCCGACGGGCCAGGCGCTGGTCTTCAAGCAATAGTTCGTGAAAATTTGGCTGGCGCGCCTCTGGCAGAGCCGGGCGTGACTGCCGGGCAGCACCAGCCTTCGAACAGGTCATAGATTCACGGCTGAAAGGGACTTCCGGTTCGACGAGAACGGGCCGGTGCCTTGCGACGATGCGATTACCGAATGCCCGTGCCATCGAGCTGATCGGCGGCCGCAAGGAGGAGCCGATTAAGAAGGCAATTCTTATAAACGACACGTCCACGAAGCCGCACATCGGGTGCCGGATCGTCGTGGCGCGCATCCTGGCGATGGCTGCGGATGTCGGCATCCAGGTCACGGCGACTGCCTCGGTTCATACGGACTGGCGCCGTCATGATGCCCTCAAGCAGCAGATGCGGGAAGCGGATGTCGTCATCGTCAACGGGGAGGGGACCCTCCACCACTCCACGCCTGCGGCGCGCGCCCTCGCTGCGGTGGGGCCGTTTTGCCGGGATGCGCAGGTTCCGGCGGTGCTGATCAACAGCGTCTACCAGGACAATGACGCGGATTTAGCGGAGGATTGCCGCGCGTTCGACCGGATTTTCGTGCGCGAATCGCGGAGCGCCGGCTTTGCGCGGGAACAGGGATTGTCGGCTGAGGTCGTGCCGGACCTGACGCTCACCAGCTCGGTGATGGGGCCGTTTGCCTCGGCAAGCCGGCGCGACCGCATCGTGATGACAGACAACGCCAACCTGCCGTTGTCGGCCCGGATGGTCGATGCGGGCGTCGTCGAGCCTGACGTTTCCTTCCTCAACCTCAACACGCACGAATCCCAGAGTTATTTCGTTCCGCCGGTTCACAAGCCGGCGCAGGTCTTCCTTGAGACTGGTCCGACCGATTCCTCGACCTACAAGCGCCTGTCGGGGTGGTCGCGGGGCATCAAGGCAGGGCTTTCCGGCCGATCGCAGCCTTTCCGGCGGGCGCGGGCTGCATACGACCTGCGGCGGACAAGGGGCGCGGAAGAGATACTGTGCGAGATCGCAACGCCTCGCGGGCTGATCGCCGGGCGCTTCCACGCGATGTGTCTGGCCCTGCTGGCCGAAACGCCGTTCGTAGCATTGCCATCTAACACCCTGAAAACGCAGGGGCTGCTCCGCGATGCAGGGCTTTCTCACCGCCTTGCCGAGGATCCGGTGGTCGCCTTGCGGCTGGTGCGGAACTGGAGCGACCAGGAGCGCGACCGGACAGCCCGCTTCGTTGCCAGGGCGCGGACGGACGCATTCGCCATGTTCCGGGAGATCGCGTCCCTGGCGCGCTGAAGCTGTCACCACCGCGCCGCCAGTACGACGTGGTCAGAAACGGTCTCGACCGGACCTATTCAACGGCGGTCGCCGCTACCCGCCTTCTTGGAACTCCTGAAGGCATCCTCCGGCTCGAGCTCCGAGGACGCCTGGCCACTGCGGTCGCGCAGGTGGAGGGCCGTCAGCAGGCGTCGGCGCAGGGCGCGTAGCGGCACGCCGAATTTCCGGTGCCAGCGGACCAAACCGGTTGGTTCCAGAAGCCGCTCATACTCGTCGGGGCTGAGGTGGTGCTTCAGGCACCGCGCATAGTGCTTGCGGTAATGGTAGTCGTCCATCTCCTGCAACTGGCGCAGCAGGGAGCGGGCGACACGACCGTTCCACGGCCAGCGACTGCCCGGACTGTAGCTGACCTGGAAGTCGATCAGGTGCGGCCGCCCCTCGGTGTCGACGATGATGTTCTCGCGCTTGTGCAGGTCGACATAGGCCATGCCCCGCGAGTGGACTGCATCGAGCACGCCGCGGAGCTGTTCGAAGAAGTGCGGGTCTACCTTCGTGCTGTTGCGGAACGGGGCGCCGTCGACGAAGCGGCGGGCCACGGCATTTTCCAGGACCTTGCCCTGCGCGATGACAGGGCCGAGTTCATCGGGCACGAGCGGCACGTCGGCGAGCAGCTGCAGGAAGTGGGCCTCGCGGCGTGCAAGCGTGCGACCAAGCCACCGCATCGGAATGATAAAGACCGGCTGCACGCGATTGAACTTGCACGTGATTCGCGCGCCCGCCGAATCGGCATAGAGCGCCGTCGCTGCCCAGGAATCGTGCTTGAAGGTGATCTCCAGGCGATAGGTCCTGCCTTCAACCTCGACAGACGGTGGCGGCTCGGCGTTGCCCAGGGCGCGAAGCCATGCCGGCCGCTTGCGGAGCTTCTTGTCGGGGGGCGGGGTTGGCGCGGGCATGGGTCTCGGATCTGCAGGCGACGTTTCGAAGCAGCACAGCCTTGCGGCTTTCAAATCTCCCGGTCGGGAAGGCTAGTTCGCACGAACCGGCGTCCAGGGCAACGCAAAAGCGGAATTGCGAGAGTGGGGTATCCGATTGATTCCCCGTGCCGTTTGGCTCGCCACGCCTGCCGGCATACGGATTGGGCCCGTCTCGGCTCCGGCGCGACGAAACCGACGGCAGCGGGTGACGCGCCGTCAACAGCCGCGTGCGTCAGTGGTGCAATTCCGACAAGGACGGGGCTTGAATGCGCGCCCGCTTTATGAAATGAACCTCCCGCCTGAAGGGGTATAGCTCAGTTGGTAGAGCGGCGGTCTCCAAAACCGCAGGTCGGGGGTTCGAGCCCCTCTGCCCCTGCCAGGAAAACCATACACATGACCGTAGGACGCGGGGCGGTATCGCACCGCTCGCGGAGCTTTGCGTGCGTCAGTAATTCCGGCGTTGACGGCGGCCTCTATCCGACCGAACCCCAGGCGGGGCGCTGTCACGGGACCCCAGGCTTCCGTTCGATATTTCGCACAGCCGTGGAGACTGAAGCTGGCCCTATGTCCAAAGTCGCCCGCCCCGCTGGCGTTCCAACATTCAAGCGCAGGACCTCGGTCGCCTAATGCAGCTTCTTGGGTTCTTTGACTTCTGCGTCGCAGGAATGTTCGCACTGCTTGGTGATCCTGCGCGCCAGACTCAAGTGTATCTCCATGCACGCCTCGTACAGGGCGCTCTTCGCGAAGAGCGAATCGAAATCCGCGTCAGGCATTCCGCGATTGAGAGTGGCGTAGATACCGAACAGGTCGGATGGGACGTTTAACTTTACACGGCGTATCCTTGATTTTCTTGTCATTGCGTAACCAGTAAATTTGGCTACTTGAAGCCGTGTTTGCTATCGATTTCCAAGTTACAAGTTGGCAATATTGTATCAATTCATGATCACGGATCCGCGACCATCCCGTCATCGTTGCTTCGGGTAGGTCTGCCAAGGTCTCGGGCAAGTCATGGGCGGTGCGTATCGGAGGTGGCCAACGGGGAAGGCGCCCGAGCCCGTCCGGTGGTTCGCATGCAGACGGGACGATTTATTTTTCAGCGACTTGCCGGAAGTAGCTGTCACGTCGAGTCATGCCGGACATGCCGAGCCGCCGCAGCTTGCTGATCCGGGGGAAGGGGGACGGAGATGCGGGCATCGTTGGGTGTCTTGTAGCGGGCCATGGTTCGGCCACCCGACCGCCTCCTGCGACCAATCGTTCATGCCGGTCGTCACGTCTTTGCTGCGGCGCGTGCCCCTTGTCTGCCCAATCGTGTCCCTCTGGTGGGAGGCGCGCGGGCGCCATGACGAGTTCCTGTTCCAGCCGCGGCCGGTATCAGCTAACTTGGCTGCAGGTTGCGATTGCCGGTTTGCGTTTCGTAAATGTTCTCCCGCTAACGTTGTGGCGGCTCGGCCTGCGGGCGTGGCGCCGTCGATGCCGCGGGGGCGGCTTGAACGGAAAGTGGTCGAATGGCCAAGAAGGTAATGATCGTCGAGGATAACGAGCTGAACATGAAGCTCTTCCGCGACCTGATCGAGGCTAGCGGTTACGAGACGGTTCGAACCCGGAACGGGCTCGAGGCGCTCGAACTGGCGCGCTCGCATCGGCCGGACCTGATCCTGATGGACATCCAGCTTCCGGAGGTTTCCGGGCTCGAGGTTACCAAGTGGCTGAAGCAGGACGACGACCTGCACACGATCCCCGTCATCGCGGTGACCGCCTTCGCCATGAAGGGCGACGAGGAGCGCATCCGCCAGGGCGGCTGCGAAGCCTACATCTCGAAGCCGATTTCGGTGCCGAGGTTCATTGAGACCATCAAGTCCTACCTGGGTGACGTGTGATGCGCTCTCCCCGAGGTTTTCGGAGACCATCCGTTCAATGACTGCCCGCATACTCGTCGTTGATGACGTCCCGGCGAACGTCAAGCTGCTGGAGGCCCGGCTGCTCGCGGAATATTTCGAGGTGTTCACCGCGACGGGCGGCGTCGAGGCGATCGAGATCTGTGCCTCCAGCAAGGTGGACGTCGTACTGCTCGACGTGATGATGCCGGGCATGGACGGGTTCGAGGCCTGTCGCCGCCTGAAGGCGGACCCGGCCACCGCCCACATTCCCGTCGTCATGGTGACCGCGCTCGACCATCCCGCCGACCGCATCCGCGGCCTGGAGGCGGGCGCCGACGACTTCCTCACCAAACCGGTCAACGACCTGCAGCTCATGACTCGGGTGAAAAGCCTGGTGCGGCTGAAGACGCTGACGGACGAACTGCGCCTGCGCGCCTCGACGACCCGGACTATCGGGATCGAGGACGTGCTTGCCGGCCGCAACATCGACGATTCGCGGCCCCGCGTACTGCTGATCGACAAGCGGCCGCGGACGGTCGAACGGGTCCGCGACTACCTCGCTGACGAGGCCGACGTGGACGCGGTGGGCGATCCGCAGGTCGGGCTGCTGCAGGCGGCCGAGGTGCCGTACGAATGCCTGCTGATTCCGGCCTCGGCCGACAGCTACGACCCGCTGCGGCTGTGTTCGCAGCTTCGCGCCCTCGACCGGACGCGCTTCTTGCCGATCATCCTCCTCTCGGAGCCTGGGGACGAGAACCGGGTGATCCGGGGGCTGGAGATCGGGGTCAACGACTACATCGTGCGCCCCATCGACCGTCAGGAGCTCGTGGCGCGACTGCGCACACAGGTACGGCGCAGCCGCTACAACAACCAGCTGCGGGCGAGCGTGAACCGCACCATTGAGATGGCGGTCACGGACGCGCTGACCGGGCTGCACAACCGGCGCTATCTCGACAGCCACCTCAAGACGCTGGTGGAGCGCGCCACGGCCCGGCGGCGTCCGCTGTCGGTGATGATCTGCGACCTCGACCGGTTCAAGGCGATCAACGACACGTATGGGCACGATGTCGGCGACGAGGTGCTGCGGGAGTTTGCTCGCCGCTTGCGCCAGAACGTTCGGGGCATCGACCTGGCGTGTCGCTACGGCGGCGAGGAGTTCGTCGTGGTGATGCCCGATACGGGAGGGGACATCGCCCGGCGAGTCGCCGAGCGCATTCGCGCCCAGATCGAGGGGCAGCCCTTCCTGCTGCCGTCGGGACTCACAATCGCGGCGACGGTCAGTGTCGGCGTGTCGTCCCTCGGCCTTGCCGGGGATGACGTGGAAAGCCTGATGAAGCGGGCTGATCTTGCGCTCTACGAGGCCAAGACGGGCGGCCGAAACCGGGTTGTCGCCCAGGCCGCCTGAGAGCGCTCCGCATATCCATCTTTTGGGGTAGTGGCGCGATTTGCGCGCACCTGGATTCCGTTGCTTCTTGCCCGTTTGCGCCGGCTTTCGAGCCCTTCGCATTTACCGTAAAGGCAGGAAGGTCGGCGGGCTGGTTAACGGACTGTTGATTTTTAAGCGCTTCTGGACGAATGTTGAATGGCAAGTCAAGAAAGCGCCATTTTCTGCATTCGACATGGCGCCTGAACAGTTACCCCATGATGCTCAGGTCCGCCGCATCTCCTGGGTCCGTGGGGTCGGCCGGCCGGCGCTGGCGCATAGTGGCCTCCTCGTACCGCTGCCAGATTGCCGGCCGGCCCCCGATTTCCGAAATTCACGCACTATCAGGACCTCGGCCAGGCTTGCTTGGGCAACGCTCGCAAGCCGGGGAAGGCGTCATGCGCCGGCGTGGGTACGCGCGCAATCACGACCCCGGAGCGACGGCTGGTCCCTGAAACGACAACGGCCGCCCAAAGGCGGCCGCTGCAGAACCTGCGATCCAGCGCGCTTACTTGATCTTGGTTTCCTTGAACTCGACGTGCTTCTTCGCAACCGGGTCGTACTTGCGGAAGCTCAGCTTGTCGGTCTTGGTGCGGCTGTTCTTGCTCGTCACGTAGAAGTAGCCGGTGTCGGCCGTGGAGAGCAGCTTGATCTTGATGTTGGCGGCTTTTGCCATTTTTGTCGTCCGTTCGTCGAAAAGGGGTTAAGCCGGGCCCAGTGGGGTCGGCTGCCCCGGCGCGGAAAACTGCGCTTCCCATACTGGACGGGCCCGGAAAGTCAAGAGTTGCCCCGTTCGGAGAAGAGCCGGGCGAGGGCGAGCACGAGGTAGGCGAAGAAGAAAGCGCCCAGGCCGATTGGGAAACCCTGCGTATCAAACAGGTCCATGCCGATGCCGATCACCTGCGGCCCGATCACCATGCCCAGTCCGTAGCAGAGCACGAAGGCGGCGTTGGCGTTCGCCAGTTCGTGGCCGGACAGGCGCGACCCGAGATGCGCCAGGCCGACCGTGTAGAGCGCCGCCACGACGCCGCCCCAGACGAACAGGACGCCCGCCAGGAGCCGCCAGTTGCCGGCGATCGACGGCATCAGCGCCACCCCCACCAGCCCGACGAGGGCGCAGGCGATGAGCAGGTGCCGGCGGTCGCGAATCCTGTCGCTGATCATGCCCATGGGGATTTGCATGAGCACGTTGCCCAGTCCGATCATCGAGAGCAGCAGGGCTGCGTCGCCCTCGGTGAAGCCGCTGCGGGCACCATAGACAGGGAACAGCGCAAAACCGCCGGTCTCGACGGCGCCGAAGACCAGCACGGCGCCCGTCGCCGTGGGCACCAGCCAGATGTAGCGCAGGAAGCCACCGTCCGAGCCATCGTCGCGCGGGGCGATCGTCGGGCTCTCCCGCCAAGCCGCCAGTACGGGTACCAGGGCCACCATCACGATGATGAAGACCGCTGCGAACGGCGCAAAGCCTCCGCTGCCGAGTTGGGAGAAGATCCACGGCCCGGCTGCGAAACCGAGCGAGAGCACCGTGGCGTAGATGCCGAGGACGAAGCCGCGATGATGCGGCGGGGCGCAGGAGGAGATCCAGAACTCCGACAGGATGAACAGCACGGTCAGCGCGAGGTGCAGGACGGCCCGCAGCGGAAACCACATCCAGAACTGCGGTGCGAAATAGAAGCCGAGAAAGGATATCGCGCCGACGAGGATCATCGAAACCATCGTCCGCACCACGCCGAATCGCACGGCGAGCGGCGTCGCCAGCGGCGCGGCGGCAATCGAGGCGATCCCGGCGACGGCGGTGTTCATGCCGATCAGGCTGGCCGAATAGCCGCGCTGCTCGAGGATGACGCTGAGCAGAGGCATGCCGAGGCCGATCGCGATACCCACGACGCTGATCGCCGCGATCGCCGCGATGATGGGCAGCCAGTGGACGCGATCGACGCTGTCCGTCTTGGTAGTCGGTGCAGTCATTCGGACTTTGCGTGTATCTCGGTCAAAGGAGGTCGCGGCGCATCTTGCCGCGGACCATTCGGTAGAACGGCACCGGTCCGCCGGGCCGAAGCTGGGGATCGCTCGCCAGACGGCTCTCCAGTTCCGCCAGCACGGTCCGCGTGATGGAAGGCAGGGCGATGGTTCGGGCCTCGTCGAAGGTCAGCCAGCAGAGTTCCTCGAGTTCGTCTGCCGGGCCCTTGTCCAGCTCCGCATGCACCGCCGAACGCCAGGCGGCGAAGAAGTGCGTGTCGTATCGCCGCACCCGTCCGGGCGGGGTGATCGCCCGGGCCACGTAGCGCAGCGGCTCCAGCGTCGGCGACACGCCGAGTCGGGAAAAGTCCCGCCACTCGGGCTTGGAGGTCCGGAACGGGACCTCTACCCCGATCAGCAACCCGGCCTCCTCGTAGGTTTCGCGCACCGCCGACAGGGCGATTGCGCGGGCGCGCGCAGGCGAACGACCGGTACCGAGTCGGGCCGCGTCCTCGGGCGGCAATTCTGCGGCGACGGGGATGCGGGAATCGGTGTGGTCGGTGCGCCCGCCGGGAAACACGAACTTGCCGGGCATGAAGGCGTGGCGGGCGCTGCGCCTGCCGAGCAGCACGCGGTTTGTTCCCGCGACGCTGTCCAGCAGAATGAGGGTCGCGGCATCGCGGGGGCGTAGCGCCTTCCTGGTGGGAGCTAGATCACCCGATTCGGATTTGTCGATCTCCGCACGTGTCTTCCCTTCCATGCGCTCCTCATAGTGGCTCGATCGGCCATACGGAAGGCCGCGCCGACCATCCTCCACTATGCCAGCCGACAGGGTCTTCAGACTTCGGGGTGGGCTTCAACCTTGTCCGGCTCTCCACCGAAGCCGTGCATGTAGAGCGCCCACTGCAGGCCGACCACGGCGCCCTTGATCGGCCGCAGCATCGCCACCGCAAGGATGATGGTGAGCGGAATCCAGATCGCCAGGTGCTGCCAGGTGGAAAGCGTGCTGGTGGCCTCGACGCCCATGAAGGCGCCCACGATGAAGTGTCCCAGGATGACGATGACCAGGTAGGCCGGAAGGTCGTCGGCGCGGTGGTGGTGAATCGCCTCGCCGCAGACCTCGCAGGCGTCGACGGTCTTCACGAAGGATCGGAACAGGCGTCCCTCCCCGCAATGGGGGCACCTGCAGATGAGGCCACGGCCCATCGCCTGCATCAGGGACCGTGCCGGGCGTCCGCTGTGGGCCTCGCCGCCGAACACCTGTTCGTCCATGGTCATCTCCTGCCGCGCCGCGTCGCGCCATCCTTGCGGGCATGTCCCGCTCTGCGGCGCATCTTGGCCTTGTGGAACGAGCGTCGTCCGCCCGGAAGCGGCTTTGGCTCGGTGAGTATTTCGAAGCGCATCGCTCCGGCCAGCGGCGCCACCTCGACGATCCGGACCTGAACCGGATCCGCCAGCTGGTAGCCTTTCCCGCTGCGTTCGCCGACAACAGCGTGCGCGGTCTCGTCGAAGATGTAGTAGTCTTCGCCGAGCGATCCCATCGGCACGAAGCCATCCGCGCCGAACTGTGGCAATTGGACAAAGAGTCCCGCCTTCGTCACGCCGGAGACGCGGCCGTCGAACGTGTCGCCGACATGCTCCTTGAGATAGGCGGCAATGAGGCGGTCGACGGTGTCGCGTTCGGCAGCCATCGCCCGGCGTTCCGCCACCGAGATCAGTTCGGAAATGTCCCCCAGGCGCTCTTCCTCCGCAGCCGTCAGGCCATCCTTGCCCAGCCCGAGCGCGCTGATCAGGGCGCGATGCACGATGAGGTCGGCATAACGGCGGATCGGGGAGGTGAAATGGGCATAGCGCCGCAGGTTGAGGCCGAAGTGGCCGAGATTGTCCGGTGAATAGACTGCCTGGCTCTGGGTGCGCAGCACGACCTCGTTGACCAGAGCCTCGTTCTCGTGACCGCGTACGCGCTCGAGGATCGCGTTGAACTGCTGCGTCCGCAGCTCCGCGCCCCGCGCCAGCGACATGCCGATCGACTGGAGGAACTCGCGCAGCGCCTCCTGCTTGACCAGCGAGGGGGAGTCATGGACGCGGTATACCAGCTTCTGCCGCTTTGCCTCCAACGTCTCGGCTGCGGCCACGTTGGCCTGGATCATGAATTCCTCGATCAGCCGGTGCGCGTCCAGCCGTTCCGGGACGATGACCCGGTCCACGGTGCCGTCTGGCTTGAGCAGGATCTTGCGCTCCGGCAGGTCGAGCTCCAGCGGCTGGCGCTTGTCGCGGCCCGCCTTGAGCACCGCGTAGGCCGCCCACAGCGGTCGCAGCACGGAGTCGAGGATGGGCGCGGTCTTGTCGTCCGGCGCACCGTCGATGGCTGCCTGCGCCTGCGGATAGGCCAGCTTGGCCACCGAGCGCATCATCACCCGGTGGAAGGAGTGGCGGAGCTTGCGGCCGTCCTGCGAAAACGTCATCCGCACCGCGAGTACAGGGCGGTCGGCGCCTTCCTTCAGGGAGCAGAGGTCGTTTGAGATGCGTTCCGGCAGCATCGGAACGACCCGGTCCGGGAAGTAGACCGAGTTGCCCCTGTTCAGCGCCTCGCGGTCGAGGGCTGAACCAGAGCGCACATAGGCGGCGACGTCGGCGATCGCGACCGTGACCACCACGCCGCCCGGATTGTCGGGGTCCTCGTCGGGGCGGGCATGCACGGCATCGTCGTGGTCCTTGGCGTCCGCCGGATCGATGGTGACGAGCGGCAGGTCGCGCCAGTCCTCGCGCCGATCCATGGTGGCCGGCTTAGCGGCTTCAGCCTCGGCCAGCACCTCTTGCGGAAACACGTGAGGGATGCCGTGCGCGTGAATAGCGATCATCGAGACCGCCTTCTCGCTGGTGAGCGAACCGATGACGGCGAGTACGCGGCCCCTCGGCAGGCCGTAGCGAGATCCGCGCGAGGGCTCGACCTCGACCAGATCGCCGGGCTGCGCGCCGTTGCGCCCGTCAGCCTCGACGATCAGTTCCGGCTTGCCCCGCTCGACCGGCTCGACCCGGAAGCTGCCATCCTCGAGCACGCGAAAGACGCCAAGCTCGGCCTCGGCGCGGCGATCGAAGACCTTCATGACTCGCGCCGTGTAAGCCGGACCATCAGGCTCGTCGTTGCGGAAGGTCTTCGCCAGCACACGGTCGCCGATCCCGGCGGTCGAGCCGCGGCCCGATCGAGGCGGGCGGATCGCCACCGTCACCGTGGCCAAGGGGCCGTCGCGGTCGGTCGGTCGCGCGATCAGCGAGCCGTCGGCATCTCGGCCGACGATGTCGAGGACGGCGACATGGGGCAGGGTGCCGGGGCGCCGGAGGCTACGCCGCGACGTCTCCACCAGGCCCTCGTCGGCGAGGCTGGCGAGTTCCTGCTTCAGCCAGACGCGGTCCGCTCCCTTCAGCGAGAAGGCGCGGGCGATGTCGCGCTTGCCGGCCTTGTCGGGGTTCTCCTCGATGTAGCGCAACAGTTCGTCGCGCGTCGGGCGGAAATCTCCGGGCGAGCGCTTGTGGACGCCGGTTCCGAAGGCCGGAACACTGCCGCGATCCTCACGCGACGCGGGAGTTTTCTTCGCCAACCGATCTCATTCCTTCTTTTTTGCAGCCTTGCCGCCTGCCGACTTTGCCTTGGCCTTCGTCGCCTTCGTGCCCTTGTCCGCGGACTTGGCCGCGGTCTTCTTGGAGGCCGTCCGGGCCGGCTTCGACTTTCCGGTACCGCTCTTCGCCGCACGTTCGGCGATAAGGGCCAGCGCCTCCTCCATCGTAACGGTGGCGGGCTCCTTGCCCTTCGGAAGGGTGGCGTTGACCTTGCCCCAGTTCACATAGGGACCGTAGCGGCCGTCACGCACGGTGATCGCTCCGCCGTCCGGATGCTCGCCGAGCTCGCGGAGCGCGGCAGGGGTGGCGCGTGCGCCACGTCCCTTGGACTGCTTCTCGGCGAGTACCGAGACCGCCCGGTTGAGGCCGATGGAGAACACGTCCTCGATGCTTTCCAGGTTGGCGTATGTGCCGTCGTGCAGCACGAAGGGGCCGTAGCGCCCGAGGCCGGCGGAGATCATCTTGCCGGTTTCGGGGTGCTTGCCCACGTCCCTCGGCAAAGACAGCAGGGCGAGCGCCTTCTCGTGGTCGATCATCGCCGGCGTCCAGCCCTTGGGCAGGCTGGAGCGCTTGGCGTCCTTGCCCTCGCCACGCTGGATGTAGGGCCCGAAGCGACCGCTGCGCAGCGTGATCTCCTCGTTGGTGTAGGGATCGGTGCCGAGCACCTTGGTGCCGTCCTCGCCGCCACCTTCGCCTTCGCCATTGGCGGGGTCGCCGAGCTGGCGCGTGTAGCCGCAATCCGGATAGTTGGAGCAGCCGATGAAGGCGCCATACTTGCCGAGCCGCAGCGACAGCGTGCCTACGCCGCACTTCGGGCAGGTGCGGGGATTGGAACCATCCTCGCGCGGCGGGTAGATCAGGGGCGCCAGCTCCTCGTTGAGCGCCTCCAGCACGTCCGAGACGCGCAATTCCTTCGTATTCTCCACCGCGGCGTAGAAATCGCGCCAGAAGTCGCGCAGCACGTCCTTCCAGATCAGCTTGCCGTCGGAAATCTCGTCGAGCTTTTCCTCGAGATCCGCCGTGAAGTCGTACTCGACGTATTTGGCGAAGAAATTCTCAAGGAAAGCCGACAGCAGGCGCCCGCGCGAGTGGGGGATGAGCTTGCGCTTGTCGATGATCACATATTCCCGATCCTCGAGCGTCTTGAGGATCGCGGCGTAGGTGGAGGGACGGCCGATGCCGAGTTCCTCCATCTTCTTGATCAGCGAGGCCTCCGAATAGCGGGGCGGAGGCTCGGTGGAGTGCTGGGTCGCCTGGATCGACTTGCGCTCCAGCGACTCGCCGGCCCGGATTTCCGGCAGGCGGCCGCCGTCCTCGTCGTCCGTCGCGTCCTCGTCCTTCTGCTCGGTATAGGCCGCGAGGAAACCGTCAAAGCGCACGACCGAACCGACGGCGCGCAGGCCGGCCGTCCTGCCTCCATTCACCGCCTCGATCTCGACAGTGGTGCGCTCGATCTCCGCCGGCTGCATCTGGCTGGCGATGGCGCGCTTCCAGATCATCTCGTAGAGGCGCGCCTGGTCCGCGTCGAGATAGGCGCGCATGGCGGCCGGGGTGCGCGAGAAATCGGTCGGCCGGATCGCCTCGTGCGCCTCTTGGGCGTTCTTGGCCTTTGCGGAATAGTAGCGGGGCTTTTCAGGCAGGTACTTCTCGCCGAACTCGCTCTTGATGACCTGGCGGGCGGCGCTGATGGCTTCCGGCGCGATCTGCACGCCGTCGGTACGCATGTAGGTGATGAGGCCGGCCGTCTCGCCGCCGAGGTCGATGCCTTCGTAGAGGCGCTGGGCGATCTGCATGGTGCGAACCGCCGACATGCCCAGCCGCGACGAGGCGGCCTGCTGAAGCGTGGACGTGGTGAACGGCGGCGCCGGGTTACGCTTGGTCGGCTTGGCGTCGACCGAAAGGGCCCGGAAGGTGGCGCCTTCCAGCATCGCCTTGATCGCGTTCGCCTGTTCGGCATTGGCGATGTCGAGCTTCTGCAGCCGCTTGCCGTCGAACGCGGTGAGGCGCACCTCAAAGAGGTCGGCGCGCGGCGTGGCGAGAGCAGCGGCGATCTGCCAGTATTCCTGGCGGACGAAGCGCTCGATCTCGGCCTCGCGGTCGCAAACGAGGCGCAGCGCGACCGACTGCACCCGTCCGGCCGAGCGGGCGCCCGGCAGCTTGCGCCAGAGCACCGGCGATAGGGTGAAGCCCACCAGGTAATCCAGCGCCCGCCGGGCGAGATAGGCGTCCACCAGGGGCGCATCGATCTGGCGCGGATTGGCCATCGCCTCCAGCACCGACTGTCGGGTGATGGCGTTGAAGACGACGCGACGGACAGGCTTGTCCTTCAGGACGCGCTTCTGCTGCAGCACTTCCAGCACGTGCCATGAGATGGCCTCCCCCTCGCGATCGGGGTCGGTCGCCAGAATCAGCCCATCGGCCTCCTTCACCGCCTTCGCGATGTCGGCAAGGCGCTTCGCGGAGGGTCCATCCACCTCCCAGGACATGGCGAAGTCCTCATCGGGCCGTACGGAGCCATCCTTCGCGGGCAGATCGCGGACGTGACCGTAGGAGGCAAGGACCTTGTAGTCCCGGCCGAGGTACTTGTTGATGGTCTTTGCCTTTGCAGGCGACTCGACGACGACGACGTCCATGTACGACCGCTGGTTCTCGTGAAGGTCCCGCCGCGCGGAACGGGCAGGCAGCCCGGCGGCATCTTTCAACACGCTCACATGGCTGTGGAATCGGTTGGGGTCAAGGTTGCCTCGCCCATGCTGCGATCGCTCTACCTCATGCAACCAGCGCGATAGGCAAAAATTCCTTGCAATCTTAGGTAATAGTCGCCTATCATCGCTCTACCTGAAATAGAAATGGCGTTCTTCCCTTCCCACTCTCGCGGGTGTTCCTTCGATGGATCAGACCTACCGCAGAAGACACGCCGAAACGATCGACTATATCCAGTCGATGCTCGGCCAGTTGCGTGCAATGGCGCAGACCGAACACTGCGATTTTCTGGCCTACCTCATCGAGATGGCTTACCTGGAGGCCGGAGATATCATTCGTGGGGTGCGTCCCATGCGTATCGCCGGGGAGGTGAACAACCTGCAGTCGAAGGCTAATGCGAAGGACAGCGGGGGCGACGGGTGAATAATCCCGCCACGGCCGACTTTCCCCTGCGAACGGCAGGGCAAGGTTCTGCGGGCGCGAATCATGAACTGGCTGCAAGTACGAGGTGATCTCGGGCTTCGGCAACGAGACGTGCTTGCGGTACCTGCTGCCATCGCCGAAAGGTCCCTCGGTCCAGGGCACTCGCACGTCGATTTGGCAAACTTGGTCTGCGCCGGGGTATGTCTCGCCGGATGATCGCCGCGGGACCAACCACCGACAGTCCGCGCCGCGTCCGGACCTCCCGCAACGCTGTGGGCTTCCGGTGGCTCAGGGCGGTGGAAGCAGGGAGACCATGTTGCCGGGATGGCGTTCCAGCCGCCCGGCGAGATCCAGTTCCAGCAGCACCAGATGGATCTGCGCCGGGTGCAGCCCGGTGTGGCGGACGATGTCGTCGACGGGCGTAGGTACAGGCCCCATCGCCTCCAGCACGGCCGCCCGATCGGCATCCTCGGCGGGTGGTGCCGAGGAGAGGTCCGGCGGTTCCTCCAAAATGGGCGGCGGATGCCGCACCCTGCCGGCCAGCGGCGCGAGAGCGTCGAGGACGTCCGACGCGTCCGTCACGAGGATGGCTCCCTGCTTCAGGAGGCCATTGGCGCCTTCGGCCCTCGGATCGAGCGGTGAGCCGGGCACGGCGAAGACGAGCCGCCCCATTTCACCTGCGAGGCGCGCGCTGATCAGCGAACCCGACCTTCTGGCCGCTTCCACCACCACGAGGCCGAGCGACATGCCGGCGATCAGCCGGTTGCGGCGCGGGAAATCCTGCGCGCGGGGTTCCCAGCCGAACGGCATTTCGGAGACGAGCGCGCCGCGTTCGACGATCCTGTCGCACAGGGCTGCGTTTTCGGGCGGGTAGGGGCGGTCGAGGCCACCGGCCAGCGCCGCTACGGTGCCGGTGGTCAGGCTGCCTTCGTGGGCCGCCGTATCGATGCCCCGTGCGAGCCCGGAGATCACGGCGTAGCCGGCCTCTCCGAGCCCGGCCGCGAGGCTTCGCGCCATCCGGCAGCCGATGACGGAGGCGTTGCGGGCACCGACGATTGCCGCGGCGGGCAGCGAGAAGACGGCCGCCTCGCCGCGTATGGCGAGCAGCGGCGGCGGGGCTTCCGCCTGGCGCAGCAGGCTCGGATAGTCCGCCTCGCCCAGCGCGACGAACCTGGCGCCGCAGCGCTGCGCCGCCGTCATTTCCGCCTCGGCTTCCGAGACGGACGGCACGCGTGGCGGCGCGCTGCCGAAGCTGCGCGTCAGTTCGGGCAGGTGTTCGATCGCTGCGTCCGCGGTGCCGAAGCGGTTGATGAGGTCGCGGAAGGTCGCCGGGCCGACGTTCGGCGTGCGGATCAGTCTCAGCCAGCTCAGCCTCTGTCGATCGCTGAGCCGGGGGCCTGTCATCCCTTGGAGCCGATCCGAGATTCGGTGCCGGCCAGCAGGCGCGAGATGTTCGCCCTGTGCTTGATCCAGACGATAACCGACATGACGAGGAACAGGGCGGCGTAGTCCACCAGCCCCATGAAATAGAGAACCGCAGGTACGACGACCGTGGCCGTGAGGGCCGCCAGAGACGAGTAGCGCAGCACCACCGCGACGGCGAGCCACACGACGGCGAAGACCAGCGCTACCTTCCAGACCAGCCCGATGAGCACGCCGAGATAGGTGGCGACGCCCTTGCCGCCCTTGAACCCGAGCCATACCGGGAAGAGGTGGCCGATGAAGGCCGTGAAGCCGGCGATGAGACCGAGTTCGGTGCCCCAGCGGGTAGCGATGGCCGCCGCGGCCGTGCCCTTCAGCGCATCGAGGATCAGCGTCAGCGCTGCCAGGCCCTTGTTGCCCGTGCGCAGCACGTTGGTGGCGCCGATGTTGCCCGAGCCTATGCTGCGAACGTCGCCCAGCCCGGCCGCCCGGGTAAGCAGCAACCCGAACGGGATGGACCCAAGCAGGTAGCCGAACAGGGCGGCGAGGATCAGGTGCAGCGCCATCGTCCCTCCCGTGCCGTGCAACCGGCGCGACTATGCCTGAAAAACCGTCTTGCCGGCAACCAGGGTGCGGCGCACGCGTCCCTGCAGCAGCGCGCCCTCGTAGCAGGTGTTCTTGGAGCGGGACCGAATCTCCTGCTCCCTGACCACCCAGGGCTCGTCGAGATCGACGACGATGAGGTCGGCCGCCGCGCCGGGCTTCAATGTTCCGCCCGGCAGGCCGAAGATCTTCGCCGGGGCGGTCGAGAGCGCCTCGACCAGCCGCAGGAGGGGCACGTCGCCGCCATGGTGCAGGCGCAGCGCCACCGCGAGAAGCGTCTCCAGCCCGATCGCGCCGTCGGCCGCGTCCGCGAATGGCAGGCGCTTGGTGTCCACGTCCTGCGGATCGTGCGAGGAAACGATGATGTCGAGCGTTCCGTCGCGCAGCGCGTCGATCATCGCCTGCCGGTCCTCCTCGGCGCGCAGCGGCGGCGAGAGCTTGAAGAAGGTCCGGTACTCGCCGACGTCGTTCTCGTTGAGCGAGAGGTGGTTGATGGAAACGCCGGCGGTCACCTTGGCGCCGTCTGCCTTCGCCCGGCGGATTGCCGCGGCGGACAGTTGCGTCGAGATCGTTGCGGCATGGTAGTTGCTGCCGGTCAGCCGGGCGAGCATGAGGTCGCGCTCGAGCGGGATGGTCTCGGCCTCGCGCGGGATGCCCGGCAGGCCGAGCCAGCTTGCGAACAGGCCCTCGTTCATCACGCCGGACGAGGCTAGCGTCGCGTCGCGTGTCTCATGCGCAATGACGGCGCCGAAGTCGCGGGCATAGGTGAGGGCGCGTCGCATCACCAGCGCGCTGTCAAGGCCGTGGCGGCCGTCGGAGAAGGCGACCGCGCCAGCCTCCATCAGCAGGCCGAACTCGGTCATCTCGCGGCCTTCGAGGGCCCTGGTGATCGCGGCGGCGGGGAAGACGTTGACGACGGCAGTGTCGCGCGCGGTGCGCAGCACGAACTCGACCAGCGCGACGTCGTCGATGACGGGATCGGTGTCCGGCATCATCACGAAGCTGGTCACGCCGCCGGCCGCAGCCGCGCGGCTGGCCGAGGCGATGGTCTCGCGATGCTCCGCGCCCGGCTCGCCGACGAAGACCCGTGCGTCGACCAGGCCAGGCATGATTGCGAGCCCGGTGCAGTCGATGACCTCGGCGCCTTCCGGCGCGCCCTGGTTCATGGCGGACGGGCCGGCTTCGGCGATCTTGCCGTCCTCCACGATGACGGTGCCGACGGCGTCGATGCCGCGCGACGGATCAACGACGCGCCCTCCGGCGAAGACGGTCGTGCTCATCGTGCGGCATCCTCGGGGTTGCGGCGCGGATCGAGCAGCGCTTCCATCACCGCCATGCGTACGGCAACGCCCATTTCAACCTGTTCCTGGATAACGCTCTGGGGACCGTCAGCAATTTCGGAGGCGATCTCCACGCCGCGGTTCATGGGGCCAGGATGCATGACCAGCGCGTCCGGCTTCGCAGCCTTTAGCTTCTGCGCATCGAGCCCGAAATAGCGGAAATACTCGCGCACCGACGGCACATATGCGCCGGACATGCGCTCCCGCTGCAGGCGCAGCATCATCACGACGTCCGCGTCCCGCAGTGCGTCCTCCATGTTCCTGAACACGTCGACCGACATTCGTTCGATGCCGGACGGGAGCAGGGTCGAAGGCGCGGCAACGCGTACATAGGCGCCCATGGCGTTGAGCAGCAGGATGTTTGAGCGCGCCACGCGCGAATGCAGGATGTCGCCGCAGATCGCCACCGCCAGCCCACGCAGCCGGCCCTTGGCGCGACGGATGGTCAGGGCGTCGAGAAGCGCCTGGGTGGGGTGTTCGTGGGCGCCATCACCGGCGTTCACCACCGAGCAGCCGACCTTCTGGGCGAGCAGCGCGGCCGCTCCGGCGGACGCATGGCGGATAACGAGGATGTCGGGCCGCATGGCGTTGAGCGTCATCGCCGTGTCGATGAGCGTTTCGCCCTTCTTCACGGATGAACTGGCGACGCTCATGTTCATCACGTCGGCGCCAAGTCGCTTGCCCGCGAGTTCGAAGGACGACTGCGTCCGCGTCGAGGCTTCGAAGAAGAGGTTGATCTGGGTCCGGCCGCGCAGCGTCGAGGTTTTCTTCTCGCTCTGCCGGGAAATGCCGACGGCCGCGTCGGCCCGATCCAGCAGGATCTCGATGTCGGCCGGCGACAGGTCTCGGATACCCAGAAGGTGCCGGTGCGGAAAGAGCGGCGGTGTGTAGGTCATCTCAAGGGCGCTGCTATAGACCAACGCGGCCCGGCCGCAAGCGGGTGCATGGGAATGCTGTGGTTCTCCCCGTCATTTTCGTCGCCTGCGCAGCTTTCGTTCGTTTATATGGCATTCGGGCACGGAATCGCCCCTGCCGCGGAGAGGCACAGATTGAACCTTGAGGTGACAAACCAGCCGCCGCCTCTGGCGGGCGGCAATGCGTGGCGCGGCGACCCGTTGCTGGTGCAACTGGCCGAAGACTTCCCCGAGACCGTTCGTCGCGACCTCGATGCGATCGGCCGCTTCGTGCTCACCCCCGAGGCGCAGGACCTTGCGCGCCTCGCCAATTCCGAGGTGCCGCGGCTGCGGACGCACGACAGGCAGGGCCGTCGCATCGATCTGGTCGAGTTCCATCCCGCCTATCACGCGCTGATGCGCCGCGGCATCGCGTCGGGCCTGCATTCCTCGATCTGGGAGAATGGAGCCGACGAGACCGGGCGGCGGCACCAGATCCGGGCGGCGCGCTTCTTCCTCACGGCACAGCTCGAGGCCGGGCATCTTTGCCCGATCACCATGACCAGCGCCTCGCTTGCGGCGCTGATGGCTGCGCCGCGCCTGTTTCGCGAATGGGCGCCTCGAATCACCAGCCGCAAGTACGACCAGTCGCAGAAGCCGCCGATCCAGAAGACCGGGCTGACGCTCGGCATGGGCATGACCGAGAAGCAGGGCGGCACCGACGTTCGGGCGAACATCACCAAGGCGGAGCGTACCAACGGCGGCTTCTTCCGCATCACCGGCCACAAATGGTTCCTCTCTGCGCCGATGTCTGACGCCTTCCTGGTGCTCGCGCAGGCGCCGGAGGGGCTCTCCTGCTTCCTGGTGCCGCGGCTGCTCAGCGACGGCAGTGGCAACGGATTCCGCTTCCAGCGGCTGAAGGACAAGCTCGGCAACCGCTCGAACGCCTCGGCCGAAGTCGAGTTCGACGAGGCGATCGGCGAGCTCGTCGGCGAGCCGGCGGGGGGCGTCAAGACCATCATGGACATGGTCACGCTCACGCGGCTCGACTGCGCCGTAGCGTCGGCCGGCCTGATGCGCGCCGGCCTGGCCGAGGCGGTTCATCACGCCCGCCACCGGCAGGTGTCCGGTGTACCGCTTCTCGACCAGCCGCTGATGCAGCGGGTACTCGCGGACATGGCGCTCGACGTGGCGGGTGCAACCGCGCTGTCGTTGCGGCTTGCGCGTGCCTTCGACGATGCGGCCAGGGACCGGGCAGAGGCGGCGTTCGCGCGCGTCATGACCCCGGTCGTCAAATACTGGACCTGCAAGGTGGCGCCCGCGCTGCTTGCGGAGACAATGGAGTGCCTGGGCGGCAACGGCTATGTCGAGGAGGGGCCACTGGCCCGCTACTATCGCGAGGCCCCGGTCAATGCGATCTGGGAGGGGTCCGGCAACGTCATGGCTCTGGACGTGCTCCGGGTGCTCTCCCGCGCGCCGTCTTTGTTCGAAGACGTTCTGGCGACGATCGAACGCGACCTCGGCGGTAGCGGCACCGGTACGGTCGGGGTGCTCAAGGCGGCTATGCAGGTGGCTTCTTCCGACGAGGGCTCGGCGCGCATCCTCACCGAGCAGCTTGCTCTCTCGGCCGCTGCGGCGGAGCTCAAGCGCATCGGCGCCGGCCGCATCGCGGACGCCTTCATCGAGACCCGGCTGGCCGGCCAGTGGCGCACCACCTACGGCATGATCGCGGCGCGCCACGACGCACGGCTGATCATCGAGACGCTGTTCCCGCCGGCCTGAGGGCAGGGCGCGCGCCTGCAGGACGCGGACCCGCAATAACCCGCAATAAAAATTAACCTTAACAAATGGTTTAGTTTGCGCCCCTGGGCCAACCATACGACGGTGAAGACACGAGTCGGGGCTGGTTTGCTGCGCGGGCTGCCCCATCTTGTAGGCTACAACCAGACAACGGTCCCGCCAGAACGGCCGGCCCGGTCCTGTTCGGAGGCGAGATGACCGCATTCGGCGGATTTGCAGATGCCGTGGCGCTCGTGACCGCCACGAGTCGGCCGGCGTGCGGTTGCGGATCTTCCGGACGAAGGGCGCCGCGCGCCTGCATGATCGCTCGCACCGTGGGTGCGGGCGGGATGGGCTGGCGCTGATGCGATATCTCCTGGCTCTGTGGGCTCTGCCGCTGGTGCTCTTCTGGGGCTGGTTCGGCCTTTCCTTCTACGACATCAATTTCGGCTACGTCATGCTGACCCGGCAGGTGCACGACCTGCTGTTCGAACTCTACGGCGAGATACTGGGCCTCGATCCGAAGACGATTCCCTGGCTGATTGCCAAGGCCTGCATCTTCGATACGCTGATCCTGATGGCGATCTGGGCGTTCCGCCGTCGCCGCGAGATCCAGGCCTCCTGGCGTCGCTGGCGGGAGGGTCAGCCGGCGGCTGCGCCGCTGCCTGATGCATTCCCCAGGACCTGAAGCCGGTCCAGGACCCCCTGCAGAATGAAGGCGGCGGCCGCGGAGTCGATCCGCTGCTTGCGCTTGGCGCGCGACACGTCCATCTCCAGTAGCGACCGCTCTGCCGCCACTGTCGACAGGCGTTCGTCCCAGAAGGCGAAGGGCAGGGGCGTCAGCCGTTCCATGTTGCGAACGAAGGCGCGTGTCGCCTGAATCCGAGGTCCCTCGCTGCCGTCCATGTTGAGCGGCAGGCCGATCACCGCCGCGCGCACCTCGTTCTGCTCGAACACGGCCAGCAGCGCGGTCGCGTCCAGAGTGAACTTCTTCCTGACGATCACCGGGCGCGGATGCGCCATCGACAGGCTTCGATCGGAGATCGCGACGCCGATGGTCTTGTCGCCGAGGTCCAGCCCCGCCAGCGTTCCGCCGGCTACCAGGCCAGGCAGCGCTTCGATCGACACGACACTCATCGTCAGTTCCTTCCCACGTCGCAGTGGCCTCCTTTCGCACCTCTCGGCACAGAACGCCATTCCAGCGGGCCGTATGCTGGCACAGCTGCGGCATGATACCGGAGGCCTGCGCCGCTGCGCGATCTCACCGGTTGCAGTTCGGTCCCGGTGTCCGGCCGTTGCAGGCCCTGGACGGTGACGGTGCGCCTGGGCGGTGGGGGACGATCGGGATGCTCGATTCGACGTGGGAGCCCAGATTCTCGCGCGTGTTCTGGTCGACGATGGAGATAGGCGCGGCGACCGCCAACCCGACGGCGTTTCCGACGGTCGCTGCGGTTCCGCTCGTCGCGGCGATGATCGTGTCGCCGAGGCCGACGCGGTTGTCGGTAAGGGTCTGTCCCTCCGCGATGCGCGCGCCGAGGAGCTGGACGATCTGTGGCGAACTGGCGAACTTGTCGTGGTTGAGCTTGTCGCCGCTCTTCACCTTGGTGAGGTCGATCACCGTGATGTTGTTGTCGGCGAGTTCGTCCTTGTAGGGCTCCTGCTCCGGGTCGATCGCGCCCAGCCGCAGGACATCGCCCCACACCCGCCGCGAAACCGCCAGTGCCCTGTCGTCGCGCGAGACGAAAAGCGTGAACTGCGGCCGCGGCTCGCCCATGTCGGCGATCTGGGAGCGGAAGACGTCGACATCGACGTCGGGCGAGGCCAGCATGATGGTCTTGAACTTCGCTGGCAGGTGCCCGTTGCGTATGGCCATCTGGCGCAGGCCCTCGAGCGCCAGCCAGTTGCCCATCGAATGTGCCAGGATGGAAACGTCGTCGATGTTCCGGTCATCCGCCAGAAACTGGAAAAGGTTTTCCAGCGCGTTTCGCGTGTAGTTGGTGCTCTCGCGATCGTAACCGTAGGCGAGCAGGCTGCCGCGGGAGGGCCAAGTCACCAGGATCGGTACGGCCGTCGTGCCGGAATCGTGGACGATCTGTGCGAAGCGGTAGACCGAATCCTCGAAGCGATTGTTGTAGCCGTGGATGAAGACGAGGACGCTGTGGTCTCGGTTCGTCTTCACGGCCTCGTTCAACAGGGCGATCGCGCCGTTGCGATCGACCAGCTGTGTTTCAAGTGTGGCGAAATCAGTCTCCGGATTGGGCGGCAGCTTCTTCGGCCACGCGACCTCGCCGACCTTGCGCTTGTCGGCCGGCGGGATGGAGACGACGATCTTGGCAAAGGATGCCGTCAGGCCGCGCTCGCCGGTGAACATCTCGCCCGGATTCTCGGACTGCTTGCGGGTGGTCGCCACGAGCATCTCCACGCGGCTCGCGCCCGGGGCTGTTTCGGCAACAGGCGCCAGAACGCCCGTCGGGCGACTGGCGCAGGCGGTCAACGCTATCGCCAGGACAAGCTGTGCCGCGAGGCTTGAGATCGAGGCCTGCCGCTTGCGTGCGGGATGATCACTCTCGGCGGCCTCTGGGAGGTGGGGTCGCGGCGGGCGCCAAGCGCGCGCCCTGAAGGCTTCGTAACACAAGAACATCATCGCGCTGTCCCCTGCGACAGGCAGAGGCTAGACGCCTGCCGCGCACGAAGCCAGAGACTAGCACATAACTTACTGTATTGAACGGCGTAGCGGCAGAGTCCGCGGCCGCCGTCCGGGATCACGGGTCCCGGACAGCGGAATTACTTCCGACGCTCACACCGCCCGCAAGTGGCGAACAGGCCGTCCCGGCGAGAGGGACTGTGCGGCTCTCATGATCCCCTGGGCGTCGATGCCGAAGTGCCGATAGAGGTCGGCGAGCGACCCGGTCTGGCCGAAATGCTCGACACCGAGCGATCGGGTGCGGTGACCATGCACCGAGCCCAGCCAGGCCAGCGTCGCGGGATGGCCGTCGATGACGGTGACGAGGCCGCAATGCGGGGGAATGTCCGCCATCAGGCGTTCGATGTGGCTCGTCGCATAGGTGAGGCCGGCTTCGCGGGCGCGCTGTGCCGCCGTCCACCCGGCGTTCAGTCGGTCGGCCGAGGTGATCGCCAGGAGGCCGACGTCGCGGCGATCCTCGGCCATCAGCCCGACCGCCTCGATGGCCTCGGGCGCCATCACGCCGGTATAGGCCACGACGACCTGCGCATTCGCGCCGGGGCGGCGCATCCAGTAAGCGCCGTTGATGATGTCCTGCTTCAGCGCGGGCGTCATTTCACGGCGCGGCTGCTCGATGGTGCGGGTGGACAGGCGCAGGTAGACGGAGCCCCCCGTGGCGTCGCGCAGCCAGGTCGTCGGGTCGGGTTCCTGCTCTCCCGAACGCTGCATGTATTCGAACGCCCACCGCATCATCACGGCGAGTTCGTCGACGAAGGCCGGCTCGAAGCTTGCCAGCCCGTCCTGCGCCATGCCGATCAGTGGCGTTGCGATCGACTGGTGCGCGCCGCCTTCGGGCGCCAGCGACACACCGGACGGCGTGGCGACGAGCATGAATCGCGCGTCCTGGTAGCAGGCGTAGTTCAGCGCATCGAGGCCCCGCTCGATGAAGGGATCGTAGAGCGTGCCGACCGGCAGCAGGCGCTCCCCGAAGATCGAGTGGGAGAGGCCGAGGGCCGAGAGCATGATGAACAGGTTCATCTCGGCGATGCCCAGCTCCATGTGCTGGCCGTCGGGCGAGAAGCTCCAGTTGTAGGTGGAGGGGATCTTCTCGGCGCGGAAAATGTCAGCCATCTGCTCCTTGGCGAACAGACCGCGCCTGTTCACCCAGGCCCCGAGGTTGGTCGAGACGGTGACGTCGGGCGAGGTCGTCACGATGCGGCGGGCGAACTCGCTCTCGGCCTTGCCGATCTCGTGCATCAGCAGACCGAAGCCCTGCTGTGTCGACATGGAAGGCTGGGCGCTGAAGGCCAGTTCCTCCGGCACATCGATCATCGGCGCAACGTAGCGGCGCGTGCCTTTCTGGACGAAGGGCACGTCGGCCAGGAAGGTGCGGAGCTGGGTCTTGGGAATGTCCAGCCCCTCGAAGGGCTCCCACTCGTGGCCCTCGCGCACCTTCATGGACTGGCGCAGCGCGTCGACCTGCGTCGGCGTCATCAGGCCGGCATGGTTGTCCTTGTGGCCGGCGAGCGGCAGCCCGAAGCCCTTGATGGTGTAGGCGATGAAACAGACCGGGCGATCGTGATTGCGGGCCGCCTCGAAAGCCTCAAGCAGCGAGGGCAGGTCATGTCCGCCGAGATTGCCCATCAGTTCGGCCAGTTCGGCATCGCTGCGCCGCTCGATGAGCTGCGAGACCTGGCCCTGGTCGCCGAGGTCGTCCATCAGGCGCTTGCGCCAGGCAGCGCCGCCCTGGAAGGTGAGAGCCGAATACAGCTGGTTCGGGCAGTTGTTGATCCACTCGCGCAGGCGCTCGCCGCCGGGTTCCGCGAATGCCGCCTTCTGCAGGCTGCCGTGCTTGAGCACCACGACATCCCAGCCAAAGTTGCGGAAGATCGCCTCGAAGCGCTCCCACAAGCCCTCGCGGATCACCGCGTCCAGGCTCTGCCGGTTGTAGTCGACCACCCACCAGGTGTTACGAAGCCCGTGCTTCCAGCCCTCCATGAGGGCTTCGAAGATGTTGCCCTCGTCCATCTCGGCATCGCCGATGAGCGAGATCATCTTGCCCTCGGGCAGGTCGGCGGCCCATCCCTTCGCATGGACGTAGTCCTGCACGAGCGAGGAGAACAGCGTCTGCGCGACGCCCAACCCGACCGAGCCTGTTGAGAAGTCCACGTCGTCGATGTCCTTGGTCCGCGAGGGGTAGGACTGGACGCCCTTGTAGCCGCGGAAGTTCTTCATCCGGTCCAGCGTCTGGTTGCCGAGCAGGTACTGGATCGAATGGAAGATGGGGCTGGCGTGCGGTTTGACCGCGACGCGGTCCTCCGGCCGCAACGCGGAGAAGTAGAGTGCCGTCATGATCGTCGCCAGCGACGCCGACGAAGCCTGGTGACCGCCGACCTTGAGACCGTCGTCGTTGTCGCGCAGGTGGTTGGCGTTGTGGATCATCCATGTCGCTAGCCAGAGAACCTTCTTCTCCAGCGCTGAAAGGATCTTGACGTCGCTCATCGGAACTCCCCCTCGGTGACGGTTGGATCATACGCCTGTGCGAAGGGTGATGCCGGCCAAAAATCATTTGCCTCGCAAGTGATATTAGCTGAATTTGATCGCCCAGCGTGCCTGACGACACAAATCGAGCCAAATTTCCCATGGACAGCATAGACAAGAAAATCATTCAGGCCCTGCAGCTCGACGGCAAGATGACGATCGCCGAACTGGCCGAGCGGGTCGGCCTCTCGCAGTCGCCCTGCGCCCGGCGGGTCCGAAACCTGGAGCGTGAGGGAGTCATCAAGGGCTATACGGCGGTAGTGGACCAGACGAGGATCGGCCTGCCGATAAGCGCCTTCGCCTCGATCAAGCTGGAGCGCCAGCGCGAGGAAGACCTGGACCGCTTCGCCGAGGCGGTCGCGGGATGGCCGGAGGTGGTGGACTGCTATCTGATGACCGGTCAGCGCGACTACCTCATGCGCATCGTTGCCCGCGACCTCGAGGCTTACGAACGCTTCCTCAAGCAGAAGCTCACCCGCCTCGACGGCGTCGCCTCCATCGAAACGAGTTTTGCTCTCGGGCAGGTGAAGCGCTCGGAAGTGCTGCCGCTGGAGTAGTGCGGGCATCATTCGCCCGCGGCGGGTTCCGACGCGGTGACCTTTCTGCGGCGCCCAAGCAGCCGGTTCAGACGGTCGAGATAGAGGTAGACGACCGGTGTGGTGTAGAGCGTCATGGCCTGGCTGACGATCAGGCCGCCGACGATGGTGTAACCGAGCGGCTGGCGCAATTCCGAACCCGTCCCGTGCCCGAGCATCAGCGGCACTCCGCCGAGCAGCGCGGCCATGGTGGTCATCATGATCGGCCGAAAGCGCAGCAGGCAGGCCTGCCGGATGGCGGCTTCCGGCTCGAGCCGCTGCTCGCGTTGGGCGACGATCGCGAAATCGACGATCATGATGCCGTTCTTCTTCACGATGCCGATCAGCAGGATCACGCCGATGAGGGCGATCACGGTGAAGTCGAAGCCGAAGAGCCAGAGCATCAGCAACGCGCCGAGTCCCGCCGAGGGCAGGGTGGAGAGGATCGTGACGGGGTGGACGTAGCTCTCATAGAGCACGCCGAGGATGATGTAGATCACGAACAGGGCCGCCAGGACCAGGAGCGGCTCGCTGGCCAGGGAAGCCTGGAACGCCTGGGCGTTCCCCTGGAACTTGCCGACCAGGGTGGGCGGCACGTTCATGGCGGCCTGCGCTTGCTCGATGGCCGCAACGGCCTGGCTGAGCGCAACGCCCGGCGAGAGGTTGAAAGAAAGCGTCACCGAGGGGAACTGGCTCTGGTGGTTCACCGCCAGAACCGCGGTCGGCTCGGTTGTCTGCTTCACGAGGAGGTTCAGAGGAACCTGTTCGCCGGTGAGCGGGGAGGTCAGGTAAAGCTTGTCGAGTGACGCCGGCGAGTTCTGCGCTGCGGGGTCCACCTCGAGGATGACGTGGTAGCTGTTCAGGTCGGTGAAGTACTGCGTCACCTGCCGCTGGCCGAAGGCATCGTCGAGCGTGTCGTCGATCAGCTGGGCCGAGATGCCGAAGCGGGCGGCCTGGTCGCGGTCGATGGTCAGGGTGACCGTTGCCCCGCTGTTCTGCTGGTCGGTGGCGACGTCGGTGAGTTCGGGCAGGGTCTTCAGCCGGGCGAGCATCTTGGGCGCCCATTCGTCGAGCTCGTCGGGGTTCCCGTCCTGCAGCGTGTACTGGAACTGGGTGCGCGACAGGCGGCCGCCGACATTGATGTCCTGCGCCGGCTGCAGGAACAGCGCGGCGCCTTCCACCTTCGCCAGCTGCGGGCGCAGCCGATCGATGATCTGGCTGGCCGACGCGCTCCGCTGGTCGCGCGGCTTCAGCGTGATGAACACCCGCCCGTCATTGAGGGTCTGGCCGGCAAGCGCGCCCACGGCCATGCCCACCGTCGCGACGTCGGGGTCGGCCGAGATGACGCGGCCCAATGCAAGCTGCCGCTCGACCATCTGCGCGAAGGAGGTGTCCTGCGCCCCCTCCGAGATGCCGACGATGAGGCCCGTGTCCTGGACGGGGAAGAAGCCCTTCGGGATCTGCACGAAGACGTAGGCGGTTGCGAAGAGCGTCGCGATGAAGACCGCCAGGGTCACGCGGTGATGCCTGAGCGCGATGTCCAGCGTGGCCCGATAGCCGTCGAGCAGCGCCTCGAAGGCTCGCTCCGACGCCATGTACAGGCGTCCGTGCCTTTCGCCGCTTTCCGGTCGCAGGAACCGCGAGCACATCATCGGCGTCAGCGTCAGCGCCACGAACGCCGAGACCAGGATGGTCATCGTCACCGTCACCGCGAACTCACGGAAGAGCCGTCCGACGATGCCGCCGAGCATCAGCAGGGGTATGAACACCGCCACAAGCGACAGGCTGATCGACAGGATGGTGAAGCCGATCTCCTTCGAGCCGTCGAGCGCGGCCTGCACCGGCGACTTGCCGCTGCGCAGGTGCCGCTCGATGTTCTCGATCATGACGATGGCGTCGTCGACCACGAAGCCGATCGCGATGCTGAGCCCCATCAGCGAGAGGTTGTCGAGGCTGAAGCCGAAGGCGTACATGATGGCAAGCGAGCCGATCAGCGCGAGCGGCACGGTGACGCTGGGAATGGCGGTCGCCCAGAAGCTCCGCAGGAACACGAAGATCACCGCCACGACCAGCACGATGGTGATGAGCAGCGTCTTCTCCACGTCGGCGACGGACGCCCGAATGGTCGTCGTGCGATCGCTGAGCAGGGAGATGTGAAGCGCGCGCGGCGCAAGCGCCTGCAGCTGCGGCAACATTGCCTTGATCTGGTCGACCGTGTCGATGACGTTGGCGCCGGGGAGCTTGGAGACGGGCAGGATGATGGCCGGCTTGCCGTTCGCCCAGGCGGCAAGCTGCGTGTTTTCCGGCGCGTCGATGGCGCGGCCGATGTCGCGCACGCGGATCGGCGCGCCGTCGCGATAGGCGATGATGGCGTCGTTCCATGGACCGGCCGCCAGGAGCTGGTCGTTGTCGTAGATCGCGTAGGTGCGTGCCGCGCCCTGGATGCTGCCCTTCGGCGAGTCGGTGGTGGTCGTGACGATCATCGCGCGCACGTCCTCCAGCGACAGTCCGCGGCTGGCGATCTTGCCGGGATCGACCTGAATGCGGACGGCCGGCTTCTGCTGGCCGAAGATGCCGACCTGCGAGACTCCTTCGACCTGGCTGATGCGCTGCGCCAGCACGCTCTCCGCGAAATCGTCCACCGCGGTCAGCGGCAAGACGTCGGACGTCAGGGCCAGCACCATGATGGGCGGATCGGCGGGATTGACCTTTCGATAGGTCGGCGGGGAGGGGAGGTCGGTGGGGAGCTGGCCGGCCGCGGCGTTGATGGCGGTCTGGACGTCCTGCGCGGCGCCGTCGATGTCGCGGTCGAGCTCGAACTGCAGGGTGATGGCGCTGGTGCCGAGCGTGCTCGTCGACGTCATCTGCGAGACGCCAGGGATCTGCCCGAACTGGCGCTCGAGCGGCTGCGTGACGCTGGACGCCATGGTCTGCGGGCTGGCGCCGGGAAACTGCGTGGAGACCTGTATCGTCGGGAACTCCACTTCCGGCAGCGGCGCCACCGGCAGGAATGGGTAGGTCGCAGCGCCTATGACGAGGAGCGCCACCGCCAACAGCGACGTGCCGATCGGCTGGCGGATGAACCATGACGAGATTGACATCGCTTCACCCGCCGGTCTTGCCGGCGGCCGGGGCGGCTTCCTGCGGCGCGATCCTGACGCCGTCGTCCAGGCGGTACTGGCCGGCTGTGACCACCCGCTCGCCGGCGCTGAGGCCCCTCTCGATGATCGCGCGACCGCCTGCAATCTGGCCCGGTACGACCGGGCGGGCCCCGACGACATCGCCGGCATCCACCACGTACACGAAGAAGCCATCCGTGCCGCGCTGCAGGGCGGACGAGGGAATGGTGGTCGCCCCGCGCGCCACCTGCTGGAGGATGCGGATCTGCACGGCCTGGCCGGGCCAGAGAAGCTGCTCCTTGTTCGGAAAGGTCGATTTCAGCCGGATCGTGCCGGCGGCCTGATCGATCTCGTTGTCGATGAGGGAGAGCGTGCCGTCACCCAGATTGGTCGCGCCGTCGGTGGTGAAGGCCGTGACCGGCACCGGCCCGGCCTTGAGGGCGGCGCGCACCGCCGGAAGGTCGTCCTGCGACAGGGACGAGATGGCCGAGATCGGCTCGATCTGGGTAACGACCACGATGCCGTTAGCGTCCGTCGTGTGGACGATGTTGCCCTCGTCGACCGCGCGGATGCCGGTGCGCCCGTCGATGGGCGACGTCAGTTGCGTGTAGGAAAGCTGGGTTTCGGCATCGCGCACCGCGGCCTGATCCTCCGCGAGCTGTCCCTGGAGCTCCTGCACCGTTGTCCGTTGGTCGTCCGTCTGCTCGACGGTGGTGAACTGCTTGGCGGTGAGCTGGACGTCTCGCTCGAGGATAAGCTGAGCGTTCTTGAGGTTAGCCTCGTCCTGGACGACCTTGGCTCTGGCCTCGTCTAGGACGGCCTGCGAAGGGCGGGGATCGATCACCGCCAGCAGGTCGCCCTTCTTCACCGTCTGCCCCTCGGTGAAGAGCACCTTCTGGAGCTCGCCGTCGATCTGGGTCCTGACCGTGACCGTATTGAAAGCCTCCACCGTGCCGAGACCGAAGAGGTAGATCGGCACGTCCTCGGGACTTGCGACGGCAACCTCGGCCGGCACCGCCTCGGGCGCCGCCGGCGCCGGGGCCGCCTTGTCATCGCGCACGTACCAGAACGCCGCCGCCCCGCACACGCCGAGCACCGCCAGGGTGCCGACCACCTTTGCGATCCGTCCACGCGCGCGACCGGGCGTAGGCAACTCAGTCATCGCTCTATCCAGATTTCCCCATGACCCTGGCGGATCGCTCCGGGAGTTCCCACAGACGGAACAGTCCAAGGATTGGCGGACGCTAGAGCACCGCCGTCACCCGCGTCTTTCGCAAACGCCCGCGCCTTTCCGCTTAGGGGAGGGTGACGGGAGGTGGGAGACGCGGGTATTCCGGGCGGAGGTCGTCGACGCCAGCCCTGCCAGGGCGCCTGCCTGGCCACGCCCGAATTGGGCTGCCGGTGGCTGTTCATGGCCCTCCCCGGAAAGACCGGTCAGAAGGTGAGGTGGAAAGAGGGCTGCTGCGGCTCTATGCGATATTCACCGACCCATCAGGCGGATGGCAGGCGTATGCGAAGAAGGACACGCTGCGATCGGGTGAGTGCTTTGGCAGCGAGGCTACGGAACAGGTCTGAAAGAAGGATATCGATGGGAGGTCGCGGTCTCGGCCCGCTCGTGGCCGCTTTACTGCTTGCGCTGGCGGGGCAGGTTCCAGCCATTGCCGATGATGCAGCCGAGCGCGGCGTGGCCGTTGTAGATAAATGGTGCCGCCTGTGCCATCTTCGGGTGACGGACAGGCGTGACCCCGACATGGCTCCGCCCTTTGAGGAGATCGTGCGACGGCAAGGACGCGACAAGGCATATTTCGCGCGGTTCATGCGGGAAGATCATTTCCCGATGACGACCTTCCGGCTGTTCGACCAGGAGAAGGCGGACGTCGTCGCCTACCTCGTCTCCTTGCAACGACGGGGCGGAAAGTGATCAGACGCGCGGAAATGGCGGTATCCCCAAACCTTCGAGAAGGACCGTTTTCCGAGCGTTAGGATGCCCGCCGACGGCCGCGACGGTCCATCGAGCCTGAAAGCAGACCCGCGGAGGATACCGCACATATGAAATCCGTCCTGACGACATTGGCACTGGTATTGGCGGCAGCACCTGCTGAGGCTGCATTGTCAGGCTTCTATGACAGCGCCGAACAGATCAACACCATCCTGACCAGCACGGCGGTGGCGGACGCGTTGCGTCAGGCCCCGATCGGGCATGTCGCCAACACGGGTACCCGCAAGGATGGCGCGCATGAATGGCAGGTGCGGACGCAGGAGTGCGATCTGACGGTCTACCTGAAGCCGGTGCCGCCGCAGGGAGTCGGCAAGACGACCTACGAACTTGAACTGGGCAATGGTTGCCCGTAGCCTCCGCACTATGAACGAGAGCGTGCCACTGGGGTGGATAGTGCCGATCGTGCTGATCGCACTGCTGGCCGCATGTGCGACGCACGACCCCGTGCCTCCTCTCTCCGGTCCGGGTGGCCGCTGTTCGCCCGAGAACAGTCTCTCCGTCTCGTGCCCAGATCTGAGCACGAGGTAAGGACCACACGGCCTCACCGGACGGTCGGCTCCGCAGCAGCGTCAGCGCGATTTCTGGCGGACTGAAGGCGTCGGGCATACGAGGGCTTTATAGTGCCCGCCGTCTCACGTTCGGAATGCGAGTGAGCCGGGTCCGAATGTGGGCCAACCCAAAATCAGGACGTTCTAGACCTTCCGCAGCGCGGCGATACTGAGAGAGGCCACGACAAGCATCAGGCCGGCCAGGCCGAAAAAGGCCATTCCGAGGCCGACGTACTCGGCAGCATAGCCGGCCAATGGCGGTCTCATCAGGATGCCGAGATAGCCAAGGACGGTTACTGCCCCGATCGCCTGCGAGGCTGGCATGGCTTTCTGGGACCCGGCATAGGAGATGAGAATAGGGATCACGTTTCCGACTGCGAAGCCGGCGACGAGCAAGGAAGCTCGCCTGTCGCGCGTGCTCCTGGATCAGCTCTCGGATCTGGAAGGAGCGCCGCTTCAGCTCCCGATGCCGATGGACCCCGAGGGCGGAGAATGGCTGAAGCGCTACGAACAGATCCCAGCGGACGCGAACCACTCGTTTCTATCGCACGGAGGGTAGGTGCCAGCCCGCGAACCATCGAGAGAATATTCAACGACGAAGTCCGGATGAGCTTCGGAGCACGGCGTCAGCGCCTGCGATTGCTTTCTGCGCTTGAACTCCTCGCCCACGGAGAGAGCGTAACCCGCGCTGCGTTGATGGTGGGATACGAAACGCCAACCAGCTTCATTGCCGCGTTTCGGAAGGCGTTCAATGTCACGCCAGCGCGCCACTTCGACACTGAAAGTCGAATGGCGGCCATCGCAAGGAACGTGCACGAACCATGAGCTTTCGGTCCGGAAGTTCGGTCCGCCCTCCTGTCAGAGCCTTCCGCTTCCGCCTGCGCGCACCGTGAGAACATTCGGTTCGGTCGTTATTTGATGTCTTCTACCTGGCTGAGATACTCACCGTAGCCTTGCTCCACCATCTGGTCGCGTGGCACGAACCGCAGCGACGCCGAGTTGATGCAGTAGCGCAGGCCACCGCGATCAATCGGACCGTCGGGGAAAACGTGGCCAAGGTGGCTGTCGCCATGCGTGGAACGAACCTCGGTTCGGATCATCCCGTGGCTGGTGTCATGCAACTCCTGAACGTTGGCGGGTTCGATCGCCTTGGTGAAGCTCGGCCATCCACAGCCCGACTCATATTTGTCGGAGGATGCGAAAAGGGGTTCGCCAGAGACGATGTCCACGTAGATGCCGGGTTCCTTGTTGTAGAGAAGCGCGCCAGTTCCCGGACGTTCTGTCCCGCTCTGCTGGGTTACCCAGTATTCCTCGGGCGACAGCTTGGCGATTGCGGCTTCGGTCTTCCTGTAGGCAGCCATGGAGGCCTCCGTTGAGCGCAGGCGGTCAAAATGGATCTTCGTGGCGTCAGGCCAATCGGCAGCGACCAGGGAGCGACGTCAACGTTCGACACCAAGCTTGTCAGCCTTGCTGATCAAATCCGGCAATGACTTGGCCCCCATCTTGCGCATCACCTGGCCGCGATGGGCCTTTACCGTGATCTCGCTGATGCCCAGTTCGAAACCGACCTGCTTGTTCATCAGCCCCGACACGACGAGGCTCATAACCTGCCGTTCACGGCGGCTGAGCGACTGATACCTTTCCTGTAAAGAATGCAGGTCCGATTGGAAAGCCAGCGTCGATCGGCTGCGGTCGAGCGCCTGATGAACGGCACTCAGGAGGGCGCCATGATCCTGTCCTGATCATGCCTTACGTCGAGATGAGGCAGGGAACCTACACCTCGATCCCGATGCTGATTGCGGTAGAGCTGGAGGTCGATCTCGACCAGGTCGAACTGCAGGCCGCGCCCCCGGACGAGAAACTCTACACCGGCCAGTCACGGTCGTGTGGACCCGTGAGGAGGACATTCAACACGACATGTATCGCCCCATGTGGTTCGATCGGATCTCCGCGGGGCTCGATGCCAACGGCATGCCGATTGCCTGGAACAATCGTTTTGCCGGACCCTCGGTCATCGCAAGGTGGTTGCCTGCAGGGTTCAACGACGGCCTCGATCCGGACACGACCGAGGGGGCGATCAATCTCGTCTACACGATCCCCAATCTGAACGTCGAATATGTGCGGGTGGAGCCGCCGGGCATTCCGACCGCCTTCTGGCGCAGCGTCGGGCCGTCGCACAACGTGTTCGTGACAGAGAGTTTCATGGACGAACTGGCGGCGACGGCCGGACAGGATCCGGTGGCTTACCGACTGGCGCTTCTCGAAAACTCCCCGCGAGCAAGGGCCGTCCTGTCGCTCGCCGCGGACAAGGCGGGATGGGGAGAAAAGCTTCCAGAGCGCGTCGGCCGCGGCGTCTCGATTCAGAACGCCTTTGGGAGCTATCTGGCGCAGGTGGCCGAGGTGGAGGTGGCCGATGACGGCACGGTAGGCATCCGGCGCGTCGTCTGCGCGGTCGATTGCGGCATCGTCGTCAATCCCAACATCGTTCAAGCCCAAATCCAAAGTGGAATCATGTTCGGTGTCACCGCGGCCCTTTACGGCGCGATCACCGTCAAGAACGGCAAGGTGGAACAAGGCAACTTCGACACCTATGAGATCCTGCGGATGCAGGACGCTCCAGCCGTCGAGGTTCACATCGTGGAGAGTACCGAAGCGCCCGGCGGCATGGGTGAAACAGGGACGTCCTGCGTCGTGCCTGCCGTCACGAATGCGATCTTTGCCGCCACCGGCAAACGTCTTCGACAGCTGCCTGTCGATACCGCTGTCCTGCAACGTGGTTCGTGATCAGGAGCAGTAACCTTTTCGAGCTACCTACGTCGTCGCCGGCGGACGGCGGGGGGCTGAGGCCCGTGATCCAGGGCTGAGATGAACGAGAAGAACAAGGCACATGGCTTTCGCAGGGGCCTGACCAATTACGGCGACCGCGGATTCAGCCTCTATCTGAGGCGCTCGTTCGCGAGCTCGATGGGCTACAGCCGCGAGATGCTCGATCGGCCTGTCGTGGGCATCGCCCACTCGGCGAGCGGCTTCAACAATTGCCACCGCCACTTCCCGGAGATGATCGAGGCGGTGAAGCGGGGCGTTCTCGCCGCGGGTGCGCTGCCGGTCGAGTTCCCGACCATCTCGCTGGGCGAAGTGTTCCTGAATCCGACCAGCCTGAAGTTCCGCAACCTGATGTCGATCGACGTCGAGGAGATGATCCGCGCCCAGCCGATGGATGCCGTCGTTCTGCTCGGGGGTTGCGACAAGACGGTACCGGCCCAGCTCATGGGCGCCGCATCCGCCGACCTGCCCGCGATCCAGCTGGTGGCGGGTCCGATGTCGACCGGTCGCTACCAGGGCGAGAAGCTCGGCGCATGCACGGACTGCCGACGGTTCTGGGCCAGGTACCGGGCAGGGGAGGTGTCGGATGAAGAGATCGACACCATCGAACAGCGCCTGGCGTCCACTGCGGGAACCTGCGCCGTGATGGGCACCGCAAGCACCATGGCGGCGCTGGCGGAAGCGCTCGGCATGATGCCCGCGAACAGCGCGGCCATCCCGGCCGTTTCCGCCGACAGGCTGCGCATGGCCGAAGAGACGGGCCGGGTTGCGGTTTCATTGATCGGCGCGGATCAGCTGCGCCCCAGCCGGATCATGACTGAGCAGGCGTTCGAGAATGCCCTGCGCCTGCTCATGGCGCTCGGTGGCTCGACGAATGCGATCATTCACCTCACCGCAATCGCCGGGCGGCTCGGGATCAGGCTCGACCTGCATCGGCTCAACGAGATCAGCGACACCACACCCGTGCTCGTCGACCTGAAGCCGACCGGGACCGGCTACATGGAGGATCTGCATGCCGCCGGCGGCATACCGGCCGTGATGCGGGAGCTCCGGCACGTCCTGCACCTCGACTGCACGACCGTGACCGGGGAGACCTTGGGCGAGCGCATCGAACGTGCCCCGGCCTGGGTGGACCGATCGATCATTCGCAGCTTCGATGATCCGATCCGGGAGAACGGTGGCCTGGTCGCCCTGTTTGGAAACCTCGCGCCGCGCGGAGCCATCCTGAAGCGCTCGGCAGCCGACCCAAGCCTGTTCGAAGGCGAGGGCCGCGCCGTGGTCTTCGACTCGCTCGAGGACATGGCCGCCCGCGTGGACGATCCGGATCTCGACGTGAAGGCAGACGACTATCTCGTGCTGAAGAACGCTGGCCCTGCGAGCGCGGCGGCCATGCCCGAGGCCGGCTACCTTCCAATACCCTCGAAGCTCGCAAGGGCAGGGGTGAAGGACATGGTGCGAATCTCGGATGCGCGCATGAGCGGCACGGCGTACGGCACCATTGTGCTGCACGTCACGCCGGATGCCGCCTCGGGCGGGCCGCTCAGCCTCGCGCAGACGGGTGATCGCATTCGGCTCAGCGTAAGCGAGCGGAAGCTGGAGCTTCTTGTCGATCAGGCCGAGCTGGACCGAAGGGCTGCCAGCAAGGTCAAGGTGGAAGCGGAGGGCCCACGCCGTGGCTACGCGAAGCTCTACCAGGATCAGATCCTGCAAGCAGATGAAGGCTGCGACTTCGCGTTCCTGAAGGGGATCTGAGCCTCGGCAGGGCGGCAGCCGATGATCGCTCCTCACCGGCGCCTCCAGGTCCACGGATTTGCGCCGCACGGACGGACTTCCCATCTACGGCTTTCGTGAGGCCCTCGCGCCGACGAGGGTGCCAACGAGCACGCTTGGTGCTACATGCGTAGCCCGCTGGCGGAAGAATTGGGCGGGCTGGCATGAGACAGGTGGAGCGGGCTACTTGGAAGTGACGGAAGATCAACGTGATAGGGCGAGCTCCTTGCCTGCCAGGTCCCCGGTGTTCGCCGTCGCCCCCATGATGGACTGGACAGACCGGCACTGCCGGTTTTTCCATCGCCAACTCAGCAGGCAGGCTCTGCTCTATACCGTGATGGTTGTGGCCGATGCGGTGATCCATGGAGATCGCGCGAGGCTGCTGGGATACGATGCGGTGGAACAGCCGCTGGCGTTGCAGCTCGGCGGATCGCAGCCCGGGAAGCTAGCCGAGGCCGCGCGGATCGGCGAACAGTTCGGCTATCGCGAGATCAACCTCAACTGCGGCTGCCCGTCGGACCGGGTGCAGTCCGGAACATTTGGGGCCTGCCTGATGCGCACGCCGGACCTCGTGGCGGAGTGCGTGGCGGCGATGAAGGCGGCCGTTTCCATTCCGGTTACGGTGAAATGCCGGCTTGGCGTGGACGACCAGGACACCGGCCCGGCGCTGGACGCGATGGCCGACGCGGTCTTCGATGCCGGATGCGACGCGCTCTGGGTGCATGCCCGCAAGGCCTGGCTGCAGGGGCTGAGCCCCAAGGAGAACCGCGACGTGCCGCCGCTTGACTACGGGCGCGTCTACGCGCTGAAGGAGCGTCTTCCGGACCGCTTCATCGGCATCAATGGCGGCATCACGACGCTCGAGGAGGGGGCGGCGCATCTCGAGAAGGTGGACGGGGTGATGCTTGGCCGTGCCGCATACCACACGCCCGGCATCCTCGCCGGGGTCGACCGGATGCTCGGCGCTGCGGAGGAGGACGTGGACATAGACACGGTGCTGGAGCCGATGGCGGACCATGCGGACCGGCACATCGCGGCCGGCGGACGTCTGATCCACATCACGCGCCACATGGTCGGGCTCTATCACGGCCAGCCGGGGGCGCGTCGCTTCCGCCAGATCCTGTCGGATGAGGCCGCGCGTCCGGGCGCCGATTCCAGCGTGCTGCGCCGCGCATTCGAGGCGGTCCGTGCGGCGCCGTCAAAAGAGGCGGCCTGACCCGGTTACTCGCGCAGGATCAGCCGGTCGCCGCGCATGTCGAAGCCTGACAGCGTTGCGATGAAGTTCATACCGAGCAGGCTCTGACCGAGGCTGCCCGGCTTGGCGACCAGCACCGTCAGGCCCTTCCGCTCGATGCCTCCCACCGAAATGTCGACGTCGCGGATCGAGGCGGCCTGCGCCACGCCGTTGGCCGTCGCCACGGGCAGGGAGAAGGGCAGGGCGCTCACGTCGTAGCCGGCCCGCGCCGCGTCCTCGGCCGTCAGCACCGTGGTCGTCGCGCCGGTATCCACCAGGAAGTCCACGGGCGTGCCGTTGACGGCGCCCTTGGTCTCGAAGTGCCCGTAGGCGCGCTTCTCGAGCATGACCGTGATGCGCCCGCTGGAGTCGGTGACCGTCAGTGGGCTGCCGGGAACCAGGCCGGCGGTGAGGCGGCTGGCAACGTCCTGCAGCTCGTATCGGTACTGGTAGCCTGTCACCAGCGCCAGGATGATGATCGCCCACGCGCCGAGAGCCCGGATCGCGCCCCCGGCATTGCGGCGCGCGAGCAGGGCGCCGCTGCCGATCGCCAGCGCAAGTGCGCCGAGCGAAACCAGCCTTGCAAAGTCCTCGCTATCGAGGCCAGCCACCGAGCCTGTGTCATGCGTGGCAATGAGCACGATCGCCCCGACCACAAGGATGCCGATGAGAAGGAGCAGGCGGCCGCGCATCGCCGTCAGTCCTTCGAGCGGGCTTCGCGGGCCATCCGCGCCCGCCGCGTTTCGCGGCGCGGCGGACGGACAACGGTTGAGAGACGGGCAGGGAGGTCGGCCATCACGGTGCGCCGTTCCTCCGGGGACATCGTCAGCCAAGAGGCGATCTCGTCGCGCGTGCGGCCGCAGCCGAAGCAGAATCCCGTCCGCTGGTCGATCGAGCAGACGAGGACGCAGGGCGATTCGATCATGGTTTGTCCGGCATGACGGCGTTCTCCAGCAGATGGAACGCCGCCAGCGCGAATGCAACCCCGGGCCGCAGCGTCATCGCGGGCCGGCGGTGCTTTCGCGAATCTTGAGGTCGAAGCCGACGTCGACAGTCGGGGGCCCGACATCCTCACCCGCCAGCCGCCCCAGCACCATGCCGACCGCGCGGCGGCCGATATCGTAGCGGTGGGTGCGGATGCTGGTCAGCGGCGGGAAGGCAACGCGCATCATCTCCAGGTCGTTGAAACCGCAGATGCCCATCTTGCGCGGCACGTCGATGGCCGCCCGCTGGCACTCGAACAACACCCCGAGCGCAAGGTCGTCATTGTTGCAGAAGACGGCGTCCAGCGTCGGCATTCGCGCCAGCGCGTCGCGCAGCAGTTCGCCTCCCATAGACACGCTCGAGGGGATCGGCGTGGTGGTGACGAGCCGCGGGTCGTAGAGGCCGGCTGCTTCCATTGCGGCGCGATAGCCGGCCAGCCGGCGCTGCGAGCGCGGGTCCATGCGCGCGCCGATGAAGCCGATGCGCCGGTAGCCGCGCGAGATCATGTGGTCGGTAGCGGTTCGGCCGCCCTCCACATGCGAGAAGCCTATCATCATGTCGACCGGCTCGTCGTCGAGGTCCATGATCTGGACGACCGGGCAGCCGGCCTGCGTCAGCAGCCCGCGCGCCGCGGGTGTCTGGTCGCGGCCGGCGACGATGAGGGCGGAGGGGCGCTGGCCGAGGAAGACCTGGAGGAGCCTCTCCTCCTCCAGGCCGGAATAGTGGGTGTTGCCCATCTGGATCTGGAAGCGCCGGTCGGCGAGGCCGTCATAGATGCCGCGCACCACTTCAGCGAAGACGCTGTTGGTCAGCGATGGCACGAGAACGCCGATGACGTCCGCACGGGCCGAGGCGAGGGCGCGGGCGTTGGGGTCAGGCACGTAACCGAGCTCGGCCACAGCCGTGCCGATCTGCCGGCGCAGGTCCTGCGAGACGCGGTCCGGCTCGCGCAGGGCGCGCGAAACGGTGATGGCGCTGACGCCCGCCAGCCGCGCCACATCCGCGATCGTCGGCCGCCCGCCACCGCGGCGTGTGCGCGTCTTCACGGCGCCTTACCGCCAGCGACTTGTACTTCGGCCAACCGGCCCGGCTCGTTCATGAATCCCTCCTCGCGGTGAGATTCAATGCCGAGCCGAGGTGGGTTGTCCAGTGCGGGCCCACGAATGCGACGCGTAGACCGTCAGGCGGGGATTTTCCCGCAATGCCGATCGACGACCCGCTGCACCATCGGCGCGTAGTGCGCGAAGCCCGGCGTCTCCATCCCCGCCACCTTGCCGGCGTCGTCCAGGTAGCGCACCCGGACGATCTCGCGCACGTTGGGATGCTTCTCGAATTCGGCGACCTCCTCCGGACTCATAGGCCCCCCCTGGAGCTTCAGCGAGTGGATGGACGCTTCGGAAAGTTGCCCGAAATAGCGCGGGTCGGTGGCGCAGATGTAGCGCTTGGCCGCCACGTGCAGGCGCACGCAGTCGGTGACGATGCTCGGGAAGAACCGCTCCAGGATCCGCGCCCCGGCCTCCTCATGATACCGGTCGTGGGTGTCGTCCATGCTGAAGGTGCCGAACTCGCTGGTGAAGTGGCCGATGTCGTGCAGCAGCGCGGCGACAATGATCTCTTCGCTTTCGCCCTGCTGCTCGGCCAGATAGGCGCCCTGGAGCATGTGCTCGGCCATCGTCACCGGCTCGCCGAGATATTCCTCGCCGCCGCGACGCTCGAAGATGTCGGCGAGGAACGTGACGATCGTCTCGGGCGTGAGGTTGTCCTTGTCGGGCAGGGTCATTCTGCGGCTTCCTTCACCTGTTGCGCGGTTTCGGCCTCGATTGCGGACAGCGTCGAGAGCAGGCCGTCCTTGTCCGCGTAGCATCCCTGCAGCCAGCGCGAGCCGGCGCCCGAATAGCCCTTGCGGGCGTGCAGGACGCGGGTGTTGTCGACGATGAAGCTTTCGCCCGGCGAAAGCTTGAAGCTTACCTCCATGGCCGGATCGTCGATGATCTCACCCAGCCGGCGATATGCCGCGTAGTAGTCCGCCATGTCCTCGTAGGGCACGTCGGTGATGGCTGCCGTCGAGCGGTTGTTGAAGCGGACGCAGATCAGTTCGCCGTCCGGGGTGAGCTCGATCATCGGGCGGCGCGAGCGCAGGCGCACGCCGGCGCTTCCGGCATATTCGTAGCGGGCGCAGTAGCGCGTCAGGAGATCGAAGCCGCGCGGGTTTTCGTCACGCAGGCGCTCGGCGGCACGGAAGCCGTCCACGACCATGTTCTCTCCGCCCTCGGCCGAGTTCTCCAGGCAGTAGAGGATCTGCAGGGTTGGCACCGGATCGCGGTAGGGGTTGTCGGTATGGGCCTGCAACCCGAGCCCCGTATAGGCCAGGTTGGTCGGATTTACCTCTGTTCGGACCTCGAAATAGGTGCCGTAGTTGGTCTGTCGCACATAGCCGAACAGCGCGGCGACCTTCAGCAGGGATTCCGGTTCCACCGGCCCGCCGTCGAGCTTGGCGAAACCATAGCGGCGAACGCCGGCAAGCCAGCGGCCGAGCGCCTTGCGGTCAGCGTTCAGTTCGGCGAAGTCGCCTGTCGGGATGCTCGCCTGAAGCGAAGAATCCCATGTCTCGAGGTCAGGGCCCGTCCAGCCGGGCGCAGGCGCGAGGGCGCGATCGTAGGCGTTGTCGGCCAGCCAGGCGCCGTCGAAGGAGATCGTGCGTCCCTCAGGCTGGAAGGTGAGGCTCAGCCGATCGCCGTCGATCCGCGCCTCGGAGACCACCGTGTCGGCCGGAATATCGGAAAGCGTGATCAGCCGCTGGCCGTTGCGCGGGTCGCGGGTCTTCTCGTCCCAGGCATTGTCGCGCAGCCAGACGGCGTGGAAGCGGTGACGCCGGCCGTCCGCCAGCCCCAGGGCCACTGATCTCCCACCGTCGAGGATTTCCGCATCGGCAAGCATGTCTGCCTCATCCATTTCGTTGCATGTCGGGTGACATTGAAGCCAGCCTCAGCCATAAACACAATCAAGGAAAACGAGCAGGAAGGCATCGCCTGACTTATGGCTTACGACACCGAGGAGCTTCCGCCGCTGGAGTGGATCCGGGTATTCGAAGCCGCCGCCCGGCTGGGCAGCTTCACTGCGGCGGCTGGCGAGCTCGGACTGACGCAGGCCGCCGTGAGCCAGCGCATCCGCAACCTGGAACTGCGGATCGGGGCACAGCTTTTCGAGCGGCGCGCGCGCGGCGTGACCCTCTCGGTTCCGGGCGAGGCGTGGCTTCCGCACGTGCAGTCGGCGCTATCACAACTCGCACGCTCCACCTCGAACCTGTTCGCCGCGCCGCGGCGCAAGATCAGCATCGCCGCGTCCGGGTCGGTCATCGAGTTGTGGATCGTGCCGCGCCTGGCCGTGCTGCGGCGGGCGCTGCCGCACGTCCAGTTCTCGTTCGAGACGATCCAGCGCCTCCCGGACTATGCGTTGAGCGAAGCCGATCTGGAGATCCGCTTCGGCGATGGCGGCTGGCAGGGTGTCGAGGCGTCCCCGCTCTATGCCGAGGAGCTGGTGCCGGTTGCGGCGCCGCGCCTCGTCGCGGGAGCGGCGCGTTGGACGGACCTGCCGCGCATCGCGGTCTCCGGCCCCAGGCCGGGCTGGCGGGACTGGGCGATCGCCACGGGTACGGCCGCGCCTCCGGTGCCGCTGCTGCGGTTCGACACGTTCGGGCAGGCGCTGCTCGCGGCCGAGGCTGGTGCCGGCGTGCTGCTCGGCTCCTTGCCGCTGTGCCAGGGATCGCTGCGCGCCGGACGGCTCGTCAGGCTGGAGGAAGACAGCCTCGGCATGGAGGCGGGCTATTGGATCGTGAGGCCGCTCGACCGGCCGCAGTTTCGCGAGTTCCGGGTGCTCGTGGACCTTATGACCGCGCCGCCCTTGGATGAGTAAGGTGCCTTGTGAGGATCTATCGACAAGTCGCCCCTTCGTTTGACAAATTGTGTGTGCGAAAGGTACTCCGCGCCCATGGAACCAGTCGATATCCGCCGCGGCAAGTCGCCGGTCATCCTCGCCTTTCCGCATGTCGGAACGCATGTGCCCGACGATGTCGCGGCGCGCCTGAACGAAGAGGGCCTGCGGCTCCGCGATACGGACTGGCATGTCGACCGCCTATATGACGGGCTGCTGCCCGATGCGACGATGGTGCGGGCCACCTTCCACCGTTACGTGATCGACGCCAACCGTGACCCGTCCGGCGCAAGCCTCTATCCCGGCCAGAACACGACGGGGCTGGTTCCGCTGACCGACTTCGACAACAACCCGATCTGGAAGCCCGGCGCCGACCCGGACGATGCGGAGACCGCGCGGCGCCTGGCGGCGTTCCACGCCCGCTATCATGCCGCCTTGGCCGGCGAGATCGCACGGGTGAAATCCGAGCACGGGGTCGCCATCCTCTACGACTGCCACTCCATCCGATCCGTCTGCCCGTTCCTGTTCGATGGCGTGCTGCCGGACCTCAATGTCGGCACCGACGGCGGCAAGACCTGCGCGCCGGCGATCGAGGCGGCCGCCGCGGAGGTGTGCGCGGCGTCTGGTCATACCCATGTCTTCAACGGACGCTTTCGGGGCGGCTGGACCACGCGCCACTACGGGCGACCGGCAGAGAACGTCCACGCCATCCAGATGGAACTGGCGCAGCGCACCCATCTCGCGACCGAAGCGCAGCCTTTCCTCTACGATGACACGAAGGCGACGGCTTTGCGGCGCGTGCTGTCGCAAATCCTCATGCGGCTGGAGGCGATTGCGCCGACACTCATAGACCGATCTCAGGGAAGCGTGGCGACGCGGTGACCTGGCAGCCGCCTGCAGCACGAAGTTGCGCACAACAACCACGGACGAGGGACAGATGAGCGATCCGCGCCGCAACATTCGGGAAGTCCGTGCGCCGCGCGGGCCGCAGCTCAACGCCAAGGCGTGGACCACGGAAGCGCCGCTGCGCATGCTGATGAACAACCTCGACCCGGACGTGGCCGAGAACCCGCATGAGCTCGTCGTCTATGGCGGCATCGGGCGCGCGGCCCGCACCTGGGACGACTTCGATCGCATCGTCGCCACCCTCAAGACGCTGGAGAGCGACCAGACTCTGCTCGTGCAGTCGGGCAAGCCTGTCGGTGTGTTCCGGACCCATCCCGACGCGCCGCGCGTGCTGATCGCCAACTCCAACCTCGTCCCGCACTGGGCGACCTGGGAGAAGTTCAACGAGCTCGATCGGCAAGGGCTGATGATGTACGGCCAGATGACGGCCGGCTCGTGGATCTACATTGGCACCCAGGGCATCGTTCAAGGTACCTACGAGACCTTCGTGGAGGCCGGTCGCCAGCACTATGGCGGCAACCTGAAGGGCAGGTGGATTCTGACAGCCGGTCTCGGCGGCATGGGCGGTGCGCAGCCGCTCGCCGCGGTGATGGCCGGTGCGTGCTGCCTCGCCATCGAGTGTAACCCGGACTCCATCGATTTCCGCCTGCGCACCCGTTACCTCGACGAGAAGGCGGAGACGATCGACGAGGCGCTGGCCAAGATCGAGCGCTGGACGAAGGCCGGCGAGGCCAAATCGGTCGGCCTGCTCGGCAACGCGGCAGAAATCGTGCCCGAACTGTTCCGCCGCGGCATTCGGCCGGACATGCTGACGGACCAGACCTCGGCCCACGATCCGATCAATGGCTATCTGCCCGCCGGCTGGACGATGGCTGAATGGCGTGAAAAGCGCGTTAGCGATCCGGCAGCGGTCGAGAAGGCGGCGCGCGCCTCCATGCGCACGCATGTCGAGGCGATGGTGGCGTTCTGGAACGCCGGCGTGCCGACCCTCGACTACGGCAACAACATCAGGCAGGTGGCGAAGGACGAGGGCTTCGAGAATGCTTTTGCGTTTCCTGGCTTCGTACCGGCCTATATCCGTCCGCTCTTCTGCCGGGGTATCGGGCCGTTCCGCTGGGCAGCGCTCTCCGGCGATCCCGAGGACATCTACCGGACCGACGCGAAGGTCCGCGAACTTACCCCCGGCAACACCCATCTCCACAACTGGCTGGACATGGCGCGTGAGCGGATCGCCTTCCAGGGGCTGCCGGCGCGCATCTGCTGGGTCGGGCTCGGCGACCGCCACCGGCTCGGGTTGGCCTTCAACGAGATGGTCGCGAAGGGGGAGCTCAAGGCGCCCGTCGTCATCGGCCGCGACCATCTCGATTCGGGGTCCGTGGCCTCGCCGAACCGCGAGACCGAGGCGATGAGAGACGGTTCCGACGCCGTCTCGGACTGGCCGCTCCTGAATGCACTGCTCAACACCGCCTCGGGCGCGACCTGGGTGTCGATCCATCACGGAGGCGGCGTGGGCATGGGCTTCTCCCAACACGCTGGCATGGTGATCGTTGCCGATGGTACGCCGGAGGCCGCTCGCCGGCTTGAGCGCGTTCTGTGGAATGACCCCGCCACCGGTGTCATGCGCCATGCCGACGCCGGCTACGAGATCGCCGTCGAATGCGCCCGCACCCATCAACTCGACCTTCCCGGCATCCTGCGCTGAACAAAGCCGGCAGCGGGCACCGCCACCACGAAAAAGCCCCAATCGCCACGCTCACGGTGGCGTGTATTGGACGCTATGCCGGGAAGTTGCGGAGATGAGCTGACGCTGACGTTTCGCGGTTGTCCTGGGCCGGACTTAGGCCATTCCGTGCAACCTTTCGCCCGCGAAACGGTTTAAATCGGCTGTGTGCTCCGCGCCGGCATTCGTGATCACGAAATTTCGGGAATTTTGGGATAACCATGAGCACCATCAAGGGGGCAGGCGTGGCCAAGCCAGTTGTTCCCGCCCTTCCGCTACCGGCAGAGCCTGCGATTCGGGCTGCCTTCTTGCAGGAGGATCGTCTCAAGGAACTCGGGGCGGCCATCGCCCGTGGCGAGCTGGGCGACACTTGCGGACTTACGGCTTTCGATTTCCATGTGCGCGTTCGCGACAATGCGGAACGCATCCTCGACGGCTACCGGGCAACTGGAGAGGCGCAGGCGCGGGGCGAACCGATAACGCCGGCGGCTCAATGGCTTCTCGACAACAATTACGTGGTCGAGGAAGCGACCTTCCAGGTTAAGCGAGACCTGCCGCCTCGGTTCTATCGGCAGCTTCCCACGATAGACTTGCCGACGGGCGGCAGCGTTCCGCGCGTCCTCGTGCTCGCCTGGTACTACGTCGCCCACAGCGACAGCGCGGTATCCGCGCCCATGCTGAAGGCGCTGGTGGACGGCTATCAGAGCGTCCAGCCGCTGAGCATCGGTGAACTGTGGGCGCTGCCCTCGTTGCTGCGCTTCGTGCTTGTGGAGAACATGCGGCGCATCGCCGTCAGGGTGAAGCGCGCCCGCGAGCTCCGGGTCGCCGCCAACAACGTGGCCGACCTGGTGCTCGCCAGCGAGGACGAGAAGGGGCGCCGCGATCTGCTGAGCGGTTACGAGGCGCACGCGCGCGACACGACTTTTGCGACGCAGCTTCTCTATCGCCTGCGTGACGGCTCGCTGAACTCGGGCGAGGCGCTGGTTTGGCTGGAAGAACAGCTCGAGAAGGCCGGCTCCGACGCGGAGGCGATCATCCTCCAGGAGCACCAGACCCTCTCGGCAGGTAACGTCACCGCCGGCAACATCATCCGCGGGCTCCGGCTGATCAACGACATCGAGTGGCCGGATTGGTTTGAGGACGTCAGCCGCATCGACGCGCTGCTGCGCGAGCGGAGCGACTATGCGGAGCTCGACTTCAAGTCCCGCAATCAGTACCGCGGCGAAATCGAGGATCTGGCAAGGCATTCCGGTCTTTCCGAGTACGACGTCGCCAGCCGGGCCGTGGAGCTTGCCGGCCGGTCGCACCGACCGGGCGAGGCTGCCACGGATCAGGAAGGCACGGATGTCGGCTTCTTCCTCGTAGGAGACCGCCGCGAAGAGCTGGAAAAAGCCATCGGCTACAAACCGCCCTTCTCCCGTAGGCTGCTGCGTGCCTTCCGCCGCAGTGGCTGGCTGGGCATCGCTATTCCCGTCCTGCTGCTCACCGCGGTGCTCATGCTTCTGGCCGGCATGGCGCTGCATGAGCTCGGCCTTCCGGGCTGGGCGATCGCGCTGCTTCTTGTGCTGTTCTCGGTTCCCGCCAGCGAGGGCGCAGTCTCCTTTTTCAACACCGTCGTTCTCCTGTTCCTGAAGCCCAGCCGGCTAGTGGGCTACGAATACAAGGAAGGGATTCCGGAGGAGCAGCGCACGCTCGTCGTCGTGCCCTCGCTGATCGGCTCGCGCGACGACGTCGACGAGAGCGTTCGCAACCTCGAGGTGCATTTCCTCGCCAACATGAAGGGCGCGGTGCACTTCGCGCTCCTCTCCGACTGGCCGGACAGCGCGGTGGAGCGCACGGCGCGCGACGACGAGATCCTGCAATATGCGCGTGATGAGATCACCCGGCTCAACGCGCGGCATCCGAGCTCGGATGCGCCGCGCTTCTACCTCCTGCATCGCCGACGCCTGTACAACCAGTCCGAGGGCTGCTGGATGGGCTGGGAGCGCAAGCGCGGCAAGCTGCACGAACTCAACCTGCTCCTGCGGGGCGACCGCGACACCACCTTCCTGCCGCCGGATCACCCACTGCCTCCCGGTATCGTCTATGTGATGACCCTCGACGCCGACACGCGCATGACGCGCGATGTGGTGGCGGGGCTTGTCGGAAAACTGGCGCATCCGCTCAATCGGCCGCAGATCGACGGCAGTGGCCGGCGGGTCGTGAGCGGCTATTCGATCCTCCAACCGCGCGTCACCGCCTCGCTGACGACCGGCGACGAGGCGTCGTTCTTCCAGCGCGTGTTCTCTGCCAACCGCGGCCTCGATCCCTACGTCTTCGCGGTCTCGGATCTCTATCAGGACGTGTTCCGCGAGGGCACGTTCACGGGCAAGGGCCTGTATCACGTGGATGCTTTCGAGGCGGCGCTGAAGGGACGCATTCCCGAGAACGCTGTGCTCAGCCACGACCTCCTGGAAGGCTCTTACGCGCGCTGCGGGCTGGCCACCGACGTCGAACTGGTCGAGGACTATCCGACCCAGTACTCGGTCGACGCCTCGCGCCACCATCGCTGGGCGAGGGGCGACTGGCAGCTGCTGCGCTACATCTTCGACCCGCAGTCGGGCGTTCCGGCGCTTTCGCGCTGGAAGATGGTCGACAACCTGCGTCGCTCGATCACGCCGATCTTCTGGGTCATGGCGTCCATCGCAGGTTGGTCGCTGTTGCCGTTCACACAGGCCGCGCAGTGGCAGGCCCTGCTGATCCTGTCGCTGTTCATGTCGCCGACCTTCGACATCGTCCACGCCATCATCCCCAAGGGCGGGGATGTGACGGCGCGGGGTCATTTCAACGCGTTGTGGCGCGACGTGGCGTTCGGCACGGCGCTGGTGGCGCTCAAGATCGTGCTTATGGCGCACTCGGCCTGGATGATGGCCGACGCCATCATCCGCACGCTCTACCGACTCTTCATAAGTCGCCGGCATCTGCTCGAATGGACGGCCGCTTCGCAGGCGAAGAAGAAGAACGGCAACGACCTTCTGTCCTACTACAAGCTGATGTACGGCGCGGTCATCATCGCCATCGTCGGCGTGGTGATCCCCGTCCTGGCGGATTCGACCGGAACCTTCGTTGCCTGCTTCTTCATGCTGTTCTGGGCGGGATCGCCGGCATTCGCCTGGCTTATCAGCCGCTCGGCCGAGACGGAAGACCGGTTGCGCGTGGCCGACGAGGACCGGGTTGCGCTCCGCGTCGCCGCGCGCCGGACCTGGGCCTATTTCGAGACCTACGTCACGGCGGAAAACAACTGGCTGCCGCCGGACAACTTCCAGGAGACGCCGAGCCCCGTCGTGGCGGCGCGAACCTCGCCGACGAACATCGGCGTCTACCTCCTCTCCATCGTCTCGGCGCGGGATTTCGGCTGGATCAGCCTGCACGAGGCGGCGCGGCGCATCGAGCAGACCATGGCGACGCTGGAGCGGATGGAACGCTTCCGCGGCCATCTGTACAACTGGTACACGACCGACACGCTGAAGCCGCTCCTGCCGCTCTACGTTTCGGCCGTGGACAGCGGCAACCTAGCCGGCCATCTGGTCGCCACGGCCGCAGCCTGCGCCGAGTGGGCGGAAGCGCCGTCGGTGCATCTCCAGGGCGAGTTCGACGGCGTCCTCGACGCCGTCACCATCCTCGAGGAGAGCCTTCGCGACCTGCCGGACGACCGCCGCCAACTCCGCCCCCTGCGGCAGCGGCTGAGCGACCGGATCGAGGGCATGCGTCGCGCCGTCGAGACCATCAAGGGCCAGCCCGAGATGGCCTCGATCCGGACGCTGAACCTCACCGTCCTAGCCGGCGAGATGCGCAAGCTCGCCGCCGCCATCCATGCGGAAGCGCGTACGACCCGCAGCGAAATCCTGGTCGAGTGGGCCGCGAAGCTCCAGGCTACCTGTGAGGCGCATGTCGAGGACGCCCACAGCGACGACCGCGCGGTCGCCGCGCTCAGGGCGCACCTGCTCGACCTGCGGGAGCGCACCCGCAGGTTCGCCTTCGAAATGGATTTTTCCTTCCTGCTTCGCCAGGACAGGAAGCTGCTTTCGATCGGTTACCGGATTTCCGATCACCAGCTCGACGAGGCTTGCTACGACCTGCTGGCATCCGAGGCGCGCCTCACCAGCCTCTTCGGCGTGGCGAAAGGCGACCTTCCGACGGAGCACTGGTTCCGCCTCGGGCGGCCGATCGTCGAGATCGGCTTCAAGGGCGCGCTCGTGTCCTGGTCCGGATCGATGTTCGAGTACCTGATGCCGCCGCTGGTGATGAAGGAGCCGCAGGGCGGCATCCTCAACCAGACCAACAACCTGATCATCCTGCGCCAAATCCGCTATGGCAGGGAGAAGAACATCCCCTGGGGCATTTCGGAGGCCGCCTACAATGCGCGCGACCGGGAGATGACCTATCAGTACACGAACTTCGGCGTACCAGGGCTCGGCCTGAAGCGCGGTCTGGGGCAAAACACGGTCGTGGCGCCTTACGCGACGCTGCTGGCCGCGCAGTTCATGCCGCATGAAGCGGTGAAGAACCTGAAGCGCCTGGCCGCGCTTGGCGGTCTCGGCCGCTACGGATTCCATGACGCCATCGACTTCACGCCTCAGCGGGTGCCGGAAGGCGCGACCCACGTGGTGGTGCAGAACTACATGGCCCACCACCAGGGCATGTCGATCGTGGCGGTGGCAAACGCCATCTTCGAGGGCCGTATGCGCGACCGCTTCCACGCCGATCCGGTGATCGAGGCGGCGGAGCTGCTGCTGCAGGAGAAGGCGCCGCGCGACATCCCGATCGCGACGACCCGCACCGAGGCCGACGACCGCGCGGTTGCGGAGGAGGTTCCGACCAGCTCCGACACCCGCCTTGTGCTGGATCCGGCCCGTTCCCTGCCGGCGACCAACCTCATGTCCAACGGCCGCTACTCCGTCATGGTCACCGCGACGGGCACCGGCTACAGCAAGTGGAACGACCTCGCCGTCACGCGCTGGAAGGGCGACCCCAGCGAAGATCGCGACGGCACGTTCCTCTTCATCCGCGACGTCGCGACCGGAGAGTGGTGGTCGGCCACGCCGGGCCCGCGGTCGGCCGAAGAGGAGCACTGCTTCACGCTCTTCGCCGACGACAAGGCCACCTTCACCAAACAGGTCGGCAAGCTGCGCAGCGAAGTCGAGGTCATCGTCGTGGCCGAGGCGAACGGCGAGGGCCGTCGCATCACCATCCACAACGAGTCCGATGTCGACCAGCAGCTCGAGCTGACTTCCTACGTCGAGTTCGCGCTCGCGCCGGAGGCTTCCGACAGCGCACATCCGGTATTCTCGAAGATGTTCGTGGAGACCGAGATCGGCCCCGGCGGCGACAAGATCTTCGCGACCCGTCGCAAGCGGGCGGCGAACGAACCGGACGTCGTGGCCGCGCATTTCGTCACCGAGCCGGCGGGCAGCGCACGCGACACCGAGGCCGAGACCGACCGTCGTGCCTTCATCGGCCGCGGCCGCACGATCGCGGACTCCGCCGCCTTCGATCCCGGCGCGGTGCTTGGCGGGACGTCAGGGTTCACCCTCGACCCGATCGCCTCGCTGCGCCGCAAGGTGCGAGTGCCGGCCAACAAGAAGATCCAGCTCACCTTCTGGACCGTTGTCGGCGCCTCCCGCGCCGAGGTCGAGGAAGCGGTGTCGCTCCTCAACTACCCCGACAGCTTCAGCCGGCAGGCGATGCTGTCATGGACCCGCTCTCAGGTGCAGACCCGGCACATCGGGCTCAGCCTCGCGGACGCGTCGAACGTACAGCGGCTGGCCCGCTACCTCATATATCCCGATCCGGGGCTGCGGGCACCGGCGGACATGGTGGCCAGCAGCCTTGGCAAGCAGTCGGACCTGTGGCCGATGGCGATTTCGGGCGACTTCCCGATCTTCGCCGTGCGGATCGGCGACGTGGCGGATCTCGAGATCATCAACGAGGCGCTTCGCTACCAGGAATACCTGCGTGCCCGCGGCCTGCTTGCGGACCTCGTCATCGTCAACGAGCAGGCGGCGTCCTACGTGCAGGATCTGCAGCAGGCGATCGAGTCGCTCTGCGACAACAGCCGCTTGCGCGGCCATGAGCTCGGTCCGCGCCAGCACATCTTCGCGGTCCGACGCGATCTCATGGACGAGCCGTCCTACCGCACGCTGCTTGCCTCGGCACGGATCGTCCTGCACACACGCAACGGCACCATCCTCGACCAGATCGAACGTGCCGAGGCCCACGCCATCCAGGTGCGCGAGCAGGCGCGGCCGGCGGAGGACCAGTCCGTGGCGCAGCCTTCGGTTTCCGTGCTGGCCAATCGCCGCATCGGCGGCAACGACCGCGTTGCGGACGGCTCGGGCCTGAAGTTCTGGAACGGCTATGGCGGGTTCACGGAGGACGGCCGCGAGTACTGCGTGCGGCTCACGGGCACGCGCGTGACTCCGCAGCCCTGGATCAACGTCATCGCCAACCCGAAGTTCGGGTTCCACATCTCGGCGGAAGGCTCCGCCTTCACCTGGAGCCGCAACAGCCGCGACTTCCAGCTCACGCCGTGGAGCAACGACCCGGTTTCGAACCGTCCGGGCGAGGCGATCTACATCTACGATCACTCGAGCCGCCGGGCATTCTCGCCCTATGCAGCGGTTGTCCGCGACCCCGCTGTAACCTACGAGGCCCGACACGGGCAGGGTGTGAGCACCTTCACGGCACGCCGCGGCTCCATCCTGGCGGAAGCCATCCACCTCGTGGACCCCGAGGACCCGGTTCGCATCACCCGCCTGCGGCTGCGCAACACCGGTTCGCTGCCCGCACGTCTTACCGTGTACGGCTATATCGAATGGGTGCTCGGCAACAACCGCATGCGCAGCGGGCCGACCATAGTTCCCGCGCGCGATGCGGCGACCGGAGCGCTCTTGGCTCGCAACCCGTACCATCTCGACTTCTCGGATCGCACGGCTTTCTTCGCCATCGACGGGGACGCCGATTCCGTCACTGCAGACCGCTCAGAGTTCATCGGCGTCGGCGGCAGCGTCGAGCTGCCTGAGGTCGTGAAGCGCGGGCTCCCGCTCAGCGGCCGCATCGAGGCCGGCACCGATCCCTGCGCGGCGATAGCGCGGCAGGTCGAGATTCCGGCGGGCAGCGAGGTCTCGATCCTCTGGCTGCTCGGAGATGCTTCCGGCGAACAGGAAGCGAGGGCCTTGGTCGAGCGTCATCGCGCCCGCGATTTCGACGAGCGGCTGGTGCGCAATCGCGAGGCGTGGGACGCATTCCTGGAGACCATCCAGATCGACACGCCCGACGAGGCGATGAACCTGCTGGTCAACCGCTGGCTGCCTTACCAAAGCCTGGCGTGCCGCATCCGGGCGCGCTCGGCCTTCTATCAGGCGAGCGGCGCCTTCGGCTTCCGCGACCAGCTGCAGGATACGCTGGCCCTGCTGATGCACGACCCGGAGCTTGCGCGCGCGCAAATCCTCAATGCCGCGTCGCGGCAGTTCCCCGAGGGCGACGTCCAGCACTGGTGGCTTCCGCGCACGGGCGCCGGCGTGCGCACCATGATCTCGGATGACGTCGTGTGGCTGGGTTACGCGGTGGCGCATTTCGTGGCGGTTACCGGCGATGTCTCGATCCTGGACGAGGAGGTTCCGTTCCTCACGGGGCCGGCGCTGAAGCCCGGCGAGCACGATGCCTTCTTCACGCCCGAGCCGATGCGGGAAGCGGTGCCCGTCTATGAGCACGCTGCGCGGGGCCTGGATCTCGCGATTGCCCGGACGGCCGAAAGCGGCCTGCCGCTCATCCTCGGCGGCGACTGGAACGACGGCATGAACCGCGTGGGCGAGGGCGGCAAGGGCGACAGCGTGTGGCTCGGCTGGTTCCTGCTGGCCACGCTGCGGGGCATCATCCCGCTGGCGCGCGAACGTGGCGACAAGGAACGCGCCGATGCGTGGGAGCGCCACATGCATGCCCTAGCCAAGGCCCTTGAAAAGAACGGCTGGGACGGCGAGTGGTACCGGCGCGCCAGCTACGACGACGGCACGCCGCTCGGTTCGAGCCGCTCCGACGAGTGCAGGATCGACTCCATCGCGCAGTCGTGGAGCGTCCTTGCCGGCGGAGATCGGGAGCATGCCTCGCGCGCCATGGACTCCGCGATGCGGGAGCTGGTCGACAAGGATCTCTCCATCGTGCGGCTCTTCAAGCCGCCGTTCCGGGACACCGAGAAGGAGCCGGGCTACATCAAGTCCTATCCGCCGGGGGTGCGTGAGAACGGCGGCCAGTACACCCACGCGGCCACCTGGTTCGTGATCGCGCTGGCCGGGCTGGGCCGTGCCGATGACGCCTGGGCGTGCTTCCAGATGCTCAATCCGCTCAACCATGCGCTCACCGAGCAGGATGCCGAACGCTACCGCGTTGAACCCTACGTGGTGGCGGCGGACGTCTATTCGGAAGGCTCGATGGCGGGCCGAGGCGGCTGGACGTGGTACACCGGCTCGGCAGGCTGGCTCTACCGCGCTGCCGTCGAGGGCATCCTGGGCATCTCGCGGCGCGGCGGCCGGCTGCTGGTCGAGCCGGCGCTACCGGGCACGTGGGAAGGGTTCGAGGCGACACTCACTCTCGACGGCACACAGGTTCACATCGTGGTGTCGAGGGATGGCGAGGAGGGCACGCCAAAAGTAACGGTAAACGGCAAGCCCATGCCAGCAAAGGGTTTTCCGTTGCCGGGGTTGGCCAGTAGTACTCGTCTGCGGAAGGCTGCGTCATGACATCACAATATTTGTCACTGTTTTGCCGCAGCCTCGCCATTTTTCTTTGTAACTCAATTTGTTATATGATCACGGAGGATTTCGCGCGGTTACAATCATTTGTAGTCGATTGGGGAACCGCTCGCGTCACGGAGAATTGAAAGCCGAAGTGGCACGAGCTAAATGCGGCATGCTGCGCCGCACAATCGTCGCGCCGAGGGTTCGCTGAGTGACTTTGATCCAGGTGTATTGCCGAGCTCTGGGCTACCTCGCGACCGAAAAGCGCCGCGTGGCGCTCATCTGCGCGGCCAACGTAGCGCTCGGCATCTTCACGATCGCCGAACCCATACTTTTCGGACACATCATTGAAGCGATCACCGACGGCAGCGACCTCGCCATGTCGCTTGCGGCGTGGGCGGGGCTGGGGTCGTTCAACATCGTCGCCTTTGTCCTCGTCGCGCGCGGCGCCGACCGATTGGCGCATGTGCGCCGTACCGAAGTGCTGTGCGAGTCCTTCGAGCGAGCGATCTCCATGCCGCTCTCCTGGCACAAGCGCCGGGGTACCTCGCAGGCGCTGCATACGATGCTGCGCGCCGTCGAGACGCTCTTCACGCTGTGGCTCGAATTCATGCGCACGCATCTGTCGATGGCGGTCGCGCTGCTCCTGCTCATTCCCACTGCGGTGTCGATGGATCTGCGCATGTCGCTGGTGCTGTTGGGCCTCGGCGCGGCCTATCTGATCATCGGCCGCGTGGTGATGCGCAAGACCAAGGAAGGGCAGGCGCAAGTCGAGGCGCACTACCATGACGTGTTCGCCCGCGTGACCGACTCCGTCAGCAACGTCACCGTCCTTCAGAGCTACAACCGCATCAACAAGGAAGCGGCGGAACTCCAGAAGCTGACACGACGGCTGCTCGACGCGCAGTTTCCGGTGCTCGACTGGTGGGCGCTGGCGAGTGCGCTGAACCGCCTTGCCTCCACCATCTCGATGATGGTCGTGCTCATAATCGGCGCTCTGCTGGTGTCACGCGGCGAACTTCGCATCGGCGACATCGTCGCGTTCACCGGCTTCGCAACGCTCCTGATCAGCCGGCTGGACCAGATGTCCGCGTTCGTAAACCAGATCTTCGAGGCGCGCGCCAAGCTTGAAGCCTTCTACGAGATGGAAGACGCATCCGCTGACGTGGCCGAGCCCGCCGGCATGCGTGACCTCGGCCCGGTCGTCACCGGCAACGTCCGGTTCGAGAATGTCGACTTCACGTTCCCGGACTCCGGCGAGGGCGTTCAGGACATCGACTTCGACGTCAGCGCCGGCAAGACCGTCGCGATCGTCGGCCCGACCGGCGCCGGCAAGACGACGCTCATCAACCTGCTGCAGCGTGTCTACGAACCCGACCGGGGCCGCATCCTCATTGATGGCGTCGACATCCGGACAGTCACGCGCCAGTCGCTGCGACATGCCATCGCCGCTGTCTTCCAGGACGCCGGCATGCTCAACCGGTCGATCGAGGAGAATATCCGGCTCGGGCGCGAGGGAGCGCCGAATGCCGACGTCCACGCCGCTGCCGAGGCGGCTGCGGCGCAGGAGTTCATCCTGGCGAAGTCCGAGGGCTACGACACCATTGCCGGCGAGCGCGGCGGCCAGCTCTCCGGCGGCGAGCGCCAGCGCATCGCGATTGCCCGCGCCATCCTCAAGAACGCGCCGATCCTTGTTCTGGACGAGGCGACCAGCGCGCTCGACGTGGAGACCGAGGCGCGCGTCAAGGATGCCATTGACGCGCTGCGGAAGGGGCGCACCACCTTTGTGATTGCCCATCGCCTGTCGACCGTCCGGGATGCCGACCTCGTCATCTTCATGGACAGGGGGCGCATCGTCGAGATGGGCGGTTTCGAGGAGCTGGCGTCCCAGAACGGCCGCTTCGCCGCGTTGCTGCGCACCGGCGGCCTGGCCGTCCCCGAGGAGCGCCGGCCGGCCCTTGCTGCTGTCAGGGACGCGGCCGCCTGAGCAAGCGCGGCGCCGCCTGCGCGCGGGCTGTGGTGCCTGTCGATCCATCCGTCATCGTTTCACCCTTGAAGGCGCAGAACGGCAGCGACAGACCTTCCCCTGACGGAGATCCCGTCGTTGGGAAGCTGCTACCGTCAGCCGCACGGTGGCGGGGCGGTCGACTGGCGGACCACGAGCTCCAGGTCCAGAGCCTCGCGTCGCACGCTCCCATCGAAGTCGAGGATTGCGGAGACCGCGCGCCGGCCCATCTCGATCATCGGTTGTGCCACGGTCGTCAGCGGCGGCCGTGACGTTTCGCTTTCCGGCACGCCGTCGAAGCCGACGACGGATACGTCCTGCGGGACCGACAGGCCGTGCTCGGCCAGCCAGTCGAGCGCTGTGAGCGCCATGCGGTCCGACATGGCCAGGATGGCGGTCGGCCGTTCGGGTTGGGCGAAGATGTGGTCGAGCGCGCGCCTTGTGCTCGGCTCGTCGTTGTCGGTTTCGAAGATCGAGACCGACTCGGGCGCGATCCCTGCGTCAGCGATGGCGGAGAGATAGCCTCGCATGCGATCGCGGGTTCCCGAGTAGACCGCGGCTTCGGCATTCGCGGGGGTGGCTGGACCGGTCCTGCCGTCGACCGAGGCGAGTGACAGGATCGCGAACCGACGGTGCCCAAGCCCGGTGAGGTGGCGCGCTGCCCGCGTGGCGCCGTCCACGTCGTCGATGCCGATACTCGACACCGTGTCGTCGTCAAAGCCGTAGTCCAGCGTGACGAAGGGCAGCCGCCTTTCACGCGTGAGTTCGACAAGGCGCGAGCCGCCTTCGATGCAGAAGACGACGAAGCCGTCGACCAGCGCATTCTGGATGTTCCAGGCGAGGTGCTCTTCGTTCGCGGCCGAGACCAGCGATATGCCGGCGCCGGTCTCGTCGCAGGCCTGCGCGATGCCCGACATGACCACCCGCGCAAACGGGTCCTCGAAGAAATAGGCGAGGGGCTCCGCCGTGGCGACGCCGATGGCGTTGACCTTGCCGGCCCGCAGCATGCGGCCGCGTGGATCAGGGCCGGCATAGCCGAGCGCGGCGGCTGCCGCGAGGACCTTCTCCCGGACTTCCGGCCGCACGATCTCGGGGTGGTTGAAGGCATTCGAGGCGGTTCCGCGCGAGACGCCCGCGGCCTTCGCGACATCGGACAGACGGACGGTCTGGGTCTTCATGTCGCGGCCCTAGCATTAATCTTGGATCGGTTCAAATTTGTCTTGACCACTGCCCGAGACATTCATAGTCTTGGATCGATTCAAAGAGAAGTGGGTCGATGCATTGGATCGATCCAAAACTGGAGCTTGCCATGCACCCGCTGCGATACCTTATCGACGAGATCTATCACGAGTACTGGGGCATCCCGCGGCAGCAACAGGATGCTTCGCCGGATGGCCGGTTGCGCCGGTCGATCTTCGGCAGGCCCGTCCCGCGCCGCGCGCATCCTGGCGAGCAACGATAGGGTGTGAGACGAGCGCGGCCGTTGTCGCCTGGCAGTCGCTTGTGCCGGGATCAGGAGAAAATGCCGAGCTGGTCGGTCCGGCTCAACCTTTCAGCAGGGCGGCGACCTCGGGCGCGAAGTAGGTGAGGATGCCGTCGCAGCCGGCCCGCTTGAAGGCCAGCAGCGATTCCATCATCACCTTCTCGCCATCGATCCAGCCGTTCGCGGCTGCCGCCTTGATCATCGCGTATTCGCCCGAGACCTGGTAGGCGAAGGTCGGCATCGAAAACTCGTCCTTCAGCCGACGGATGATGTCGAGATAGGGCAGGCCGGGCTTCACCATCAGCATGTCGGCGCCCTCGAGCAGGTCCTGCTCCGCCTCGCGCACGGCCTCGTCCGAATTGGCGTGGTCGATATAGTAGGTCTTCTTGTCGCCCTTCAGGAGGCCCTTGGTGCCGATCGCCTCGCGATAGGGGCCGTAGAAGGCCGAGGCGAACTTGGTCGCGTAGGACATGATGGCGACGTCCTGGAAGCCGTTGGCGTCGAGCGCGTCGCGGATGGCGCCGATGCGTCCATCCATCATGTCCGAGGGCGCGATGATGTCGGCGCCGGCTGCCGCTTGCAGCACGGCGGCGGCGGTGACCTGTTCCACGCTCTCGTCGTTGACGATGATGCCGTCGCGCAGGATGCCGTCATGCCCGTGGCTGGTGAACGGGTCGAGCGCGGCGTCTGTGATCACGCCGATCTCGGGCACTGCCGCCTTGATTGCGCGCGTCGCGCGGTTGATCAGGTTGTCGGGGTCGAGAATGGCGGATCCCGTCTCGTCGCGCAGCGAAATGTCGACGTTCGGGAAGGTGGCAAGGGCAGGGATGCCGAGCTTCGCGGCGCGCTCCGCCTCGCGCACGGCATTGTCGATGGACAGGCGGTAGACGCCGGGCATTGCCGGGATTTCCTCGCGGCGGTGCTCGCCGTCGATGAGGAAGATCGGCCAGATCAGGTCGTCGACGGTGAGCCGGTTTTCCTGCACCAGTCGTCGTGACCAGTCGGCCTTGCGCATCCGTCGCAGCCGGCGGCTGCCGGTGATCTCGTCCACGGTACGCCTGCCGGCGGGAAGGGCCCTTGCGTGTCTGGTCATGTCGTCGTCTCCTTGCCGCCTCGTATCACGGCGGGACGCTGCGAGAAACCGCTCGTTGGGCTCCCGCCGCACCCATGCGGCCTCTGGGAGGCGATACGGCGTTGACGGCTTTGCCGGCTGTCGTCCACTAGTGCTGAGGAAACAGAAGGCGAATCGACCAGTGATCGACTTTGGGGGTGGAGACGAAATCCGTTTTGAGCGGAGCGGCAAGGCGGGTCTGGTGACGCTGACGCGGCCGAAGGCGCTGAATGCCGTCAGCCACGGGATGGTGATGGCGCTGACGCGCGCGCTCGAAGCCTGGGAGGCGGACGACTCGGTCGAACTCGTCGTCGTCCAGGCCGAGGGCAGGGCGTTCTCGGCGGGCGGCGACATCAGGCGCGTCCACGACGCCGGCTATTCCGCTCCGGAGTCGATCGCCTTCTTCGCCGACGAATACCGGATGAACGCCCGCCTTGCGCGGTTCCCGAAGCCCTACGTCTCGCTGATCGACGGCATCGTGATGGGGGGAGGGGTCGGCATCTCGTGTCACGGCTCCCACCGCGTGATGACGGAGAAAGCCCTGTTCGCCATGCCCGAGGTGGGCATCGGCTTCTTCCCCGACATTGGCGGCAGCTTCATCCTCTCGCGCCTGAAGGGCAGCTACGGCATGTATCTGGGGCTCACTGGCGCGCGCATCCGCTCCGGCGATTGCCTGCGGGCAGGGCTTGCCACGCACTGCGTTCCCTCCGACTCGCTCGAGGCCGTCAAGCGCGCACTTTGTGAGGAGGGGCAGGTGGATCGCGTCCTCAAGCGCTTCCACAGCGAGCCGGAGCCCGAGACCGATGAGGGAACCCTCTTCGCCATCTCCCGGCTGTTCTCGCGTGAATCGCTTGCCGACGTGCTGACCGAACTGCGCCGCGCCGCGGATGCCGGCGAGCAGATCGCCATTAGCAGCCTCGCGGCGTTCGAGAAGGCGTCGCCGACCAGCGTGGCGGTGACGTTCCGGGAAATCAACACGGCGGCGATGCTGGAGTTCGACGACTGCATGCGGATGGAGTTCCGCATCGTCAACCGCATGATCGCCCGCCCCGACTTCTTCGAGGGCGTGCGCGCCGTGGTCATCGACAAGGATGGCGCGCCGCGGTGGCAGCCGGCGACCTTGGCAGAGGTGGACGACGCGCTGGTGGAAAGCTACTTCACCCCGCTGCCTGGGGGAGACCTCGTCCTGTGACGCCGGCCGAAACGGCCGGTGTCGAATACGGCACCTCGTTGCTGGACCGGCTCCATGTCTGGTTCCACCGCCTGGTTGCCGGTTACTGCATGCTGTTCGGGATTTTCTACTGGGTCCGTCTGATCGGCTATTACGACGGCCCACTGTGGCGCTTCGACACGATGCCGCCATACTGGCAGGTGGTGGCGGTCACACTGGCCGTCTTCTTTCCCTTCGCGTCCGCCGGGCTGTGGATGATGGCCTCCTGGGGGCCAGTGATCTGGTTCATCTGCGCGGCGACGGAAGTCGTGATGTTCACGGTGTTTCCCCAGCTTTTCGGCCGCAATGACGCGGTGGTCGCTTCACACCTGCTGGCAGCGACGCTCTACCTTGTCTTCCGCATTCTCCTGCACCTGCGCCGCCGTCGGCAGCTGCGCGAAGGTTAACAAATCTTCCTCCGTAAAGGTTCTGTTAAGGACGCCGCGAAACCTGTGCGGCGTTACTGCTTGTTAAGGCTGGCGTTTAAGTCGAATTTTATGAGCATTCGCTAGTGTCGCGATCAAGGTGAGAAACAAAAACATCACCCGGCGACAAACGAGAGGCGAAGACCATGAATAACCCGCGTCAGGCGGCGAAGCCCGCCATTGTACCCGACGAACGCCGCGATGCGATCCGGTCCCTATACATGGAGTCATTGCAGCTTGTTGAGCGTCTTCATCGGCGACTTCTTGATGTGATCAAGGATGAATTCGATCGCAACGGCCGTAGTGACATCAACGCGATCCAGGCTCTGCTGCTTTTCAATATCGGCAATGCGGAACTGACCGCAGGCGAACTCCGGTCGCGCGGTTACTATCTCGGCTCCAATGTATCCTACAATCTGAAGAAGCTGGTGGAGCTCGGCTTCATCAATCATCAGCGCTCGCGCATCGATCGTCGGTCGGTTCGTGTCAGCCTGACGCCGAAGGGCGCGGAAGTGGCGGAGGTCGTCAACGGGCTCTACGAGCGGCACATCGGCGCGATCGAGCAGGTCGGTGGCATCAACGCGGAAGAATTCCGCCAGATGAACCGCGCCCTGCAGCGCCTCGACCGCTTCTGGAACGACACCATCGCCTACCGGATGTAGTGTTCCGCGCCCATATGTCTCCGGTCTGGCCGGCGTTTCAACGCCGGCCTCTTTTTCCGTTTGGCGGTGCGCTGACGATCCCGTGAGTTGCTCAGGCCACGTTACCGCCATATTCACATGGGAACCGCGGAAGTTCCGGGATGTCGGTCGGAGGGGACCGATGCCGACCGCCTGACGTCACCGGACCTTGCGGCGACCGTGGTCGTCAAACGTTAAGGTTGACGAACTATGGTGGACGCTCCCGTCGAGTTCGTCGTGTCAGGGTAGAATTCCACATGATGCCGTTTGCCAGCCGTCGTTCGTTTCTTTCTGGCGTAGCAGCGCTCGCTGCGAGCACCGCTGCTGCACCGGCGTTCGCGCAGGATGCCGTCGAATCCATGCTCAAGGCGGCCTCGCGCGGCAATTGGGACGACGAGTTTGATGCGAAGGCCAGTGTCGGCGACAAGGTCACGTCGCGCCTGCCGATCTTCAGCACCCAGACCCTGGGGTACGTGCAGGCGGCCATCGCCCAGTACCAGAACATCGTTTCCGCCGGTGGCTGGCCCACGGTTCCCGCTACCAAGAAGCTGCGGCTCGGGGCTGTCGAGCCTGAAGTGGAAGCCCTGCGCCAGCGCCTGATGGTGACGGGCGACCTTTCGCCGAACGCCGGCATGTCCCGCGCCTTCGACACCTATGTCGACAGCGCCGTGAAGCGTTTCCAGGCCCGTCATGGTCTCCCGGCGGATGGCGTGTTGGGACAGTACACCTACAAGGCGATGAACGTCTCGGCGCCTGTGCGCCTCGGTCAGCTCCAGACCAATCTGGTGCGACTGAACTCGATGGCCGGCACACTCGGCAATCGCTATGTGATGGTCAACATCCCTGCGGCCCAGATCGAGGCGGTGGAGAACGACCGCGTCGTCTCGCGTCACACCGCTATCGTCGGCAAGATCGACCGGCCGACGCCGCTGCTCAGCTCGCGGATCAACGAGATCATTGTCAATCCGTACTGGAATGCGCCGGTGTCGATCGTCCGCAAGGACATCATCCCGCTGATGCGCAAGAATCCGAACTATCTGAAAGAGAATCACATCCGTATCCTTGGCCCGAATGGGGAGATCGATCCGTCGACCATCGACTGGTCGACCGAGGATGCCGCGCAGTTCCGGTTCCGCCAGGATCCGGGTGCGATCAACGCCATGGCTTCGGTGAAGATCAACTTCCCGAGCCCCGAGAACGTGTACATGCACGACACGCCCTCGCAGGGCCTGTTCAACAAGCTGATGCGGTTCGATTCGTCGGGCTGCGTGCGCGTGCAGAACGTCCGCGACCTGGTCGTGTGGATCCTGCGCGACACGCCCGGCTGGGACCGTCGCACCCTTGAGCAGACGATCAAGAGCGGCGTGAACACGCCGGTCGCCGTGGTGAACCCCGTTCCGGTGTACTTCACCTACATCTCGGCCTGGTCCACCGGCGATCATGTCGTGCACTTCCGCGACGACGTCTATGCGCGTGACGGCGTCGAGGAACTGCAGATCACATCGGCACTCTGATCATCGGCAAATCGGGATTGCGGCTGCCTGCCTTCGTGGGTGGCCGCATCTTTTTGCGGGCTCTGCCGCGAAGAGCAGCCCGGAAGGCGCAAAGACGGTAGCGGTTGCCGCCCCCGTCGTGTAAGCCGCCGCATGACCGGGACCAGAGTCCCAAGCTTGCCAGCAAGGATAGTCTACGAATGGCAAACGCTGCCGCACCCTCCGCTTCGTCTTTCTTCACTGCGCCGCTCTCGGAGTGCGATCCGGAGATTTTCGACGCGATCACGAAGGAGCTCGGTCGCCAGCGGCACGAGATCGAACTGATCGCCTCGGAAAACATCGTCTCCCGCGCCGTGCTCGAGGCGCAGGGCTCGATCATGACCAACAAGTATGCCGAGGGTTATCCGGGCAAGCGCTACTATGGCGGCTGTCAGTTCGTCGACATCGCCGAGCAGCTCGCGATCGACCGCGCCAAGAAGCTGTTCGACTGCAGCTTCGCCAACGTCCAGCCGAACTCCGGCAGCCAGATGAACCAGGCCGTGTTCCTGGCGCTGCTGCAGCCGGGCGACACCTTCATGGGCCTCGACCTGAATTC
>Ga0182742_1000464_pt1 | contig 64788 bp, 49 predicted proteins | sample eDN5th37CBELigMG_FD_128880 | JGI IMG/M metagenome (GOLD analysis project Ga0182742, IMG submission 128880) | Enriched Miracle-Growth compost microbial communities from Emeryville, California, USA - eDNA 5th pass 37_C BE-Lig MG (version 2)... ...
AGGCGCGGGCCTGCCGCCGCCGGTCGCGTCCATGCTCGCGAGCACCAGCGCGCTTTCCGGCGAGGGCGAACTCTACGACGACAGCAAGAGCCTGAGCCGCCTGTCCGGCCGGCCGACAACGCCCATCCGCGAGACGATCGCTGCGGCGCTGAAATAATAAAAGAGGAATGCCTCCTCGGCCCTGAGGCAGGGAGGTTCAGGGGTTGAGGGAGGAACAGGGCGAGATGAGCAGCGAGCCGCCGCATACCGGCAATCCATACCAGAAGCCGGACGGTTCGCTGGGCAGCAGGACAGCGTGGTACGCGCTGACGCTGGTGGTCCTGATGCAGGCAATGTCGATGGTGGATCGGCAGATCCTGTCGATCCTGCTGCCGCGCATCAAGGCAGATCTCAATGTCGGCGATGCCGAGATGGGCCTGCTATACGGCACCGTCTTCGCGCTGTTTTACGCGCTGTTCTCGCTGCCGCTGGGGCGGCTGGCCGATGGATGGATCCGCACCAGGCTGCTCGCGGTGTCGCTGCTCGGCTGGTCCCTCGCCACCGGGCTCGCGGGCTTTGCCAAAGGCTTCTCCGTTCTGGCGATCTCGCGCCTTGGCGTGGGTATAGGCGAGGCAAGTTCCCAGCCTGCCGGTCTCTCGCTGCTTTCGGACGCCTTTCCGAAGGAGAAACGGGGCCTGATCGGCGCGGCGATGGCGGTGGCCGTGGCCCTGGGGCTTGGCGCCGCGCTGATGATCGGCGGCTCCATCGCGGATTTCTGGGACGCGCGCTGGCCCATCGCTGCGGATGCGCCCCTCGGCTTTGCGGGGTGGCAGGCGGCCTTCATCGGCGCGGCCCTCCCCGGCATCATCCTGGCGTTCTTCATGTGGCGCTTGCCGGAGCCCGTTCGCGGTGCGGCCGACGGCATCGTCGTGAAACGCGACCCTGCTCCCTTCAAGGCGAGCTTCGGGTTGCTGGGCGCGATCCTGCCCATCGGCGTATGGATCAACTTCGTCCGGCGCGGCGCGTCGGCCAAGGATTGGGTGCTGAACACGATCGTGCTGGCGGTGGTGATCGCGGGCGTCGTGCTCCTGACCCGCTTCACCGACGGGCTGCGCGAGACCAACCCCATCGTCATTCCGATCGGCGATGGCGGGCTGACGGGCAACGGTATTCAGTGGCTGGTGTCCGGCCTGGGCGTGTACGTGTTGTTCAACTGGGTGCAGTCTCTGAAGCTCAATGACCGGCCCGCTTATGTGACGATGGCCAAGAACCCGGCGCTGCTGATCGTGATCCTGATGGCCAGCCTGCAGACGATGCTGAACTACGGCGTCATGGCCTTCACGCCATCCTACCTGATCGGCCACTTTAACCAGAGCGCCACCCAGGTGGGGCTGATCTTTGGGCCCTTCATTGCCGCGCTCGGCATCCTCGGCCCGGTGATCGCGGGCCCGGCGTCCGACTGGGCGGAAAAGCGCATGAAGTCCGGCCGCCTGGTCATCACGCTCGCCTCGCTGATCGTCTCCCCGCTGTGCGCGCTGGCCGTGTACACGACCGACAGCCTGTTGATGTTCTATGTGTTCTTCACCGGCTTCTCGATCGCGACGACCATGTGGCTGCCGCCGATCTATGCCAGCCTGGTGGAACTGGTTCTGCCGCGGATGCGCGGGATGGTGACCAGCTTCTACATCCTGTCCATCACGTTGATCGGCCAGGGCGTCGGCCCCTACGCCGTGGGTCTGATGTCTGACCGCAACGGAGGCGATCTGGCGCAGGCGATCCTCACGCTTTACTGGGTGGCGGTGCCCATCGTGGTGCTCTCCGCCCTTGCGATCTGGCGCTATCGCATTGATGAGCCGCAAGTTGTCGCCCGCGCCCGTGCCGCTGGAGAGCCTGTCTGATGCCGAGTGTTCGTGAAGCCGCCTTCGCCGTGTTCGAACACTTCGGCGTGGACCGCCTCTTCGGCAATCCGGGCAGCACGGAACTGCCGATGCTGAAGGCCATGCCCTTCCCCTACGTGCAGGGGCTGAACGAAGCGGTCGTGGTCGGCATGGCGGATGGCTATGCCCGGGCGAGCGGCAAGCCGGCGCTGGTGAACCTGCACAGCGCGGCGGGGACCGGGCATTCGTTGGGCAATCTGTTTACGGCCTGGAAGAACAATGCGCCGGTCGTCGTAACGGCGGGGCAGCAGGCGCGCTCCATCCTGCCATACGACCCGTTCCTGTTCGCTGAGCGGCCGACCGAGTTCCCGCGCCCTTACGTCAAGTACGCGGTGGAGCCGGCGCGGGCGGAGGATGTGCCGATCGCCCTCGCCCGCGCCTTCGCCATCGCGCTGACGCCACCGATGGGCCCTGTCTTCGTCTCGATCCCCGTCGATGATTGGGACCGGGAATGCGAGATGCCGGCGCTGGCGGAGGCGAGCCTGGTGACGCACCCCTCGCCGGAGGGCATTGCCCGACTGGCGCGGCTTCTGGACGCGACGGAGAACCCGGCGCTGGTGCTCGGCACCGGGGTCGCGAATAGCGGCGGCTGGGACGCGGCGATCCGCCTGGCCGAGCGCTGCGGCGCCAGCGTCTGGGCCGCGCCCTATGCCGCGCGGGAGGTGTTTCCTGAAGATCACCCGCAATTCGCCGGCTTCCTCAACGCATGGCGCGATCAGATCCGCGATGCTCTTGCCCCCCACGATGCGATCCTCGTCGCGGGGGCGCCGGTGTTCACCTATCATGTGGAAGGCAGCGGCCCGCACTGGCCCGACGGCGCAAAGCTGGCGGCACTGAGCGATGATCCGCAGCACATCGCCGCGCTGCCCGGTGGCGAGGGTGTGCTGGGCGATGTCGCGGCCGGGCTGGCGGCGCTGGCGGCCGCGGTGAAGGAACGCGCCTTCTCAGGCCAGTCGCACCGCCTCAAGGACCCGCCCGCCACCATGACCGCCACTCATGTGCTGCGCCGCATCGCGGAGTTGCGCCCGGCGAAGGCAGTGATCGTGGAGGAAGCGCCGACCGCACGCGGGCCGATGCACTCCGCCCTGCCGATCACGCGCGAGGGCGGGTTCTACACCTGCGCCAGCGGCGGGCTCGGCTATGGCCTGCCGGGGGCGGTGGGCGTGGCACTGGGGCAGGACGATAAGGTGATCGCGGTGCTGGGTGACGGCGCGGCGATGTACACGATCCAGGGCCTCTACGCTGCACGCAACGAGGGGGCGAACGTCTCCTTCGTCATCCTCAACAACGGGGCCTATGCCGCGCTGACCGGCTTTTCCGGCGAGTTCGGCATGAACCACGTGCCGGGATGCGACCTTGGCGGTCTGGACTTCGTGAAGCTGGCAGAGGCGCAAGGCCTCACCGCGCGCCGAGTCGAGACGGTGGAGGAGCTGGATGCCGCGCTTCGATGGAGCTTCGGCGAGGCAGCGCCCACACTGCTGGACGTGCGGATCGCCTGAGGGGCCGCCTCTCTCAGGCGGCCCAAGGAGAGCGTCCCCACTCCCCAGGGCCTGAGCAGCCGGGGAGTGGAGTCGCTAATCCAGCTTAGCTCGCCTGGAACACCCCGCAGGCAATGCGGTCGCCGCTATTGCCGGAAGGATCTGTCATCTGATCGTCCGGCCCGGCATGGACCATGAAGGCGGAACCGTCCGCATCCATCAGCCCCTCGAAAGTGGCGCCACCTCCCAGCGTGTATTCCAGCGTGCCGGTGCCGTCCTCGGCGACGGTCAGGTTGGGCATGTCGCCGGCATGCTGCCCCTCGGGAGCTTCGAGACCGTGCGTCTGATTGCCGGGGTTCCAGTGCGGGCCGGCGCTCTCGAACGTCGGAGCTTCACAGCTACCGGTCGTATGGACGTGGACCCCGTGCTCACCCGCGGGCAGATTCTGCACCTGGAGGGAGATCAAGACCTGATCGCCGGCTGCGGTGGCGGTCGCCATTCCCGCGGGCTGACCATCCGCCGTCTGCAGGGTCGCGACCGCCATCATGGGGGCGGCGCTTTCCGTCGCAGCAGTGTCGGTCGTTTCGTCTTGCGCACCCTCATTTGACGAGCCGCAGGCGGCGAGTGCCAGGGTCAGAAACGCCCCGGTGGTGATCGTGATGCTGCGCATGGTCTCTCCTGTCATGTTCTTAACAGGAGTGTTTTTGACAAGCATCCGTTCCGAACGCAAATCATCCGCACTCGCGAACGAAGCCTCAGGCGATTTCGCTGCGTTTCGCCGGGTGCTGGACCACTTCGCCGCGCGAATCCTGCCGCTCGATCAAGGCATCGTAGTCCGCAAAGGCCCGCTCGATATCCTTGCGCTTTTCCAGGATCAGCGCCGCGACCCCATTGGTAAGGCCACCTTCTTCCCCCACCCGGCCCAGCGCCGCCGCGATATCGGCGACGATGGCACTTGCCGGAGTGTTATGCAGGGTCCCACGCTCGTCCCGATAGGCTTCGACCACTTTGGCCATGCAATTTGCCCTTCGCTCGAAGAATCACCTTCTTATCACTCGGATAGGAGATTCGCACCAGCGCCATGCCGAGTGAATTTCCACATCAGCAAGGCGCCGGGCCAGAGGACCCCAAATGTCCGCAGCGGGCTCTTGTTCCGCCCACGGCAAATCAAGTCACTCGCCAGACCCACAACTTGATTCCGGAAGCATAGCGCGCGCCTGAGCAGACGAAGATCGACCGATTGAGCCAATCATACGGCCCCACCGGCGCAATGAATTCTGGAACGGTGCGAAAGTAATACTCGGCCGGGTCCACCTCTTCCCCTCGCCGCAATCGGTCCATCACCTCAGGCGGGCCATGGCGCAGGCCCTTGTTGCGGATCTGGATCAACGCGCCGTCATCCGTCTCGATGGCATAGATGGCATCGGCCACGGTAACGCCGTCCGGCCGGGTGAGTTGCCAGTCCGCCGAGTTACCCATCAGGCGTCCGCTGATCTTCGGCCCTTTGACGTAGCCGCCAGTCTTGATCGGGATGATGCGCCGCGTGCCGTCCACAACGGTGCCGATCTCGCGCGGCGGCTCCAGATCGCCGCCAGCCTCGTAGACGAATTCAAGTTCGGGCTTGATCAAGGTCATTTCCTCCCGCCATGTGTTAAGCCACGCGGCAGGGTAGGGAGTCCAGGCTGGCGGGCAAGATCAATGCGCGAGTCGGGCGCGCGGGAGAGAGACGGGAAAATGGCGACAGATCTTTACGCGGACTATGTCATTGTCGGCGCGGGCAGCGCGGGCTGCGTTCTGGCCAACCGGCTGACCGAGAATGGCAAGTTCAACGTCGTGCTGCTGGAAGCGGGCGGTGACGACCGGCCCACGCATGAGCCCAGCCAGTTCATGTCCAACGTGATGATCCATACGCCGATCGGCTTCGGCAAGACGCTGAACGATCCCAAGGTCAACTGGCTGTACGAGACCGAGGTTGATGAGGGCTCAGGCAGCCGCAAGCACAAATGGCCCAAGGGCAAGGTGCTCGGCGGTTCCTCCTCCATCAACGGCCTGCTCTATGTGCGTGGACAGAGCGCGGATTATGACGGCTGGGCGCAGATGGGCGCGCGCGGCTGGAGCTGGGACGAGGTGCTGCCCTACTTCCGCAAGAGCCAGAACCAGGAACGCGGCGAGTGTGACTTTCACGGCGTTGGCGGCCCCCTCAACGTCTGCGACTTTCCGGAGGAGCATCCGGTCAGCGCCGCTCTGGTGGAAGCCTGCGTGGAGGCCGGCATTCCCTATCGCAAGGACGTGAACGACGGAAACCAGGAAGGCGTCAGCTTCTTCCAGCTGACCATGAAGAATGGCCGCCGCCATTCGGCCGCAGTCGCCTACCTGCACCCGGCGATGAGCCGCGAGAACCTGCTGGTCGAGAAGCGGGCGATGGCGACGCGCATCCTGTTCGAGGGGAAGAAGGCCGTCGGCGTCGAGTTCCGCCAGGGCGGCGAGACCCGCCGGGTGCGCGTGCGGCGCGAGGTGATCCTCTCCGCTGGGGCGGTGGAAAGCCCCAAGCTGCTGGAAGTGTCCGGCGTGGGCCAGCCCGAACTGCTCAAGGAGCTGGGCGTCGAGGTCGTGCACGCGGCGCCGATGGTCGGCGAGAATCTGCAGGATCACTACATGATCGGCTGCCAGGCCGCGCTGAAGGAACAGGCGCACTCGATTAACCACCTCAGCCGCGGCACCAAGCTGCTGGGCGAGATCGTGAAGTACGGCGTCAGCCGCAAGGGCCTGCTGTCCTACGCGGTGGCGCATGGTACCGCCTTCGCGAAGACCCGCCCGGAGCTCGACTTCCCTGACGTGCAGATCCACGTGATGGCGGCGTCGATGGATCTCGAATACCTGAACCAGTATCAGGGGCTGAGACTGGACAAGGAGCCTGGGCTTGCGTCCAACCCCTGCCAGCTGAGGCCGGAATCGCGCGGCCATATCCATGCCAAGTCCAGCAACGGGCTGGAGACGCCGCGGATCGTGCCGAACTATTTGTCGGACCCGATCGACCGGCAAAGCGTGGTCGATCAGCTGAAGCTCATCCGCAAGATCTGGCAGCAGCCCGCACTACAGCCTTATCTGAAGGCGCCGGGCGATCCATTCGGCCAGACGGATGAGGAAATGCTGGGCTACGCCCGGGTCGCGGGCGGCACGCTCTATCACCCGGTCGGCACCGTGGCGATGGGTGACGAGCGCTTCCCGCTTGACCCGGAGCTGCGCGTGCGCGGTGTCGAGGGGCTGCGGGTGATCGATGCCTCCGTGTTCCCCAAGATTCCCTCGGGCAACACCAACGCGCCGACCATCATGACCGCGGAGAAGGGAGCGGACATGGTGCTGCAGAGCGCGAAGGAGGCCGTTGCGGCCTGAGTGCCGCAGGCATCGGTTCGGGCGCGGCTCGCCAGACGCGCCCGACCACTCTATTGGGCAGCGAGGTCCATCTTGCCGGAGGGCCGCGCCCGAGATGCGCCGCCCCTATTGAGGTCTTTCGCTGCCATCCTACCCAGCCCCTGATGCCACGCTGATCGAGCGCCTGCGCACCCGCTTCGGGCAGCGCGCCGTGGGGATCGCCGCGGCGCTGGCGCTGGAGGCGTTGATCCTCCTGCTGCTGCTGACGCTCGGCCAGTCCTATACGGGGCGGGGAGGAGAGCGGCCCGGCCCTGACGACCTTCGACGCACGCCCTGCCATGGAGCCGGTGGCGGAGGAGCCGGAGCCAGACACCAGCGAAGTTGCAGAGAGCCGCCCCACTCTTCCCGAGCCGACTGCGGCGGAGCCTGTGGAGGCGGAGGCGTTGCCCTCCCCGCAGCCCCTGACAGTGCCCGCTCCGCAGCCGCAGCCGAGTGCGCCCGCGATCATCCCTCTCTCTCGGCAGCAGGCGCCGAGCCCTGCCGCCCCTCCCCGGGCCCGCGCGGTGCTGGGGCCGGTGCAAGGCCCGCCGGCGGGGCCGCAGGACCGGGGCGCGGGTGCGGACACCGAGGTGGTCGGCACCGCCCCTGATGGCGAGCCGCTCTATGCCGCCGCCTGGTATCGCAAGCCGTATGATGACGAGCTGAGAGGCTACCTCTCCACCGCCCGAGGGCCGGGATGGGGCCTGATCGCCTGCAAGACGGCGCCCGAATGGCGGGTGGAGGATTGCGTGGCGATCGACGAGTCGCCGCGCGGCTCCAACATCGCGCGGTCCGTTCTGGCGGCGGCTTGGCAGTTCAAGGTGCGTCCGCCGCAGGTTGGCGGGCAGTCACTGGTCGGAAGCTGGGTGCGGATCCGGATCGACTACGAGATGCGACCGCGATAGCCGTTCGGGCTCATTTGCATCCGCTGTGCAACGCGGTTGCAAGCCGCCGCTTCCCCGGCACAACGGCTCAGGGAAGCGGCGCAAGCACTGGCAACCGCCTCGCATGGCGGCCGAAAATCAGGCCAGCTGCGGCTCCCGCGCGAGGCCGATTTCCGCGCTAGGTGCGAAATTGCCGTGGAGCCCGAAGCGCAGGCGGATGGGGATTTGGATCGTGGCGATCGGCCCCTTCTCGATCTCCATTGCGTCGAACAGCAGCAGGTCGCTGCGTTGTTCTTCCAAACGGTTGCAAACCTGAACGATCCAGCCATCGCCTTCGGGCGCGTCCTTGCTGCGCGGGATGAAGCAGGGCTCCTGCAGGCTGGACACCGGCCCGCACCACCAATGCTGCTCTGCCCCCGTCTCGAAGTCCTTGAAGAACAGGCAGTTCATCAGCATGCCGCCGGCACTGCCGCCCTTCAGCTCAACAGGGCGGGAGAGGTCCATCTCCAGCCCCCAGCCATAGCGGGTCCTCACGCCGGTGAAGCGGTCGTCGATGCGGGGGAACTCGGAGACGGTCTCCGTCAGCCGGTTCACCTCCGCGAATTCGTCGCCATTGCTGGCAAGGTCGACGACCCAGTCGGTCAGGCGGCTCTGCGCCTCCATCGGGTTGAAGGGCTTGCCCTCCACATCCGGGAAGAAGGGGAACATGTTATTCTTCGCCTCAGGCGTGACGAAGTGGATCTTCGTCCCCTCCTGCCAGGCGTTGAGCACGTGGCTGGCGAAGCAATTATCGCGCTTGAACCAGCGGATATCCTCGCTCCGCACGTCGTCGCGCCGGGGGATGACGCCGAGATACACCTCCTTCGTCGTGTCGAAGCCGAAGTGCGGCAGGCCCTTCTCCAGCCGGTCCCAGCTGCCGATTGAGGGCACGATGTGCAGCACGAGATAATCCTCGGTGATGCCGAAATCGTGCATCATGCAGTAGTACGGGACCTTGAACCACACCTCCCGCACCAGCTCACCCTCGGGGCTGACCTCGTAATAGGTCACATCGTCCGAGCACAGGCCGCTGGCGGCGTAGCCGATGGCGACCATGTTGCCGGTCTTCGGGTCGATCTTGGGATGAGCGGTGAAGGTCTGGCCGGTCATCTTGCCGCCGAACTTCTCGTACCCCTTCGTCTCCATGGTCGCGGGGTCCATCACCAGCGCGGGGCTGTCTTCCTTCAAGGCCCAGAGCTTGCCGCCGAACAGGAAGGCATTGGTGTTGGCGGTGCCGCGGATCTGGCCCTTCACAGCCTCGTCGTCCGTCAGGGGGTTGCGGTAATTGCCGAACAGCGCCTTTCCAGCCTCGCGCTCCAGCTTCCACTTGTCGGTCTGCGCCCAACGCTGGCGGAAATCGCACTGCCCGTCATGAAAATGGAAGCGGCTGATCATGCCATCGCCATTGAAGGCGATGTCATCGCCGTGGCGCGGCGGAAATTGAGGGTCCGGCTGCACGCGGTAGAAGGCGCCATCCAGCTCCTTGGGAATTTCCCCCTCATGCTGCAGGTCGTAGATATCGGCCTCGATCCGGCTCGGCTTGTTGAATCCGGTGAAGCTCGGCGTGTTCGGGAATTGCGCCATTGGGTTCCTCTCCTATTCGAATGATTGTATGCACCACTGATGATTAGACAAGGTGGGACCGACTTCGACTGCACTGAGGGGACGCGCCGTTGAACGCTCCGGCCGCCATCGCCAACAGAACGGAGCGTGAGACCCAGTCGGCGGTGCCGGGCAGCCTGGACACAGTTCTGGGCTTCCACATCCGGTTGGCGCACGGCGCGGTGTACCGCCATTTTGCGGAGACCTTCGCGGCATTGGACCTCACGCAAAAACAGGTCTCCGTTCTCTGGCTGCTGGAGGAGCAGCCCGGCATCTCCCAAGTGGAACTGGGCCAGCGTTTGCAGATGGACCGGGCCACGACCATGACAATTGTCAATCGGTTGCAGGCGCGGGGCTATCTCCGGCGGGAACAGTCGCAGACCGACCGGCGCAAGCAGGCTCTGTTCCTTTCTGACACAGGTGCGGAAGCTCTGAAGGAGGCAAAGCGCTCCATTGCCGAGCATGAGCGCTGGCTGAAGGCGCGCTTCACACCGGACGAAACTGAAAAACTGGTGGAAATGCTCGCCCGAATCCACGAATGAGGGCGCGGACGAGAGAGGGATAAAGAGAATGGCTGGACCATCTGGCGGGAGCAATCCCGTGGCTGCGATCAACGACACACCCATGGGCATCCGCCAGATGGTCGTCGTGTTCCTAATGGTCCTTCTGAACGCGCTCGACGGCTTCGACGTGCTGTCGAGCGCCTTCGCGGCTCCCGGCATCGCTGCCGACTGGGGCATCGAGCGCGATGCGCTGGGCATCATGCTGTCGGCCGAGCTGGTCGGCATGGGCTTCGGCTCGGTCCTGCTTGGTGGTCTCGCGGACAAGATCGGGCGCAAGCCGGCCATGCTGATCTGCCTCGTGGTCATGGCGATCGGCATGTTCATGGCGCACGATTCCGGCACCATCACCGAGATCACCATCTGGCGCTTCCTCACGGGCCTGGGCATCGGCGGCATGCTGGCTTCGACCAACGCCGTGGTGGCCGAAACCACCAGCAAGACGGGCCGCTCCGTCTCCATGGCCCTCTACGTCATCGGTTATCCCATCGGCGGCGTGATCGGCGGCTTCGCGGCGCAGGAATGGCTGCTGGTCAATTACGACTGGCGTGCGGTGTTCCTGTTCGGCGCGATCGTCACTGCCATCATGATCCCGCTCGTGCTGGTGCTGGTTCCTGAAACTCCGGCCTTCCTGGCGATGCAGAAGAAGGCCGGCGCTCTGGAGAGGACGAACAAGTCCCTTCGAGCCTATGGCAAGCCGGCGATTGCCTCCCTGCCCGCGGTAGTGGAAACGGGGCCTCAACCCAAGGTCACCGACATCCTGTCGCAGCCCAAGCTGCGCAAGGTGACCTTGCTGCTGGCGTTTGGCTACATGTTCCACACGCTGACCTTCTACTACATCCTGAAATTCGCCCCCACCATCGTCGCCGGCGCCGGCTTCAGCCAGCCCGACGCCGCGAGCAGCCTGACCTACGCCAATATCGGCGGGGCGCTGGGCGGCTTCCTGTTCGGGTTCCTGGTCAAGAAGTTCGACATTCGCGGGCCGACGGTGGGCGCCTGTATTCTCGGCGTGGCAGCTGTCGCGTGGTTCGGCACGGGCCATGATACGCTGTGGGCCTGGCGCGTCGCCGCGTTCTTCACGATGTTCTTCCTGAATGCTGCGATCGTCGGATATTACGGCGCCTTCGCCCGCGGCTTCCCCGCCTATGCCCGGGCATCCGGAACGGGCTTCGTGCTCGGCGTCGGGCGACTGGGCGCGGCCGGCTCGCCGATCATCGCCGGCTTCCTGTTCACCTGGCTGGGCGATTCCGAGCTGCTCGCGGTCTCGCTGATCATGTGCATCGGCGCGCTGCTGGGTGCGGTCCTGCTGTGGATGGTGCCGACCAACGATGCGGACGAGGACTATGTGCAGTCCGCTCCGCTGCCGAAGAACGATGCGGAAACAGGGGCGCCTGTCGCACGAGCTGCCTGAACGGGCTGGCCTCTTCTCGCGAAAGAGGCCATTAGCCACCTAATCGTTCAGCCAAGCAACCAGTACGAGGATGTTGATGAAGACCAGAGCCGCCGTCGCCTTCGCTCCGAAGCAACCTTTGGAGATCGTCGAACTCGATCTGGAGGGGCCGAAGGCCGGCGAGGTGCTGGTCGAGATCATGGCGACCGGCATCTGCCACACGGACGCCTACACGCTGGACGGGCTGGATTCCGAAGGCATCTTTCCCAGCATCCTGGGGCATGAGGGCGCGGGCATCGTGCGCGAAGTCGGCGCGGGCGTGACCAGCGTGGTGCCGGGCGACCATGTGATCCCGCTCTACACCCCGGAATGCCGCCAGTGTAAGAGCTGCCTCAGCGGAAAGACCAACCTGTGCACCGCGATCCGCGCGACGCAGGGCAAGGGCCTGATGCCGGACGGGACGACGCGGTTCAGCTACAAGGGCGAGCCGATCTATCACTACATGGGCTGCTCCACCTTCAGCAACTTCACCGTCCTGCCGGAGATCGCGGTGGCAAAGATCCGCGAGGACGCGCCGTTCCAGACCAGCTGCTATATCGGCTGCGGCGTGACGACGGGCGTGGGCGCGGTGGTCAACACGGCGAAGGTGCAGGTCGGCGACAACGTGGTCGTGTTCGGCCTCGGCGGCATCGGCCTCAACGTGATCCAGGGCGCGAAGCTCGCCGGTGCGAACATGATCATCGGCATCGACATCAACCCGGATCGCGAAGAATGGGGCCGCCGCTTCGGCATGACCCACTTCCTCAACACCAAGGGGATGAGCCGGGATGAGGTCGTCGCCAAGGTGGTCGAGCTGACCGATGGCGGCGCGGACTACACGTTCGACTGCACCGGCAATACCGAAGTGATGCGCACGGCGCTGGAAGCCTGCCACCGCGGCTGGGGCACCTCCATCATCATCGGCGTGGCCGAGGCGGGCAAGGAGATCAGCACCCGCCCGTTCCAGCTCGTCACCGGGCGGAACTGGCGCGGCACCGCGTTCGGCGGGGCCAAGGGCCGCACCGACGTGCCCAAGATCGTGGATTGGTACATGAACGGGAAGATCGAGATCGACCCGATGATCACCCACGTCCTCACCCTCGAAGAGATCAATAAGGGCTTCGACCTCATGCATGCGGGCGAGAGCATCCGCAGCGTGGTCGTTTACTAAGCATAAGGATCGACACAGATGTTCAACCACGTCTTCCTGGGCACCAACGACCTCGACAAGTCGCGCGCCTTCTACAACGCCACGATGGGCGTGCTGGGTTATGAAGGGCACGTACTGCCCCACGGCACTGCCTATCCCAGCGCCACCGGCTCCTTCATCGTCGCGAAGCCGGCGAATGGAGAGGCGGCCACCGTCTCGAACGGCCACACGCTCGGCCTGACGGCGAAGAGCTATGACGAGGTGGACCGCTGGCATCAGGCGGGCCTGGAAGCCGGCGGCACCTGCGAGGGCAAGCCCGGCTTCCGCGCCAACTCGCCCGGCAACATGTACGGCGCCTATCTGCGCGACCCTGACGGCCACAAGATCTGCGTCTTCACGCCCAATGTCGGCGAGCGCGGATAACAGCGCGCGATGTTCAGCCACGTCCACCTGGGCAGCAACGACGTCGAACGCGCCAAAAGGTTCTACGACGCGATCATGGACGCGCTCGGCGGCGCCGAGAGCTGGAAGGACGAGGATCGCAATCGCTGGTTCTGGCAGCGGGACGACACCTTCCTGATCGTGGGCGAACCGCTGGACAAGGATGATGCCCAGCCAGGCAACGGGGTGACGGTCGGCTTCAGGGTGGACTCGCCGGAACAAGGCGATGCCTGGCATGCCGCCGGCCTCGCCGCCGGGGGAACCGCCATCGAGGACCCGCCCGGCGTCCGCAAGCGCGGCGAGGGAGGAATCTACCTTGCTTATCTGCGGGACCCGGACGGCAACAAGCTGTGCGCCCTCAAAATGATGCCGGAGGGCTGAGGTGGAGACTGTCAGCGAGAACAGGAGCCACGGCGGCACGCAGGGCGTCTATCGCCACGACAGCGAAGCGACGGGGACGGCGATGCAGTTCGCCGTCTTCGTGCCGGACCATGCGCCCGACGCGAAGCTGCCGGTCCTGTGGTACCTGTCCGGCCTCACCTGCACCCATGCGAATGTCATGGAAAAGGGCGAGTACCGCGCCGCCTGCGCCGAACACGGCATCATCTTCGTAGCCCCCGACACCAGCCCTCGCGGCGAAGATGTGCCGGATGACGAAGGCTATGACTTCGGCAAGGGCGCTGGTTTCTACGTCGACGCCGTGCAGGAGCCGTGGGCGAAGAACTTCCGCATGCGCTCCTATATTGAGCAGGAGTTGCCGGGGATCGTCGCGGCGGGCTTCCCGGTGGACATGGATCGACAGGGGATCACCGGCCATTCCATGGGTGGGCATGGCGCGCTGACCATCAGCCTTCGCAACCCCGGCCGCTTCCGCTCCACCAGCGCCTTCGCTCCGATCGTGAGCCCCCTGCGCTGCCCCTGGGGCGAAAAGGCGCTGACCGGCTATCTCGGCAGCGACAAGGCGGCGTGGCGGGAGTATGATGCGACGGCGCTGATCGAGGACGGCGCCCGCCTGCCGGACCTGTTGGTGGACCAGGGCACGGCGGACAACTTCCTTGGCGAGCAGCTGAAGACGCATTTGCTGGACGAAGCGTGCCGCAATGTGGATATGCGCGCCACGATCCGCATGCAGGAGGGGTACGACCACTCCTATTATTTCATCTCCACCTTCATGGCCGAGCATGTCGCGTGGCACGCAGCCCGGCTGAACGAGAAGATTTGAGACGCGAATGACCGACAAGACCCAGCGCATCGCCGAGATCCTGGCAGCGCACCGCAACCAGGAAGGTCCGCTGCTGCCGATCCTGCATGATGTGCAGGAAGAGTTCGGCTGCGTTGACGATGAGGCGGAGCGGCTGATCGCCGCCGGGCTCAATCTCAGCCGCGCGGACGTGCATGGCGTGGTCAGCTTCTATCACGACTTCACCCCCAAGGCCGATCCACGCCCCGAGGTGCAGATCTGCCGGGCGGAAGCGTGCAAGGCGCGCGGGGTCGAGAAGCTGATCGACAAGGCGACGAAGGCGGCGGGCGACCGCGTGCACATCGCCACCGTTTATTGTCTCGGCCTGTGCTCCGTCGGGCCCGCCGCCCGGGTCGGCGATACGCTTCATGCCCGGCTTGACGAGAAGGCTCTCGTCCACGTGATTGAGGACGCACGATGATCATCCGCATTTCCGACGACGCCGCAGCCCGCGCGCTGGGCGCGGACAAGCTGGCCGAAGCCTTCGCCAAGCAGGGCCATGAAGTTCAGCGCACCTCCAGCTGGGGCATGCACTGGCTTGAGCCGCTGGTGGAGATCGACGGCAGAGGCTTCGGCCCCGCGACTGTCGACGACGTGGCGGCGATCCTCGATGGGTCTTCGGACAAGGCGATCGGCCTGATCGAGGAGCACCCGTTCATCGCCCGCCAGCAGCGGCTGACCTTCGCTCGCGCCGGCAAGACCCGCCCCCTCAGCCTTGAGGACTACGCGGCGACCGGCGGCTGGACCGGCCTGCGCCGTGCGCGCGAGATCGGCTCCGAGCAGATCATCGAGGAAGTGCTGCGCTCCGGCCTTCGCGGCCGTGGCGGCGCGGGCTTCCCGGCCGGCATCAAGTGGCGCACGGTCGCCGCCGCTGCGGGCCCGAAGAAGTACATCGTCTGCAATGCGGACGAAGGCGATTCCGGCACCTTCGCCGACCGCATGCTGATGGAAGGCGACCCCTATGCCCTGATCGAGGGCATGGCGATCGCGGGTGAGGCCGTGGGCGCGGACCGGGGCTATATCTACCTGCGCAGCGAATATCCGGACGCGATCCGCAAGATGGAGGCGGCGCTGCGCCTGTGCGCCCACATCATCGCGCCGTTCCAGTGCGAGGTGCGCGTGGGCGCCGGGGCCTATGTCTGCGGCGAGGAAACGTCGCTGCTGAACTCGCTCGAAGGCAAGCGCGGCGAAGTGCGCGCCAAGCCCCCGCTCCCCGCCATCCAGGGCCTGTTCGGCCGGCCGACCGTGGTGAACAACGTGCTCACCCTCGCCGCCGTGCCGCATATCCTCGGTGAAGGTGGCGCGAACGATTACGAAGGGCTGGGCATGGGCCGCTCCAAGGGTACCATGCCGATCCAGCTCGCCGGCAACATCAAGCATGGCGGCCTGTTCGAGACGGCGTTTGGCATCACCCTGCGCGAGCTGATCGAGGACATCGGCGGCGGCACGCAGTCCGGCCGTCCGGTGAAGGCGGTGCAGGTGGGTGGGCCGCTCGGCGCCTACATCCACCCCGACCAGTTCGACATCAAGTTCGACTACGAGGAATATACCGCAGCCGATGCGCTGATCGGCCATGGCGGCATCACCGTGTTCGACGACGAGACGGACATGAGCTCCATGGCTCGCTTCGCGATGGAGTTCTGCGCGGCGGAAAGCTGCGGCAAGTGCACGCCCTGCCGGATCGGCGCGGTACGCGGGGTTGAGGTGATCGACCGCATCCGTGCTGCTCGCGGCAGCGCCGACAGCATTGCCCGCAAGCGTGACGTGGTCGAGCTTCAGCCGGTCATGCACAATGCGCCGAAGGACAACGGCCGCCTGCCCGAGCAGGAGATCGCGCTGCTGACCGACTTGTGCGAGACGATGAAGTTCGGCTCGCTCTGTGCACTCGGCGGCTTCACGCCCTATCCGGTGATGAGCGCGCTCAGGAACTGGCCGGAGGATTTCGTCCGCGGCGATGGGCGCGTGGTCGATCTGGTGCTCGACAAGGCGAATGCCTGAGGTGACGCACGCCGCCGTCGCATCACGGCCGGGCGCGCAGCGATGATCCTCGGCGTGGTCCTGGCTGGCGGGCAATCGAGCCGCTTCGGCAGCGACAAGGCGCTGGCGGAGCTTGGCGGCCGTACCCTGCTCGCGCGCGCCGTCGATGCGCTGTCGGCTCATTGCGAGCTGGTGGTCATCGCCGGGCGCGAGAATGGGCCAGCGCTGTGCATCCCCGACTGGCCCCGCCCCGGCATGGGCCCCCTGGGCGGCATCGCCGCCGGGCTGCGCTATGCCCAGGACGAAGATTACGCCAGCATCCTCACCTGCGGAGTGGATTCGGTGGGCCTGCCGGAGGATCTCTTGCAGATTCTTTCGCCGCCGCCCGCCTACCTTGAAACTCAACCGATTATCGGCCATTGGACAAGCGACGTGGCATCGATTGTCGAGGCGATCCTCCAGAGTGAAGGACGCCACTCGATGATGGCCCTGGCACAAGCCGCCGGTGCGCGGGGAGTGAGCGGCGCCTCCGCACCAGCCAACATCAATACGCCGGCCGATCTCGAAATGGTCGAACGGGCGGCGATGGAGCAAGACGATGGGATATGAACGCCAGAAGGACTTCGGGACACCCGAGGTCAAGTCGGACGAGATGGTCAGCCTGACCATCGACGGGCGCGAGGTTACCGTCCCCGCCGGCACCAGCGTCATGCGCGCGGCGGCGGAGTCCGGCGGCGGCGCCATTCCCAAGCTCTGCGCGACCGACAACATGAAGGCGTTCGGCTCCTGCCGCATGTGCCTGGTGGAGATCGAGGGTGCACGCGGCACCCCTGCCTCCTGCACCACGCCCGTCATGCCAGGCATGAAGGTCAAGACGCAGACGCCGCGGCTCGAGAAGCTGCGCCGCGGCGTGATGGAGCTCTACATCTCCGACCACCCGCTCGACTGCCTGACCTGCTCCGCCAACAACGATTGCGAGCTGCAGGCGGAAGCCGCCGCCGTGGGCCTGCGCGACGTGCGCTATGGCTATGAAGGCGACAACCACCTCGACCTGACGAACGACGTCTCCAATCCCTATTTCCAGTTTGAGCCGTCCAAGTGCATCCTTTGCAGCCGCTGCGTGCGCGCCTGCGACGAGGTGCAGGGCACTTTCGCTCTGACCATCGACGGGCGCGGCTTCGCCTCCGTGATGAGCCCCGGCCAGAAGAACGACAGCTTCCTCTCCTCCGAATGCGTCAGCTGCGGCGCCTGCGTGCAGGCCTGCCCCACGGCCGCCATCTACGAGAAGAGCGTTACCCAAGTCGGCCTGCCGGAGCGCGCGGTCGTCACCACCTGCGCCTATTGCGGCGTCGGCTGCACCTTCCGCGCGGAGATGCGCGGCGAGCAGCTCGTCCGCATGGTGCCGTGGAAGGATGGCAAGGCCAATCGCGGCCATAGCTGCGTCAAGGGCCGCTTCGCCTGGGGCTATGCCAACCACAAGGACCGCATCCTCAACCCGATGGTGCGCGACAGCATCGACCAGCCCTGGCGCGAGGTGAGTTGGGAAGAGGCGCTGTCCTTCACCGCCACCAAGATCAACGCCATCAAGGCCAAGCACGGCGCCCGCGCGCTGGGCGGCATCACCTCCAGCCGCTGCACGAACGAGGAGACCTACCTCGTCCAGAAGCTGATCCGCGCGGTGTTCGGCTCCAACAACACCGACACCTGCGCGCGCGTCTGCCACTCGCCGACGGGTTACGGGCTGAAGACCACGTTCGGCACCAGCGCCGGCACGCAGGACTTCGATTCCGTGATGGACTCCGACGTCATCATGGTGATCGGCGCCAATCCGACAGACGGGCACCCCGTCTTCGCCAGCCGCATGAAGCAGCGCCTGCGGGGCCTCAACGGCAAGCCGCCGGCCCGGCTGATCGTGGTCGACCCGCGCCGCATCGACCTCGTGCGCACTCCGCACATCGAGGCGGACCACCACCTGCCGTTGCAGCCCGGCACGAACGTCGCCGTGCTCACCAGCATGGCGCATGTGATCGTCACCGAAGGGCTCGCGAACGAGGCGTTCATCCGTGAGCGTTGCGATTGGGACGAGTACCAGGATTGGGCGCGCTTCGTCTCTGACGAGCGCCACAGCCCTGAGACGCTGGAGGCGGTCACCCGCGTTCCGGCGGAGACCGTCCGCCAGGCGGCGCGCCTCTACGCGACCGGCGGCAATGCGGCGATCTATTACGGCCTCGGCGTGACGGAGCACTCGCAGGGCTCCTCCACCGTGATGGCCATTGCCAACCTTGCCATGTGCACCGGCAATATCGGCCGGCCGGGCGTGGGCGTGAACCCGCTGCGCGGCCAGAACAACGTGCAGGGCAGCTGCGACATGGGCAGCTTCCCGCATGAGTTGCCGGGCTACCGCCATATCTCGGACGTGGAGACGCGCTCCCTGTTCGAGAAGGATTGGGGCGTGACGCTCGACACAGAGCCGGGCCTGCGCATCAACAACATGCTCGACGCGGCCGTCGATGGCAGCTTCCGCGCGATCTACATCCAGGGCGAGGACATCCTGCAGTCCGATCCCAACACTCAGCACGTCGCTGACGGCCTGCGCGCCATGGAATGCGTGATCGTCCACGACCTGTTCCTGAACGAAACCGCGAGCTACGCTCACGTCTTCCTCCCGGGCTCCACCTTCCTCGAGAAGAGCGGCACCTTCACCAATGCGGAGCGGCGCATCCAGCCGGTGCGCAAGGTGATGGAACCGGCAAACGGCTATGAAGACTGGCAGGTCACGCAGCTGCTGGCCAATGCGCTGGGCGCGAACTGGGCCTACACGCACCCGAAGGAGATCACCGCTGAGATCGCCCGGCTCACGCCGAGCTTCGCCGGTCTCTCCTGGGAGCTGCTGGAGGAGCGTGGCAGCGTGCAGTGGCCGATCAACGAGGCAAATCCGGAAGGCTCGCCCGTCATGCACGTGGAAGGCTTCGTCCGCGGCAAGGGCAAGTTCGTCGTCACCGACTATATCCCGACGGACGAAAAGACGGGTCCGCGCTATCCGTTGCTGCTGACCACCGGCCGCATCCTCAGCCAGTACAACGTCGGCGCGCAGACTCGCCGCACGGCCAACACCGTCTGGCATGATGAGGATCGGCTGGAGATGCACCCGACCGACGCCGAAAATCGCGGGTTGAAGGACGGTGACTGGGCACGTCTCGCCAGCCGCACCGGCGAGACGACGCTGCGCGTGCTGGTCACCGATCGCGTGGCGCCGGGCGTGGTCTACACGACCTTCCACCACCCGGCGACGCAGGCCAACGTGGTCACGACCGACTATTCGGACTGGGCGACCAACTGCCCCGAATACAAGGTGACCGCGGTGCAGGTCACTCCGTCCAACGGGCCAAGCGACTGGCAGGAAGACTACCTCGACCGCACCGAGCGTTCGCGCCGGATCGCGGGCGAAGAGATGGAGCCTGCCGAGTGAGCGGAGACCACGGAGGCACGGCCGCCAAGCTGCGGCGGATGGCGGACCAGATTGCGGTGAACTTCCAGGCGCTGGGGCATGACGAGGCGGTGCTGGCGACGGCGGACCACATCGACATGTTCTGGGATCCGCGGATGAAGGCGGGGATCTTCGCAGATGACCGCTCGCTTCTGTCGCCGGTCGCCCGCGCGGCCATCGACTATCTGGCCAAAGGACAGCATCCACCGCACCAGACCCGTGCCACCGAGTTCAACACGGTGGACGAGGTCGGGCACTCGGATGCGGGCTGAAGCGGCGACGATTTGATTGCTTGCATTGCCCTTGCGGGGGTGATGCAGGGCCGTTGTGGCAAGATGCAAAAGCGCGGGGAGACGATGCAAATCGCCTTTCCGCGTTTTCTCGTCAGGCCAAAGGGCCAGCGCTGGACATTGCATTCACCTGCAGGCTCGGGCTGAGCCGGAACCGGATATGACCCCTCCGACCGAGATCTTCACCGATGGCACAAGCCGCCCCGCTCAGCGCGAATGGGTGCCGGAAGCGCCGGTCGCTCTGGAGTTCAACGGCCTCTCCTACGCTGTAATGATGGCGAGCCCGCAGGATCTCGGCGATTTTGCGCTCGGCTTCGCCCTGACCGAGGGGCTGGCAAAGGCCCCCTCTGACGTGACGGATCTGCATGTCGCGGAAGTGGAGCTGGGCTGGATCGTTCGCGCGCAGCTGAGCGGACTTGGGGTGGAGCAGCTGACGGAGCGGGTCCGCGCCCGGGTTGCAGAAAGCTCCTGCGGGTTGTGCGGGATCGAGAACCTTGAGGCTGTGGCCAGGCCGCTGCCGCAAGTGCCCCCCCACCCCGCCATCGCGCCTGAAGCGATCTTCTCGGCACTCGGCCAACTGCGCGATCACCAGCTGCTCGGCCGCGCCACGGGCGCTGCCCACGCAGCCGCCTTTGCCGATTCCGGTGGGCGCATCGTCTGCGTGCGAGAGGATGTCGGCCGCCACAACGCGCTCGACAAGCTGGTCGGCGCGCTGGCCAGCAAGGGCCTGCGACCTCAGGGCGGCTTCATCCTGTCCACCGCGCGGTGCTCCTACGAGATCGTGGAGAAGGCCGTGCGGGCGGGCGCGAACACTCTCGTCACCATCTCCCTCCCCACCAGCCTGGCTGTGGAACGGGCGAGGGCTGCCGGCCTCAGCCTGTGGTCCCTGGCGCGGGGGGACAGCGTCTTGCTCGTCAATGAGGGCAGGACCGCCGACTAGCGCCCGGAGCTGCAGCGGCAGCCAATCGCCCGCATCCGCCGCAAGCAATAATGACGTTCAAATTAAGACAGTCGACGCTGCATCGAATCGCTGCTTAGACTTCCTCCACACCCACACCCTCTGCTCGAACAAGGAGGGGACGGGCAAAGGGGGGATGATCTTGAAGGTTGCATTGACCTTGGCGACGGCGCTCGGCCTGTCGCTGCTTCCGGCGCAGGCATGGGCGCAAGTCGAAATCGAAGACGGCGGCAGCGGCCGGATCGTCTATGACGCAGCCTTCTTCGCCCAGTTTTCGCCGGCCAATGCGCTCCAGATGGTGCAGCGCGTGCCCGGTTTCACGCTTGAAAGCGGGAGCACGGAAGTGCGCGGCTTCGCGCAGGCCGCAGGCAATGTGGTCATCAATGGGCAGCGGCCCAGCTCAAAAAGCGATTCTCTCGACACAGTACTGGCCCGGATCCCCGCCACGCGCGTGCTTCGGGTGGAGGTGGCATCCGGAAACGAGTTCGGCTCGGACTATCTCAGCAAGCCGCAGGTGGTGAACCTGATCCTGCGGGAGGAAGGAGGCCTCGCGGGAACGGCAGAGGGGCGGCTCACCCGCGAATATACGGGGCGCATCCTGCCCCGGGCGAGCGTGGCCCTGGTCTACACGGCGGGCGCGTCCACCTTCAACGCGTCGCTGAACTATCAGCTGCACAACATGCAGAGCGAGACGGGGTTCGACCGGCTGATCGCGCTGCCCTCCGGCAACGAGATCGAGTTCCGCGGAAAGAGGAGCCGCAATACCGAGCCGTTCACGGTCGGAGCCCTCGGCTGGGCACTGGAGGAAGCGCCGGATCGCAGCGCGCACATCAACGCCAAGGTGTCCTTCGACAAGTGGACCCTGCATGATTACGGCGAGGTCTTCCAAGACGCCATCGAGCTGCGGGACGAGTATTACTTCGAGGACCACCTCTGGCGGACTTATGAGCTGAGCGGCGACATCACCCGGCCTTTTGCCGGGGGCGCGATGAAGCTGAACGCTCTGGGGACGCACCGCCACCGGCGCAACGACGACAGCTTCGATGGCACGACACCGGGCGGGGCCCCCCTGGGCGGCTTCTACCAGGACTTCGACGATTACAGGGACGAGCGCGTTGCCCGCCTCGCCTGGAGCCGCACAGGGTTGGCGGGGTGGAACGTGGAGATCGGCGCGGAAGGCGCGTTCAATCGCCTGCGCACGGACCTCAACATCTTCAACGTGGACGAGGACGGGGAACGCACCCCGGTGGACCTGCCGATCGACCAGGCGACGGTGTCCGAATATCGCGGCGAAGGCTTCGTCAATGCCGGCCGCGCGCTGGCGAGCAATCTGCGGCTGGACCTTGGCTTGAACTTCGAAGCCTCCCGCCTGAAGGTGACGGGCGACGTCAGCGCGCGCCGAACGCTGAAGTTCCTCAAGCCGAGAGCTTCGCTCGACTGGACGCAGGGACAGTGGCGATTCCAGCTCAGCGCCAGCCGGACGGTGGCCCAGCTCCGCTTCGAGGATTTCGTCAGCGGCGCCTCATTCCTCACGGATCAGGTAAATGGCGGCAATGCGGAGCTTCAGCCGCAGCGAAAGTGGGAGTTCCTGCTGACGGCCGACCGCACCATCTTTGGCGACGGGCGGGTGAAGGTCGACCTCGGCTATAACGCGGTCTCCAAGGTGCAGGATCGCATTCCGCTCTTCGACCTTGACCCGGCAACGGGCGAACTGGTGAGGAACGGCCTTGATGCGCCGGGCAACCTCGGTAGCGGGCGGGAGTTCATCGCGCGCACTAACCTGGACCTGCCGCTGGGCGGACTCGGCATCAGGGGCGGCCGCCTCAGCCTCTACGGGTCCTATGTCGATACTTCGGTGGAAGACCCCTATACGCTGCTGGACCGGCATTTCTCCGGCGCATCCCTGTTCGCCTATACCGCAACCTTCCGGCAGGATCTCGCTCGGTTTGCCTGGGGACTGGAGGCGCGGGGCAACACCGGCTCTGTGCATTACCGGCTGAACGAAACGGACGAAATCCAGGGCATCTCGCCACGCGTTTCCGCCTTCGTGGAATACCGCCAGAGCGCCCGCACCACGCTCACACTGGGTGCGGACAATCTGACGGATTCCGCCTCAAAGCGCTGGCGGACGTTCTACCGTCCGGACCGGACCACGCCGGAACCGTTCCTGCGGGAATATCGCGAGCGCAATCCGCACGTGCTGCTCTACGTCTTGCTGAAGCACAGCTTCGGCTAGGCTTCCGCTAGGTCCTCTTGCGCCGGGAGGATGCGACGAGCGCGATGAGCCGGCGGGCGATCTCGCGTTCTCCCATCACCACATGGTCCACGCCGTGGCGGGCGAGATAATCCACCTCCTCGTCAGAATGGGCGCGGGCGAAGATGGTCAGGCCGGGATTGGCCTGCCGCGCCCGTTCCGCAATCACGCCCGCCTCGAACCCCTCCGGGATGGCAATGATGAGCCGGTTCGCCTCCGCAATCCCGGCATCGGCCAGAACACGGGGGTCCGTCGCGCTGCCCGTGGCGACGGTGAAGCCGTCTTCCTGAGCGGAGCGGGCGGTGTCCGGCTGGTCCTCCACGATCACCAGAGCGCGTCCATCTTCCCTCGCGCCGGCCGCCACCAGAGTGCCGACCCTGCCATAGCCAACGAGGATCGTGTGCTCGCGCCGGTCCCGCTCCCGCTCGCGCTCGGTCGTGGCTGCCTCCACCGCCGCAACAGCGCCGGCCGGTGCCGCCCGCCCCGCGACAGCGGTGAAGACGAAGGGGTTGAGGAAGATCGACAGGATCGCGCCGGCAAGGATCAGGTCACGCCCTTCGTCCGGAAGAATGCCGAGTGCGGTGCCGAGGCCCGCAAGGATGAAGGAGAATTCGCCGATCTGCGCAAGGCTGGCGGAAATCGTCAACGCGGTGTCGGTCTTGTGGCCGAACGCCTTGACGATGGCGAAGGCGGCCACGGACTTGCCGAATACGATGATGGCCACCGTCGCCAGCAACGTCCAGGGCTGCTCAACGACAACGCTCGGATCGAACAGCATGCCGACAGAGACGAAGAACAGCACGGCGAAGGCATCACGCAGCGGCAGCGTCTCCTCGGCGGCCCGGCGGGAGAGCTGCGTCTCGCCCAGAATCATGCCTGCGAAGAACGCCCCCAGCGCGAAGGAGACGTCGAACACGTAGGCCGCGCCAAACGCGACACCCAGGGCGATCGACAGCACTGCCAGCCGGAACAGCTCCCGCGATCCGGTATGGGCAACCCAGTGCAGGGCTGACGGGATGATCCGACGGCCGACGATCAACATGAAGGCGATGAAAGCCGCCACCTTCACCAGCGTGAGGCCGAACGTGGCGGCGATGCCGTCACCAGCCGCGGCATCCCCGTTCATCAACTGCGCGACCGGCGGCAGGAGGACGAGGATGATGACCATGGCCAGATCCTCCACGATCAGCCAGCCCACCGCGATCCGCCCGCGCTCCGTGTTGATCAGATCGCGCGCCTGCATCGCCCGCAGCAGCACCACCGTGCTGGCGACCGATAGCGAAAGCCCGAAGATGATCCCCGCCGGCAAGGACCAGCCGAGCGACAGGCCGAGGCCCACGCCCAGCAGCGTGGCCACGGAAATCTGCACTAGCGCCCCCGGCACGGCGATGTTTCGGACGGAGAGAAGATCGCGCAGCGAAAAGTGCAGGCCGACGCCGAACATCAGCAGGATGACGCCGATCTCCGCCAGCTCATTGGCCAGCGCGACATCCGCGACGAAGCCGGGCGTGAACGGGCCGACGACGACGCCGGCAAACAAATAGCCCGCAACGGGCGAGACGCGCAGCCGGTGCGCGATCGCCCCCATGAAGAAGGCGACAACCAGACCGGCGACGATGGTTCCGATCAAAGGCGTATGATGAGGCAAGCATTCCCTCCTGCTTGCCACGGGGCCGTCAGGCCCCGCGACATCTGTTCAACTGCCCGATGAGGCAACCACCAGCGCAGCGACTGCTCCGATGATGGTGGAACTCATCAGGACCGCAGGCACGAACCACCGGGGTGGCCTGCTTCTTCGGCTTTTCATGGCAAAACTCCAGAACCGGCCCACGCTGGCATCCGGATCGGATCCTGCGTGGCAACCACAGGACCGTCCGCCTGTCTGGCGGACATCGACTTCAGCCGCGCGGCGGCGCTCTGGGTCCTTGAGTGCTCGTCAGGAGGTGCCCTGCGCCGACAGAGAGGGCGCTATGATAGGATGGGCGAACCCTCGGCCGTACGGGCGCATTGCGCACCGCGCCGGCGGCGAGGCCTGCGACATAAATGGAGTCGCCGCCCTCGGTTTCCGGGAGCTTCTTCCTGTGCTGCGACGAAACGGCGCCGTTCAACCTCGGCTGCTTGGGGCTGAGCACCACCGACAGGGTCGCAGGATCGAAGGCGGAGCCGAGATGCCTTGTGCGCGGCTGCCCGCCCGTCGGCGCTGCAGAAAGCAGCACGACCAGCAGCATTGCCCAGCCCCACAGCATGAATGCTGCCGGGCCTCGCTTTGCCTGTGAGGTGTCGCTGCTGCCGATCATCAGGTGAAAGATAGATGATCCCTCGGCGGAAAACGACCGGCATCATCAAAGAAGCGCAATCATCAGCCCAGCATCATCGACGGCAGCGCGGGAGCGCCTCAGTGGGGCGCTGTCTCCGTAAGCGCAGCTTCGAAAAGCCGCTGGAGGCGCCGCTCAAGGTCGCGGTTCTGCACACACAAGGGCTCGACGGACATGACCGTGCGCATGATCGTCATGCCCATCCACACCGCCATGGACGTGCTGGCCCGCAACTTCGCCCCGCTACCGCCAAGCTTTTCCGCCAGTGGGTGCAACACATCTGCCCGCAGTGCGTCCCGCACGATCTGAGATGCGGCAGGAGACGAGGCTGATCGCAGGATGATCAGGAGCCGCTCCACATGTTCATTGCCGTCAATGTCCTGCTGCAGGAACAGCTTCGCCAGATAAGCAGGAATCTCGGCTGTCGGCAGGCCGGGGGGCAGGATCTCCTTGTCCTCTCCCACGCCCAGCACCGCCCGGAACAGCTCTTCCTTGCTGCCGAAATATCGGCTGACCAGCGCCACATCCACACCCACCGCACCCGCAATGTCGCGCAGTCCGACGTTCTCGTAACTCTCCTGCAGGAACCGCGCGCGCGCCGCGTCCAGCATCGCCTTCTTCGTGTCGGCGGACGATTTGGGTTTGGACAGATCAGGGGAGTCGGGGGGCATGGGAAAGGCTCGTAGCGGCAAAGGAGGGGGCTCGTCCATCAACTAGTCTACAGCTGTTGACTTGCGATGAACGCGCGCTTACCGCGCGTCATCAACTGTTGATGCTGCAATGCAGCAAGGAAGGCGGGCTGCCCGGCCCGATCTCAAACAATGGCACTACGCTTCATCGCAATCCTCATCGCCCTCACGCTGGCCGCCTGCTCGGGGGCCCAAGACGCGCCCGCACCGGCCGCTCCCGCGGTTACGGTGGCGCAGCCCCTTGTCCGCACGGTCCGCGACTGGGACGACTTCGTCGGGCGCTTCGAGGCGGTGCAGAGCGTGGAAGTGCGGCCGCGTGTCACCGGCTATCTGCAGCGTGTCCATTTCAGCGATGGCGACTACGTCCGTGCGGGAGAGCCGCTGTTCACGATCGACGCGCGTCCGTCGCAGGCCGCGCTGGCGCAGGCTCGCGCGCAGCTTGCCCGGGCCGAGGCGCTGCTCGCAAATGCGCGGACGGAGCTTGCCCGCTCACAGACGCTCGCCGCATCGCAGGCCGCAAGCCAGGAGGAAGTGGAGCAGCGCCAGGCCGCGGTCCGTGCAGGCGAGGCGGAAGTGAACGCGGCGCGGGCGAACGTGCAGGCCCAGCAGCTTGAGGTCGGCTTCACGACCGTGCGCGCACCGATCTCCGGCCGTGTGTCGGAGCGAATGGTGGACGCGGGCAATAGCGTGATCGCGGATCAGACGGTGCTCACGCGGATCGTTTCGCTCAGCCCCATGCACTTCACCTTCGAAGGGTCCGAGGCGCTGTTGCTCAAGTATCAGCGCGAAGGGAGTGCCGGCGCGGGCTCGCCCGTACGGGTGAGGCTTCAGGACGAGGACAGTTACGTGCATGCCGGCCGGATCGATTTCATCGACCCCATCGTGAACCCCGGCGCGGGCACTGTTCGCGGCCGGGCGGTGCTGCCCAACACGGACGGCTTCCTGAAGCCGGGCATGGTCGGCCGTCTGCAGCTTGCCGGCTCGGATGAGTACCAAGCCGTGCTGATCCCCGATACGGCGATTGTGACCGATGCGTCGCGCCGCCTCGTCTATGTGGTCGATGCGGAGGGCACCGTGGCGGCCAGGGCGGTCGAACTGGGCCCGCTCGTGGGCGAGTTGCGCGTCATCCGAAACGGCGTGAAAGCCAGCGACCGGGTGGTTATCGGAGGCGTTCAGCGCGCGCAGCCAGGGCAGAAGGTGCAGGCGCAGGTGAAGCCGATCGAGGCAGCCTCAGCCGCTGCCCCGACCCGCTCTGCCGGGCGCGCTCCGCAGGCGACAGCAGCGGAGATCGTGGCTCCAGCGGCGGCGGCGGAATAAGCGATGAACATCTCCCGCTTCTTCATCGACCGGCCGATCTTCGCGGCCGTCATCGCGATCTTCATCACGCTGATCGGCGCGTTCGCCTTCCCGAACCTGCCGCTCTCGCAATATCCCGAGATCGCGCCGCCAACGATCGTGATCTCGGCGCCCTACCCCGGCGCTTCGTCTGAAACCATTGCCGAGACCGTCGCCGCGCCGCTGGAGCAGGAGATCAACGGCGTCGAGAACATGCTCTACATCCAGAGCTCCTCGACCCAGGGGCAGGCGCAGATCACCGTCACCTTCCAGCCCGGCACAGATCTCGATGCCGCGCAGGTGCTGGTGCAGAACCGCGTCCGGCTGGCGGAGCCGCGCCTCCCGGAGCAGGTTCGCCAAGTTGGTGTCGTGGTCAATAAGCAGCAGACAGGCTTTCTGCTGATCGCCACGCTGACGGCGCAGGAAGGCTCCGGCCTAGATATCGATTATGTCGGCAATTACGCGAATACGGTCATTCGGGACCGGCTGCTGCGCCTCCCCGGCGTGGGTGGCGTCAACGTGTTCGGCGGCGGCAATTACTCCATGCGCGTGTGGATCGATCCCGATCGCGCTGCCGCCCGCGATCTGACGGCGACCGAGATTGTCTCCGCACTGCGCACTCAGAACGTGCAGGTCGCGGGGGGCGCGCTCGGCCAGTCTCCCAATGCGGGCAACCCCTCGTTTGAAGTGCCCATCGACGTGCAGGGCCGTCTCGGGACGGCGGCCGAGTTCGAAGACGTCGTTCTGAAGTCCGATCCGGCAACGGGTTCGATCACCCGCCTCCGCGATGTCGCTCGCGTGGAACTGGGGAACCAGGATTACGGCATCCGCGCCTTCTACAATGGCGATCGAAGCGTGGCGCTCGCGGTCATCGAGCAGCCCGGCGCCAATGCGATCGACGCAACCGCGCTGGTCGAGCAGGAGCTGGAGGCGCTGTCCGCCGAGTTCCCGGCCGGCCTCAGCTACGCCACGCCGTACAATCCGACGGAATTCGTCGAGGCGTCGGTGGAGGCGGTGCAGCACACGCTGCTGGAGGCGATCGTTCTGGTCATGCTCGTCATCATGGTCTTCCTGCAGACCTGGCGCGCCGCCCTCATCCCCATCATCGCCATCCCGATTGCGCTGATCGGCACCTTCGCGGTGCAGCTCGCGCTCGGTTTCTCGATCAACTCGCTGTCGCTGTTCGCGCTCGTGCTGGCGGTCGGCATCGTGGTGGACGACGCGATCGTGGTCGTGGAAGCGGTGGAGAAGCACATCAGCCAGGGCCTCTCACCACGAGAGGCCGCACATCGCACGATGCAGGAGGTCTCCGGCGCGCTGATCGCCATCGGCTTGGTGCTCGTGTCGGTCTTCGTCCCTACCGCGATGGTGGCCGGTATCCCCGGCATCTTCTACCGGCAGTTCGCGGTGACGATCGCCGCCGCCGCGACCATCTCGCTGATCGTGTCGCTGACGCTCTCGCCGGCTCTGGCGGCCCTGCTGCTGAAGCCGCACGAGCCCGGCCACAAGGATCACGGCCCCCGTTGGCTGCGCCCGCTGCGAGTGGGGGCCGACAAGTTCAACCAGGGCTTCGACTGGCTATCGAATCGCTACGGTCACTTTACTGCGAAGGCCGTGCGCATGACGGCGATCATGCTGGTGATCTATGCCGGGCTGCTCGCACTGACCGGCTGGCGCTTGAGCGATACGCCGACCGGCTTCATCCCGGAGCAGGACCAGGGCATCCTCATCGGCGTCGTGCAGATGCCGCCGGGCGCCTCTCTGGACCGCACCAACAAAGTGCTGGACGAGGCATTCGCGACAGCGATCCAGCAGGAGGGCGTGCAATCCGCTATCTACCTCGCTGGTCTCGACGGAACGACACAGGCAACCTCCTCGAACGCCGGCACGATCTTCATGCGGCTGAAGGACTGGGATGAACGTGGGTCGGAGCTGAGCGCAGATGCTCTGGCCGGCGTGCTGACGGCGAAGTTCGCCGCGCTGACGGACCAGGGAAACATCTTCATGGTCTCACCGCCCACCGTGCGCGGGCTCGGCAATGGCAGCGGCTTCGTGATGATGGTGCAGGATCGCTCCGGCGCCGGCTATCGCCCGCTGGAAGGGACTGCAGGGCCGCTGATGGGCGCTGCGGCCCAGCAGCCGGATGTGCTGAGCCAGGTCTACACAACGTACAACACGGGCACGCCGCGCATCCGTGCGGATGTCGACCGCGATCGCGCGCAGCTGCTCGGAGTTGCGCCGGGCCAGGTCTATGACGCGCTGGGCACCTATGTCGGCTCCACCTACGTCAACGACTTCAACTTCATGGGCCGCACCTATCGCGTCACCGCCCAGGCGGAGCCTTATGCGCGTGACGATGCGACGGATATCGGTCGCCTGCAGGTGCGATCCTCCACCGGCAACATGGTCCCTGTGTCTTCAGTGGCGACATTCCGCGATGATTCGGGTCCGGCGCGCGTAATCCGCTACAACCTGTTCCCGGCCTACGAACTGCAGGGACAGGCGGCGCAGGGCGTGTCGTCCGGCACAGCGCTGGAAGCCATGGAAGGTGTCGCCGCCAGCGCGCTGCCAGACGGGTACGGCTATGAATGGACGGGCCTCGCCTTCCAGGAGAAGGCGGCGGGCAGCAGCTCCGCGCTCGTCTTCCTGCTGGCCGTGGTGTTCGTGTTCCTCGTGCTGGCGGCGCAGTATGAATCGCTGACCCTGCCGCTCGCGGTGATCCTGATCGTCCCAATGTGCATCCTCGCCGCAATGGTGGGCGTGAACATTCGGGGCATGGACAACAACATCCTCACGCAGGTGGGGCTGGTGGTGCTGATCGCCCTGGCGGCCAAGAACGCGATCCTGATCGTCGAGTTCGCCAAGCAGGGAGAGGAGAGCGGGATGCGTCGGCTCGATGCTGCAGTGGCCGCTGCCCGTGCCCGCCTGCGGCCGATCCTGATGACCAGCTTCGCCTTCATCTTCGGCGTGATCCCGTTGGCGATTGCCACAGGCCCCGGTGCAGAGATGCGCCAGTCGCTCGGCACGGCGGTGGTGTTCGGCATGCTCGGAGTCACCATCTTCGGCCTGATCTTCACACCGGTGTTCTATGTCGTCACCCGCTCCTTCGGGCGCACGCTGCGCTACCGTCAGGTGAAGAAGAGAAGGGCTGCACAAGTTGCATCGCGCCCTGCAGCGGGAGCCGTCGCATGAAGCGCCTCGCCACCCTCCTCGCCGGCGCCGCCGCGCTGAGCGCCTGCACGACGGTCGGGCCGGATTACAAGGAGGCCCTGCCTGACGCGACGGGGCAGGCGAAGCTCCATGCTTCGGCCGAGCCCGTGTTCACCCCCGATCTCCCACCGGCCGACTGGTGGCGGCTCTATGACGATCAGCGGCTGGACCAGTTCGTCGCCGAGGCGCTGGGCGCCAACACGGACCTGCGCGTCGCGGCGGCGAACCTTGCCCAGGCGCGCGCCGTGCTGCGCGAGACCCGCGCCGGACGTTCGATCGACACCAGTCTGAATGCCGGCGTCACCTACCGACGCCAGTCCAGCGCCGCGCTCGGGCTCGATGTCGATTTGCCGGAAGGTGAGCTGTACGACGCAGGGCTGGACGTCGCCTACCAGCTGGATCTGTTCGGCCGCATCCGCAGGGCAGTGGAGGCGAGCCGCGCTGATGTGGAAGCGGTGCAGGCCGCCTATGACCTCACCCGCATTTCCGTCGTGGCCGAGACAGTGCGCGCCTATACGGACGCGTGCAGCGCCGGCCGCCGACTTGCGGTGGCGCAGCGCAGCGTGGAAGTGCAGGAGCAGACCTTCGACCTGACACGGCGCTTGCTGGAAGGAGGCCGCGCAACGGCGCTGGAAACGAACCAGGCCGGCGCGCTGCTTGAACAGACCCGAGCGGAGATCCCGACGCTGGAAGCGCTCCGGCAAACAGCCCTCTACCGCCTCGCGGTGCTCACCGGCCGCCCGCCAGCCGATTTCCCGCGAGACCTGGTGAATTGCGCCACCCCGCTGCAGCTTGGAACTCCGATCCCGGTCGGAGACGGAGCGGCGTTGCTCAGCCGCAGGCCGGACGTGCGCGCGGCGGAACGACGCCTCGCCGCCGCAACGGCGCGGGTCGGCGTCGCCACGGCCGACCTTTATCCGAGCATCTCCATCGGCGGGTCCATCGGCAGCACGGCCGCTGCGCTGGGTGACCTCGTCTCCAGTTCCGCCTTCCGCTACAGCGTGGGTCCGCTGATTTCGTGGAGCTTCCCCAACATGGCCGTCGCCCGCGCGCGCATCGCGCAGGCCGAAGCCGGCCAGCAGGGAGCTCTTGCGGAGTTCGACGGCACATGGCTGCGCGCGCTGCAGGAAACCGAAAGCGCGCTGACGGTCTATGCTCGCGGTCTTGATCGCACCGCCGCCCTGTCGCGCGGCACGGAACAGGCGCGCGAGGCGGCGAGGATCGCCCGCTTGCGCTATGAGGCCGGTCGCGAAAGCTTCCAGATCGTGCTGGATGCGGAGCGTCAGCTCGCCACCGCCGAGGCCGCGTTGGCCCAGTCGGAGGGCCAACTCTCGACCGACCTCGTGTCGCTGTTCCTCTCGCTGGGAGGCGGTTGGCAGGCTGAGTCTGCCTCCTGACCGGCCCAGCACAGTCGGGGCGGGCCCGCCCCGACCGTGCTGCGTCTGATATTCTCTCCACCTGAGCCGAGCTGCTGCAGTCCTTTGGCTGGCACAGGCCCGCTTCTCTTTCGGGGAACGCATGTGGCCTCCTCGCACTGTCTCAGAGAGGCCGTGCGGGAGCGATGGAGATGCAATCAGGCAAGGCGGCCATCGTCGGAGGGCTGATCGCGGGGCTCGTTACAACCGCGGTCATGGTTGCCGGACGCAAGTCGGGCCTGCTCGGCAAGACGCTGGACCGGGACTCGGTCGACTGGATCGACCGGCAGACCGGCTCACGCCAGGTGATCGGCGATAGCGGCACCAGCCTGGTCGAGTTCGCCAACCATCTCGGCGCGTCGGCAGCCTTCGGCTATGGCTATTCGCACCTTCGCAGGGCCGCGCCTGACGCACCGGCTACCCTGCTCGGCGCCGGGTACGGCACGGCGCTTTACCTGGTGAACATTGCCGGCATCGCGCCGCTTCTCGGCATCACTGAAGGAGAACGCCGCGCCGGTGCTCGCAAGGCCGCAGAGCGGTGGGGCCTTCACGTCCTTCAAACCATCGTCACAGCCTTGGTGACTGATCGCCTCGCATCCCGCTCGAAAGGAGCCTGATTCATGAGCAAGCCCAGCGACGAAGTTCCGGAGGAAGAAGGCACCGTCCACTATGAAGGTCCCGCCGGCGGCTGGGGTTCGATGCGCGGCATCAGCCGGATCTTCGGCAAGGAATGGTCGACCCCCGCAGCGCTGGAAACGCTCCGCCGCCAGAACAAGCCCGGCGGCTTCATGTGCGTGTCCTGCGCCTGGACCAAACCCGCCAACCCGCACCCGTTCGAATTCTGCGAGAACGGCGCCAAGGCCACATTGTGGGAGCTGACGACGCGCCGCTGCACGCCGGATTTCTTTGCCGAACACACCGTGTCGGAGCTCAAGACCTGGCGCGACTACGACCTCGAGCAGCAGGGCAGGCTGACCCACCCGATGCGCTACGATCGGGAGAGCGATCGGTATGTGCCCGTCAGCTGGGAGGAGGCTTTCGAGGCCATCGGCCGGGAGCTGCGCGCCCTCGATCCCAAATCGACGGTGTTCTACGCCTCCGGGCGGGCAAGCCTGGAATCGTCCTATCTCTACGCTTTGTTCGCCCGGCTCTACGGGCACAACAACCTGCCCGACAGTTCGAACATGTGTCACGAGACCACCTCGGTCGGGCTCAAGAAGGTGATCGGCTCTCCGGTGGGCACCTGCGTTCTCAAGGATTTCGAAATCTGCGACGCGATCTTCTTCTTCGGCCAGAACACCGGCTCCAACAGCCCGCGTTTTCTCCACCCACTGCAGGAGGCAGTGAAGCGCGGCTGCAAGATCGTCACCTTCAACCCGGTGCGGGAAAAGGGGCTGATCGCGTTCACCAACCCGCAAAGCCCGACCGAGATGCTGACGGGCAAGGAGACGCCGATCTCCTGCATCTATGAGCAGGTGCGCCCCGGCGGCGACATCGCCGTCATCCTGGGCATGTGCAAGCATGTGCTGGAGCGGGAGGAGCGCCAATGGCGCGAAGATCAGCACCACCTTCTGGATGTCGACTTCATCGAGCAGCACACCAAAGGCTTCGAGGAGTTCGCCGCCTTCGCCCGCTCGACGAGCTGGGAGGAGATCGTGCAAGAGTCCGGCATCTCCGAACAAGCGCTGCGGGAGGCGGCGGATGTCTATTGCGAGGCGCGCACCGTGATCGGCATCTACGGCATGGGCGTGACGCAGCACGTCCACGGCTCCGACACGATCGGCTTGCTGGTGAACCTGCTGCTGCTGCGCGGCAATATGGGCCGCGAAGGGGCAGGAATCTCCCCCGTGCGCGGGCATTCTAACGTGCAGGGTCAGCGCACCGTCGGCATTTCGGAGAAGCCGGAACTGGTGCCGCTCGATGCGCTGAAGAAGCTCTACGATTTCGACCCGCCCACTGAGAAGGGCATGAACACTGTCGAGGCGTGCGAGGGCATTCTCGCCGGGAAGGTGAAGGCCTTCATCGGCCTTGGCGGCAATTTCGTGCGCGCCATTCCGGAACGGGAGAAGATGGAGGCAGCGTGGGAAAAGATGCGCCTCACCGTCCAGATCGCGACCAAGCTCAACCGCAGCCACCTCATCAACGGCGAGGTCGCCTATCTCCTCCCCTGCCTCGGCCGGACGGAGGAGGACATCCAGGCCGCCGGCCCGCAGACCGTCACCATGGAAGATTCCCTCAGCTGTATCCATGGCTCGATCGCGAAACGAGAGCCCGCGAGCAAACATCTACTTTCGGAACTGGCGATCGTCGCAGGGATGGCCAAGGCAACGCTGGACCCCAACCCGAAGGTGCGTTGGGATGATTGGACCGGAGATTACGGCAAGGTGCGCGACCTGATCGAGGCGACCTATCCGGATGAGTTCGCCGATTTCAACGAACGGATGTTCACGCCCGGCGGCTTCTACCGCGGCAACAAGGCGCGAGAGCGCATCTGGTCGACCGAAAGCGGAAAGGCCGAGTTCACGATCCCCAAGTCGCTGTCAGCCTGCGGCTTCGAGGATGCTCCCGGCCGCTATCGCCTCATCACCATGCGTTCCAACGACCAGTTCAACACCACCATCTACGGCTATTCGGACCGGATGCGCGGCATTCAAGGCACGCGGCAGGTGCTGCTGATGAACCCCGAGGAGATTGTTCGCGCCGGTCTGCAGGAAGGGCAAAAGGTCGCGCTGGTCAGCGATGCGGGGGATGACGTTCACCGCGAGGTGGGGGGACTGACGGTCACCGCCTTCGCGCTGCCGGACGGCTGTGTCGGCGCTTACTATCCGGAGATGAACCCGCTGATCCCGCTCTCGCACCATGACGAGCTGTCGAAGACGCCGGCTGCCAAGTCCGTGCCGGTGCGGATCATTCCCGATCATCCAGATGCGCCCAGACCCATGCCGGGCGACTGACCATCTGCTCTGGCCTGCTTGCCGCTCCCCCGGGAGAAGAGAGCGGCAAGCAGTCGCATTGCGCCGTTAGAACCGGATGTTTGCACCCAGGTAGAAGCGGCGGCCATTGGTGTCGTAGAAGGTGGAGTTGAACGATCCACCGCCGAGCTGTCCCACGGAGGGGTCGGCATTGAGGTCAATGCCCACCCGGGGCGGCGCCTTGTTGAACAGGTTGTCCACCCCAAAGCGAATCGTCATCATCTCACCCAGCTCGGCGCTGCCGTTGAGGTTGAAGATGTTGTAGGCTGGCGCACCCGTCGTTGCGTTGGGAGTGACCGGCTCTGCCGCATCCTCCACCGACGGCAGGTGCTGCCATTGCAGCGCGAGCCGTGTCCCGCCGATGCCGTAGCCGAGCGTCGCCAACACGCGGTATTCGTACGCGCCTTGGTTGAGACCGTTTTCGGTGGTGCCGAAGGTGCCGGAATAATCGATCATCGGCAGGGACGAGAGCGCGCTGCTCTCGAAATCGATCAGGTAATTGACCAGGACGTTGGCGTTGAGAGTGCCCGGCCCGATCGGGACCGCCCAGTCGAGCTGTCCGTCAATCCCCTGCAGATGCACCCGGCCCGAATTGGCGTAGGTAATAGCGACGTTGCCGAGCTGGCCCGTCTGGTTGCGCGGCACCAGCTGGCAGAACTGGCTGTTCGCGGCGGCGGTGGCGTCCGTCAGCACCAGCGGATTGAAGGCCGGGTCGAAGCACTGCTGCAGCACCGCGCCGATCGTCTGAGCGCCGATCGCGTCGTCGATTCGAATGTCGAACCAGTCGGCAGAGAAGCGCAGGCGTGACAGCGGACCGCTTGTGGCCGGCGACTGGATGACGACACCTGCGGTCCAGGTGTCTGCCTTTTCCGGCCTCAGGTTCCTGTTGCCGACCAGTGTGGGGAAGGCCGTTCCACTGGCGCTCGGCGACTGGGGTGCCGGGTTCTGCGGCGTGCCATAAAAATCCAGCGCAGCCTCCGGCTCGCCGGTCTGGGCCATCAGGACGCGGCACACCGCCTCCACCTGCGCCGCGTTCGGATTGACTGCCGGATTGGCGGAGAAGACGTTCGGGTTGGCGCGCGAGCAGACATCGCCCCGGTTGTTCGTGCCGAACGTCTGCTGCGCCGCAAGGAACAGCTCTCCGATGTTCGGCGCCCGCTCCGCCCGGTTGTAGCCGCCGCGGAAGCGCAGCCAGTCCGTCGCGCGCCAGTCGCCCAGCACCTTGTAGGTGTAGCTTGTGCCCGTCGTGCTGTAGTCAGACATGCGGCCGCCGATCTCGATCGTCAGCTCCTCGATGAACGGGATGTCGGACAGGACGGGGATCAGCAACTCGCCATAGACCTCCTTGACGTCGATGTAGCCGAAGGCGTTGCCGCTCGGATAAATGCCGAGCGCCTGATCGAGGAACGAGCGGCCTTGTGTCGTCAGGGTATCGTTGAGGAACTCGTAGTCCATCTCGCGATAGCTGGCGCCGGCCGCGAAGCGCAGCTCTCCCGCAGGCAGCTCGAACAGCCCGCCCTGGAGGTTCGCCTCCACCACCGTTTGTCGGAAGCTGGACCGGTTCTTCAGGTCCGCACGCGTGGCTTCCAGGCAATCCTCGGCAAAACCGCCGCTCGGCGGAGTGAAGAAGTTGAGGCCGCCTGAGCAGGTACCCGTGGAGGCGCCGAAGCCGCCGCTGGCCGCATTACCTTGCTGCCGAAAGCCGTAGCCGTAATTGGGCGAGGTCACGACGGCCCTCAGCCGCTCCAGCGAATAGACGCCGGTCTGGCGGGCGAAGGTCTCCGACACGCCGTGATTGACGAACGCCTCCCAGGTCCAGTCGGTGCCCGGCAGCGAGCCTTCCAGCCCGGCGATCAGGCTATACGTGGTCACGTCCGTGAAGGTCTGGCGCGGATCCGGCAGCAGGGAATTGAGCACGAAGGGAGCGTTCGGATCCGTGCGGCTCAAAAGCAGCGTCCGCAGCTCGTCCGGCACCGGGAACACCTGAGAGGTGGCGCAGCCGCCGGTCGCGGGGCAATCGAGGCCGAACCGCCCGCCCGAAAGGTAAGCGGCGTTGGTGGTGCCGTCCGGGTTCAGCGTGGACGGAATGCCCCTGGTCGCATCTCCAGTATAGATCTGGTTGCCGTAGGGAACATTGACCGCCCAGCCGCCCGTGATCGGGCCGGGCGCGTTCACCGTGCGCGTGCTCACCGAGCTGAACAGCGCCTGCCCGAAGACGCCGACATTGTCGCTGATCTCGTAATTGCCGCGGGCGAACGCATTGTACCGGGTGAGCGGCAGGATGAGGTAGAAGTCGGTCTCGTTCTTGGCGATCGTGCCGGCGGCTGTCAGCTTGTACGGATAGCCGTCCAGCGGCTGCTCGAAGAACGGCGCGCCGCCGCGCGACGTGAAGGCGTTGCCGGTGAACGCGTTACCGTTCGGATTGACGTAGATGGTCGCGTTCGTCGGGATCGCGGGAGTGGCACCCGGGAAGACAGCGTTGGCCGCGGCTGCGCTGAAGGGGTTCGCGGCTGTGAAGGCGATACCGGGATGGTCCAGACGGAGCGATGTGCCGGGGGCGTTCGGGTCCGTCCACAGGTCCCGGTACCATGATCGGTCGCGCTGGAAGTTCGCTTCGCGGGTGTTGACGGACATCGCCAGGCTGACATTGCCGCGCCCGTCGGCAAAGTCCGTGCCCATGATGCCGGAGAACTCGTATTCGAAGCCGTCACCCTCCTGGGTGATGCCGAAGCGTCCGTCGAGCTCCAGGCCCTGGAAGTTCTTTTTCAGGATGAAGTTGGTGACGCCGGCCACAGCGTCCGCACCATAGGTCGCGGAGGCGCCGCCGGAGATCACCTCCACGCGGTCCACTGCGGCGGCAGGGATGGTGGAGATGTCCACCACGCCCGAGGCGTTGCTGGGCGTCGCGCGTCGCCCGTCCAGCAGAACGAGGTTGCGGTTCGCGCCGATGCCCCGCAGCGAAATGGTCGCGGCACCCGGCGTGTTCGTCGCGGTCGGCTGGATGTCGCCACCGGCGGTTGGGGTCTGTGCAGGGGTGAATTGCGGCAGCTTGTTGAGGTTTGCTTCCAACGCAGCGGTGCTCGATTGCGTCAGTAGACCTTCGTCCACCGTCACGATCGGGCTGTTGGCCTCGAAGTCCTGCCTCGCGATACGGGAGCCGGTGACAACAATGCTGCCACCCTGCGCCGTAGCGGCCGGAGCGGGAGCCTGGCCTGGATCCGTCTGCGGCGAGTTCGTGTCGAGCACGCTCGCTCCGGTCTCTGCGTCCGCATCTGGCGTCTGCTGAGCCCACGCCGGCGCGGCGAAGACCGTCATTGCGGCACAGCCGGCGAGCAGAAGCGACTGGCGCAGCCGATTGTGGAGTGGCCTCCCCATGTTGAACTCTCCCTTCATCGTGCGCCCTGCGTCGGCGCATCGTCTCGAATCATGGTTTAAGCAGGAATTGTTTCGTTAGCAAATTATTAGGGAGCGACTTGAAGAGGGGGAACGCGAAGGACCCCGGCCGCGGCACAACCATCCCACCGCCCGTGCCTCAGAAGCCGCGCCGCGGGTGAAACCTACTCGCCTGCGGATCATTGAGTGTTCCGGGCATGGTGCTCAGGTGCGGGCGGGTGGCGTCACAGGCTTCGGACTATCAATTCGCACCGCATGAGCGGCCGTTCATGCCGGGTTCCCCGGCAACGCCCACCCACCCCATGCCGCGACGCATCGGTTATTTCGCTATCGGCGTACTGGTGGCGTTGACGGCGGGGCTCAGCAATGGGCTGCTTCTGGGAAACCTGCCGCAGATCCAGGGGGCGCTCGGGCTGACCAGCGTGGAATCCGCGTGGCTGACGGCCGCCTATTCCATGACCAACGTCTGCACGAGCTTCATGCTGATCAAGTTTCGCCAGCAATTCGGGCTGCAGCGGCTGACGCGCATCTTCCTGCTCGGCTTCGTCGCGATCTCCGGTGCCCAGGTGCTGGTGCACTCCTATGGGTTGGAGGTGGCTCTGCGAGCCGCCGCCGGGATCATCGGCGCAGGTTTCACGCCGCTTTGCTTCTTCTACATCATGCAGGCGATGCCCGCGAAAGCGCGGCTGGGCGGAATGGTGCTGGGCATCGGGTTGACGCAGGTCGCCCTGCCGCTGGCGCGCGTGATCTCCCCCTTCCTGCTGGCGAATGGAGAAATCGGGAACCTCTACCAATTCGAATTCGCGCTCAGCCTCATCTGTCTTGGCGCCATCGCCCTTCTACGTCTGCCGCCGAGTGAGACCTCGAACGTGTTCGAGAAGCTGGACTTCGTGACCTTCGCGCTGTTCGCGCCGGGCATCATGCTGCTGCTCGCCGTGCTCACGCAGGGCAGGATCGTCTGGTGGACGACGCCGTGGCTTGGCTACGCGCTGGCGGCATCGATCCTGCTGATCGGTGCGGCGATGCTGATCGAGCACAACCGGGCTAGTCCCATGCTCAACACCCGCTGGATGAGCACCCGCGGCGTGCTGCGCTTCGCCTTCGTCGCCGCAGCCGTGCGCGTATTATTGAGCGAGCAGAATTACGGTTCGACCGGATTGCTGACGCTGGTGGGCATGGGCAATGATCAGCTCATCACGCTCAACGCCGTGCTGGTGGCGGCAACGCTCGCGGGAGTCATCGCCAGCGTCCTGACGCTCAACCCGCAGGACCTGATCAAGCCCATTGCTTTTTCGGTTGCTCTGATCGCGGTGGGTGCCTGGCTGGATTCCCACGCGAGCAACCTCACCCGCCCCGCCAATCTCTACCTGACGCAGGGCCTTATCGGGTTCGCCGCCGCCTATTTCCTGGGCCCCACGATGATCGCGGGAGTGCTGCGCGCGCTGGCCAAGGGGCCTAGTCACATGGTGAGCTTCTCGGCCGTCTTCAGCATGGCGCAGACGCTGGGCGGCCTCGGAGGCACCGCCCTTCTCGGCAGCGTGCAGATCATCCGCGAGCGATACCATTCCAGCGAGCTGGTCCACGCGATAACGGCCACCGATCCTCAGGTCGCGTTGCGTATCCAGCAGCTCGGCGGCGCCTATGGGCGCGTGGTCACCGATCCGGCGCTGCGGCAGGCTCAGGGCACACAGCTCCTTTCGCAACAGGTCACCCGCGAGGCGAACATCCTCGCCTTCAACGACGTCTTCCTGCTGATCGCTGCCTTGGCAGCGGCCGCGTTCTGCTACCTGGCGGGGCGCTGGCTGTACCTGAAGTGGCGCGGAATCAATCCCCTGGCCGAGGAACTCGCTGCACTGCAAAGGATGAGGGCCAGCCAATGACCGACGCACAAGGCAGAACAGGCGAGGTGCCCGCCGGTCCCGAAACCGCGCCTCCTCACGAGGCTGAGAGCCACCACATCCGGCGGGAGGACCCGATCGAGAGCCCGGCCGAGGCAACTCCGCAGGCGCGCGGCTGGGCCCCTCCGCAAAGCGGGCTCAAGATGACGATCCTGTTCGTCGCACTGCTGATCGCAGGCGCGTTGCTCGCGCTCTATGCTTGGGGATTGCCTCCATTCCGCAGCACGGTGCAGACCACCGACAACGCCTTTGTGCGTGGCCAGACGACGGTGATCTCCCCCCAGGTCAACGGATATGTGACGCAGGTCTTCGTCCAGGACTTTCAGGACGTGGCCGCCGGTGATCCACTGGTGCAGATTGATGATCGGATCTACCGCCAGCGGGTGCAGCAGGCGCAGGCTAACGTGCAGGCGCAGATCGCCAGCCTCGAGAATTCTCAGCAGAGCGCGCGGTCCAGCGAAGCCTCGGTTGCAGGGCAGCAGGCCGCGGTGGAAAGCGCCCGTGCGCAACTGGCGCGTGCGCAGGCGGACATGGCCCGCGTGGCCGAGTTGGCGGAGCAACGATCCGTCTCTCTGCGCGAGCGTGACCAGACTCTTGCCGCGCTCCGCCAGGCCGAAGCCGCGCTGCGGCAGGCGGAAGCGCAGCGTGCCATCGCGCAAGAGCAGGTGCGCACCGTCACCGTCGGACGCGGCGGGCTGGAGGCGGCGGTGGAGAGCGCCCGCGCCGCGCTGCACCTGGCCGAGATCGACCTCGCCAACACGCTCGTGCGTGCACCACAGGCAGGCCAGGTCAGCGAAGTCGGGGTGCGGCTCGGCCAATACGTCGCCGCCGGCACGCAGCTGCTGTTCGTGGTGCCGGAAACAGTGTGGGTGGTCGCGAACTTCAAGGAAGCGCAAACCGCGAACATCCTGCCCGGACAGCGCGCAACGGTGAGCGTGGACGCACTTGGCGGGCAGGAACTGACCGGGCGCGTGCAGCAGATCGCCCCGGCTGCGGGCAGCGAGTTCTCCGTCATCCGGCCGGACAACGCCACCGGCAACTTCGTGAAGGTGCCGCAGCGGATCGCCGTGCGCATCGGGATCGATCCGGGCCAGCCGCTCGCCCGGCGCCTGCGGCCCGGAATGTCGGTTGAGGCAAGCGTCGACACGAGCAGCGCGCCGGAACGATGAGGCGCTCGAAACCAGCTCTGCTGTGCCTCCTGCTGGCGGGCTGCGCGCCCGCTATCCCACAGTTGACGGACGCTGCGAGGGTTGATCCGCCACCCGCTTGGCGTACGGACCCGGGCTCGACCACAGAGCTCCACCAGGGCTGGTGGCGCCGCTTCGACGACCCGGTTCTCAGCGCGCTTGTGGAACGGGCGCTTGCCAACAACCCGGACATCGCCATTGCCGCGGCACGCGTGCGGGAGGCACGGGCGCAGGAGGCGCTGTCCCGCTCGCAACTCTTTCCCTCCCTCGATCTGGGGGTGGCGGCGGCAGACCAGCGCGCCCTTACCCCCTTCGGCACGGCCACCGAGAGCACGGTGATTCAGCCGGTGTTTCAGGCCGCATACGAGGTGGACCTGTTCGGCCGCCTCTCTGATCAGCGGGAGGCAGCCCGCCAGGGCACCCTCGCCAGCCAGGCCGCGCGAGAGGCGGCGGCCTTGAGCGTCGCGGCGGCCACGGCTAGCGGCTACGTCACCCTTCGGGCGCTCGATGCGCGGCTGGAGATCGTGGAGGAGACGCTGGCCTCCCGCACCGAAGCGCTGCGCATCGCGCGCAACCGCGCCGAAGTGGGCTACACCTCTGACTTGGAGCTGCGGCAGGCGGAGGCGGAATATGAAGCAACGGCTCAGCTCGTTCCACAGGTGCGGCTCACGATTGCACGACAGGAGAATGCGCTGAGCGTGCTGGTCGGCGAGAGCCCCGCCGGGGTCGAACGCGGCGCCACTCTCGACCAGCTGCGACAACCCGCATTACCGGACACTCTCCCGTCCGAGCTGCTCCGCCAGCGGCCCGACATTGCACAGGCGGAGTTCACTCTCGCGGCATCGAACGCGACGCTGGCCGCTGCCCGCGCCCAGTTCCTCCCGCAGGTTCGTCTCAGCGGGTCGGCAGGCGCAGTGGTTTCTAGCGCGCTGGGCGATCCAGTTGCGGTTTGGTCGCTCGGCGGCAGCGTTCTCGCCCCGATCTTCAACGCGGGGCGCAACAAGGCCCAGTTCGATATCGCGGCCGCGCGGCGGGAGCAGGCAGCCTTCACCTATCGCCGCACCGTCCAGATCGCCTTCCGCGAAGTGGAGGACAACCTTGCCGCGGTCACCCGCTTGCGGGAGCAATTGTCGGCTTTGCAAGCACAGCGCACGGCACTTGCAAGCGCCCTGGAACACGCTCGCAACCGCTACGAAGCGGGCTACTCCGCCTATCTCGAGCAGCTCGACGCCCAGCGTGCGCTGCTGAATGCGGAGTTGTCGCTCGTGCAAGCCGAAGCCGATGCGCTGAACGCCACGATCGGCATGTTTCAGGCTGTTGGTGGCGGATGGTCATCCGATCAGCTCACCCCATAGAGCCTCGGCGGCACGGAGCTGCGGCCAAGGCTGTGCGCGTCTGTTGCCTGTGAGCCTCTTCTGCCGATCTGCGAAGGGCGGCTGCAACTCTTCGCGGCCGCAGGGGTTTGCTTGAGGTGAAGAGCAAACCCGTTCCGCGCGAAGGCGTGCTTGTCGTCAATGCCCGCTCGCGGAAGGGTGAACGCCTTTTTCATGAGGCGCGCGCGAAGTTGGAAGAGGCAGGCATTCGCCTCCTCGCAGCGCACGCCATACGCGACCCTGCCAAGCTTATCCCGACAGTCACCGATGCCGTCAGAAGCGGCGCTCCGATGGTGATCGTTGGCGGTGGGGACGGGTCGCTTTCCTGCTCCGTGGACGAGGTGGTGGGATATGACTGCGTGTTTGCGCTGCTGCCGCTCGGCACCGCCAACAGCTTCGCGCGCTCCCTCAATATCCCGCTCGATCTGGACGGAGCCATCCGCGTCATTGCCGAGGGGGAAAGGCGTCGGATCGACCTGGGCCGGATCAATGGCGACTATTTCGCCAATGCCGCCTCGCTCGGGCTCTCGCCCATGATCGGGGAGACGGTGCCGCACAAGCTCAAGCGCTATCTCGGCCGCTTCGGGTACCTGCTTTGGGCGCTCTGGTGCCTGTTGCGGTTCAGCCCATTCAGGCTTTGCGTGAGTGACGGCGAGACCAGGGAGTGGACCTGGGCCACGGAGGTTCGCGTCCTAAACGGGCGCTTCCACTCCGGCGTCGAGTTCCTGGAGGAGGAGACGCTCGATGGCGGGGAACTGGTCGTGCAGGCTGTCACGGGCAAGAGCCTGGCGCGCCTGATGTGGGACTGGCTCGCGCGGTTCCTCAAATTGCCCGGCAGGAACGGTGCCGCACAGGAGTTTCGCGGCATCCGATTTCTGATCGAGACCCGCCCCCGCCTGAAGGTCTCGGTCGATGGTGAAGTCCTGACCAGAACTCCTGCACTGGTGGAGTGCGTGCCGAATGCGATCGAGGTGGTGGTCCCAGCCAGAAGCCAGCTGTGACAAACGGCTCCATCCATCGCGAAGCTCATTGCGCCGGGCAAGCCAGCGGACCTAGATTGCCCGGCATAATAGAGGAAGAACCAGCAGCTCGAATGAGCGCAAGGGAGAGGGCGATGGGCTTACGACATGTGATCTGCTTCGGCCTGAGAGCGATGGCGGTCCCTGCACCGGCCTTCGCCCAGGCGGACCCTGGCGAAGCGGCGCGGAACTGGGCGGCCATCGCGCAATGCGGCTCGATCACCGATGCGGAGCGCCGTCTGGGGTGCATGGACGATGTCCTGCGCCGGGCTGGGATCGCGACTGCGCCCGTCGCTGCGCCGGCAGCTCGGCGGCCGGAGAGTGCCCGGGCAGAACAGCCCGCTCGGCCGCAAACACAAGCCCCACGCCAGACCCAGGCTCGGCAGCAAGCGCGGGAATTGTCCACCACGATCGCTTCGGTGCAGACCGTAGGGTTTCAAAGGCTGCGGGTGACCGCTGCGGATGGCTCCGTCTGGGAACAGACGGAGGCGGAGACGTTCAACACCTTTCCCAAAGTTGGCGATGCTTTCTCTGTCGAACCGGGTTCGTTCGGCAGCACCCGGTGCCGCTTTAACCAGTCCAGCCGCTATCCCTGCAGGCAGGTGAACTGATCGGCCGAACTCGCGCGGCACAGGCGCGTCGGCGGCCGCTTCGGCGAAAAAAGAAGGCCCTCCCGAAAGGGAGGGCCTTGCCAGTTTGAGGATCTGCCCCTGCTCAGAACTCGATGTTGGCACCGAGATAGAGCCGCCGCCCCTGCACGTCGTAGAAGTTGGCGTTGAACCCGCCACCCGGCAGCTGCCCGAGCGCGAGGTTCGCCGTGGTGTTCACGTTCCCCCGCGGCGGCGCCTTGTTGAACAGGTTGTCCACGCCGAAGCGGACCGCGACGTTCTCGCTCAACTCGAAGCTGCCGTTGAGGTTGAACAGGTCGTAGGCAGGATAGGCCGTGAAGTTGTACTCCGGCGTCGTCGTGCTCGGCACGAACGTGGCGTAGCCCGCCTGCTCCACGGACGGCAGGTGCTGCCATTGCAGCGAGATCCGCGCCGGACCAATGCCGTAGCCGATCGTCGTCAGGGTTCGATACCGGAAGGCGCCCGGGTTGAGCGCGTTCTGGTTCGGCCCCAGCGTGCCGGCATAATCGACCAAGGGAACGCCCGGCAGGTTCGCTGACTTGTAGTGCAGGTAGTAGTTGATGAGGGCGTTGATCGTCAGGGTGCCGGGCCCGACTTCTGCGGCCCAGTCCAGCTGCCCGTCGATGCCCATGATGTCCACCCGTCCGGCGTTCAGGAACGTCACGTCGAACGTGCCAGGCGCCAGCAAGGGCGACGGGTCATAGCGGATCACCGAGCAGGCGGCCGTGGTCGCCGCCTGGGTGGCCTGCGTCGGATTGCCGGCCGCGCCGTTCACCAGCGGGTTGAACGCGGGGTCGAGGCACGCGAAGTGGGCCGCATCAGGCGCCTGAACGCCGATCGCGTCGTTCAGCTTGATGTTCCACCAGTCGACGGACAGCCGCAGGCGGGAAAGCCACGGGCTGGTGAAGGGCGAACGGATCACGGCGCCGGCGGTCCAGGTGTCGGCAGTCTCCGGCTTGAGGTTCGGATTGCCGACCTGGTTGACCCAGGCAAAGCCCGAAGGGCCTTGCGGCTGATCGGCGAGCGCGCGGTTGTCGTAATATTCCGCAGCCGTGCCCGCGCCTCCGGTGCGGTCCATGATCACCCTGCAGACGGCCTGGATGTCGGCGGCGCGTGCGGCGTTGTTGCCACCGGCCGTCGCATTGGCCGAGACGGATGCCAGCGATCGCTGCGAGCAGATGTCGCCCGTCGCGTTGCCCGCCACCACCTGAGAAGGTGCCAGGAACAGCTCGGACGCGTTCGGTGCGCGCTCCGCCCTGTTGTAGCCGCCACGGAACCGGAGCCAGTCGGTCACCTCCCAATCGCCCAGGATCTTGTAGGTCCAGCTCGTCCCCGTCGTGTTGTAGCTGGACATGCGCCCGCCGAGCTCAAGGTTGAAGGACTCGATGAACGGGATATCGCTCAGCACCGGCACGAGCAATTCGCCGTACACCTCCTTCACCTCATAGCCCGCATCGACGTCCTGGCTCGGGTACAGGCCGATGGCCTGGTCGAGGAACGAAGCCCCTTGCTGGTTGATCGTGTCGTTGATGAACCGGAAACGAAGGTCGCGATAGCTGGCACCCGCGGCGAACCGCAACTGGCCCGCCGGCAGATCGAACAGGCCGCCCTGCAGGTTGGCCTCGGCGACGGTCTGCCTCGTCACCACACGGTTCTTGAGGTCGGCACGGACGGCGCGTTTGCAGTCTTCCGAGATATCCTGCCACGCCGTGGTGTAGACGTTCATCCCGGTCGTGCAGGAGCCGAAGTTCGCGCCGAAGTTGACGCGAGGGCTGGCGAGGTTGCTGTTGGTGGTGAACCCGGTGCCAAATCCGGGCGAGGTCAGCACGGTGCGCACGCGCGAGAGCGAGAAGAACCCGTTCTGTTGAGTGAAGGTCTCGTTGACGCCGTGCTGGCCGAAGGCTTGCCAGGTCCAGTCCGTTCCCGGCACGCTTCCCTCGAAACCGGCGATCAGCTCGTATGTGGTGACCTCGGTGTAGCCGGAGCGGTTTTCCGGGACGTTGTAGAACATCGTCAGCGGATCGTTGGCTGCCGAAACGGACGGCTGCTGGCTCGCCGGGGCACCGGGGATGTACTCGGCATCCCCGCGCACGGCTCGCCTGGTCCTCGCATTGAGCAGCGTCTGCAAGTCTTCCGGCAGGTACTGACCGAACAACTGGTTGTTGGTGCAGCCGCCGAGCGGGTTTGCCGCGCAGGCGAACTGATCGGCGTAGATCGCGGAGAATTGCGGGTTGGTCGGGTTGTCGGACAGGTCGCCCGGCGTCGGGTCGATGTAGGGGTTGTTCGGCGCATTCACATTGTTGGGCAGGCCGGTCAGATTCATGCCGTTGAGAATGACCGAGCTGGGAATGCCGTACGTCCCGAACGCGTTGGAATGCACCGCGCTGCCGGTGTAGCGACCGGTGCCGTATGGGATGAAGACGTCCCAGCCGTTGGTGATCGAACTTCCCTGAAGCGTCGCCTTGGTGCGGGTGTGGCTCAACAGACCCTGGCCGAAGATGCCGACCCAGTCGTTGATCTCGTAATTGCCGCGCAGCAGCATGTTATAGCGCGTCAGCGGCAGCACCAGGTAGGACTGGGTGTCGACGAAGTTCAGCGCGCCATTGTTGCGCAAGTAGGGGAGATCGCCCTGCTGCGTCGGACCGGTGAAGAACTGCTGACCGCCCTGCTGATTCCGCCCGATGGTGAAGAGGCTTCCGTCCGGATTCGCATAAACGTTGAACGCGGTGAACTGGTTGGCGGTCGGGCCACCGCACGCGTTCGCGATGGTGGTCGGCGTCGGCTGACCGCCCACGCACTGATTGGTTGTGCCCGGGAACAGTGTCTGAACAACGTCTTGCGGGACGATCGACTGGCCAAGCGCGATGCCCGGCGCGTTCACGAACAGGCGGTTCGTCGCCACGTCGGGGTCCGCCCAGAGATCCTGGTACCAGTCCCGGTCACGCTGAAAGCTCGCCTCGCGGGTGTTGACCGACATCGCGATGCTGACGTTGCCCCGCCCGTCCGCGAAGTCGGAGCCCATGACGCCGGAGAGCTGGTACTCGAAGCTGTCCCCTTCCTGGCTGATACCCATCTGGGCATCGAGTTCGACCCCCTGGACGTTCTTCTTCAGGATGAAGTTGGTGACGCCGGCAACGGCGTCCGCGCCGTATGTCGCCGAAGCACCGCCGGAGATGATCTCGACGCGCTCCACCGCGGCCGAGGGGATCGTGTTGATGTCCACGATGCCTGCCGCGTTGCTCGGAACAGCGCGGCGCCCATCGAGCAGGACGAGGTTGCGGTTCGCCCCGAGGCCGCGCAGCGAAATGGTCGCGGACCCTGGCGTGACGGTCGCAGTCGCCTGGATTTCGCCGCCGCCATTGACGGGCGTGCGGGCAGTGGTGAACTGTGGCAGCTTGTTGAGGTTCTGCTCGATCGCGGCGGTTGAGGACTGCTCGAGCAGCGCCTCGTCAATCGTGACTATCGGGCTGTTCGACTCATAGTCCTGCCGCGCGATACGAGAGCCGGTGACGACGATCGTACCTTGACCGCCAGCGGCGGGCGATTGCGGAGAACCCACCTCCGGGTTGGCGGCGAGCACACCGCCGCCGGCATCAGGGTCCCCGGCCTGTTGCGCGTGCGCAGGCGCCGCTATCGAAATGGTGACCGCACAGCCCGCTAATAGCAGGCCCCTTATCGGAGTTATCTTATCGATGCGGCTCATCCTCTGCCTCCTGTTTTAAGAAGCCGGCAGTTTTCATGCCGACTTTTGCCCAGCTTTGGGAAGACGTCAGGCAATAAGGATGCATTCCGGCAATCGCCGGTTTTCAAAAACGCGCTAAAATAGAGCGCCAGACATCTCCCCAACGGCCCGCCTTTTTTCGATCCAAGCAGGTCCGTTCAGTATTAGCTATATTCGGCTGCTAAGTTTGTCGATCAGGTCCGACAGCATGATCTGGGGAAAACTTTTTGACTTGGGCAACAACGTAACGCTCGTTACGGTTCAGGTGTCGAGCGGAGTGGTTCAGCTATGCGAACTCCGAGCGCGCGGCTCCGCAATCGCCGCGGCATCTTGCCTGGCGAGCGCGGCCGGCCCTTCGAGCTGAGCTGAGCGCATTGAGGCCGTCTTGTTGGCTGTCCCACAAAAATGCCCCCTCCCGCGCAGCGGGAAGGGCCAGGCTGGACATCCGGATGCTGGATCAAAAGCGAATGTTGGCGCCGAGCGAGAAGCGGCGGCCTTGCGTGTCGTCGAAGAAGTTCCAGCTGCCGCCCGACAGTTCGCCTTCGGCCGGATCGGGATCCTCGTCGACGTTGATCAGGCGCGGACGCTTGTAGAACAGATTGTCGATGCCGAAGCGGATCCGGATGGCGTCGCTCACCTGATAGCCGCCATTGAGGTTGAAGATGTTCGACGCCGGATAGCCGGGGTTGTCGGTGGGCGAGATGGCTTCCTGCGTATCCTCCGTGGCGGGAGTGTGCTGCCACTGGAGCGAGAGGTTCGCCGGCCCGAGATTATAGCCCACGCTGGCGAAGATCCGGTACTCGATGGAACCGCCGAAGTTCAGGCCCTTCACAGCTGTCCCGATGGTGCCGACGTAGTCGACCAGCGGAGAAGGATCGAGCTCCTTCGCCTTGAAGTCGAGCATGTAGCTGGCCGTCACATTGGAGAACAAGGTGCCCGGCCCCACCTCTCCGCTCCAGCTGAGCTGCGCATCGATGCCGGACAGCTTGACCAGGCCATCGTTGCGGTAGGTCGTGGTCATCGCGTTCGAATTGAGCGCTCCGAAGCCGGTTGAGGGGCTGCGGGCAACCTGCTGGCAGGCGACGGTGGCGATGGCTGACGCTGCGGTATCATCAGCCGTCCCGGCGATGCCGTCCGGCCCGGCAGCGCCGGCAATGGCGGGGTTGTAGGTGGGATCGAGGCAGAGCTGCTGCATCGCGCCGACCGACAGCAGGCCGATCGGGTCCTCCACCTTGATGTTGAAGTAGTCAACTGACAGCTGAAGGCGTGAGAGGATGCCGCTCTCCACGGGCGACTGGATGACCGCGCCCAAGGTCCAGGTATCCGCAACCTCCGGTTTCAGCGGGTCGATGTTGGGGTCGATGGTCTGCCGATAGGTCTGGTTTCCGACGGCGGAGTTGAAGCTGAACCCTCCGGCGTTCGGCTGGAACGGGCTCCAGATCGGGCCGTAATAGCTGAAGAAGTCCGCTTCCGGCACCGCGACGCCATTATTGTCGCGCGTCATCAGGGCAAGGCAGGCAGCCTTCACATCCGCGGCGCCGCCGGGATTCGTCGTCGGATTGGCCGATGCCGGGTTGGGCAGGCGGGTGGAGCAAAGGTCCCCCACCGTATCCACGCCGAAGCTCTGCTGGGGCGACAGATACAGCTCGGCGAGGTTGGGCGCGCGTTCCGCACGGTTGAAGCCGCCCCGCACGCGGAGCCAGTCCGTCACCTCCCAATCACCCAGAATCTTGAATGTGTAGCTGGTGCCGGTCGAGCTGTAGTCGGAGATGCGTCCGCCAAGCTCCAGGTCGAACCTGTTGATCAGCGGCAGGTCACGCAGGAGAGGCACCAGCAATTCTCCGTACACCTCCTTCACGTCCATGAAGGCGTCGGTATTGCTGCTGGGGTAGATGCCGATCGCCTGATCGAGGAAGGACCGGCCGTAGCTTGTGAGGTTGTCGGTCACGAACTGATAGTCAAGCTCACGATAGCTGGCGCCGGCCGCGAAGCGAAGCTCGCCCGCCGGCAGGTCGAACAGCCCGCCCTGGATGTTCGCCTCCGAGATGGTCTGCCGCATCTCAGACCGGGTATTGACGTCGGCTGCGATTGCCTCCCGGCAATCCTGCGAGACGTTGAAGGCGTTGCCCTGCTGGTTGAAGACGTCGAACCCGGTGGTGCACCGGCCCGTCGACGCGCCGAAGCCATTGTTGGCCGCATTTCCCGTACGGCTGAATCCCTGCCCGAAATTCGGGGAAGTGTAGAGCGCACGAACACGTTCCAGGCTGTACATGCCCGTCTGGCGGGAGGAGGTCGTCGACACGCTGTGATTGACGAAAGCCTCCCAGGTGAAGTCCGTGCCCGGTACGGTGCCTTCCAAACCGGCGACCAGATTATAGGTCTGCACGTCGGAGAAGGTTTCCCGCTTGTTCGGGAACATCGCCGTCAGGTCGAAGGGGGCGTTCGGGTCCGTCCGGCCGTTCAGCAGCGTCTGCAGGTCAGCCGGGATGGCCTGTTGAAAGGCCTGAGTGTTCGTGCAGCCGCCGGTGGGATTGAGGGCGCAGCTCAGGAAGCCGCCATAGGCTGTCCGGAAGGCAGGGTTGGTCGGGTTGTCGGTCAAGTCGTTCGGGGTGGGGTCGACATAGGGCGCGAAGCCGAAGGTTTCGCCGTTGCGGATCACCGAGGACAGCGCGCCTGAATTGCCGGTATAGACACCGTTGCCCCATGGGATGGACACGCCCCAGCCGGTCTGGATGCTGCTCGCCTCCGTCCGGGTGAAGGTCTCGCTGTGGCTGAACATCGCGGTTCCGAACACGCCCACCCAGTCGTTCAGCTCGTAATTGCCGCGCGCCAGTGCGTTGTACCGGGTGGTGGGCACGGTCAGGTACTGGGTCGTATTGTTGTACGCCATCGTGCCCACCGCCGTGCGGTGCCACGTGCCCGCAGCGTCGGCCTGGGCCCAGGGTTGCCAGGCGTTCATGCCGGGCGATTCGAACCCCGGCGTGAAGAACGAGCCGTCTTCGTTGGCGTAGACGGAGAGCGAGGTGTTGGTGGGGTCAAGCGGGAACTGGTTGCCGAACACCGCCGCGACGGCCCCTGGCGTGAGGTTCTGCAGGCTTGCCCCGGGCCGCGGGTTCCCACCGAAGAAGCCGCCGCCCACGTTCGGGTCGTTCCAGAGGTCGCGGAACCAAGGCCGATCGCGCTCGAACGCCGGCTCGCGCGTGTTGACCGACATGGCGAGGCTGACATTGCCTCGCCCATCCGCGACGTCTGAACCCATGATGCCGGAAAACTGATAATCCAGCGCATCGCCGAACTCGCTGATGCCCATCTGGGCGTCGAGTTCCAAGCCCTGCACATCCTGTTTGAGGATGAAGTTGGTCACGCCCGCAATGGCATCCGCGCCATAGGTCGCAGAAGCGCCACCGGAAATGATCTCCACTCGCGAAATCGCCGCCGAGGGAATGGTGGAGACGTCCACCGCACCCGATGCGTTGCCCGGTGCGCCGCGGCGACCGTCGATCAGCACGAGAGTCCGGTTGGCGCCGATGCCGCGGAGCGAGACGGTCGCTGCGCCCGGCGTGTTGATCGCGTTGGGCTGGATGTCCTGAGCAGCAGGAGCGGTGAAGCCGGAATTGTTTGAAACGGTCGATGATTGGGAAACCGTGAACTGCGGCAACTTGTTGAGCTGCTGCTCGATCGCGGCGGTGCTCGACTGCTCGAAGAATTCCTCGTCCACCGTCACGATGGGGCTGTTCGCCTCGAAATCCTGCCGCCGGATACGCGAGCCGGTCACGATGATCGTGCCGCTGGTGGGTCCGATGCCGCTGGCAGCGCTGGTCTCTTCCTCCGCCTGTCCTGCGCTTCGGTCGCCGATGCTCTGCTGCGCGGCGGCGGGCGCGGCCAGGAAGGCGATGCATGCGCCGCTGGCGAGTAGCAGCCCCTTCGCAGGCCCTGAAGTCTTCAGCTTCATCATGACAGTCTCCCCTGTTTTGTCGCAGCCATCTGGCTGTCTGTTGCTTCTTCCGGGCAAAGACCTCCCATCCGCAGAAGCACGTGCTTCTGAGGCGGTCTTTCCCGCTTTTCCTTGGGTACTTTGGTTTATGCGCTCTCTGGTTGAGCTACATCTTTGTCGAAGCGGCTATCGTCCGAATGGCGGCATCAGAAAGAAGACGCTCGTCGTCCAATAGCTGTCCATCGCCTGCCCCAATTGATCGAGGGCCGGCACGAATTCCCCCTTCTGCATCACCGCATCGCAGATCTTCCGGTTGGCCGCCTCGCCGAGGCTGGGCCACTGGATATGGCAGGCCGTCGGCTTGCCGGCCCGATCGACCATCACGCGCAGCTCGTTGTTCCCGCCGGACAGCTTGGCGAAATCCTGAAAGGAGATGACATCGCCGGCGATCCACCCGGCCGTCGGGCGGGCGGGCATTGCCGGGCGCGTCAGGCTCCTGTGCTTCTCCGCATCCAGACCCCATGAGGCGAGGAGGTCATCGGCGCAGGCCTGAAGGGCGGCGGCGGGCTCGCCCAGAGAGCCTGTTTCGATGAAGGCCGGCGTCGCCAGGCCATGCTGCAGCGCGATCCCCGTCACACGCGCGGCGGCTTCAACCTCGTCCAGTGGAGAATAGGGGCCCGGCATTGGCGGAGGAGCGCCCGGCGCAGGTGCAGGCAGTTCGGCGAACATGGTGGGCCCCAGGTTCAGATATTGCTCTCCATTCGCCTCGAAGCGCAGCCGCGGCACCATCCTCTGCGCGCCGGACGGCGCGAGCTGGAAGCCGATCTGTTCCGACCCGCGAAAAAGCCTGATGCTGTTGCCCACCACGATCAGCCGCATCATCGGCCCAGGCTGGGTTCTCTCGACGAAGAGGCCGATCGTGTCCTTGCCGTCGCTGAAATCCCGCATCAGGCGGCAATAATTGTCGCCATAATCGAGCGCCCACGCGCTGGACGGCCGGAACACCTTGGCCTCCTGCGCGCGCAGCTGCGCCACCGGGGCAACGAGCGCCGCAAGCATGGACACCGCCGACAGAACGTACCGCATTCCCCCCTCCCCGATCAGCTTTCTCGGAAGCTGCGCTCCTCGTTCAATCCTGAATGGTGCCCCTCATCCTTGGGCCGCCCGCCCGTTCAGCTCATCGGAGCTGAGCTTGTTGTCGCCGTTCCGGTCGAGCATCTGGAATCGCGCAGGAATGGCGTCGTGGTACATCTGCCGGGTGATGAACCCCTCGGCATTGGGCACAATGCCCAATACGCCGAGCTTGCCCACCTCATCCAGGTCCGCGAACCTCACGGCGTCCTTCCCTTGCGAAACGAACATCCACCCTTGTCGGGAAAAGACGTCGTACTCATCGGCCGAGACGCTGCCGTTCCCGTTCGTATCCGCGATCGCCATCAGATCCATCGCCTGGATGGTGGCGGCGGACGCGGAGGCGGACGGAACCTGCGCACCGCCACTGCTGGTGGCGGTGGAAAGAAGTGCAACAGCGGCGATCGTCAGCGACATCACGAGCATTCCCCCCGCAAGCCAGGGAGACGTTACGCCAACCTGGCCTCGATTTCGCTGCTTCGTCTGCGTGACGGCGGGCGTTGCGGCGACCCCGATTTGCTTGGGTCCAAGAATTTGGGGCGCCAGTTTCTTGTCCCCCAGAAATTTGGGGGCGTGCTGTTCCCATTGCGCCAGCAGCCTGGCCGCCTCTCGGCTGCTCGATACGCCGAGCTTCCTGCGCGCGTCTCGCAGCCGCTCGTTCACGGTGTGAACCGACAGTCCGAGAGACGTCGCGGCTGACTTCGCGTCGTGACCCGCCAGAAGCAGCCGCAACACTTCCGTTTCACGCCGGCTCAGTGCCCTGAGACCCTCATGCATCCAGACATCTCCCCTGTTCGCATCCTGCCCCCACAGCACGATGCTCCTCGCATGCCTTTGGCCTCTGAGGGCGCGCATTCCGCTTGCGGAGCCCTGCTGAGGTCCCGTTGGGAATGAACCATGCGTCATGGTGTTTTACTGCGAGAGAACGTTCGCAGCCAGCACGAATGGGCAGCTCGCGGCAGGCGTGCACCTGGTCAGCTCCCCCGGGGCAAGCTGCAAACCGGGCACGCTCACTCCTCAGCCCCGGCCTCCGATGCGCAGAAGCCTTGGGCCTGTCGAGGATCGTGCCGGCTGAGATTGACCTGGGGCCGCGGAGTGCACAAGTGCCCTGTCCATAGAACCCGCGGAGATATGGCGTGAGTGCTCGGCAAGTCCTTTCGATCCATCCAGCCCTGCGGGAGGATATCGGCGATCTCGTCACCCGCCGCCCGGTGCCCGCCCCAGATCTGGAGCAGGTGGACCCGTTCCTCTTCCTCAATCACCACGGCCCGCAGACCTACCCCCCGGGCAATCGTGGCCTGCCTTTCGGCCCCCACCCGCATCGCGGGTTCGAGACGGTGACCTTCATCATCGAAGGCAGCCTCGCCCATCTCGACACCGGCGGCGGGGAGAGCATCGTGGAAGCAGGCGGCGTGCAATGGATGACCGCAGGTCGCGGCCTGATCCATGCCGAACTCTCGCCGGAGAGCTTCAAGCGCGATGGCGGGCCGCTGGAAATCCTGCAGCTCTGGGTCAACCTACCTTCAAGCCTGAAGATGGTGGAGCCGAACTATGTCGGCGTGACCGGTGCCGAGATTCCGCTGGTCGAGCTTTCGGACGGGGTCACGATGCGACCCATTTCCGGCCTTGATGCAACGCCGATCCGGTCCCTCACCGGGATCATGCTGGCGACTGTGGAAATGCGGCCCGGCAGCAGTGCCACCCTGCCTGCTCCATCGGGACGCAGCGTGCTCCTCTACACCGTGCGCGGCTCAGCACGGGTTGGAGGCGCCGAGATTCCACAGCACCACCTCGCCCAGATGAGCGACGGCGAGGGGGTGGAGGTGCAAAGTGAAGCAGGCGCGCTGATCCTGTTCGGCCATGGTGACCCGATCGGTGAGCCGGTCCTCGCCCACGGCCCCTTCGTGATGAACACGCGGGAAGAGATCGTACAGGCGATCCAGGATTATCAGCGCGGCCTGTTCGGGGACCCTAGAGCGCTCGCCTAGCCCTTTTCCGCGACGTCAATCTCCAGGATCTCTATCGCGTCCTCAGCGCCGCCGAACGGCAGCACGTCACCATTCTGCGCCCCCATCATCGCGCGGCTCAAGGGCGCGTTAAACGAGATCAGGCCGGCAGCCGGATCCGCCTCGTCATCGCCGACGATCAGCAGCGTCTTGGTCTTGCCGTTCAGCAGGAAGGTCACCTTCGTGCCGAACTCCACCTTGTCGCCGTCGGGGCTGGGTGCCAGTTCGGCCGTGATCTGCCGCGTCGTCCAATAGCGAAGGTCGCGCTGGAGCCGGGTGAGAACCGACTCATCCTCGGCCTCCGCGATTGCCGCTTGCAGCCCGGCAATGCGCTCGCCGATCAGGCGCAGGCCTCGGTTGGTCACCAGGTTGGGGCCCGCGGGGATCGGCAGCTCGAACTTGGGCTCCAGATGCTCCTCGTCGCTCTCGCGGCGGAATGCGACGCTCATTCAGGCTCTCTCCTCATCCTGGCAGGCCCTCTCGATCACGGCCCGCCATTCCGGCTCTACCGGCAACAGGAACCGTTCGGCCAGTTCCCGCTCGATCTCCGCCGGGCCGAGCACCCGCCGCTCCACCGCACCGTCGCTCGTCCGGACCGTCAGCTGTGGGCCGGAAAGAACATGGCGCGCCTGCGGCGTCACGCGGGTGACAATCAGCTCCCGGCGGAAGCGCGAGCCGGGATGGGTTGCTGTGTACCAGTTCGCCAATTCGTAATCGACGTCACGGTGGGCCGCGCCGGTCAGCCGGTAGAGCGGGCACCATTGACCGGCGATCAGCGCCTCCAGCTGCAACTCGCCAGCCAGCGGGATAAGGCGAAACGTCTCGTGCGCGGTCGGCTGCGGGTCCATGCTGTCGAGGCGCAGGGGCGACGTGGGCGTGCAATTGCCGAAGCCGACATCGACCAGCCATGGTCGCCCCTCCATCGTCACGCGCAGCGCCATGTGCGTGGGCGGGCGCAGCGGGGTCTCGGGCGCCGCCATCCAGTTCACCCGCGCGCTCAGCCCCTCGACCGGGAAGCCGATTGCCTCCAGCACCCGTTTGAAGAGCCCGTTCTGCTCGTAGCAATAGCCGCCCCGCCGTGCGCCGATCAGCTTTGCGTCGACGGCCGCCGGTGCGAGATCGACGCCGCGCCCCAGCAACACATCGATGGCCTCGAACGGGATCGCCGCCGTGTGCAGCTCCTGCAAGGCCGAGAGCGTCTCCATCCTCGGAGTGAGCGGGCCGGAATAGCCGATCCTGGCGCAATAGGCCTGTAGATCGACCCGCTGTTCCGCGGTGGCGCTGGTCAAATCGCTTTCCTCGTTTCGCATCGTCACACGGCCTGCCCCGCGGCCCACCCGCTCGCCCAGGCCCACTGGAAGTTATAGCCGCCCAGCCAGCCTGTCACATCGGCGGCCTCCCCGATGACGTAAAGGCCGGGCACGCGCTTGACCTCCATCGTCTTGGAGGAGAGCTCCGCGGTGCTCACCCCGCCGACCGTCACCTCCGCCTTGGCGAATCCTTCGCTTCCGTTGGGCTGGAAGCGCCAGTCGGAAAGGCGCTCCTGCGCTTGGCGCAGTGCGGCATCGCTCGCACTGACGATCGGCCCTTCCAGTTCCAGCCGCTCAACCAAGGCATCCGCCAGCCGCGCCGGAAGGGCGGCACGCAAGAGGCCGCGCATCGTGGCGCGAGGTGCCTCCTGCTTCGCCCGCAGCAGCCATTGCGCTTCCGCATCGGGCAGGAAATCGATCCCCACGGCATCGCCTCTGCGCCAGTACGAAGAAACCTGCAGGATCGCCGGCCCGGAAAGGCCGCGATGCGTGAACAGCGCCGCCTCCCGAAAACCCGCTCCGCCGCAGCGCGCAAGGACGTCGGTTGCAACGCCGGAGAGTTCGCGGAACAGCGCATCCTCCCCGCTCAGCGTCAGCGGGACCAGCGCGGGGCGCGGCTCCACCACCTTCAGCCCGAACTGCCGGGCGAGATCATAGGCGAAGCCGGTCGCGCCGAGCTTGGGGATGGACGGACCGCCAGTCGCGATCACCAGCGAAGCCGTGCGTGCGATCTGCCGGTCAGTCTCGACGATGAAGCCGCCCTCATCCCGCGCCACTCGCCGGATAGACTCGCCGCACCGCAGCGCCACGTTCCCTTTGGCGCACTCCGCCAGCAGCATCTCCACGATCTGTTTCGCCGAACCATCGCAGAATAGCTGGCCCAGCGTCTTCTCGTGCCAGGCAATGCCATAGCTCTCGATCAGGGCGAGGAAGTCCTGCGCCGTGTACCGGCTGAGCGCCGACTTGGCGAAATGCGGGTTGGCGGAAAGGAAGCGGTCCGGCGCGGTGTGGATGTTGGTGAAGTTGCACCGCCCCCCGCCGGAGATCAGGATCTTCTTTCCCGGCTTCTCGGCATGATCGAGGAGCAGCACATCGCGGCCACGCTGACCCGCCTGCGCCGCGCACATCAGCCCGGCCGCCCCCGCACCAAGCACTATTACATCATGAATAGAGGTCATCGCCGGGCGGCTCTAGCAGGATATTGCCCGGCCGCGAGGCTGAGCAGCGCGGACCGCAAGCCCAATCCCATGCGAAGTTGCTTGCTGCCGCCCTCCACAATTGCCAATCGCGGCAGATGGATAGCTCCACCGGCAGCCCGCTCCGCCATCGCGCTTTCGCACTGATCCTCATCGGCAGCCTCCTTTCAAACTTCGGCAATGCCATCGAATCGGTCGGCGCGGCCTGGCACCTGACTGCGGCAGGGCAGCCTGCTGACGTGGTTGCCCTTGTGCAAACAGCGACGAACCTGCCCATCATGTTGCTCGCGCTGCCGGCAGGCGCATGGGCAGACATGATCGACCGCCGCACCATCATGCTGGCGGCGCAAACGGGCATGTTCCTCATCTCCCTGCTGTTGTTGCTTCTTGCAGCGCTGGGCGCCGCCTCACCGGTCGCGATCATCGGGCTGACCGCTCTGCTTGCGGCAGGCGTGGCCTGCTTCAATCCGGCCATGGCCGCTTCCATCGGCAACTCAGTTCCGCGGGCCAAGTTGGCGGCGGCGGTGGCGCTGAACATTCTGGCGTTCAACGTTGCGCGCAGCTTCGGCCCGGCGCTTGGCGGGGGGATCGTGGCTATTGGTGGGTCGCAGGCCGCCTTCGCCACCAACGCCTTCAGTTATTTGATGGTCATCCTGGTGCTGTGGCGATGGCCCCGCACGGCGCCCTCGACCGGTGAGCGGCGACGCTTGCTTCCGGTCATCAAGGAGGGCGTGCTCTTTTCCGCCCGTTCGCGCGAGATCCGCACGATCCTGCTGCGCGCGCTGACCTTCACCTCCACAGGGGCTGCCGCCTGGGCACTGATGCCGCTGGTCGCGGACGAGATGCTGCGGGAAGGATCCGCCGTGTTCGGCCTGCTGCTCGGCGCGCTGGGGCTCGGGGCCGTCATCGGCGCGGCCTGCAGCACCTGGTTCCGCAAGCGCTATTCGGCCGAGCAGATCACCCGCTCCGCCGGGATCATCTACGGGATCGGCTGCGTGGGCGTGGCGCTGCAGCCCGGACTGTTGCCGATGCTGCTCCTTCTGGTGATCGCGGGGGCGGGGTGGGTGCAGGCCCTGTCCGGCTTCTCGGTCGCCGGGCAGATGTGGGCTCCGCGCGAAGTGGTCGGCCGGGTCGTCGCCATCGTCAGCAGCCTGACCTTCGGCGGGATCGCGCTGGGGAGCTGGCTGTGGGGCCACTTCGCGGAGGCGTTCGGCGTGGCGCCCGCACTGATGACATCAGGAATCGCGATGATCGTGCTGCCGGTGATCGGCCTGCTCATCCCCATGCCCGCGCACGAAGCCCCCGCCCCGCGAGGATGACCGGCTGGGGCCGCCCGAAGGCGAAGATCCGTTTCGTCAGATGAATGATTGGTGCGGTCGAGAAGACTCGAACTTCCACGGGCTTTCGCCCACAACGACCTCAACGTTGCGCGTCTACCAGTTCCGCCACGACCGCATGTCGACAAGGGCTGCGTGAGGCGGCCCCGCCAGGTAGGAGCGGGCCCTTAGCAAAGCACTTTCATTGCTGCAAGCGACGCTTTCGACCCTTTTCGGTGAACGCGAGCCGTCAGCTCAAACAGGCTTCCAGCCGATCTCCGCCACGCGGGCGGAACGCGGGACGTCTGTCATCGCCTCGTTCACCGTGATGCTTTCACCGGGCTTCAGGCTGCGCTTCGGCGGCGCGACTTCCCAACTGAAGACGATCCGATCCCGCTCGTCACGCAGCACGATCAGAATCGGCGGCACGGTCTGCGCTTCGCTATCGACATTGGTGATCGTCCCGCTCGCGCCGAAGAACTCGGTGCCGTTCGGCAGTTGGCGGCGCTCCTGCCGTTCAGCGGGAAAATTCAGCTCGAGCCCGGGCCGGCTCACCGACATTGCGCTTCGCTGCACCGGCATCCAGTCCGGCAGGCCCCAATAGGACGCTGCGGCCGCCGTCGCGCCGCCAAGCACGGCGACGATCACCGCAGCCCAGCCCCAGAGGCGCACCCTGCTTCTGCGCGGAGGGCGAGAAGCGAAGGCAGGCGCGGTCGGCGCCTGTTCTTCAACAGGCGCTGGTTCTTCGACCTCGTCATCGGCCAGATCTGCTTGCGCCTCTGCAGGAACGGCTCCGCGGGCGGACGGCGTGGGAGCCGCGGTCTCATCCGCTGTCGTGGCGCCCTCGCCCTCATCTTCCGCAGGCAAAGGCGGCAGGTCTTCGAAGGCAATGCTGCCGTCTTCGAACCAGCTGTGGCGACATTTCGCGCAGCGAACGGTGCGGCCATCAGGCCCGACGGCGCTTTCGGGCACCTCATAACGGGTCGCGCAGGCAGGGCAGGCGATGATCATGTCGCCAGCGAATCTAGATCGTGGCGAGTCGCGCAACAAGCCGCAGTGCGTGCGACTCGTGGGGAGAGCGGCTTTTTTCCACATCCAACAGCGTCTATAGGCTGGCCGGATGCCGTTCTTCCGTCGCCCACAGCTCCTTGCCCCTCTCCAGCGCCGCTGCGGGATCCAGTGAAAAGAGCCAAGGCGTGATCAACCGCCTCTTCTCGCTGGTGCTGGTCGCCTGGGCATTCGGCTTCCTGTGGTTCGCCGTCGCCCTGCCGCAGCCTGCCGGGCCGGAGCGCACCGATGCCATCGTCGTCCCCACCGGCAGCGGCGGGCGCATTCCGCGCGGAATCGCGCTTCTTCGGGATCATCAGGCCGAGCAGCTTCTCGTCAGCGGAGTCGACGCCAACGTGCGCCCGGGCGAATTCGCCGCCGAATACGACGTTTCGCCGCAGTTGATGGAATGCTGCGTGGTGCTCGGGTTCGCCGCGCTGGATACCCGCGGCAATGCACGCGAGACGGCTAGCTGGGTCAAGGCGAACAAGGTGAGCTCCATTCGCCTGGTGACGACAGACTGGCACATGCGCCGGGCGACGCTGGAGCTGCAGGGAGAACTGCCGCAGGGCATCACCCTTTTGCAGGATGCCGTCCGGTCCGAGCCATCGCTGTGGACGCTGTTCCTCGAATACCACAAGCTGCTGTTCGCTTGGGCCGTGCGGATGTGGCCGGGTTGAACCGATGAGGCTGCTGCGAAGCCTGCTCTTCTACGCCGCCTTTTATGGCGGAACCGCAGCTCTGGTGCTGCTGGCGATGGTGGCGATCGTGGCGATGCCGGCGCGACTGCCCGGCATCGTTCGGAGCTGGTCGCGCTGGCACCGCTTCTGCCTGCGGCTGGCCGGCATCAAGGTGCAGGAGCAGGGCGCCCGCGCCACCGGGCCGGTGCTCTACGCGTTCCGGCATGAAAGCTTCTTCGAAGCGATCGACCTCCCTGCACTGCTGAATCAGCCGGTCGTCTTCGCGAAGATCGAGCTCTTCTCGATCCCGGGCTGGGGCCGCGCCGCTCGCGCCTATGGCACGGTGCCGGTGGCACGGGAGGAGGGGGCAAAGACGCTGCGGGCGATGGTGGCGCAGGCGCGCACCTTCTCCGCCAGCGGGCGGCCGCTGGTGATCTTCCCTGAGGGGACACGCGTGCCTCATGGGGAGCAGGTGCCGCTGCAATCGGGCTTCGCAGGCCTGTACAAGCTGCTGGGGCTTCCGGTGGTGCCCGTGGCGGTCAATAGCGGCCCGATTTACCATCACCTGATCAAGCGGCCCGGGACGATCACACTGCGTTTCGGTGAGGCGATCGAGCCGGGCCTGCCGCGCGCCGAAATCGAAGCCCGCGTGACGACAGCGATCAACGCGCTCAATCGGGTGTAGCGGCCTCGCTCTTCGCGGGGGTTGAGCCAGCGAGATCGCCATGATCCTTGCGCCCGAAATCCGGCCGCGCATCGTCCTGCCCGAAGGCGACGATGGAGCGGCGGATGGAGCGTGTTCGGGTGAACAGATCGAACATCGTCTGTCCATCCCCTGCCCTGATCGCCTCCCTCATGAAGGCGAGGTCGGTGAGGAAACGGTCGAGCATCTCCAGCACCGCATCGCGGTTGTGCAGGAACACGTCGCGCCACATCGTCGGATCGGAGGCGGCGATGCGGGTGAAATCGCGAAACCCGCCGGCGGAGAACTTGATGACCTCGCTGCGGGTGACCTCCTCCAGGTCCGACGCGGTGCCGACGATCGTGTAGGCGATGAGGTGCGGGATATGGCTGGTGACGGCGAGCACCAGATCGTGATGCTCCGGGTCCATGGTCTCGACCATCGCGCCGAGCGCTTCCCAGAATGCGACCAGCCGATGCACCTCAGCCTGGTCCGCATGCGCCGGCGGAGTGACGATGCACCAGCGCTGGTGGAACAGCGTGGCGAAGCCCGCATCCGGTCCGCTGTCTTCCGTACCGGCGACAGGATGGGCAGGAATGATGCAAGCGCCCTGCAACACGCCCGAAAGCGCCTTGTAAACGCTCTGCTTGGAGGAGCCGACATCGCTCACCACCGCATCCGGCTCCAGCGCATCGACAATTGCGCGTGCGGCATCTTCCATCGCGCCGACCGGCACGCACAGGATCACCAGATCCGCGCCCGCAACCGCCTCGGCAGCCGTGTCGCAGATGATGGAGGCAAGGCCCCGCTGGCTGGCGCGGCGGCGGACATCGGGATCATTGTCATAGCCAGCCGTGGCGACGCCCGGCAGGTGCCGCTGCACGGCAAGGCCGATCGATCCGCCGAGCAGGCCAAGGCCGATAATCGCGACCCGGCGAAAGCTCACTGCCCTCGCTCCGCCATCTCGCGCAGGCCAGCCGTGATCGCGTCCATCTGCTCGGTCGTGCCGATCGTGATGCGCAGCGCCTGCGGAAGACCCTGCCCCGGCAGGTGGCGCACCGCATAGCCGCGCTCCGCCAGTCCGGTCAAAGCGGCCTCCGCAGTCAGCGCGCCCTCGAATAGCACCAGCAGGAAGTTCGCCTCGCTCGGCACCGCCCGCAGACCGTGATTGCCCAGCGCCTCCACCGCGGCGGCAAAGCGGATGCGCTCAGCCCGGTTGTGTTCGCGCGAAGCTTGGACGAAGCTCCGGTCCGCCAGTGCGGCAATGGCCGCCCGCTGGCCGGTGCTCGTGACGTTGAAGGGCCCGCGAATGCGGTTGAGGGCGGAAACGAGCTCCGGAGCGCCAGTCCCCCAGCCGATCCGCTCTCCCGCAAGGCCGTAGATTTTGGAGAAGGTGCGGGTGACGAGCACGTTCTGATGCCGCGCCGCCAATGCCATGCCGCCATCGTCATCCTCCGGCGCGACATATTCCGCATAGGCCTGGTCCACCACCAGCAGCACGTCCGAAGGCAGCGCGGCATGGAGGCGGGCCAGCTCCGCGCGCGGTAGGAAGGTGCCGGTCGGGTTGTTGGGATTGGCGAGGAACACGACGCGCGTGCGCTCCGTCACGCAGGCGAGCAGCGCATCGACATCCGTGCCGAACTCCCGGTCCGGCGCAACCACCGGGGTCGCCCCGCAACGCCGGGCGGCGATGTCGTAAACCGAAAAGCCGTACCGGACATAGGCGACCTCATCCCCCGGCCCGGCGAAGGCCTGCGCGGCGAGGTTCAGCAATTCGTCCGAACCGGTGCCGCAAACGATGCGCGCCGGGTCGATGCAGTGCAATGCGCCGAGGGCGGCCCGCAGTTCGACCGAGTCGGGATCCGGATAGGTCGCTGCCGCCGCTGCCTCTGCCTTCGCGGCCAACGCCAGCGGGCTGGTGCCGAGCGGATTCTCGTTGGCGGAAAGCTTGATCAGCGGGCGACCGTCCGCCGATTTGCTGCGGCCGGGCACATAGGCATGAATCGCCGCGATCCATGGCTTCATCCGGGGGGCGAGGCCCGCGGCGGCGGCCGGGGCAGTGTCGATTGAGGAGGTCGCAGTCACGAGTGCGCGCATAGTCGGATGGGCGGGCAATTGACAGCCCCCGCGCCAGCGCCCAAGTCCCCGCACCCATGGCCACCGCGCACGCTTTGCCGAGTTCGAGCCTCACCCTTGCCCAGCCGCTGCAACTCGATGGCGGCGGGTCGCTGGCGGGGACGACGATCGCCTACGAGACCTATGGCGAGCTTGCGCCAGACGGCTCCAACGCCATCCTGATCCCTCATGCGCTGACGGGTGACCAGCACGTCGCCTCTCCTCACCCGATCACCGGCAAGCCCGGCTGGTGGAACCGGATGGTGGGCCCGGGCAAGCCGATCGACACCAGCCGCTACTTCGTTGTCTGCGCCAATGTCATCGGCGGCTGCATGGGTTCGACCGGGCCCGCCAGCGCCGGGCCGGACGGCAGCCCGTACGCGATGCGCTTCCCCGTCATCACCATCCGCGACATGGTCCGCGCGGAGGTCGCGCTGCTGGACGCGCTCGGGATCGAGCAGCTGCACGCGGTGGTCGGCGGATCGATGGGCGGCATGCAGGCGCTGAGCCTCGCGGCCAACTTCCCGGAGCGGGCCGCCCGTGTGCTCGCCATCGCCACCAGCGCGAGGCATTCGGCACAGAACATCGCCTTCCACGAAGTCGGCCGGCAGGCGATCATGGCCGATCCGAACTGGCAGGGCGGAGCTTATTACGGAACCGGCCGCACGCCGGACAAGGGCCTCTCGGTCGCGCGGATGGCAGCGCACATCACCTACCTTTCGGAAGCCGGGCTGACGGAGAAGTTCGGCCGCCGCCTGCAGGACCGGCAGGCCAAGAGCTTCGGCTTCGATGCGGATTTCCAGGTGGAGAGCTATCTGCGCCACCAGGGCATCGCCTTCACCGACAGGTTCGATGCGAACTCTTACCTCTACATCACCCGCGCCATGGATTATTTCGACCTTGCGGAAGAGCATGGCGGAAGGCTTGCCGATGCATTCACCGGCACAAAAGCCCGGTTCTGCATCGTCAGCTTCGATACGGACTGGCTGTATCCCACCAGCGAATCGCGCGCCGTGGTTCACGCGCTGAACGCGGCGGCGGCGGCGGTCAGCTTCGTGGAGCTGTCCGCTCCGTTCGGGCACGACTCGTTCCTGCTGGA
>Ga0182742_1000465_pt1 | contig 64687 bp, 62 predicted proteins | sample eDN5th37CBELigMG_FD_128880 | JGI IMG/M metagenome (GOLD analysis project Ga0182742, IMG submission 128880) | Enriched Miracle-Growth compost microbial communities from Emeryville, California, USA - eDNA 5th pass 37_C BE-Lig MG (version 2)... ...
CCTTCCTCTCCCAGCCGTAGAATCAGTATTGACGGTTCTTAACCATTTTCATTCTCTGTGGTGAAGCGCTGATTTTTGCGCTTCATGGATGGCTAACGGGTGCAAGAGTTAAAGTTTCAGCTGCCATTAACTGGGCAGCTTTTTCTTGTTGAGCCAATGAAGCTTGTAGTTTAGAGCGAAAAATACCATGATGCGGGTACACTCTTCAAAAAGGGAATAATAATGGATGAAAGTTCAAGGTGTTTTAAGAATATCGATGTATTATATTTGTTTTGTCGTTGCAATGGTAAGTAACTGTATAATATATTAGTGAATAATTTAGTTCCTTTTTTTAGGTACTGACGAAAGGAGATCACCATTGAGTTTTATATACAATACTAAGGATATTCTAGAGCGAGTATCCGATGGATTTTATTCGTTAAATAATGAATTCAAATTTGAATATATAAATAATGTAACAGAAAAACTTTTACAAATAAAACGAGAAAATGCGATTGGACAATATATTTGTGATGTATTACCACACAGTGACTTGCATAAATTTGTATTACAATATAAAAGGGCATTGTCCGAACAAGTACCTGTAGAATTTGAAGAGTTTTTTAATAATAGATGGTATGAAATAAGGGCATTTCCTTCTAAGGAAGGCTTGTCTGTACTTTTTAGAGATATTACAGAAAAAAAGAAAGAGTTTCAAGACATTAATTTTCTAGCTAATTACGATGTTATAACAGAAATACCGAACCGTATTTACTTTTATAAATACTTAAAACGCAGGTTACAATCACAATCTATTGTTGGTTCATTTGCTGTTTTATTTATAGATATAAATAATTTTAAAAATGTAAATGATACATATGGTCATGGAGTAGGCGATTTGGTATTAAAACAAATCTCAAGGCAAATTGAGAAAAAAATAAATCAATTTGGTTGCATAGCTCGATACTCTGGAGATGAATTTCTTCTAACGTTGGAAAACCTTGACGATAATGAAATTTCATCTGTGATTAAACGAATAATTGATTCATTTTCAAGTCCATTTTGTATAAATGGGTTTGACATAAGAATTTCAATCTCTGTTGGGGTTAGCCAGTTTCCTAAGGATGGACAAACTGAAGAATTATTAATAAAACATTCAGAAAACGCAATGTACCAGGCGAAAAAAGAGGGGAGAAATAAATATAAGTTCTACGCCTTTGAAGAAAAGGAAGGAAGAGTAGATGCTTTAAAATTAGAGTTAGAGCTCCACAAGGCGATAGAAAATAATCAGTTATTACTTCACTATCAACCTAAAATCAATTTAACTACTGGGAAAATTGTGGGTGTTGAGGCATTACTTCGTTGGGACCATCCAGAATGGGGAATGGTACCGCCAGAAACATTTATACCTATTGCTGAAGAGACAGGATTAATTTTACCCATTGGAGAATGGGTTTTGAATGCTGCCTGTAAACAAAATAAAACTTGGCAGCAACAAGGGTTTTCAACAGTTGTTTCCGTCAATTTATCAGCTATACAATTTAATCAGACAAATATTATTAATACCATTGAATCCATTCTTCAAAAAACAGGAGTAGAACCACACTTTTTAGAAATTGAGATTACTGAAAGTATGACAGTTGATATTGACCGTACAATATTATTATTACAACAGCTTAAAAAGATTGGAGTCCATGTTAGTATCGATGATTTTGGTACAGGTTTCAGTTCATTAAGTTACTTAAAAAATTTTCCTGTTGATACCTTAAAAATCGACCAGTCTTTTGTTAAAGAACTTCGAAACAACCCAAATGATGAAACCATAGTTAAAACCATTATCTCAATGGCTCATAATTTGAATTTGATTGTAGTGGCAGAGGGAATAGAAACAAAGGAACAACTAGTTTTTCTACAACAACATTTATGTGATGAAGGACAAGGATATTTTTTAAGTAAGCCCCTAACAGCATCCCAATTACAAGAAAAACGATTTGAAATTGAAAAAATAGTTGAAGATCATGGAATCCCTAAAGATATAAACCAAAAATTGTTATTGAAAGAATTATTGGAATCAGCCCAAAGAGAGTTACACGATACGATTCGTTTGCAGCAAGGGATGATATTTAAGTATAAGAAAATTAATGAACGATTTATTCATACACAATGTGACGGGGAATTATTATACCGTCTTGGAATGATTCCTTCTCAAGTGATAGGAAAAGAATTAGAGGATTTTCTACCTTATAGAACTGCCCTTGATAAAACTGCCTACTATAAGATGGCGTGGGAAGGAGAGGAATTTGTTACTTATGAGGCAGAGCTAAATGGAATTAATTATCTTACAACTTTACGTCCTATTAAAAAAGCAGGAGAAGTAGTACAAGTCATAGGTTCATGTATAGATATAACGAAACGCAAAAAAGCGGAGAAAGCTTTACAAGAAAGCGAAGCTAAATATCGACTGATTTCTGAAAACATGACGGACATAATCATGTTATTGGATATAAATGGAACGATACAGTATGCATCACCTTCCCTTGGAAAAGTATTGGGTAACCCATTAAAATCCTATATAGGTAAAAGCTCTTTTGATTTAATACATCCTGAAGACAGGCAAAGCGTAATGATGGGATTTGAAAAAGTACTAGATGCTATGAATCCATTAAGGACGGAAGCTCGTTTTGTGAACATTGATGGTAAATCGTTATTATTTGAAGGATTAGGCACCCCAGTCCTTGGAAAAAATGGCAATCCAGAACATTTTCTTGTAGTGGGGAGAGATATTACTGAAAAAAGGGAAATGGAAGAACAGCTCTCAAAATCAGAGAAATTATCAGTTGTGGGTCAACTTGCGGCAGGTGTTGCACATGAAATTAGAAACCCTATAACTTCAATAAAGGGATTCATTCAACTTATAGAGGAAGGATTCATAAAGAAAGAATTTTTTGAGGTAATTTCCAAAGAATTTAAACAAGTTGAGGAAATTCTCGAAGAATTTATTAATCTTGCCAAACCAAAAGAAATTCAATTAAAAAGGGTTAATATTAAAACTATACTTAAAGAAGTGGAGACATTATTAAAACCAGAAGCAAATTTGAAAAGTGTAGAAATTTTCCAAGAGTATACACAAAATCCTCCTCAGATTATGTGTGATACAAACCAAATAAAACAAGTTTTTATTAATATAATTAAAAATAGCATTGAAGCCATTCCTAAAAATGGGTTTGTAAAAATCCAAGGCAGTATAGAAGGAGAAAATGTCCTAATAAAAATAATCGATAATGGAATTGGGATAAGTGAGGAGCGAGTTCAGAAATTAGGTGAGCCGTTCTATAGTAATAAAGAAAAAGGTACTGGTTTAGGTTTAATGATATGTTTTAGAATTGTTCGGGAACATAACGGGTCAATAAAAGTAAAAAGTAAAGAAAATGAAGGTACTACGGTTGAAGTTAGGTTACCAATAAAACCTTGTCAATAGGAAGAAACCTAATGAATCAAACTATATTATAGCTAGTTAGGGAAAGAATATGCAGGAAGGTAATACAACACCATTAAAAGCAAACAGAAACAAACCCGTCGTGATTGGAAGGAAAAACCGGATGTTTAGTAATACACCGCAAGGTACACGAGCAAGTGCTATTATTTATAGTATCGTGGAGACAGCTTTAGCGAATGGATTAAATCCATACTATTATCTTCGCTATCTATTTGAGCAGCTTCCCAACATGGATATGACAGACAAAAATGCCTTGGATTGATGATTACCTTGGTCAACAACTTTACCAGTTTCTTGTATTACTTTTAAGTAGTTATCTAAATAATAACTCAATCCCCATCTGACATACAGGTGGGGATTATTTGCCGTTTACCATCAAACGGTTAAATAAAAAGTTCTTCATCAGAAAATATAAATCCGTTTGTTCTCAATTATCTATATTTTAGCTGAACAAAATCAAACCAGTATAATTCATCCCTTTTCTGGAAAACTATACCACGAGAGGAGATGACTGGTCATGAAATTACTTCTAAACTTAAGAAAAATAAAAAAGTTTAAGCTTTCAGAAATGATTGATTCTTTTTCTAGTGAAGAACCAGATCAATCAATAAAATCAGACCTTTCAGCCAATGAACGTTTTTTGCAAGATATTTTTCAACAATGTTCTGATGTTGTGTTTCGTGTTGTACCTATAAATGATAAAACAAAATTACTTTTTGTTTATATTGATGGTTTGTGTGACACAAAACCTCTCGATGAGATGGTGCTAAATCTTGGTAGGGCATCTGAAAAAAAATGTGAAGTATTTATATTTGAAGAATTTGTTGCAAATCAGCTTCGTGCGGTTGCTCAAATAAAATCAATCAAGAATGTAAATGAATTAATTAATGGTATATTAACGGCAAATGTCGCCGTTCTAGTCGAGGGAGAAACAACTGCTTTACTTGCAGATTTAAAAGGTTTTGAAAAACGGTCAATTGAAGAGCCTTCCTCCGAACCCGTCATACGTGGTCCAAGAGACGGGTTTACAGAAACATTACGTGTGAATACAAGCTTAATCCGAAGACGTATTAGGAGTCCTAGATTGAAGATAGAGTCATTTACAATTGGTAAACTTTCAAAAACGGATGTAGCAGTTGTATATATTGAAAAAGTCGCAAATGATTCTGTTATTGAGGAAGTACGAAAGAGACTCGAGTCGATTGAAATTGATGGAGTTATCGAAACTGGTTATATTGAAGAGTTTGTTGAAGATTTTCCTTTTTCTCCATTTCCGCAAGTTCAAAACACCGAACGCCCTGATATCGTTTGCGGCAGTTTACTGGAAGGGAAAGTATCCATATTTGTAGACAATACTCCATCTGTTCTGATTGTTCCCATGACCTTTTGGTCGGGGTTGCAGGCCGCTGAAGACTACTATGAACGGTTTATTTATGTAACCTTTATTCGCTGGATTCGCTATATTTTATTTAATATTTCATTACTGCTTCCCTCTATATATGTTGCAGTAACCACTTATCACACACAGTTAATTCCAACAAATTTGTTAATAAGTATAGCAGCTGCACGAGAGGATGTCCCATTTCCAGTGTTGCTTGAAGCTTTTATGATGGAGCTGATGTTCGAAGCTTTACGTGAAGCTGGGATACGGCTTCCAAAGACAATTGGTTCAGCTGTTAGTATTGTAGGAGCGCTTGTTATAGGGGAAGCTGCTGTACAAGCTGGTATTATCTCTGCTCCCATGGTTATTGTGGTAGCAGCCACAGGAATAGCATCATTCGCGGTACCGCGATATAATTTTGGCACTGCATATAGGCTCCTTCGCTTTCCTATGCTTATTCTAGCAGGATTGTTTGGTCTCTATGGAGTTATTCTGGGAACGATTGCCATCCTTATTCATCTTGTTCATCTTCAATCCTTTGGGGTTCCCTATTTAAGTCCGATTGCCCCGCAAAATCCAAAATATCTAAAGGATGTTTTGGTACGCGCACCTAGATGGAGTATGCATCGCCGACCTATAAGGGTGGCTGGTCAAGATAAAACCCGTATTCCTGAAGGGCAGCGGACGAAAACCTGAAGGAAGGAACTAATGATGAAATGATCAAAAGATTAAAAATATGCCTTATTATAATAGTTTGTATGTTTTTAACTACCGGATGCTGGGATGAAAGAGAAATAAACGATCGGGCGATCATATTGGGGTGGGGTTTCGACCAAAATGAAGATGGAGATTATATTGGCAGTGCTCAGATTGTTGTTCCTGGGGAAGTTGGTGAGAGAAGTAGTGGTCAAGGCAAAGGATACATAGTTGAAACAGCGACAGGGAAAAGTCTTTTGGATGTAACTCAGAATTTACAAAGAAAGCTCTCAAGGAACGTTTTTCTAAGTCATCAGAAGGTCATTGTAATTGGGGAACGCTTAGCCAGAAATGGGATATCGAACATCCTTGATGTATACAGTCGACAACCTGAACTTCCCATACGAACGAACTTTTTTGTTTTAAAAAACGGTGATGCATTGGATTTTCTGGAGGTACCGTACAAGATGGAAGATATGCCTTCTACTGCTGCAATGAAAATGTTCCAAAGTACAGCAGGACCAGAAAGCACTACGTTTAAGGACTTTTTGGAAGGGGCGAGTTCAGAGGGAATTAGTCCGACATTACCGATTCTTGAAATTATTAGTTCTAAAAAAGAAGGGAACCAGGAGAAAGAAAAGGATTCCGAAACCTTCCGGCTTGGTGGAAGAGCTATTTTTAATCAGAATCTTGAGTTGGTTGGATTTTTATCCTATCGGGAGGCAGTTGATAGATTGTGGATTATTAACAAGTTAAATACTCATAATCTAACCACAAATTTATTAGGGGAGGAAGGAAATGTAGGTATAATGGGTATGAATTTTAAAAGTAAGATCCAACCCATTATACAAAATAATCAAGTGGAATTTCATATAACGCTTTCCGGAACAGGGGTGGTTCGTGAAAATAATACAGCATTAGACCTAAAGCAGACAAAGAATCTTCAAAGAATAGAACGTTCATTTAATAAGAATTTGCAAGATCATATGATAAATACCATTACAAAAGTCCAAAAAGAATACAAAACAGATATTTTGGGTTTTGGACAATCCGTTCATAAGAAATACCCTCGAAAATGGAAAATATGGAAAAAGGATTGGAGTAAGAAATTCTCGGATGCAGATATTACTGTTAAAGTGGATGTACATATTGAGCGAACTGGGGTAACTGGTGCTCCATTACATTTAAAAGAAAGTGAGATCCAGAAATGAAAATTTCCAAGTATCAAATATTTTGGATGATTGCATCTCTAGAAATTGGAATGGTTTTGTTACTGACACAATCACCTGCTATTGAGGAAGCAAAGCAGGACGCCTGGATCTCATTTATTTTTGCTGGGTTGGCAGGAATAGGAATCACCTTTGCTGCAGGAAAACTAAGTCTTCTCTATCCTAACCAAACATTCATTCAATATAGTCAAAGCATATTAGGGAAATGGTTAGGGAGAATAATAGTGATTCCATATTTTATCCATTGGCTTTCTGTGATTGGAGTTATTTTTCGTCAATCATCAGAAATAATCCAAATGACTTTATTTACAAGAACCCCATTGTTTATTTTAATTGTACTTTTATTACTTTTAGTAATTTATGTGAATTACATAGGGGGGATTGAAGGCATTGGGCGGTGTAGTGAAATCATGGGCCCGTTGATATTGTTAATGGTTATTATTACTTTGTTCCTTAATTTTAATAATATCGAATGGGATAAAATTCTACCCGTTTATACTGACTCAGGATTAAAATCTATTTTACAAGGAGGTTTAACGCCTGTATCGTTTTATGGTGAGTCGGTTTTAATGATGATGCTACTCTCTTTTACAGAAGAACCTAAAAAAGGAGTAACTTGGGCTGTATGGGGTGTAGGAGTGGTAACTATTTTAGTGACTATTTCAACGCTAGAAATTCTAATGGTATTTGGAGTAAATTTGTCTTCAAGACTATGGTATCCATATTTTGAGATGGCAAGATACATATCGCTTATGCAATTTCTGCAAAATTTGGAAATAGTTGTGACTGTTATATGGATCTTTAGCATATTTATAAAATTGTCCATTTATCTATTCGTATCTAGTTATGGGATAGCTCAGTGGCTAAATATAAAGGATTGGCGAAAGGTTATTTGGTTTGTAGCAATAGCTTCAATAGTACTTTCTTTGATTTATCCTAATAATAACGTAGCGTCTGTTTCATATCTTGAAAAATATTGGCTTCCATTTGTTCTCCCTATAAATATGATAGGTATTCCCTTACTCCTTTGGGGGATTGGAGTTATTCGTAAAAATTCACAACAAACTGATGCGTAATAATAAAGCAAGTGTAAAATAGGCTCCATCTGATAAACAGGTAGGGCCTATTTTACGCTTACTTATAAATATACATTCTCTTCTCCAACAGGAATCATTTCATCTCACGATTTATAACTGTATCCCTGTCCACTGCCAATAAGAAAAATAGAATAACATGATGACTAGTATATAATGATGATGATATAAATAACCTTTAAGAGTTTGATCTACTAGTTAAATCATTTCAAGCAATTGTTTCTTCTTTTGAATCCTTCGCTTTTTCTACCTTCGACTTCGAAGAAAAATGTTCCTTTTCAATAAGAGCTGAAACTAGTAAACTTCCAAGAATTGCCCACAATGGAGCGCTAATATTGAAAAAGTTCACACCTGACATCCCAATAATTAAGGCAAAAAAGGCACCCATTTGAAACTTACTATTGGAAAAAGCTGTTTTTAGTGAATTGATGAGAACACCTAGCATGGCTAGTCCAGCGATCACTGTAACGATCACACTTGGCATGGCCACAACAAAGGGAACGACGATTGAAGCAAATAGTCCAAAAATCGAGAAGAACACGCCATTCGCAATCGATGCTGCATACCGACTTTCTTTTTTTCCTACTTCTTTTGCAGAACAAATAGCCGTCATCGTTCCAGCGATATTCGTCGCATGACCACCGAAGAATGAAGCTATCAGGCCAACGATGGAACCGTAAATGGCCATTGCACTGTTCGGCGGCTTGTATCCTTGAGCCATTAGCACCCCTGTTGCTTGGGCATTTTCACTACAAATGATGAGTAATGCAAGTGGAATACCAATAGATACAATGGCTTCAAGACTAAACGTTGGCATGGTTAATTGGGGAATCATAAATGAGTATTGAACATCCTGAATTTCAAATGCATTTGTGAAGACGGCCAATAAAACTGCTACGATTAATGCAGTTAAAACAGGAGGAACCTTTTTTAAAAAGCGTGATGAAAGCAAGAATACCAGAATAGCTGAACCTGCTAATACTGGTGAAATGGTAATAGATGTGATCATATCCGTCGCAAAACGGATCATCACGCCAACAATCATTCCCATCACAATTGGAATTGGTATCCATTTCATCACTTTGTCAATTAGGCCTGACGCTCCAAGAATAAGGACAAGAATATTTGCTGCTAGATATGCGCCTATTGCTTCGTTTAATGAAAAATGCGTTAAAGAACCTGCAACTAATACAGCTCCAGGGAGGGTACCAGCTCCTGAAATGGGCTGCCGGTACTTTAATGCTAAAAATATACCAAGTAATCCACTAAAAAAATAAATAGCAAATAGCCAGCTTATTGTCTGAGCATAAGTCAAGCCACCGTTTATAGCTCCACCAATAATATTTAAAACAGGGCCTGTACATCCAAAAATAGATGCAACCAAACCAGCACTAATCGTATTTACATTTAGATTCCGATGTAAATCTGTAAAATTTGTACGTAAATGTTTGTCTCTCATAGCCATAAATTCCCCCTACACCTTATTTTGTTTTGAATTTCTAAGCAAATAAAACTAATACTATTTTCCATATTTAGAGATACTAATGCGTTTTAAGTTCAGGTTATAAATCGTTAAAAAGAACAGGAGAAACGGAACCTGCAACCATACCAATAAGGATTATAAAGCAAATTTCTTTTTAAAAACGATACGTTTCGTTCTATATTATATATGTAAAGAAATAGTTTTTTCAATGTTTATAATATTTATTTTTCATTAGATTTATATTGATTCAAATTATAGTATAAGTAATTTGAACTTTTTGCCTATATCCATTTAAATGAGGGATGAAAATGCCAGAAAAAAACAATCGAAACAGTACTCAGTAGGTAGACCGCGAAGTGAGTCGTCCCAAATCGTTATTCTTAACGCAATGAACTGAAGCCCAATTGTTAGACATTACCTAACAATTGGGCTTCAGTTTTTAATGACTTTACTGCGGGGGGATAAATTAGTAGCGGTTCAACGTTATTTAGAAGGGACAGCGAGCTATCATTTAATTGGAGAACCTATTGGGACATCTGAAAGTGTGGTAATGAACTCGGTAGCACAATACCATTATCATGGTATTGAAGGGTTATTCAAAACATCCTATTTCATAGTTCGAAGAGTAAGCGATTTACATGTAATTACAAAAAAGCGCCCTTATTTAGAGAGCTAGATATACTTATTCATTATTGATACTAAATTATCAAAATGAGGTTTTACAACAAAATCTTTAGCACCTATTTTTATTGCATCCATGATTAAATATTGTTGGCCTAACGAAGAGCACATGACAACATTTGCTTTTGAATCAATTTTCATAATTTCTTTAAGTGCTTCTAGACCGTTAAGCTTTGGCATTGTAATATCCATTAATACAATATCCGGCAAAACCAGTTTATACATGTCTATAGCTTTATATCCATTTTCTGCTTCAACAAAATCAATGTTCTTGTTCTCACTCATAATTTTTTTTAACCATGACCTCATAAAAAGTGAGTCATCAACGATTAAGATGGTTTTCATTACTAAAACACCTTGTCTCCCAGATTTAGGCAAATAGGAAGGCAAATAAACTTATAAACAGGTATTAACCTGGCAACTCGGCTACCATGACAACAATCAGTTGCTTTAGGCCCGTGGCTTTGCGTCTTCTACTTTCGTAAAATTTGCCCATATAGGCATTTTAACATATCGAATATTGTCGATAAATGACGAATTTTGAATATTTTTATTTGTTAAAGTCAACTAGCATATCTGGAAGGAAGAGTCTTCTGAATAAATGAGAAGCAATTAAAAAAATTGTTAAAAAAGGTTTAGTAAACAACGCAGATGTTAATGGGCTCATTAACGAAATGGAGCACTTGCAGATTGTTAAGCAGGCGTGTGAAGCATTAAAAAGACATGATAGAAAAAGCCAAGTTGCTTCCCAGTCATGGTTAAATATTAGGTAAAATCATTTTACCAAGCGGGGGGCGTATTAATAGATATAAACGCAGAAAAAATGACAGCTGAAGTTTCAGCATAAGTCAACCCGCCGTTTGTACGGCCATTAATAATAATTAATGCTGGGCTGATACACCCAAATAGAGCTGCTTCTATGCCGGCGCTGGTCGTATTGGCATTTGGATTCTGTCATAAATCTTTAAAGTTTGTCCAAAAATCATTTTCTTGCATAACCATTTATCCTCCACACTTCGATAAAAATCATTTTGTCTTTTTTTTGCTATAATACTTAAAATACTTTTGTACTCATCCAATTAATGATTCTGAACTAATCCAATTATTAAACAACTTAGGCTGATTCTTGACTAATACTATTGTTTAGTTCTAGAATCCAAAATAAAAAAACCTGCCAAGAAAAAATATCTCTTTCTCGACAAGCGTTGAGAATGCATATTAATTTTATGTGTCTCAATGAAGGAATCACCATCAGAGTGTAAGTTGTTAGACATCTTAATTCGCTTCTTTTTCGGTCGTTTTAAAGTAATCAATAATCTCACTACCCGTTGCAATCCAAACGTCTTTATGATTTGTAATATAGGCAAATGCTTTTTCTAAATATTTGCTTCTAAACGGTTGTCCAATTAGGAATGGGTGCAAGCAGATTGACATGACTCTAGCATTTGACTCACCTTCCGCATAAAGGACGTCAAATTGATCAACAATCATTTGATAAAACTGTTCAGGTGTATATCCAAAACGTAGGAATGCTGTAATATCATTAATTTCAATTGAGTAAGGGATCGAGTATAAGAGTCCTTGGTTCTTAACCTTCATTGCGTATGGTTGATCGTCGTTTACCCAATCTGCCACGTACTCTATGCCTTCTTCTTCCAATAAATCTAGTGTGTTATAGGTTTCCGTGAGGGCTGGTCCAAGCCAGCCTTTAGGTTTGCTTCCAGTACTCTTTTCAATTGTTCCAAGTACATCCTTGATTATTTGATGCTCCTCTTCCCTTTCTAAATTCGTCATAAGTTTTGAATTTGTGATCCCATGGCCCATCCATTCCCAACCAAGTTGTTTCCCGGCTTCTATTATTTCAGGATACTCTTTACACACTTCTGAGTTGAGCGCAACAGTACCTTTGATGTTGTATTTTTTCATCATATCTATTAGTCTCCAAATGCCAACACGTACTCCATAGTCACGCCATGAATAATTTAAGATATCGGGCTTAAATCCAGCAGTACCTTCATAGATTGATATGGAAGGCTGATCAAAATGAAAATGTTCTAAATTCGGGATTACCCATAGCGCTACACGAGCTCCATTGGATAGTTTTAATGGTTTTCGATTCACAATGGGTGAAAAATCAAAACGAGCATGTTCCAAAAAAACTCTCTCCTTTTTAAATCCTTAGGAACTAGCCTAAGGATGTTAATGTATTACTCTCACAAATGGTGATAATACAACAACGTTTTTAGATTTTATTGTCTTCAGCGACAATAAAAAGGCCTTACAACAATTAGGTTGCAAAGCTCTTTTATTTGAGAAAATAGCCATTTAGTCTCTCCTCATTAAGTAACGAATGGTATCATGGACGGAAATAACATCTCCAAATTTAGTGTTAATATCCGCTAAATTACTCCGATGAACGTAATCATCGCGATCTCCAACAGCTTCTGCTGGTACAATTGGACGAATCCCATACTGAATGGTTTCGGTGACAACTGCTCTTATAGCACCGCTAGTTGAAAATCCGCAAATAATAAGTGTATCACAAGAATGTTTTTTTAAGAGTTCAAGTAATTCTGTCTGGTAATAGACAGACAAATATTTATACATTAAATGTATATCCGTTTTCTTCTCTTTGATACGATCGTCTAATTTTACATCCTTTATCTCTCTTTTAAGTGAAAGCATAGCAGGTATTTTTTTTGTATAAATCTCTAATCCAAGGTCATTCTCTTGATAGCATGAGTGTGAAAACACAACAGGACAATTTGTTTGGTGCGCTGTATTGACAAGTAGTGCAATCTGCTCTACTTCTTTATCCCACTCTCCGTACAGCGGAGACTCCTTTTTTTTTGTAAATAGTGTATTGCAGTCAATTACTAGTAATACGGGCTTTTGGCCAAAACCAATCTTTCCTGAAAACCCTCTATTTAGAAAAAACTGTTCTATTTCAGAAGTGGAATAACGTCTTTGTCCTCCTGGGGTATAGTACACCCTTAAGCCGTAACCTTTTACTTCTTTATCTTTTTCTAGTCTTCTTAACGTAGTAGGTGAAATTCCTAATAATCTTGCTGCATCGTGTATCGAAACTAAGATAATATTCCTCTCCTTTATTTTATGTTAATCTACTAATCTTTACCTAACTTTATTAAATAATATAAATGATTATTTGAAATAAATCAAAAAGTAATATATTGACACTTTTATATAATTATGATAAATTTTGGTTAAGTTTGGTTAGGTTTATATAAGTTAAAGGAGGTTTTGGTACTAGCCAATCACAGTGATAGGGATTCAATTTTTCGAATATTTAAGGAAAAGAAAACGTTTGGACTAAATAAAATAAGCTAAAATCGAATACATACTAGGAGGAAGAATATGAAATTTGTAATAGATGATCCCAAAAAAGTAGCCTTACTTGTAATCGACATGGAAAATGATTTTGTAAAACCAGGTGCTCCTATGCAAGTTCCTATGGCATATGAAATGATTCCTAATCTAAAAATGCTGCTTGATGTTTGTAGAGAAAGAGGTACGACAGTCATTTATACAACTCATGTACATGGAAAAGATCGAGGAGACATGGGGCTAATGGGAGATTTTTGGGCACCGATTGGAAACCAGACTGCTTTAGTAGATCATACAGATGGAATAGAGATTTACAAAGACCTTGCTCCAAATGAAGGGGAGCTAGTCATTAAAAAACACCGCTACAGTGCGTTTTATAACACTGATTTAGAAACACAGTTACGTAATAGAGGAATTGAAACGTTAATCATTACTGGAACTGTTACAAATATGTGTTGCGATTCAACTGCTAGAGACGCTCAATTTAGAGATTATAATGTAATTTTTGTATCAGATGCGACAGGTACGATGGATCATCCTGATCTGGGTGCTGGATCAATGAAAGCGGAAGAAATCCAAAAATCTACACTTACGAGTTTGTCTATGTGCATTGCCGAAATAGCTTCAACAAAAGAAGTTATTGATAAATTAGAGAATTCAAAAGTAATAGCTAGGTAAAAGACTATGAACCGGTTCTTTCTTAGTCTAGGAAACTAGCTTTAGTTTTCAACTAATCAATAGTGTAATTTCTTTATTAAAAAGGATTAGAGATATTATTTCTAATCCTTTTTAGAGTCGAAATAGAAGCGTTTATCGATAAGACAAAAGTCATTATACTAAGCGAAGCAAAAGGATAGGAATCAAGTATTGGTTTTAAAATAAAAGACCAATACAAAATGAAATGGGCGGAAGAAATAAGGTGTTAGAAAGTAAAAGGAATATACATAGCTAAGTATTTGAATAACCTTACTAAAATAATAGAATCCTTCTCGATGTTTGAAGGATACAAGGCTTAAGCAAGGAGATAAGACGGCTTTCTTATTTTTTAGTGCCTTTTTTGAAATTTTATAACGTTTATATACGTGGAATATATTAAATCCGATATTTACCTATAAATAATAAAAAGAGGTAGCCTTATGGATGAATCAAACCAACTTAATAAAGCACAGAAAATAGAGCCCGATTCAAAAAGTCACAGGAGATCAGCGACTTGGGTTATTCTTTTAGGTATTATTTTGATTGCCGTTAATCTACGTGCGCCTTTAACGTCAGTTGGGCCTTTAGTAGATCTCATTCGGAATCAGATGCATTTATCGAACACATTGGCTGGGCTGATTACGACACTCCCCTTACTCGCCTTTGCCTTTTTTTCTCCTTTTGTGCCTAAATTAGGGAGAAAGTTTGAAGTTGAAGCCATTCTTCTGATTTCAATCATCTTTTTAACTATTGGGATTATTTTACGCTCTCTATCAGGAATAACTACGTTATATTTGGGAACTGCTGTTCTTGGGTTGGCCATTGCTGTTTGTAATGTATTGTTACCAAGTCTGATTAAACGAGAATTTCCTGCGCAAATGGGCGTGATGACAGGTGTTTATTCCATTTCTATGAGCTTATTTGGTGCCATTGCTTCGGGTATAAGTGTTCCCATTGCTATTGGATTAGGGTATGGATGGCAGGGTGCATTAGGGGTTTGGGGGATTTTAAGCTTCATTTCTATTTTATTCTGGTTACCGCAAATGAAACGCTATAGTAGGAAAACACCTACTATTTCTCATCAAGAGGATAATGCTCCTTTGAATTTATGGCGTTCCCCACTTGCTTGGCAAGTTACGTTGTTTATGGGACTGCAATCTACGGTGTTTTATGTGCTTGTCACATGGCTACCTGAAATCTTAAAGCAACAAGGGATCAGTTCGAATCAATCGGGCTGGTTACTTTCTATCATGCAGTTAACCTCGCTTCCTTTTACATTTATTGCCCCAATCATTGCCGGGCGTATGGCCAATCAGCGTTTATTAGTGACCATTATAGCTATATGTCTTTTCATTGGAAACGTTGGATTACTTTATGGCAGTTTGAATTTGATTTTTTTATGGATTGTGATGCTAGCAATTGGAGTAGGATTGTCCTTTGGTTTATCAATGATTTTTTTCGTCTTACGTACAGAGAATGCGAGGCAAGCGTCCGAATTGTCCGGAATGGCTCACTCAGTTGGTTATTTACTGGCTGCTATGGGGCCAACGTTTTTCGGCTATCTACATGATTTAACCAATAGCTGGAATATTCCACTTCTGATATTGGCTGGTGCATCCGTCCTGCTCTTGATAGTGGGTCTAGGTTCAGCTAAAAATCAATATATAAGTTCTGGCAAATGATAGTTTTGAGTACATGAAAAAAATCATAATCTATTTAGTCATGAAGCTCTTGCACTAGAAGCAACACAATTGTCCTTATTTGAGTGAAGAGAGTAGAATGGATAAAATTTCCCCTATTAATATAGTTGGGAAAGAGTAGTAGAGGGAGAGAGTATTATGCAGCAACGAATCAATCGAAGACTGGAAAAATTGATGTATTGGATGATACCGATTTATATTATTTTACGTATTATTTTTCATTCTATTTGAAAGATTTCTTCCTTTTAGTTCCGTGTTTTTTTGCTTTTCTAGTAAGTATTGATTGTTTAGGAGATACGGCGTTAGGATGATATTTTTGAAGTCAATAATAAAAGCGAGGGAACTTTAATAATGTGGGTTATTACTGTGTATGGAAAAAATGATATTCAAATATTTGAATTTGATAATCAAGAAGAGGCAAAAGAATCTTTGCCAAACCTCAGACTTCCCAAATTGAAAAAATGAATCTTACAGTCCTTTTGCAACAAGTGCTTAAACTATTCTACTCACAATCGATCATGCAAAAAATTGAAATCATTCAAGAATATGAAACAGATATACCGTATATTTATTGTGATGGAAATCAGATAGAATAAGTCTGTATTCATATATTACAAAATACAGTAGAAGCAATGATGGATGGGGGAATCATTAAAGTCCATATACAGAGACATAGTTCCGACTCTATTAAAATCAGTTTTATTGACCAGGGGTATGGTATTTCTAAAGAAAGAATAAGGAATATTGGAGAACCTTTTTACAGTGCAAAAGAAATGGGTACAGGTTTAGGCTTAATGGTTAGTCATAAAAATGTCCAGGAGTATGGAGGGGCAATTAAAATAAAAAGTAAAGTACACAAAGGAACTACTGTTGATGTGATATTATCTATTGAACATCAATATTGGAAAAAATCCCTTTAATTTATAAAACATTTAATGAGTTTTACCATTTATATAGGAAGGTGTAAAAGATGGATAAAAAGAAAAAGGAAACTGTTCAGGAAGTTCACCTCACTAAAGAATGGAATAAGTTGGTAATGGAAGCGATGAATTCAGATAAAACTAAAGAGGAATTTAAAAGGTTTTTAGAAAACGAAAAAGAAAACAGAAAACAGAATGGTAATAAAAAATAAATTAAAGCTATAAAGAAAAATAATAACTACTTAATCTCTACTTAAAAATAAATGATTTATATTGTGAAGGAATACACTTAAAATTAAAAAAATATTGGTGTGAAAATTTAATAAAGATTGATAAATCATTTGTCAAAGAGATGATGTTAAATTCAAATACAACATCATTAGTAATAAATGAATGTTTTGCCATTTGCCATCTTCAAAATATTATTGAAAGACAGAACAGATGTAATATTATATGTACATAAAAAATAATACTAAAAGCGCCTGATCCTGAGCATTTGAAAAATTTCACTAAACAAGATTCAATCATATTAAATCTTCAACGAGCTTGTGAAGCTAGTATTGACCTAGCTATGCATATTGTTGCTGAGAAAAAATTAGGACTGCCTCAAACTAGTATAAAGAGCCTCTCCCATTCCAGGTGTGAGTGGGATTCAATCAATTAAATAACATAATTAAATTATGGTAAACTATTTGTAAAAATTGTATTATACGAATAGTTGTTTCTGTTTGATTATGATTAATTATATAATCATCTTCTTCTCGTTTTCAGCAGAAAAAATAATGAGGTGTCAAAATAGCAATAACCAAGGACGTTCTCTAAAATAGAGGAACGTCCTTTTAGTGTTCTATAGAAAAGATTATTTTTTTGTAAAAGTTTTATTTAGTAAACCAAACAATCTTTTTTTTGGCACATCTATCAATATCATAATGATACTAAAGTAGAGTAGTTTTTATATCATCATTTTAATATAATATGACTAATCTGAATCTTTAAATATTACGCAAAAAGAAAAGGAGTAACATAATGACTAACGCCATCTATGCTTTTATCTGGTTATTTGCTTTATGGAAGTGGGGTGATTGGAAGAATTGGCACAAGTATTATCCAACCCTTCTGTTCTTTATGATAGGAGATTTTCTCTATCTATATTTGTTATCGGACCATTATCCTATGTGGAAATACAATCCGTCAGATGGTGATGGTAAGCTAGGCTTAACCAATACTCACATAACTCTATCAATTATGCTTATTAAATATCCGGCAACAACCATCATTTATTTAACACACTTACCTGAGCGCAAATTTGTAAAACAGGTGTTATACATAGTCTTTTGGGTTATTTTATATTCTTTTAACGAACTAATTGATTTATTTTTTAATCTTATAAAATACTATAATGGCTGGAATTTCATATGGTCGATTCTTTTTAATGTGGTTATGTTCACTTGCTTAGCCATTCATCACCGAAAACCGCCATTTGCTTGGCTGATTTCCATTATGTTTATTTTATTCTTATGGCATCAGTTTGACGTTCCTTCAACCGTTTTTAGATAATGCAGAAGAAAGAATCCTTCATTTTTATTTTTGTATCAAACTATTGAAAGATAGTGAAAATTGTAAATGCTTACCTCTATTTTTACGAAATCATACGAAGGTGAAAAGAAATTGTTAAGATTATTAAAGGCAATAATATCTTATAGTAATATTTCTTCTATATAATATAAGACAGATGGTTGGTAAGCCATTGAGATATTCCTTTCATATATTGATAAGATCAACCAGATACTTTATTGGGTTGATCTTTTTTTTTTGCGATTTCGTTATCAAACCATCATTTTAGAAAAAAAGAAGGAGAAAGCAATGTACTTCCTCCTTAATCCCAATCCTTAAATTTCTGAAGGATTCGTTCTTTCTTTTTTTGGAAAAATGATAGTTTATTACTGTCCTTCTTTTGTTTCTGCAGTTCGTAGGAGCTGGCAAAGCCAATCAAGGTTAAACCGGCAATGATGAGGTAACCCCACCACGGGAAGTTGCCCCAGTATGGTCTAGTCTGCAATAAGACGTTTAGCAACAGTACACCGATGCCGACAAAGAAATAGGCTTTCATACGAAAGTGCATCCCGCTTAAGATGGCCCCTAGTGACAAGACCCCGACAATGATTGCATCATATATCGTATTACTGTATAATGCGTCGGTTACAAGAATAATGGTGACAATAAGGAGTACGACTAATTGAATCATCCTCATTATCTTTGTATAATCCTTCCACGTATGCCTACTTAAGAATATGGTTAATACGATGAACGGCAAAGTGTATAGCTCTGTTTCAATGTATTGATTCGTTTCAAATTCTGCAAGTGTAACGTAGTACGGTAACAAGACGGAAATGGCTGTAATGGTTTTAATCATCATTTTTTCCACTATTGATGTAAATCGATTGATTAAACAATAGAAGAAATAAACAACCAATAGAGAAGGAATCAGCTTAAGCCATAATGGGTCGCCGCTATGAATGATGATAAACAGCATTAACACATATATACTCGAAATCACTGTGTACCAATCTATTTGCAGCGGCTTGATTGAAACGAGTCTTGCAAAAGCATGGCGGCCGAATAGATGAAGTGCCAGAAAAATGGCTAAGACAAGGCCAATTTTCATCCATTTTTCGCAAAAAGAAAGAGTAACGGTTAAGTATACGGTTGAAAGTAATAATGGAATGATTGTATACATTTTCCAGCTTCTGCGGTGAAGTAAAAATAAGATGAAAACCGTATAGATAACCACTAATACTAGATTGAAAAGTTGAAGCTCATTTACGGACGGAATAAAAATCAACAGTCCTAAACAAGATTGCGGCACTAAATACCAATCAATCCGTTTTTTCCACGTTTCATTTCCGAGCAGCCAGACAATTGAAATAATCCCCGAAACAAGGATAAATAAATGTTCACCTCTCACTAATTGATTCCAGTGATAAAAGATGATTGTAACATAAATAAAAAATGGCAAGGTACTAAAGCCAGCATATAAAAATAGTTTTACTTCCCATTCCTTTACTCGATTTAACGCACTGTAAAGATAAGGTACCATTCCGATTAAAAGCATGGCAGGCTGTAACTTTGCAAAGAAAATATAAAAGAGTGAAACGAGAAAGACTGGTACTAAAAAGGCGTGGGCTGACCAGAAAAAATATGGCCTTAGATCATTCACTTTTCTGCCGATAAACTCATAAACGGCAAGTAATAGGACAGGAATCAGCAAGAAATACATAACGGCTAACGTGCTATTGTTTTCCAACTGAAATACTTGTGCTAAAGAAGAAAAGAAGGCGATTGATGTCACACTGACGAGCGTCCACAAGCCTTTAATCTTGACTTTGTATACAAGCAGAACATAAAAAGCAATCCCAACAGCATAGATAGAAGAGGTCAAGATTGGATGTTCAAAGCCCTCTAACAGAGTAGATAACAATCCAAGTGTGTACAGTGCTACAGCTGTTAAAAACATGCTCAAATCCAATGCTTGCTGATTTCTCGATTTCCAAATATAACTAATGGCCAACAAAAGCAATCCGCCTAAGGCTAAATGGCCCATGATTTCTACCTCATAGCGGTAAACAAGGAATTGCTGATCTAACCAATCGAATAGACAAATCCACGAACATCCCCAACTGACGGAGTAAACCCAGGTGGATACCTTTTTCCATTTTTCGTCCAAGGGGAATTTATAAATTAAGAGAGCAATAAGCCCAAATACGAAAAAGAGAATGGACGCATGCGCTAATTCTCCGTTCCCAATAGCGATAAGGATTGTTATTGTCATGGTAGCAATGGAAATAATGAAACTACTTGTCCGAATGGAAACGAAATATGTAAAGCTATTTTTTAGATAAAGAACAAGAAACATAACTGTTGCAATGGCAAAAAGGTATAAATCAACATAGTTTCCCTCAACATCTTTAAACAGAATATAATAACTCTGCAGGCCGGCTATTATTAGGAAAAAGGGTGCTAAAAAGCGGAAAATCTGCGGTTTCGCCATATTGGATAAGTAGACATAATTGATTGCAATAATGAGATAAGCTGCAAATAACACAACGGAATCTTCATCTGAGCGTAATAACAGCCCTTGAATACTAATGAATAGAAAGGCACAAAAGGAAATAATCGCACTTGTGATTTGAAACATCCTTTTGCAATAATTCTCTTTATCTGCATATTTTTGGACCAATAAATAAAGAATCCCAATAAGGGCAAAGCCTATATAACGAATAGATTCTAGATAGCTGTTTTCGATTAATTGGTACATGCCATAAACAAAGAGAAGAGTAAAAATATAGTGATAATGCTTTGTCTTATTGACATAAACCATCGCAATATAGAGGGTTGCCGTTAATAAAATATTAAAGCTGTAAAAAGTAGCATTTTCATAGAAAAATAACATAAGTAAAGTGCTGACTATCAAATTTAATTGTGCATAGCTAGGTAATTCGTTCATAAATAATTCGAAGCGCACATTTGTTTTCCACTTATAATAGCAGAACAATAACAGCGCATTATAAAGCATAATCCCGAGATAGAAAAAATCACGTGGTAAATAGGTCATTGAAAGTAAAAAGCTAACACCGATTGTGGCAGTTAGGTAGGAGAACCAGATAAATAATCGATGTTTATATTTTGCAGCGATATAGATGTAAATCGGTAAGCAAATGATGCTGCCAATAAAACCTAATAAATATTTGCCTCCGCCGTAAAAGGAAAGCCAGCTTCCTAACAGTTCGAAAAATCCGATTGAAAGTATGGAGATGGGAAGAAATAAACTTCCTAATGTCATAAACGCAAAAGCAGTCTTATGAATATGCAAATATTTATCCGCGATATAGCTGCTGGTAAAAAATACACCTGATACCATAGAAACAAGTAATACTTTAAACAGATTATTTAATGAACTCCACTTACTGGTGCCAAATACTAACCCACCAATGAAGAGGAGAATAACACCAAGTATTAAAGCCCAAGTAATATTTCGTTCTCTTATTTGTTCCGCTGTCAGGGCTGTTTTCGTTTTGAGTGGTTTTGGTTTTTCAAATGCCGGTTTTTGATGAGAAGCTTTTTCTATTATTTGCTGTTGTTCATCGAGTTCTTGTACATATTGATTGTAGGCAAGGTTTATTTTTTGATAATCTTCCTCATCAATATAACTATTTTCTTTTAAATGACGTAATTCCTCTCTAAAGATCTGTCTTCGAGAATAGGGCACTTTTTTCTGCATACATTCGCCTCCTTTGTTTTACTATTTTATCTTCTTTCAAAATAGCCCATTGGTTCAGTATATTCCCTCTATTAAGATTATAGCAATCAAAAGGGAGCAGTTGCTTATATCAGGGAGAAATAGATTGTATTTTATTACAAATATCGTGATTTTCATTCCTCGATAAAGTAGAATGAGTGAGTTGATGTGAAAGGAGGAGGACATGTTGCAGGAGAAAAAAACAGCATTGATTGCTGGTGCTAGCGGTTTAATAGGTAATGAATTGCTTCATTATTTACTTGAAGGAAAAGAATATGAACGGGTAATTGCTATCGTACGATCTCCGTTACATCTAAATCATACAAAGTTAGAGGAAAAAATCATATCGTTTGATGACATGAATCAATACAAGGATCTCTTCGCAGTAGATGATGTATATTGCTGCTTAGGAACGACAATTAAGAAAGCGAAGACGAAGGAATCTATGTACAAAATAGATGTGGAATATCCTATTCAACTGGCCAAGCTGGCAAGTGAACATGGAGCAAAGCGGTTCCTTATCGTCAGCTCGATGAATGCGAATGCTCATTCTTCCATCTGGTATGCAAAGATGAAGGGAGAGCTTGAAGAGAAACTGAGCAAGGTTCCATTCGAAAACATTATGATTATGCGGCCATCTTTATTATTAGGTGAGCGAGATGAATTTCGTTTTGGGGAAAAAGCAGGTGAACTTATTTTTATGATTTTTCCGTTTCTATTTATCGGTCCTTTGAAAAAGTACAAGGCCATTCAAGGCAGAACAGTCGCTTTAGCTATGTACAAACTTGCCCAAATGAATAAAAAGGGGATTAGAATTTATCCTTCAGAGCAAATTGAACAAATTGCAGCTAGTAAATAGACTCGTTATTCCCATACTAACAGATATTGTACGGCATTTGGAGGAAGGTAGGTCACATTCATCACTTGATAGCCGATACTTAAGTGCTGGGACAAGGTTTCAGCACAACTTTTCTGAATCGGCTCCATTGGTGCATGATAGCTTGTATGGACTTGCAATACCAAATTGGTATCCATTTGGCATTTTATAATCATCACATGCTTGCCCATCCACGCCTGACCAATCATCATTTGCTGATTTCGATACCAAGGATACAATTTCTACACATCCTAACCCCTATTTTTAGGATATTTTATGAAAAATCAGCTCATTTTGTTCAAAAAGGACGTTTTATTTATGACAAAAAACCTTTTTCTTTCGTGATTATCTGAAAAAATATTACAAACAACACTATGTGCTAATTACACAATAAAATCATATCCTCGCCCATACAATTGACAAAAACTCTAACATCTATCCACGTATATATTAGCTAAATAAAACCCCATTCTAAAAGATGAATTAAAAATTAGGAAATACTCTTTCGAAAACTGGAGGCAACACATGTATGACATTGTAAAATCAACAAAGGAATTTGTAAAACAAAAATTATCCGGTGATAGCTCAGGCCATGATTGGTGGCATATTGAACGTGTCTATGCAAACAGTTTACAAATCATGAACGAAACGACTGAAGCAGTACAAAAGGAAGTAATCGAACTGGCTGCTCTCCTACATGATATCGCTGATTGGAAATTCCATGATGGGGATGAAACGATAGGACCAAAGATGGCAAGGGAATGGCTGGAATCACTGCAGGTTGACGAGGAAGTGATTATTCATGTCTGTCAAATCATAAAAGATATTTCTTTTAAGGGTGCTAAAGTACAAGTTGCTATGAAAAGCTTGGAGGGACAAATTGTCCAGGATGCGGACCGATTAGATGCATTAGGAGCGATTGGCATTGCACGGACCTTTGCATACGGTGGATTAAAGCGGAGAGAACTATATAATCCATTCATTGAACCGAAAATACACGAAACAGCAGAAGAGTATAAATCACAGCAAACAACCACAATTAATCATTTCTTCGAAAAACTCCTTTTACTGAAGGATCGAATGAACACACCAGCTGCGAAAAATCTTGCGGATGAAAGACATAAGTACATGGTAGAATTCCTAGAAAACTTCTTTAGCGAAAGTCATCAAGAAAATTCCTTACATTATAAATGGTTATCCAAATATAAATGAAAGCACTAAGGGCTGTCCTAAGTGTAAAGGTTTCAGGCATCACTTTCTAGTAATTAGTATCACTTTACGTAAAATCGCAACGGGATATAAATAAAATCGGACGCTTGATATCTTACGGGACAGCTGCTTTATATCTTTTCATGAATCGTTCACAATCTTTCAGCCACTACCATATGTATTATTATTTCAATATATTATAATTTGATAGAATACATTTTTCGAAAAATTAAAGTAAAGGAGTTGAACGGGTTGTTAAATATAATAAAGAACTTAAGAATTGTTCATGTCGTAACAATGATGGCCATTATAGCTGTCCTGTTTATGGGTATCATCGGCTTCTTCAGTACAAACAGAATGGCCAGTATGAATGATGATAACAGATTGCTGTACAATGAAAATTTAATTCCGCTTACACAAATAAGCAGTATGAGAGGAACCTTTTCCAATATAAGAATTAGTGTAAGAGATTACTCCAGCAAACAGGATGTAAAGCTTCCAGACTCAATCCAAGCAGACTATAAAAAAATCACTGATTTGATTCATTCCTATAGCAGTTCTCGCGCGAATTATATTAAAAACACTCAAAATGATGAGGCGATGCATGTTAAAAATATTACGAAACAGCTTTCGCTTTATTTATCAACATGGGAGGATGCGAAAGAGGAAATTGATACAAACGGTATACTTTCTGACACTAAATTTGATGAGCTTGATTTAATTGGAACAGATTTATATGCCAGTCTAACTGCTTTGAAAGAAATGAATGAACAAGAAGCCAAATCCGCTAACAACAACAGTTTACAAACGTATGAAGGCAGTAATAAAACGATTTTCTACTTATTTATTTTTGTTGTTGTTATATTTGTATTCATCGGTGTAATTACCGTTATTTCTATAAAGCGCTCAGCAAAAGAAATGATTGCTCTTTTGAATAGTGTGGCAAATGGAGATTTCACACTAAAAATTGATCAGGGTTATCAAAATGAATTTGGTTTAATGAAGAAAGCACTGACAAATACCGTTGAAGACATTAAGAGCATGATTCTTACAGTCAAAGAAAAATCGAAGCATATTGAGCATCAGGCCGATAACTTAGGTATCGTTTTTGAAGAAATGTCAGCTGCTACTCAAAGTGTTTCTCAGTCTATTAATGAAGTAGCAAAGGGAACAAGCTCTCAATCAGAGAATTTAGCAGATATTACATCTATTTTGGATGACTTCCAAATAGAAATGGACAGCATCGTCATATCTATAAACGAAGTGGCTGAGAGTGCAGGTCATGTTGATGGAATGGCTAAGGACAGCAGTACAAAAATGACTGTTTTATCAGATTCAATCATTGAAGTAAATTCAGCTGCAAAAGTTTTAAAAGATAAAATATCAAACCTTGAATCTAGCATTAATAAAATTAGTAATATCACCAATCTTATTAATGGTATAGCAGACCAAACCAATTTATTAGCACTCAATGCTTCCATTGAAGCAGCTAGAGCAGGGGAAGCTGGTAAAGGATTTTCTGTTGTAGCTGAGGAAATCAGAAAACTAGCTGAACAAAGCAAGCTTTCGTCAGAAAACATTAATAGACTGGTTATGGAAATTTCCTCAGAAACAAAGGATATGGTTAATACATCAGATGATATGATTAAAGATGTAAATGATCAAATGGAAGTGACCAATACTTCAGTCATTTCCTTTAAAAATATTATTCGTGCGATTAACGACATCATTCCTAAAATGCAAAGCATTAATGGTTCAATGGGAAAACTGCAAAAAAATCAAGGTATCATCTTAGACAAGGTGCAAGGTGCTTCTGCTGTAGCGCAAGAAGTGGCTGCAGCAGCTGAAGAAATTTCTTCCTCCTCCCAACAAATGAATGCTTCTGCAGAAGAAGTGTCCACTTCAGCTAATCAATTAGGTGCTATCAGTAAGGATGTCATTGTTGAAATAGATAAATTTACATTATAGTATTATTTGAACATCATAGCTTATAACGGTTTACCATATACTTAGAAAAGAAGTTGATTCCTATTTATGTGTAGTGAATAAACTTCTTTTTTTTCTGTATTTTTAAAAAAAACCATTGTCTTCCAGAATAGTTTCGCATATAATAAAATTAACAGTTAACAAAACGTTAATTAAAAGAAGTATACAATTAAGAAAGCTGGTGATTTATTGTCTAGTTTTCATTCCAATGAAGAGGCATTGAAGCATTATGATTCGAGTAAATATCGAACTCCAGATGGTTACACTTCTGATATAGCCGTTTTCACAATTATTTCAGAGGAGGTGGGAGCCTATAAGCCGCCTAAGAAAACCTTAAAGCTCATGCTGATTAAGCGGGCAGCATTAAATAGTGAAGGACACCCGAATATTGAAGGCGGGAAATGGGCACTTCCAGGAGGCTTTATCCAACCAGATGAAACAGCCTACGACGCAGCCGTTCGTGAACTGGAAGAGGAAACTGGAATAAACGGGGTGAAGATTAAGCATTTTGGTGTCTATGATAAATATGGCAGAGACAGGCGCGGCTGGATTATTTCAAATGCCCATTATGCCATTGTTCCAGAGACCTTTTTGGAAAAAAGAAAAGCGGCAGATGATGCTTCCGAGGTTGAATTATTTGATATGAAAGAAATCACAAAGCTTGAGCTTGCCTTTGACCACGCACAAGTCATTAATGATGCCCTCTGGTTTATTAAAAAAGACATGTCGCTTACGACATTGGCGAAAAATTTCCTGCCAAAGGAATTTGTTCTTTCTGAGTTACAAGGAGTCTTATTAACCGTATTAGATGAGCCATGGATTAAATTAGATTCACAGTTTTTCAGAAAAGCGCCGTCTCTTCCTTTTATTGAAAAGGTCATGCATAACGGAGAGCCGAAAAAGACAAACAAATGGTCAAAGGGAAATGCGCAGCTCTATATGTTTAATGAATATGAGCCATTTGTTTCCATTTATAGTGCTAAGTATTAACCATCTATTTTTTTTTGAAATATTGATTAACATTTTGTTAATCGTTAATTACTGATAAGGAGAATGTTCCGTGAAAAAAGCATTAATTTCGATTGATTATACCGTTGATTTTGTTGCTGATGAGGGCGCATTAACTTGTGGAAAACCTGGCCAGGAAATTGAAGAGGCTATTTCTAGTATTACGAAGGAATTTATTGAAAAAGGGCATTATGTTGTATTTGCTATTGATGCACACCAAAAAGAGGATCATCTGCACCCGGAAAGCAAGCTGTTTCCACCGCATAATATCATAGGAACAACAGGACGGGATTTATACGGTTCATTAAATACCATTTATGAGAATAATAAGCAGCAAGAACATGTGTGTTGGATGGACAAAACTCGATACTCCGCCTTTGCTGGAACCGATTTAGAACTGAAACTGCGTGAACGCGGGATTACAGAGATTCATTTGGCTGGTGTTTGCACGGATATTTGTATCCTTCATACAGCTGTTGATGCTTACAATAAAGGCTTTAGCATCGTCATACACAAACAGGCAACAGCAAGCTTCAATCCTGCCGGACATGAGTGGGCATTACAGCATTTTGTTTCCTCGCTTGGAGCGAAAGTTGTTTGATTCATACTTTTTCTTTTTTTGTAAAAAATAACATTTTAAAGACAATCGGACAATAACGATTGCAGGAGGTTACGTAATGAAAGCAAATTATATAGATGACAGTTTAACCCTTCATACAGATTTATACCAAATAAATATGGCGGAAACCTATTGGGAAGATCAGATTCACAATCGAAAGGCAGTTTTTGACCTTTATTTTCGCAAAATGCCCTTTGGAAATGGATTTGCCGTATTTGCCGGGTTGGAAAAGGTAATTGAATATTTAAACCATTTTAGATTTTCAAAAACAGATATCGATTATTTACGGGAAATAGGGTATCAAGAGGGTTTTCTAGATTACCTGAAGGAACTTCGCTTCACTGGAAACCTCCGTTCTATGCAAGAAGGAGAGCTTGTTTTTGGCAATGAGCCGATATTACGCGTTGAATCCACTTTGGCTGAAGCACAGCTGATTGAAACGGCGATTCTAAATATCATCAATTATCAAACATTAATTGCAACAAAAGCAGCCCGTATAAAACAAGTAACCGGAAATGATGTTCTTATGGAATTTGGCTCAAGACGGGCTCAGGAAATGGATGCAGCCATTTGGGGTACAAGAGCTGCCTACATTGGAGGTTTTGATGCAACTAGCAATGTAAGAGCAGGAAAGCTATTTGGAATTCCTGTGGCTGGTACACATGCCCATTCTTTTGTTCAGGCTTATCAAGATGAGTATATTGCGTTTCATAAGTATGCTAAAACACACAAGAATTGTACTTTTTTAGTTGACACTTATGATACGTTAAAATCGGGCGTACCGACTGCCATAAAAGTGGCTCAGGAATTAGGGGACACCATTGAATTTAATGGCATTCGAATCGACAGCGGTGATTTAGCCTATCTTTCAAAAGAAGCGCGAAAAATGTTAGATGATGCTGGTTTTACAAATACAAAAATCGTCGCTTCTAATGATCTTGATGAGCAAACGATTTTGAATCTAAAACAGGAAGGAGCCAAAATAAACAGCTGGGGAGTGGGAACGAAGCTGATTACTGCCTTCGACCAGCCGGCTTTAGGTGCTGTCTATAAATTAGTAGCGATAGAAAACGAAAATGGAGAGCTCGAAGATACCATAAAGATTTCATCTAGCCCAGAAAAGGTTTCAACACCAGGAAAGAAAAGAGTTTACCGGATTATTGATAAAAAAGATCAAAAATCCGAAGGCGACTATATTACATTAGAACACGAGAAGCCGAACGAAGAAGAAAGCTTGCACATGTTCCATCCCGTTCATACGTATATCAGTAAAATGGTCAGCGATTTTGAAGCGCGGGAGCTGCATAGGGATATTTACCAGAATGGAAAGTTAGTCTATGAGCTTCCAACGCTGAAAGTCATTCAACAATTTGTCAAAGAGAATCTTGCTTTACTTTGGGATGAATATAAACGGCCATTGAACCCTGAAGAGTATCCGGTCGATTTAAGTCCAAAATGTTGGGAAAATAAAATGGAAAAGATTAAGCAGGTCAGAAAAAAGGTTGAAAGCCTTTAATCATTTTTTCTCTAGAAAGGAAGACATTCATGGGGCGTTACGGTGTGTTTGGTTCTGCATGTGATCCTATTACCATTGGACATTTAGTCACAATGGAAATGGTTATTGATAGGCGAAAACTAGACGGTATGATTCTCGTACCGTCCTCTATTAAACGGAGAGATAAAGGAAGAGATTTAACCTCTAATGAGCATCGGCTGAACATGGCTCGGCTGGCTATAGCTGATAACCCAAAAATCCAAGTAAATACCATTGAAATGGATGCAGAAGGCTGGGAAACGTATACGTATGAAACGATGAAAAAACTGAAACAGGAATTTCCAAACGATGAGTTATTATTTGTCATGGGAGCAGATAACCTGCAAAATATTGTGAGCTGGCATAAAGGACATGAATTAATAGAAAGCAATTCCTTTATAGTGATGGGAAGAGAAGGCTATGATATGGCGGATATTATCGCAAAAGATTCATTCTTGATAAAAAATGAACACCGTTTTGACTGTCTGAGCAAAGGAGTCAATATAGAAACAAGTTCAACACTTATCCGCTCGAGGATAAAGGATGGACTAAGTGTGCGATATTTAGTCCCACAGCCTGCGTTAGAATACGCTTTGAATCACGGATTATATCAATAATAGAATTCTTTTCTACCAAATGGACGAGGTGAATACGGTGTTAAATAAAGTAAAAGGGGCATTATTCGGGTTGGCCATTGGAGATGCATTAGGCGGAACCACTGAATTTCTAACAAAAGGAGAAATTGCTCGAAAATACGGAATCGTTCAGGATATAATCGGCGGCGGCTGCTGGCATCTAGAAAAGGGAGAAACAACAGATGATACGGCAATGACTTTGGCGGTGGCAAAAGGCATTCTGGCAAATCCTGAGCATCCGGTTGATATGATTGGACAAGAGTTTCTAAATTGGTACGCCTCAAAACCAAAGGATATTGGTATTATCATCAGTACGGTGTTAAGTACTTTTAATGGTAATTGGTTTGAGAGTGCAAAACATGCCCATTATCATATGCTTCACGAAAAATCTGCCGGGAATGGCTCTCTTATGAGATGCCTCCCTGTTGCCCTTTACTATCAAGAGGTGAAAAAAGTAGAAGCTGTCACGAGGAGTCAATCTAACATGACTCATTTTGATGAGCTGGCCGCTGAAGCCTGTGTAATCTATAATCGAATCGCGTTCCAAGTTCTCCACGGAAAATCGCTCAAAAAGGCTATTCAAGATGAAATCAAAGGAACAATCTATGAATCTTCTATTACTGGAGCGAAACCCGACTGTCCCCCAGATGGCTTTGTCGTGAATACGATGAAATGGGTCTTATATTGGCTATTCACAAGCGAATCCTTTTCACAAGTGGTCATTGGTGCAGCCAACGAAGGCTTTGACACAGATACTGTTGCCGCTATTGCAGGTGGATTAGCCGGGCTCTCCTGCGGTTACGAAATGATACCGAGCAAGTACAAAGACACCTTGCTACAAAAACAAGAATTAGCACAACTAGCACAAGAACTGGTGAGGCAGAGAGACTGTTCTTCGGCTTCTTAAATAAAGCGAAGGGGTGATGGGATTGTTAAAATTTGTGTTTAGCCATTGGACTTTATTCGAGAAGGCTTGGCTCATGGTTTTCACAGCTATTACTCTGTATCTCTTCTTTGCCTGGCAAGATTCGTTTCTCGGCCTCATTACTTCTTTGTCTGGGATGCTATGTGTTGTGCTGGTTGCAAAGGGGAAATTAGCCAACTATTATCCCGGTATATTAAATGTTCTATTATACGCTTATCTGTCTTATCAGCAGGGCTTTTATGGCGAGGTTGCTTTAAATATTCTTTATTTTTTACCGATGCAGCTCATTGGGCTCCTGTTATGGAAAAAACATCAAGCGAAAAATCAGGACATAAGTGATATTGCTGTAAATATGCTGAGTAAAAAGAAAAAAATAATTTGGGGAATCATTATTGTTGCAGCAACGATTTTATTAGGCCATGTCTTACAGGAAATGGGCGGTGCCCAACCCTATGTAGATGCCACTACTACTATTTTACAAATAGCTGCTCAATTTTTTATGATTAAGAGATTAGTAGAACAATGGATTACATGGATTATTGTCGATATGGTTTCCATTTGGATGTGGCTAACCGCTTTTCTAACATCAGGGAACGATGTGACGGTCCTTATTATGTGGGTAGCCTATTTATTCAATGCCATTTATGGCTATTATAATTGGAAAAAAATTTATATCAGACAGGAGGGACATGCTGCATGACGGTCGGGTTTTTTGGAGGGAAGTTTTTGCCTTTACACTTGGGCCATGTATATAGTATCACCAAGGCTGCATGTATGGTAGATGAATTATTTGTTATTCTTAGTCATTCTGAAAAAAGAGACAGATCTCTTTGTTATAATAGCAAAGTGGACTATATTTCAGCCCAAGTCAGGTTAAGATGGTTAAGTCAACTCACAAAAGATATGGAGAATGTTCATGTCCTTTCCATTCAAGATGAAGCAGAGAATGAAGAAGGTTATGATTGGGCTCAAGGAGCTATGTTGATACGAAAAGCCATTGGCAAGCCAATTGATGTCGTTTTTAGCTCTGAAACTGCGTATACTCCGATTTTTAAGCAAATCTATCCAACGTCAGAACATATACTGTTGGACGAGACACGAAGGCAAATTCCTATATCAGCTACAAAGATTCGCGAGGAGGGTCCTTTTATCCATTGGAACTATCTTCCGGATGTGGTGAAGCCATACTTTGTAAAAAAAATCATTATCATAGGGACTGAAAGCTGCGGTAAATCGACACTAACTAGATATTTAGCAAAATTGTTTAATACAACCGTTGTGGAAGAATACGGAAGGATAGTTTGTGAGGAACTGGGAGGCTGTGACGGGATTTTACTGCCAGAAGATTTTCAACGGATTGCATACGGTCACAAGCTTCTAGAACACGGAGCCATTCAAAAGGCTAATAAGGTCGTATTTATTGATACAGAAGCAATAATAACGCAATATTATTCAAAGCTCTATTGTAATCAGGAACAAAAGATACTCGATGAAATCAGTGATTTGCAACACTATGACCTCTGGTTGTTATTAGAGCCGGACGTTACATGGGTGGATGATGGATTGCGAGTTCATGGAGAACAAACCACTAGGGAAAACAATCATTTAGAATTAAAACGAATGCTTGATAGAAAAAGGATTCTGTATCATGAGATAAAAGGGAACTATTATGAGCGGTTGGACCAGGCTATCAAGTTGGTAAATACACTAGTATGTTGAAAAGCGGAGGATTCGCACAGCTAAATCTAGGGGTCAAATTCCTCCTTCTCAGCCATACAAAAAACAAAGGAATTCAATTGTTTGCACTGAAACAATTGAACTCCTTTGTTAGATGATTAAAGCAACCACGATATATAAAACAGTCGAAAGAATAGCACCAACAGAAGAAACTTTCAATTTATATTGAGCATATTCCATGATATCCATATCCAAGATGGAGGCGGTTGTAATGGTGGTGTCACCTAATGGGGAGGTGATAGCCCCGAATGCTCCGCTTGCAAATACCGCTCCGACTGTTAAAGGAATAGAGGCGTCTGTTGAAAGAGCTAAAGCAATTCCTAATGGCATAAATAGCCCCCATGTTCCCCAGGAGGAACCAATAAAATAACCTGTAATTGATCCAATCAAAAAGATAATAGCCGGTGTCATAAATCCAGGTAAGAACGAACCAAGTGTTGAACTGATGAATTCTGAAAAACCTAAATCCTCTGCTGATAAGGTAAGGGCCCAAATCAGGATAAGCAAACTGATAGCCTGCATCATTTGATTCCCGCCATCATAAAAATGATACATCATTTCGCTTAATTTTTGCTTTCTAACAATATAAAAGACAAAAGTGAAAATAAGGGTAATAAACACCGCTAACAACATGACAAATGTTGCATCGGCCATAGCAAAAGCTTCAAATATGGTTTTGGCTCCTAAAGAAACTCCATCTTCCCAAAGGAGAAACAAGGATAAGCTAAGAAGCAAAAATACAGGGATAATCAAATGCCAAGGCTGTGCTTTTACAAGCGAGAGTTCTTTTTTAATTCCAGCTCGATGAAACTCATGTTCTTCCTCATCAAGCTGTTTATGATCGACCTCTTGACTAAGCTGGCTTAGTTTTTTTGAAGGCCAGACCGTTTGAATGATACCGATTAAGAGCATAACGATGGCATAAAAATTAAATAAAATACTTAATAAAAAAATTTCATATGGAGACATACCTAAGTTCAGTCCTCTAACTCCACCTTCCACTAATGACACCATAAAACCGACAAATGCGGTTGCCACCGGCAGAAGAACGATAACAGACTCTGTAGAGATATCCAGAGTCAAGCCCACCTTTTCTTTTTGCAAGTTCATTTTTTTTATCAAAGATTTCACAATGGGTCCAATCATCATGATTCGAAACATCGGCATCATAAAGGTAAAAGGCAGTGTAAACCATATAATACCCAGTACACCGCGCTCTGTCTTTATTTTGGCACCAATCCATTCTGAAAAGCCTTTGATTCCACCAGCGATATTCATCATACCTACTAAACCGCCAAATAAATAGAGGAAGCTTATGATTTTAATATTGTTTCCATCAGATAATGTTGTAACCATGTAAACGATGGATTGCTGAGTTCCGGCCAGTATATCCGAGGTGACAATAATGGAACCGATAAGCAGGCCGACAACAAGTCCCGGCAATATATCTTTTAACCATATAGACATGGAAATCACAATGACAAATGGTATTAAAGAAAGCCATGTTTGCTCCAAAATCTCTTCCCCCTCATGTTTATATACACGATTAATACAAATCACTACGTTAGTATTACCAAATTCATAAGCGCATTATTACAGAAGGAAAATGATAGTTCAAAATCGGACGTATATATATCCAACTTATTACATCGACATAGAAATTCTTTTTCTATCATGTGCGGGTAGTAAACAGGGTTCTTACGCCAGATATTTGACCCATCCGTGTGAAAAGGACTTTTCACACGCCTTTCAGCGGAGCTGAAAGGTTGCGATATGGTCATGAAACGGGAGGAGAAAACAAGTTTTCTCCTCCCGTTTCATGACCATATCGCTTAGATGAGTCAAATATCTACTAGTATATGTCGAAATATTAAAAAAGACGTATATATTATAAACAGATATATACGAATCAACTAATATAGCAGAATAAAAAAAGCTAATCACCTAAATGGCGATTAGCTTTTTTGTAAGCTCTCCATTGCAAACATTGGAAATAACATCAATAATTTCCTTTCTAATTGTAAATACTAGCACAAGATTATGTAAATGAAGGGAAGAATGGGATGGATGATTTAGTTATAGCAAGGTCTATGTTTGGGACAACGATGGCTTTTCATATCATTTTTGCAACAATAGGGGTAGGACTGCCTTTTATGATTCTGATGGCTGAATTAATGTATCAGAAGACAAAAGACTTCCAATATGCTGTCATGGCCAAACGGTGGACGAAAGCTTTTGCTGTATTATTGGGAGTGGGTATTCCTACTGGTACAATTGCCGGAGTACAGCTTTCCCTACTGTGGCCGGGATTTATGGAGGTCATCGGCAGGGTGATGGCTCTGCCATTTCAAATTGAAATCTATGCGTTTTTCATTGAAGCCCTTTTTATGTCTATTTACGTGTATGCGGCTGACCGAATTCCTCCATGGATGAGGATTGTCAGTCTCACATTAGTTGCCATTGGCGCTCTGGGCTCAGCTGTTTTAATTACAAATGTTCATGCTTTTGAAGGTACACCTGCCGGATTTCGAATCGAAAATGGAGAAATCGTGGATGTAGATCCATGGAAAGCGTTTTTTAATCCAAGTTTTTTTGTAACAGCTGGACATGTAGCTCTTTCAGCATATACAACAGGGGCATTTGTCGTTGCTTCTATTGCAGCCTTTAAAATGTTAAAGAATACGGTTGGTTCAAAACTCTATCTTTTTCACAAAAAAGCACTCATGTTAAGTGTGGTTGTTGGCGGGGTTTTCTCATTACTTACTGCTGTAAATGGGCATGAGTCTGCCCAGTATTTACATGAATATCAGCCTGAAAAATTGGCGGCTGCTGAAGGACTGTTTGAAACGCAAACCCATGCCCCGCTTGCTATTGGTGGGTTTACAGATAGGGAAACACAGGAAGTGAAATGGGCGATTGAAATTCCATGGGCTTTAAGTTTTCTTGCAGGTAACAGCTTCGATACGAAAGTCATCGGGTTAAATGACTTTCCTGAAGAGTGGTGGCCGCCATTGTTTATTCATACTTTATTCAATGTAATGGTCGGTATCGGCTCGCTCCTCATCCTGCTTGCTGCACTCACCTTATTTTGGCATAAGTGGATGAAAAAGAACTTTCCAAAACTTCTTATGTGGCTGTTGGTCTTATCCGGACCCTTATCCGTCATAGCCATTGAAAGCGGCTGGATTTTTGCATGTACAGGCAGACAGCCTTGGACCATCTATCGCATTCTTTCGACTGCAGATTCTGCTACGACAGCAGGCAATCTTGGTATTCTTTTTACATTCTTTATCATTGTCTACGTTATTCTGGCTGCAGCTGTATTATTTGTACTGCTGTATTATTTTAAAAGAAATACCGTTGAAGATGATTTGCATAGAGCGGAAGCGAAAGGAGTTCCACTATTTAGTACAAACTCGTAAAGGAGGGATTATCATGTCAGATGCCATTATAGCCAGTATTGTACTTTGGGGCTTTGTGTTTATTTATTCCGTTATGGCAACGATGGATTTTGGTGCCGGCTTTTGGTCGATGGTCTATATTAATCGAACCAAAACCGGTGCAACAAATATTGCCAATCGCTATTTATCCCCGACATGGGAGGTTACCAATACCTTTATCGTTGCGCTCGTAGTTGCCGTATACAGCATGTTTCCCGGAGCAGCATACACCCTTGGTACCATCCTGCTGATTCCGGGGAGCATCATTCTACTATTACTCGCCCTAAGAAGTGCCTTTCTGGTATTTTCACATATAGCAGAGGAGTATAAGAAAATTCTTACTTATATTTCAGGAATTGCCGGGATTTTGTTACCCGCTTTATTAATTAGTGTACTACCTATCACACACGGGAATTATGTTATTTTTGATAATAACAGCCAAACGCTAGACTTGGGAAAATTGTTCACGAGTCCAAATGAGTACGCTTTTATCGGGTTCGCAATCAGCAGTACACTGTTTTTATCTTCTTTGCTGCTTTCGGACTACTCAAAGGTTTCAGGCGAGTTAGAAGCTTATCGAATTTATCGAAAGGACGCTATGGTTTCAGGCCCCATTTCTTTAGTAATGGCTTTTCTTATTATGCTGACATTAAAACAAGAAGCGAATTGGATTTATGAAAAAATGATGAACCATCTGCCTCTTTTAATCCTGTCCCTTATTTGCTTCATCATTGCAGGTGTCGCACTATATCTGCCTCATTTTTCAAAAAATAAAGAAATGGGCATGCCCAGAGTCGCTGTCATTGCTGTAACACTCCAATATTTATTGGCGAGTTTTGTTTATGGACATGCTCATATGCCTTATATGGTATATCCACATGTCACAATAGAATCAGGTTTTACAGATCCAAATTCGTTCCACGCTATCTTTGCCACCTATATAGCAGGTTTTGCCATTCTGTTTCCTGGATTTATTTACTTTTGGAAAATGTTTATGCACGACAACCAATATCTACAAAAAAACAGCAATAAGGAGTAGGCAGGTATGCTCCTTATTGCTGTTTTTTTATAATTCAGATTTCTGCTTGTTTATGGGGTAAGAAATCATTTACAATATAGAGGACAATATGGTTTGAGAAAAGGATTTATATGAAGCAATCTGAAGAAGATATCCTAAATTATTTCAATGTATGAAAAGGCTGCAACCTATTGTGATAAAAGAAGAAGAGGAATAGGAAGGGAGCTGGAACAATGAATTTATCCATAAATAGGCATGAATGTGAGAACCAAAACAATGAATGTCTATTTACCTATCATAAAGAGTCCGGCTATACCGCTTTTGTATGGGCCATGATTTCTGTTTCCGTTATCGAGGCTGTAGGTGTATCCTTTCTTCTAATCAAATGGAGTCCTATTTTGCACTGGATTCATCTGAGCCTCTCCGTTACCGTAATTGCTTTTCTTCTCGCTGATTTACGTGCAGTTAAGAAACACCCCATAACACTCACAAACGACATTCTGTCATTAAAAATTGGTATTCGAAGGACAGTGAACATCCCAATTAAGTACATTAAAGAAATCAGAAGAGGGAATCTCCATTACGAACATGATCGGAAAAATAAAGAGGTTCTTGATTTATCTTTACTAGGTTTGGCTGATCCAACCTTTGAATTAGTATTGGAACACCCTGTAGAAAATAAAAGGCTGTTTGGAAAGGTTAGCTATAAAAAACGGATTTTCTTTACCATTGATAATCAACAAACCTTTTATAATGCTATAGAAAAGAACCAGCAGACTTTACACTAATAATCTTTACCGAGGAAGAGATAAGGTCCATCCTTTGGGGATTTTTGGCCTGTTCTTTGCCGTTTTGTATATTATATAGGGAAAGGTTCTATTATCCCTCAAAAGTAAAGACTAAATCTGCTTATTAGATTTAGTCTTTTTGTAAGCTCATAAAGAAAGAACATCAAACTATCGATTCGTAATCTGCCAATCAATTTCTTCACTCCCCATTTCCCGTAAAAATTCATTCGTTTTGGAAAAAGGTTTGCTGCCAAAGAAACCTTTATTAGCTGATAAAGGGCTCGGGTGAGGTGACTTAATAATCAAATGCCTTGTGGAAGAAATTAAACGTTGCTTTTCTTGAGCAAAACGTCCCCAAAGGATAAATACAACCGGTTTTTCCCTCGCATTTAAGGTTTCAATTACTCTATCTGTAAACATCTCCCATCCTAGGGCTTTATGAGAATTAGGCTCACCGGCGCGCACAGTCAATACTGCATTAAGCAGTAATACCCCTTGTTTTGCCCACTTAACTAAGTACCCATGATTCGGAATAGAACAGCCCAAATCAGATTGCAGCTCCTTATAAATATTTCTTAAAGAAGGAGGGATTGCGACATCAGGCTTCACGGAAAAACTTAATCCATGAGCCTGCCCAGGTCCATGATAAGGATCCTGGCCAATAATCACCACTTTCGTTTCGTTAAATGAAGTCATATGTAGAGCATTATAAATATCATTCTGGTCCGGATAGATTATTTTTGTTTGGTATTCATTCCTCAAAATCGTTCTTAAATGCTGATAATAAGGCTTTTCAAATTCCTTCTCAAGTAAAGGAGCCCAATCATTTTTTAAGATAGCCATTATGACACACACTCATTTCCTTGTAATTTATAAGCACGTATATTATAAATCCTTTGATATTTAAAAGACAGTATGATATACCTATTATATTATTATTATTATTCTATAATTTTTAAATTTTCTGTTATATTATATGTGAGGCTTATCGCAGGAAGGGGAAAGGGGCTTTATTTTGTGGATTTACTTTTAATCGTTTTACCAGCATTTCTGATTTTTGGGACGGGCTTTATTGGTCAAAAACTTCTTAAGTTAAATATAAAATCGATTTCAACGATGTCATTATACTTAATGCTGCCATTTTTAACTTTTGATACCTTTTATACAAATGAACTAAATATCGAATATTTTTATATGTTTTTGTTTTCCCTTTTGCTTGCCATCATTATTATTGGAATTACTAATCTTACTGGAAAATGGATAAAATCGGACAAATCAGAACTCTCAGCCTTACAGTTAGGAACAGTTTTTCCAAACAGCGGAAACTACGGTGCTCCAGTTGCGCTGTTTGCTTTTGGCTCAGCCGGTTTTGATTATGCAGTTATTATTATGGTCATTCATGCCTTGCTTATTAATACAATTGGCATTTTTATCGCTTCCTATGGGAGTGGAAAATCAACTACGATTAAAGAAGCATGTAAAAGTGTATTAAAAATGCCTGTCATCTATGGTGTTCTACTCGGAATCATTTTTCAGATAGCCCATATTGAATTGCCGCCCACGATTTTAGAAGGAATCAGCCTTGTAGGTTCAGCATCGATTCCAACTGTTATGCTCATATTGGGAATGCAGCTAGCTGAAATTAAATCAGCCAAATTTGACCTTAAATATGTGAATACAGTGACCATGATTCGTATGATTCTGTCACCCATTATTGCAGTCATCCTTGTAAACTTTATGCCTGTTAATGATCTTATCCATAAAGTTTTCATTTTGTTAGCGGCCATGCCTATTGCAGCCAATACTACGATGCTAGCCGTTCAATTCAATGTAAAACCCGATTTACTATCGTTTACAACTTTAGTCACTACGCTTATCAGCCTGATAACTATACCCATTACCATCTTTTTTATACGGTAAATGCAGTAAGTGTTATTTAAACGTTCGGTCAAAAACGTCAATTAAAAAATACCAGACAGCCTTAGCCATTGTCTGGTATTTTTTTAATTTTAATCTATTCCTATTCATAGCCCATTTGGAAGCAGAGGAAACGGCCCTATGCTTCCAAATGGGCTATTATTCCTGCATGGTCAGATGTCCAGAGGGCGTTTGAAGCTCGATCCTTTTGTTCTGCTCCAATCACTTTTGCTGATATTGACTTCCATCCATTTTTGTAAAGAATACAGTCAATTCTTCTATTTAAGGTTGAAAACGCATTCAAAAGATCGGGATCTTGGCAGCAGGTCAGCCCTGGGCCTTGCCCTACTTCGTTCCATACATCCTGGAAGCCGTTATGCAACAAATTTCCATAAGTAGTTGGAGGTAAAGCCATCTCTTTATTTATATTAACATCTCCAAGCAGGATGATAGGCAGGTTCGTATTAGCTGGTCCATCAAGCAATTCATATCCTTGCTGTAAATTAACCAAGGTGGAAGAGGGTTCTAGATGAGTAGTAATCACTCGGAAAAGGTGACCAGCGTGACTAACGTCTACAGATGACCACCCCCGCAGGAGCTCCACACGCTGCCCGCCAATTTTAGTGATTAAATTCGTTTTGAAGTTGGCTTCTTGTTTCTTGACAACTTTCAGCTGGGAGTCTTTCCGAATTAGGATTATATCCCTGTCCAATAATCTGACAAAGTTACCCTGGCTGGAACGCAGTTGAGCTGAAAAGTTTTTATTATAGGCTGCAACCTCATAGCCTAATCCTCTTTTCTGTAGCTCTGCTAACAGAATCTTTACGTAATCAAATGTTACGTGCGGAACATCCGGTACCATCAGCTGTCGCAGCTGCCACAAAGCAGCTTCCTGCAGTCCAATCACATCCGGTTTCAGTAAGGCAATCTGATGGGCGATGGACTTCACTCGTTCTGGAAAATTAGTAGCAAGAAATTGCCGATAAACTTCTGTAACTCGTCGGGGAATTTCTTCAAGTATTGTTGTAGAAAAAAGCGGGGATAAATCCGCACCAAGATATAAATTCCAAGTCATAAAGGAAATCGAATCTTTACTAACCTGGTTACTCTGATTATCCTTATAAAGGAAGTTATCATCTTCGCAATCGCAATCCTTGATCTTTTCATCCACTACTTTTCACTCTTTTCTTTCTAAAGATACTTATATATATTAAATGATTGTCCCTCGTGAAACGGCAAATGAATCAGGAGCACATTCTCTATTGCTCATTTTTCGGATAATGTAGAACAAAGGAATCTTTGTATTTTACACGAAAAAGAATCAAAATAGAGGAGATAAAATGTATACTTATTTAAAAAGAATCTGGGCAAGGTAAAAAAATCGAAATCAAACTCTTTTCGCTCATCTAATAAATAAATCGACAAAAAATTGTCGAAAATTAGAATTTTTCGCGGTAAAATAGAAGAAAGAGATGCAATAAAGAAATGATGATTTATTGTAACTGTTATTAATCGAACAGGAGAGTGTTTAGCATGTATCAAACGAAAAAAGTATTATTGCTTGGTTCAGGTGAACTTGGTAAAGAAGTGATACTTGAAGCCCAACGTCTTGGATTGGAAACCATTGCAGTTGACCGGTATGAACATGCGCCTGCGATGCAGGTCGCACATAGAAGCTATTGTGTGGATATGCTTGATCCAAATCAAGTCAGGGAGGTTATTGAAAAAGAACAGCCAGACCTAATTGTTCCAGAAATTGAGGCGATTGCGACTTCTGAGCTCGTTAAATTGGAAGCGGAAGGATTTCAAGTCATTCCAACTGCACGTGCAGCGAAACTGACAATGGACCGTGAAGGAATTCGCAGACTAGCATCTGAAACACTAAAACTGCCGACTGCTCAATATAAATTTGCGGATACATACGAAGAATTTGTTTCAGGGGCAAAGGAAATTGGGTTTCCATGTGTCATTAAACCAATCATGAGTTCTTCAGGAAAAGGCCAGAGTGTCTGTCGCTCGGAAGCTGAATTAGAGGAATGCTGGAACATAGCTATGGAAGGCGGTCGTGTCCAAAACGGTCGTGTCATTATTGAAGAATTTATCCGCTTTGAATCAGAAATCACCCTTCTCACCGTTCGGGCTGTAAATGGAACGATGTTCTGTGCGCCTATCGGCCATATTCAAAAAGATGGAGATTATATTGAATCATGGCAGCCGCATCGCATGACAGACGCTCAAATTGAAGAGGCCGAAAAGATTGCAAAAGCCATTACGGATGAACTAGGCGGTTACGGTTTATTTGGTGTGGAACTATTCTTAGCAGAAGATAAGGTTTATTTCAGCGAAGTATCACCAAGACCGCATGACACAGGTTTGGTCACACTTGTCACGCAAAATCTTTCTGAGTTTGCGCTGCACGTCCGTGCTATTTTAGGCTTTCCCATTCCTGAAATTACACAGCTGTCTCCTGGTGCAAGCAGACCGTTGAAAGCAAAAACAGAGGTCAATGATTATACCATTACAGGTATAGAAGAAGCATTGGCGGTGCCGAATACGCAGGTACGTGTATTTGGCAAACCAGTTACAAAAGTCGGCCGCAGAATTGCCGTTGCCCTATCAACTGCCGCTACTGTAGAACAGGCAAGAGAATATGCCGGACAGGCATTAGAAAAGTTACAGATGAAGGAAGTCTAATATTCTGAAGGAACGCTTTTTTTGGAGAGCCCTTCCTGATTTCTATTCACCAACTGAAGAGATTTAAAAAGGCCAAATCACATACGATTTGGTCTTTATTAAATGGAGAAATATCATTTTTCTGGGGAATCCTCGTCTTTACCTTTTTTGTCCTTTATACGTAAGGTACGCCGCAACTAATGAAAGAAGGGGAAGAAGGATAAATAAAGTTAAAAATCCCTTTTGTGTGGCGAGTATGATTGACGGTATGACAAAAGCTGTTCCGCTCCAAACAAATGCTTTCCATGATTTTTTCCACAAACCCCAAATGGAGAAAAATACAGAAACAAAAATCAATCCCCAAAAAAAGATAGCAACAAAAAGCAGCCCCATCTAAAAATCCCCCTTAGGTTTTAACCGGGTGTGCCTTACCGAATGACCTACTTGAATAAAACATCCATATCCCTACACTATTCAATTAACCATAAGACAGTTCATAAAAATGTAACATTAAAGTCTTATCGAAATTTCCAGCATATACAAACATGGACTCTACTATATCTATGAAAGAACAACTAATCATTTTTTACGGAAATCTGGCAAATAGTCAAATAAGAGCAGGGGAGGTTTTTATGAAGAAAAATGCAAAGAGTATCCTTTGCATCATTGGAATTTTGCTGACACTCGGTATCATTGGTCTCAATTATTGGTACGACCATACCATAAAGGATATAACTAATCTGATTGTAGTGAAAAGAGAGGGATTGAATACTCAAATACCTTTGGATGAACAAACAAACCTTTTAGGAACAGAAGAATTTAAAACAACAGAAGTCAATAAAATGAAGGGGCAGTATGTAACAAACTTTGAACAAATACAAGGAAAAACATTAATTTTTCCTATTGAAATAGGAAACCCTATTCCCCTTGATGCATTGAAATAATAACAATGATTGGGTCGCTTTCATGCTTCTGATGTCATAGAAGTATGAAAGCGACATTGCGGTCAAGCCTTTCCTCATTTATTATCTTTATGATTTTTCCCATTCCTTACATCAAGCTCTTTAGAAAACTCAGTAGCAAAACGATCTTCACGGATAACACCAGGGATATAACTGTCAGCTGAGTCTGAAAAAATATGCTTTTTGATATACAAATGAAACAATGCTTCCATGACAGCGATGGCAAAAGAAGAAATGAAGGCAGCAGTCAGCCGATTCATTTCTGTATCAATAAAAAGGAAACTCATCACCCATAATAATCCAAGTGAAAGTACAAAGTCACCAAGAGAGGCCGCGAAGTTTCCCATTCTGCGAAGGATAAATAAATCTCCTATAACATAAGCAACTAAAGTAAGGACCAATGACATCATCACAAGTGTAAATAAATCCGCATTGAAAATTCCATATACCGATAAGACAACCGTCCCTACTGCAACAAATTTGATTAATAAAGCCCATAGGTGCTTCATCAAAATTCCTCCTATATTAACCTCCAAAACCTATTATTAATTTGCCTTTATCCTCACTCCTTATACACATAGGCGACTCTTATTTTTTTTAGGGCATCCTGCATTCGTTCAGGCTCAGGTAAATGACAGTGCGAAATGGTTAGGATAAAATAAACACAATAAAATTTATAAGCGAGGATAGACTAATGCATAAAATTATGATTATTGAGGATGACCCTAAAATTGCTGATCTCTTGACTTCACATATTAGTAAATACGGTTATCAGGTTTCACATGCAATTGATTTTGATCATATTATGGATGATTTTCATAAACATTCACCAGATCTTGTGCTGCTTGATATTAATTTGCCGAGTTTTGACGGCTATTATTGGTGCAGACAAATTCGGAAGGAATCCATTTGCCCAGTTATTTTCATCTCAGCCAGAATTGGTGAAATGGATCAAGTCATGGCATTAGAAAATGGCGGAGATGATTTTATCACAAAGCCCTTTCATACGGAGATTGTGATGGCAAAAATACGCAGCCATTTGCGCCGTGCCTATGGGGAATATGCAAAGCAGACGGAAGAGAGAATATTGGAAAAGGAAGGACTTACACTCTACCCAGAAAGATTGGAGTTATCCTTTGGCCCGCTTACTGTTTCCTTAACCAAGAAAGAAGCAGATATTATTGAAAGTTTAATGGATCGCTATCCGCGCGTGGCTGGACGGGAAGATCTTCTTGAAAAACTATGGGATGACCAATCTTATGTAGATGAAAATACACTGAATGTAAATATCACAAGAGTAAGAAAGAAATTTCAGGAATTAAAAATCAAGGATGCCGTCGAAACCGTTAGGGGAGCAGGTTATCGTTTGAATATATCGTGGTCAAAGGCTGAAGAGAAATGAGGTTATTTATTAAAGAACATTCCTTGTTAATTCTCGTACAGCTGCTACAGTTTGTCATTATCCTCCTCATATACTGGCTTGATGGTGCACGACAGATAAGTACTGCTTTTTATGCGTTTTTCCTTGGCTGTTTTTTTCTTAGTTGTTATCTTATCTACTACTATAAAAGCCGAAAAAAATTTTACCAACGATTAAACCAGCCGCTTAAGTTTCTTGATGACTCTTTTCAAACAACAGGTGAAACACCGCTCGCCGAAGCACTCGATGGCCTACTAAGAAACCAGTATAAGCTTTATCAAAATCAAATAAAGCAATTGGAAAAACAACAAAACGAACATTTAAAGTTTATGGATCAATGGGTTCATCAAATGAAAACACCGCTTTCGGTTATTGAATTAACGGCACAAAACCTAGACGAACCCGACTCATCCAACATCCGTGAAGAAACGGAACGAATGAAAAACGGGCTACATACGATTCTTTATATGGCACGACTTCGGTCTTTTGAGCAGGATTTCCACATTAAGCCTGTTATGCTATCTAAGCTAGTTAATGAAGTGAATCGGGATAATAAACGTTATTATATCCGCAATCATGTATACCCCAAGCTTGAAACGGCAACAGAAGAAATAACCGTTGAAACAGATGAAAAATGGCTATTTTTTATCATGACACAGATTATACATAATGCTGTTAAATATTCAAATGGAAGCAAGAGTATTATCATTTCTATTTATGAAAAAGATGAGGAGGCCATTCTTGAAGTAACTGATTTTGGTGTGGGGGTTCCGGATGTGGACAAGAAAAGAATTTTTGACCCTTTTTATACGGGTGAAAATGGCCGTAAATTTAGAGAATCCACAGGAATGGGGCTCTATTTAACAAAGGAGGCTTGCGACCGCCTCGGACATCGGATTGAACTCGATTCGAGTATGGGAGAGGGCACAAGCTTTCGAATCATTTTCCCTTCTACACAAAACCTTACAAACATGTAAGGAAAGTGAAAGTGAAATCGATCGTTTAGGCAGGGCTATCCGCGTTATACTAATCTCAGATTAAATGAAGGATAAGTGGAGAGGAGAGCTTGTCATGCTGAACGTAAAACAAGTCAGTAAAATATACGAAGGAAATATGGCTTACCGTGCCTTAACCGATATCGATTTAACCATTGAAACAGGAGAATTTGTCGGAATCATGGGTCCTTCTGGAAGTGGAAAAACGACGTTGCTCAATCTTATTGCTACGATTGATGAGCCAACAACAGGCGAGATTTTAATAGATGGGAAAAATCCACATCTATTAAAAAAGGAAGCTTTAGCTAAATTTCGTCGCCAGGAATTAGGTTTTGTCTTTCAGGAATTCAATCTTCTTCATACGTTAACAGTAGAAGAAAATATCGTACTTCCTCTAACCTTAGACGGAAAAAAAGTAAAAGAGATGAAACAGATGGCAAACGCAATCGCAGAAAAACTGGGTATACAAGAAATTATGAAAAAACGCACCTATGAAATTTCCGGCGGACAGGCACAAAGAGCCGCCGTTGCCAGAGCGATGATCCATACTCCAAAGCTTTTACTTGCAGACGAACCAACCGGCAATCTTGATTCTAAATCTTCCAAAGATGTCATGGAAATGCTTGAATCTATTAATCAAAAGGAACGTACCACAATGATGCTTGTCACTCATGATGCGTTAGCAGCCAGCTATTGCAATCGAGTTGTCTTTATTCGTGACGGAAAATTGTTCTCTGAAATTCACCGCGGTGATAATCGTCAGACCTTCTTCCAAAGGATTATTGATACACTTTCTTTGATGGGAGGAAATGCACATGACCTTTCGTCAATTCGCGTTTAATAATGTCATTCGTAATAAGCGTCTTTATGCAGCCTATTTCCTAAGCAGCCTGTTTACCGTGATGGTCTTTTTCGCTTTTGCTCTTTTTGCTTTTCACCCTGTACTAAGCGGAAATGATATGAACACAACGGTTATAAAAGGAATGAATACCGCTGCAGGAATTATTTATGTTTTTTCATTTTTCTTCATCTTGTACTCCATGAGTTCTTTTTTACAGTCACGTAAGAAGGAATTTGGCTTATTAATGATGCAGGGGATGTCGATGAAACAAATCCGTTCCATGGTATTTTTAGAAAATATGGTAATCGGCTTCTTTGCTACAATAAGCGGCATTGGGCTGGGGTTAGTCTTTGCCAAGGGGATTTTATTATTAGCTGAAAATGTTTTAATCATTGAAAACTTACATTTCTATATTCCCATTCAGGCGATTGTATTAACCTTTATTTCCTTTATTGTTTTATTTTTCCTTATTTCATTGTTTGTTTCGTATGTTTTACGAAGCAAGAAATTAATTGAATTAATTAAAGGAGACAAACAGTCGAAAGGGGAACCAAAAGCGAATCTCTTTTTAACGATTCTTGCAGGCGCCTTACTTGCAATCGGTTATGGTGTGGCCTTGGTTGCAGAAGGGATGCTTGTTATTGCAGTCATGGTGCCGGTTATTATAGTAGTCATGATTGGAACCTATCTTTTATTTACACAGTTAAGTGTCTATGTGATACGCCGCTTAAAGAATAAGGAAACATTCTTTTGGCATAAAACGAATCTGTTGTTGTTTTCTGACTTATCCTTTCGAATGAAGGATAATGCACGAACCTTCTTCATGGTTGCTATGGTGTCGACGGTTGCTTTTTGCGCCATTGGAACACTATTTGGATTTGAATCTGTACTGACGTCTAATGTAAAGATTACGCACCCAAATACGTATTCCTACCAAACCTATGAAAAAGATGAGGAACAAGCAGAAGTAGCTTTCATTCAAGAAACTTTACAGGAAAATCATATAGAAGCCAACACGGAACAAGCTTTACTGCGTTATTATAAAATAGGTCAAGATTACCTTTTAATTGCGAAACAATCGGATTTTAACCGGTTCGCCGAGTTAATCAATGAAAATCCAATCAAGGTGAACGATGGACAGCTCCTTGTTGTTGAATTTGAGGGAGTAAAATTTGGTCAAACAGATGAGTTACTAAAACAAAAAGTAGAGTTAACTACAGGCCAAACATTAGAGCCTAGCAAATTAATTTATTCAAGAGCATTGCCTGCGACGGATTCTTATTATGTTGTTTCTGATCATGATTATGAATATTTGCCAGCTCCTGAAGATGAAATGAGCTATTATGCCTGGCAGGTAATAGATGGAAAAGAAGCTGATTTGCAGGTTTCTAAAAAATTATCTAATGAGCTTCCACCGTATAAGTTTACTTCCATTGAATATAAAATCTATCAACTAAACAAAGATTTTGGAACCGTTTTGTTTATCGGGCTGTTTATTGGCATCGTCTTCTTCGTATCAGCCGGCAGCTTCCTTTATTTCCGATTGTACATGGATGTTGATGGAGATAAGCAAAAATTTAAATCTATCGCAAAAATGGGATTAACAGATAAAGAGTTAAAACAAGTACTGACCAGACAGACCGTGATTCTTTTCTTTGCACCCATCCTTGTCGCGCTTATTCATGGTGCAGTAGCACTTACTGCCTTATCACATATGTTCTATCATAACTTATTTACAGAATCAGTCATCGTTTTAAGTGTCTTCTTTGCCATCCAAATCATTTACTTTTTCATCGTACGCTTTTTCTATATCAAACAAATAAAATCAGCCATTCAATAAGGTAGCGGCAGGCACCACAAAAAGACAAAGTAATCAATACTGTCCAATTGTGGTGCCTGACACCTTTATTTTTTTAGTAGAACCTGTCGGAATACGCTCTTCAATATCCCCGGTTTCATCAATATGGTTATCGGTTGAATAAGATTCATGACCTTTATAAACGAATCGTAAATATCTTGATCTTTTGATGATAGGATGAAAATCTTTTTTGCATACCATTGCTGGATTACAAGTCCAAACGGTTTCTTACCGGATATCTCTGGATAACGGAAATCCTCGGTAATAACCATATTCCAAATGGGTGCAATGATTTGGGCTACTTTTTTATGATACCGAGCAATTCTTTTTTGAAGTGTGTCATTGCCATCACGAAATTCTTTTTGTAATGCAAGTGCTTCTAAGACCGCAATACTCATTCCTTGCCCAAAAACGGGATCAATTCTGCAGAGTGTATCACCTATTACTAATAGTCCTTTTGGTAATTGATGGACCTTATCGAATCGCTTCCAAATGATAGCAGGTACTTGGAAAACAGACGGTTTGGATAAAGGAATTCCTTCCATTATTTCGTGATAGATATCTAATTTAGGCAGCTTTTTTGTCAGTTCTAGAAAGCCGCGCTCATTTTTAATAACCTCTTTTACATTTATCACATTTTGATATCCAATTAACGTGACGATATATCGATTTCCTTCCACCTTTGAGATGGTGCCACCCATTTTTTCGACTGGAGGGTGAGGGTATACTAGTTTGATTTTCCAGTTTCTATCTTTATTTTCGGGTAAACGGAATGATTGGCTTACATAACTTAAACCAATTTCTACCTTTTCACTTGGAATATAGGTCCCTAATTTTTCTAACCAGCTCGTTGAAATGCTGCCTGCCCCACTTGAGTCTACAATTAGATCCGCCATTAAGGTTGTTGTTGTTCCATCCAAATCTTGTATTTCAACTCCATACACAAGGTTTTCATTATTTTTATATAACAGATTTTTGACAACTTGATTGTATTGAATAGAGATATTTGGGATCGATTTTATATATTTTTCTATATGCCATTCTAAATGCGGGCGAGTTTGAAGCGTGGTAGTATACCCACCATCATAACGAAGCTTCCAAACCCCATGATGAAACCAGGCAAGATCTTTTGTTGAATTAATTTTCACTGCACCACTTGCATAAAAATCCTCAGTAATCCCCGGAAATAACTCTTCAAGTCCATATTGTCCGGCATGAAGCAGTGCATGCAAATGTTCCCCTTGTCTTGCGCCTTTTCTCGGAAAAGGTCCTACAGGTTCATCATCTCTTTCTAATAGAATGACTTCTAGGAAAAAATCTGATAACACACGTGCAGCGAGTTTCCCAGAAATCCCCCCGCCAATAATAATTACTTTTTGTTTGCTAAACATAATAGAGTACACCTGCCAATTAAGCATAATAATTTCACGTCAACCATCCGAAGGAAGTTTAATCTTACCATAAACTTGTCACTCTTCTATCTAAAATACCTCCATTAGTTGCTTGTTTCTTGAAAGATAATAGACAAAAAAGTATAAAAACTAAAAAAATAACTATTGATTTACTTTTTGAATTATGTAACTATATGAATATACAATTTGATAAAACATAACACTAGGGGCGCTTAAGTAAGCTGAGAGAGGCATTGGCCTTAACCCTTGAACCTGCACTAGGTAATGCTAGCGAAGGAAAGTGTACATTATTATAAGTTATATATACCTGTCTGTATATACATATAACATGTGATAAACCGTAACCACTTCCTTCAATAGGGAAGTGGTTTTTTTATTGAAATAAATGACTAGAATAGGAGTGTAGAAAATGAAGTTTTCTGACCGTTTACTTGAAAAGCTGCAGCCGATTTGGCGCAAGAATCACGCACATCCTTTTGTTCAGGAAATGGGCAGAGGAACATTAAATCCAGAGAAGTTCCGCTTTTATATGGTACAGGATTATTTATACTTAATCGACTATGCTAAGCTGTTTGCACTTGGTGCGGTTAAAGCGGCAGACTTAGAAGAGATGAAAATCTTTTCCAATTTATTGCATGCAACCATGAATGAAGAGATGTCTCTTCATCGCCAGTACGCAGCCCGATTTGGTATTTCAGAGAGCGAATTAGAGAACGCCGACCCTTCTCCTGTTACGTTGGCTTATACCCATTACATGCTGCATTCAGCGCAAAATGGAACACTTGCCGAACTAGTGGCTGCCTTACTTCCATGCGCTTGGAGCTATTGGGAAATTGGAAAAGAATTGAGTGAAATTCCCGGGTCTGTAAATCATGAATTATATGGTGATTGGATTCGCATGTACAGTTCAAAGGAGTTTGGCCAGACAGCACAGTGGTGTATCGATTTATTGGATAAATTAGCAGAAGGAAAAACGGAAAAGGAACTTCTCCAGTTAGAAAAAATCTTCTTAAATACCACAAGGTTTGAGTATTTATTTTGGAATATGGCCTATCACAAAGAAACGTGGCCAGCCCATGAATAAAATAGCTTTGGAATTTAAAGATGTAACCTTTCATTATAAAAACAGCGAGATACCTATATTAGACGGAATCGACCTACAGATTGATGAAGGTGAATTCATCAGTATCATTGGCCCGAGCGGCTCAGGAAAAAGTACGATATTCCGTCTCATAACTGGACTTGAAGACCCTTTTAAGGGATCCATTTTATTAAATGGAGAACCTGTCACGAACCGATTAGGAGCTGTCGGGTATATGCCGCAGCAGGATTTACTCATGCCGTGGCGGACTGTTTTGGACAATGCCATCCTTCCTTTAGAAATTAAAGGAATCAAAAAGGAAATAGCACAAGCTCAAGTGAAAGAATTACTCGATGATTTTGGCTTGAAGGGGCAGGAAAACGTTCTTCCTAGTAATCTATCAGGCGGGATGAGACAAAGAGTATCCTTTCTAAGAACGATCTTAAGCGGATCTAATATTTTATTATTGGACGAGCCGTTCAGCGCTTTAGATGCTATTACCAGACTAACCATGCAGGAATGGTTAATTGAACAATGGATGAAGCGGAAGAAGACCATATTATTTATTACACATGATGTCGATGAAGCCTTGTTTTTATCCGACCGTATTTTCGTCTTACAGCAAAAGCCGCATACATTCATTCAAGAAGTCAAAATACCTTTAGGACGTCCGCGCACCCTTCGTGATGTTAGTAAATCTGAAATCGTTACATTAAAAGAAACGTTAATTGACCAGCTTCGTTCAAAGGTGAGCATATGAACAGTATAAAATCCTATTTAGCATCAAGTTTGCTTGTATTTGTTCTATTAATTATTTGGGAAATCGGGGCAGGTATTTATAATAAAAGTTTTATTCTGCCGTCACCGACAGATATCCTGCAAAAGTTATGGGAGTTAAAAACGATTTTATTATTTGAGCACTTACCAGCCACTTTACTCATCATTGTGGTTGGACTTCTTATTTCCATCATCGTTGGTATCGGACTGGCTGTTTGGATGAACATGAGTAAAATTGCGGAAAAAACTTTTTATCCGCTGATTATTGCTTCTCAGACCATTCCAACGATTGCATTAGCACCTATTTTTGTCGTTTGGTTTGGTTATTCGATTTGGAGCAAGGTTTTTGTCACCTTTTTAATTACCTTTTTCCCTTTAACCGTCAGCACCTTTGATGGTCTTCGTTCCTCAAATAAGAATATAAAAGAATTACTTTTAACGATGGGGGCTTCAAAGAAAGATATCTTTTTTAAATTAGATGTACCCTCCGCTTTGCCTGCTATTTTTTCAGGATTAAAGGTGGCTGTTACGGTGAGTGTCATTGGTGCAGCTATTGGAGAATGGCTCGGGGCAGAAGCCGGTCTTGGTTATTTTAGCCGGCGAATGATGACACAAATGGATGGGGCAGCTATTTTTGCTCCGATTGTATTACTCTCTATTGTTGGGATTCTTTTATTTTCATTGGTTTCATGGTTAGAAAAAATATGTTTGAAATGGAGAAAAGAATAATGAAAAAACATGTAATGATGCTTGTTAGTATAATCTTTGTTTTATTGCTGGCAGCCTGCGGGGGGGATAATGCTTCCAAGAGCTCCGGGGAAGAGAATAAAGAAGACAAAGAATTAAAGGAAGTTAGCATTATGCTCGATTGGTATCCAAATGCTGTCCATAGTTACTTATACGTAGCACAGGAAAAAGGGTATTTTGAAGAAGAAGGCGTAAAGGTAGATATTCAGTTCCCAGCAAATCCAACAGATCCTTTAAATCTAGCTGCAGCTGGCAAAGTGACATTAGGCTTATATTATCAGCCTGACGTGATTATCGCTCGTGCAAATGAGAATGTTCCGGTTAAGTCCATTGCTTCTATTGTACGTTCTCCTTTAAATCATGTAGTATTTGCAGAGGATAGTTCAATCCAGTCACCGAAGGATTTAGAAGGAAAGAAAGTAGGCTATCCAGGAATCCCTCTAAATGAAGCCATTCTTGAAACGATGGTTACACATGATGGAGGGGACATCAATAAAGTCAATATCATTGACATCGGTTTTGAGTTAAATTCATCGCTTGTCACTGAAAACGTTGATGCAGTTAGTGGAGCATTTATTAATCATGAAGTTCCTGTATTAAAACATAAAGGATTTAACACACGCTATTTTAATCCAACTGATTATGGGGTTCCCGCCTATAATGAAATCGTTCTTGTCACAAGTGATGAAACGCTGAAGAAGGAAAAGGATGCCATTCAAGCCTTTTGGAAAGCGGCTAAAAAGGGCTATGAGTTTATGAAAGAAAATCCAGATGAGGCACTTACCATCCTATTGGACAATCAAGATCAAGCGAACTTCCCATTAGAAGAGGTAATTGAGAAGGAAAGTCTTCAAGTATTATTGCCAAAAATGGAAGCCGAAGGAGCTGCTTTTGGATCTCAAGATGAACAATCATGGGATGAAACCGCTCGTTGGTTGAAGGAGGCAGGATTGATTAATACTGTACCTGAAGCTGGCGACATGATGGTGAATATAGAGGAATAATAGAAGTAAAAACACCTATTTTCTATCCTGAAAAGGAAAATAGGTGTTTTTTATTTCTATTATATTAACTAAATTGAAATCATACATTCTCCTTTCTAAACAAAAAGGAATAATTAAATCAGTATTTTAGGATAAGTCTATCCAAATGGGAAAAGCTATCTTAGTAACTTATTTATTGGGGGGAGTTAGTTATGTATTTCTACAAAGAAGATCTTATCAATATTATCGTTCCTGATAAACCAGATCCTGCAGCAGCAAAAGTGCTTCAAGAAGCATTGGGCGGAAGATTCGGCGAGATGCGTACGATGATGCAATTTTTCTTTCAAAGCTCAAACTTCCGAGGGAATGCTAAACCATTTCGTGATCTCATCCGAGGTATCTTTCTTGAAGAAATCAGCCATGTGGAGCTCGTACAAACGACCATTAATCAGCTTTTAAATGGCTCTGGTGAAGAAGCAGTCGGTGCAGGAGGAAGCACTGGTGCTCCTTTGGAAGATGCTGTGAAAGAACACGCAAACCCTCATCACTATATTATGGGGGCACAAAGTTCTCTGCCCGTCGATGCGGCAGGTAATCCATGGAATGGTAACTATGTATACAATCATGGAAATTTAGTCGCCGATTTACTAGATAACGTTGTATTAGAATCAACAGGAGTACTGCAAAAAACACGTATTTATGAAATGAGTTCAAATAAAACCTTTAGAGAAACGTTAGCCTTTCTAATTGTACGTGATAATGCCCATCAAAATGCTTTCGCAAAGGCTTTAGAATCTCTTGGGGTCAATTGGGGCAAGATTTTCCCTGTACCAAATTATGATATTAATAAATATCCAGAATGCCGTAAATATGTAGAAATGGGCTTCCATAATGCCCAATTTAATTTCAGATTAGATGAAACTCTGATGGGGCAAATATTCCAAGGAGAATCACCAAGCAGAGATGACGGGAATTTGGAGGTTATTCCACCGCCAACTGGCTATCCAGTTCCAATTCTGCCTGAAATGCCGAATGAACATAGTCCTGGTCTTCATGATTTAAACTCTTAATATTTTTACGAAAAGGGATGTACCATGTGTACAATCCTTTTTTACTATTTTTTTCAATCCCTTTTTAATCTAAATGTTTCCTCCTTATTTTGGTTATACTACAAAGTAAAATGAACGAGGAAATCTTTTTGGAGTTGATTGAATGGCCGCAAAATCCGGAGCCCCGCTTAATAAAATGAGTCAAAAAAATTTTTCTCGTAACCTATGGTCTGGATTTTTATTTGGTATAGGGTTAGTAGCCTTTATTGATGAAGTGGTTTTTCATCAGCTTTTGCATTGGCACCATTTTTACGACAAATCGACTACGTCTATTGGTTTAATTTCAGACGGTTTTTTTCATGCATTTAGCTGGTTTGCCACCATCGGGTCATTATTTATGTTTGCTGAACTGAAGAAACTTCAAGCACTGTGGATTACTAGATGGGTAGGCGGAGTGCTCCTTGGAGGAGGGGTCTTTCAGCTATACGATGGGACCATTCAGCACAAGTTGATGAAATTACATCAAATTCGGTATAACGTGGATATTCTCCCATATGATTTAACCTGGAATATCCTTTCGATTCTAATGGTTGTTGCAGGTCTTATTCTTATCAAAAAGAAAAATGAGGCTGTCACACATGAACATCCATAATCATATTAATCACATTCAACATGAAAAGAGTATGCATACCTACCAAGTAAATGGAGAAGCATTCGAGATTTTTATCGGCTTGCTTTTTGTTCTACTCATCATTATGTATCTTATGACTGTAGCTGTATCAAACCGTCGTTATAAAAAATGGCCGTTCTACCGATCTATGTATTGGGTGATTGGGGTATTCTGTGTAGCTGCGGTATGTATTGGACCGCTAGCAACCCTTTCCCATTACGATTTTAAAGCCCATATGCTGAGTCATTTGCTGCTTGGAATGGCTGCACCGCTCCTTTTTGTCCTATCATCACCCGTGACTCTATTGTTAAGAACACTTAAAGTATCGGCAGCTAGACGTCTATCAAGGATACTAAAAAGCAGGTATATTCGTTTCATTACAGATCCGATTGTTGTTTCCATCCTGAATATTGGAGGATTATGGATTCTTTATACAACCGATTTATTTGCGATGATGCATGATTATCCTTTGCTTCATTTTATAGTTCATGTTCATGTATTTTTATCAGGCTATTTTTTCACCTTATCGATGATATACATCGAGCCGACACCGCACCGAACGAGCTACCTCTATCGTGCTAGTGTTCTTCTAATTGCTTTGGCATTTCATGGTATTCTATCAAAATATATTTATGCCCATCCGCCGCTAGGAGTTCCGGCTGTAGATGCAGAGAGAGGAGCGATGTTGATGTACTACGGCGGGGACGCGATAGATGCTGTGATTATTTATATCCTCTGTTATCAGTGGTACAAAGCGAGTCGGCCGCGAAGTTTCTTTACGGTGAACAACCTTAAACAGTCCCGGATTCGTATAAGAAGAGAAGAAATATAAAAGGGGCAAGTATCTTGGTTTTACTAGTGTGATCTTGCCCCTTTTATCAAATGAATAGAATGCACTTTTACTGCATCATTTGATTCAATTCAGAAATGCACTCTTGTACTAATGTCACTCCCTGACTCATCGCTGCTCCGCCTCCAAATGCCGCAGTAACTCCAACAGCTTCAAGTATTTCCTGCTCTGTACAGCCTTGATCCAAACAGCCTTTTATATGGTAAATAATACAATACTCATCCTGTGCATGAAGACTAATGCCTAGGGCTATTAATTGCTTTTCTCTTTGTGTCAAGGCACCTGCTTTAAAGCATTCCTGCGTAAACTCATTAAATTTACTTGCGAATTCAGGCATTTTTTGCGTAAACACACCAAGTCCTTCTTTGTATTTCACCAATGCAGATTCTGTAGAATTTCCAGTCTCCATTTTTTCAGCTCCATTCCTAAATTTATTGATTAATCAAAGTTATTATTAACTATACAGAAAGGATTACACGTCCAATTTATTGGATAAAGTGAAACTTCCATCAGTAGGGGTTTTTCCCATCCCCCACTGATGGTTAGTCACGCAGAGCCTGATTGGATTTTCTAAGGGCTAAAGCCCAAAGAAAATCTTTATCTCACCAATCGGACCTTTACGGACAGTTGATCCTCCGCCTATCTTCTTTGCATACTCAGAATCTTGAGATAGGGTCTTACTGTCCGTTAAGAGTGGGATAAAAATTGGCTGCAACTTAATCCTTTACCATTAACAAGTAATTATAATTACAGGAATTCAAGGCAAAATTTTAATAATGTAAACTACAACAGAAAGTAATCAATAGAGGAAAAGGTGATGGAATGGATTTAACCAACGAAAATCAAGCTTACCACGCTGGAGATATTGTGTATGTCTTCTATCGAAACCCTCATACTCAGGATGTGGCCAATATACAGGCAGCCGCCGTTGTCAACAATCCTGAGAAATCAGGAGAATTGGCTTTATTTCTATATGATACCTATTACCCTTTAACAGAGGAAACAGCCATATATAGAACGGAAACAGAAGCGAATCAGGCCTATGAGTACTATTATGGGGATTCAGAGGGGATGTGGAATGATGAATCCTTTTACTCCTAAGTTGGTCTATTTTGAACCGAAAGCATTGGAATATCCTCTAGGATTAGAACTGAAGGAAAAATTTGAAAAGATGGATGTGGAAATTCGTTATACAACCTCGCATAATCAGGTGAGAAATTTACCAGGTGACACGGACCTGCAGAAATACCGGGTAGCAAAATCAACACTCGTTGTTGGCATTCGAAAAACACTTAAATTTGACACATCGAAACCTTCTGCAGAATACGCGATTCCCTTTGCTACAGGATGTATGGGCCATTGTCATTATTGTTATTTGCAAACCACAATGGGGAGCAAACCGTATATTCGAACCTATGTGAATGTGGAGGAAATATTAGAGGCTGCTGATAAGTATATAGCGGAGCGGGCCCCTGAAGTGACGAGATTTGAGGCAGCTTGTACCTCGGATATCGTCGGGATTGATCATTTGACCCATACGTTAAAAAGAACCATCGAGCATTTTGCAGAGTCTGAATATGGAAAGCTGCGGTTTGTGACGAAATTTCATCATGTGGACCATTTACTCGATGCCAAACACAATGGCAAAACAAGATTTCGTTTTAGTGTTAATGCCGATTATGTTATTAAAAACTTCGAGCCGGGAACGTCACCATTAGCCAAACGGATTGAAGCAGCAGGCAAAGTTGCCCGTGCGGGGTATCCGTTAGGCTTTATTGTCGCGCCTATTTATATGCATGAAGGATGGGAAGAAGGCTACTATCATATGTTTGAACGATTAGATGCCGAACTCCCCGCTGATGCAAGAAATGATATCACCTTTGAATTTATTCAGCATCGTTTTACAAAACCGGCAAAAAGAGTCATTGAAAAAAATTATCCAATGACGAAACTTGAATTAGATGAAGAGAAACGTAGATATAAATGGGGAAAGTATGGAATTGGCAAATATATCTATCAAAAGGAAGAGGAGGAAGACTTGAAAAGTAAGCTTTTCACTTATATGGAGAAGTTTTTTCCTAACGCCAAACTAGAGTACTTCACTTAAGAAGTAATGGTAACAGAATCAGTATCTATTGGATAGTTCCTTTTTTGAAGGTAACACTAATAACGGTGATTAAACACCAACTAACTTCGGGCAGGGGGAAGCTTATATGAATATTCGTGAAGGACTCATTCCAACAGCTTTAGGTTCAGCCGTTACCGCTACAGGATATGCTTTAAAGCAAAAACGCGGAACTAATAAAATGATTGCCAATACGGTATTTGGGTTTGGATTAGCCCATATTGTATTGGGAGTTATCGACCTTGCCACACATCGTCGTTAGAAATAGGATAAGAGGGTTGAGCCGGGCATGATTAGGCTTACCCTTCTTGAAAAAAATCCAATAATAATTGCGCATCTACTATGTTGATTCCTCTGCTCTTTAATCTATCCTAACCATTTTAAAGCTAGAATAATTTACTGTAAAAATAAGGATAATAACAATAAGCGAATCGATTTCAAAAAACAATGGTTAAGGCAGTACTGGAGGACATATGGAAAAAAGCGATCATATCGAACTAAATTCAGCCGAAATAGCCAATCTTTGGACCCAATACATAAATGACAGTTCCTCAATCTGTATTCTTTCACATTCTATTGAGAAGTCAGAAGATGAGGAAACTAAGAATATTCTTGAATTTGCTGTTACACTTGCGCAAGGACATATCAAGAAAATTACAGAATTCTTTAATAAGGAAAATTTTCCCATTCCTAAGGGCTTTACATTAGAAGAAGATGTGAATATCCATGCACCTCCTCTTTTTACAGATACCTTTCTGCTCGTTTATATGCATGTAATGACCTTACTTGGATTAACAGGATATGCCGGTGCAGTAGCTACTTCATCCCGGGAGGATCAAATTAATTATTTTAGTGAATGTAATCGGGAAACAATGGAACTGTATAAACGGATTGCGCGTCTTATGCTAAAAAAAGGGATTTACAGCAAGCCGCCCCGAATTAATCCGCCAACCGAAGTAGATTATGTCGATAATGACCGTTATTTAACAGGTTGGTTTGGTAAAAAGCGCCCTTTAAATGTTGTGGAGATTAGCGGTGTCAGCTTTAACATGGTAAAGGTGATTGTCAAAGTTGTATTGGAAATTGGCTTTGCACAAGTCTGTCAAAACAATGAAGTAAAAAAATACTTCCAAAGAGGGAAAAAGATATGTGAGAAACAATTTGGTATACTCTCCAAGCTATTAACCAAGGATGAATTAGCCTCTCCTGCTTCCTGGGTTTCTGAAGTGACGAGCTCAACGGTACCTCCCTATTCTGATAAATTAATGTTAAATCACATTGTTATTTTAGTTGCTACTGCTGTCGGTTATTTTGGAGCGGGTGCATCTGTTTCACAAAGAAGGGACCTTGCTTTAGAATATACACGTCTAATGGCAGAAGTAGGGTTATATGCTGAGGACGGAGCACAGCTTTTAATCAAGAATCACTGGCTGGAGCAGCCTCCATTAGCAACTGACCGTGAAAGTTTAGCAAATACGTGATTATGTGGAGCCACCTATGACAAAGGATAAAGAGAAAGTATTAGAAAATATTTTATGGAGCATTGCATTACCAGGCTTTCCGCAGCTCTTAAACGGACAATATCTAAAAGGATTTGGATTTATTGCTCTTGAAATCATCATAAATGTTCAAGCAAAATTTAATTACGCTATTCTTCTTAGTTTTCACGGAGAGACAAAACAAGCATTAGAAGTGACAAATTTTCAATGGCTCATGTTTTATCCTTGTTTATATTTTTATGCTATGTGGGACGCTTATAAAGCGGCAGCAGGAAAACATTCTTCTTTTATGTATCTGCCCTTTGTTTTCTCGGCCTATTTTGTGACAGTGGGGTTGATATTTTCGCCAAAGATAACGATATTTGGAAAACTTCTGGGACCTGTTTGGTTGCCGATGCTATTTGTCATACCTGGATTACTAGTTGGATTTATCATTAAAATACTTCTTCAATTTGTCTTCAAAAAATCACATTCAACCTAATCGCTATAAAGGACCCTCGAACAAAAGGGTCTTTTTGTTGTTTATTCAGCGTGATACCAATCATTCTTCCATTCCGATTCGAAAATCTAGTATTTTTTGTATTACTTTTAGTATATTGCTAATATACTGACAGTAATAGAATATTTTAATATAAAGCACAGCATAAAATGGATGTGATTAATCATCAAAAAAGGGGGGATTTCATGGATAATGACTATAATAAACAACAATTACTGTCTGAATTTAGAGGCATGATTCAATTTATTGAAATTACATTCAAAGGTGCTCGCTTAGAACAAACCACGATAAAAATCCCAAGAGAACTGTTACAAGGAACACAAAATAAGGGACTAGGGGACAAGCTGAAAGCAACCTATCCACTATTTCATGAGGACTTCTCTAAATATACGAAACCAGTAAAGGAAGAGGTTGATAGATGTAGGTCAAAGTTTACACGTGTATTATCAAAAAAGTATGGACGAGTCATGCTTGTAAGGGAAAAGCCTGAGTTTGAAAAAGTAGTCCAAGAGATTTGTGATAAGATCGAACATTATAAAGAAGAGGTTAGTCATATTTTAAATCTGCAAATTGAAAAAACAAAACAAGAATTAATTGAGTATTTTACTCCCATACTGATGGAACAACCACCAGACCAGTTGCTGCAGCTAAATAATGAATTAATAGAAGAACAAGATGTCAAAACGTATATCGAATGGCTCCTTGTCAAGGAATTTCCAACAGCCGAGCAAATCCTAAAACGTGTTGAATTTTACCATGTCTTTAAGGATGTCACATTACAAAATTTGCAGGATGAGCAGTTTTACCATGATATCGAAAAAGCCTTTAAACGAAACCAGATTCATTGGCCCCATCAAAAACAAATACAAGAAGAACTATATTTAGTTTAAAATCAGCCATGACAACTATCAGATTGAGAATAAAAAGAAGTATGGAATGACCATACTTCTTTTTATTCTCAGAGATTCTTAACCCAAAAGCACCATAATTCCTTGATATCCGAAATATAAACCAAATATGACTAATGAGGCACCTGAAATGATAGAGATGGTTTTAAGTGTATTTAGTGTGAGATATCTCCGCAAACCAGTTGTCAAAGCTGCGACGAAGATATCCCAAAGAGCAAGTCCAAGAAAAATCATCAAACTATATAGCAACAAGGATTGAGTATCATATATTTGAGCGGTTTTAGCTAAGACCGAACCATAGATTCCTAGCCAAAAGAGTACAGACAAGGGGCTCGTGATGGACATGAAGAAACCGATAAGAAAACTTTTTAATAATGAAGCCTTCTCTCTATGGTAAGAGAGATTGATGTTGTTTATACTCATCATACTTTCTATGCCTGTATAGATTAAAACAAAGCCTCCAAAAAGCCATAAAAAGATTTGGACGATAGGAATGGCTAAAAAATTAACTAAGCCTAAATAGACCATCAGCATAAAAATACCGTCTGCCAGCATGGAACCTGCACCTACAATCCATGCATGCCAGAATCCATTCTTTATTCCTTTATCTAATCGGGCTGAATTAACAGGACCTATTGGTGCTGCTAAAGTAAAGCCTAATATAATGTAACTAAACATAATACTGTAATTCAGAAAAAATCACTCTCCCTAAAAAGCAGTCAACTTGTACATCTTATGAGGGCTAGTCCAGATAGAGTCCAAATTTTTTATGTAGAATAAAATTTGAAAGTGGATTCCTTTCCTGTTCTGATACCACAGAAAAAGAAGGGGAAGAGGAAGAATAAATAGTAAAGCTGGGGGAATGCTATTGGATAGTTTGCTAAATATTTTCTAGGGGTGTATTCTGTGTCAGTGATTGTTTATCAGACATTTGAGATAAAACAGGACAAATTTAAAGAGGGAATCGATAATTTAAAAGAAATCAAAAAGTTTCGTAACGAGAATTATGATCACAAGATTGAGATTTTATCGCCGATTTCCGGTGAGGATCATACATATGGGCTTATTGCAACCTATGAGGGACTAGCAGAAATGGAATTGCAAAGCAAAAAAATGTCTATTGATGAAGAGTATGGAAAGCTGATTGGTCCATTTTTTCTAGAAAATATTGTTCAAGGAAGTATGTACACCCAAATATACAGAACCCTCAGCGAAAAAAAAGGCGATAAGAATAAGGATAAATAAATGATTGTTTTGCATCAAATAGGTACCTGAGAATCACTTCGTTCGAAAAATGGAGGCTGTTAGTTAATCTGACCAAAAGAAACATCTTGATTAAAAAGATATTTCTTTTGGTTTAATTTTTGTAAACAATAAATAAAGGAAAGGGTAAAAACAACACGATAATAATGTTATGTAAACTAGATACATCAAAGCATTAAGAAGGATTCCTGAGAGATAATTATGAGATATGGTTAGAATGATGTAGTTTGTGATAAATAATAAATCATAATAATAGGAATTAGACGCTAAATAGTTAAAAATATATAAGAAATTTAAATTCAATTTAATAATACGTACGTTGGAGTTTATATTTTATATAATTTAAAAAGCAGATTGTAATTATAAATTTTATTCTATAAAAATGATAAGAATTTATGTCATATAAATATTTAGCAAAACAGGTTAAAAATTTTTATAATATCTCACTTTTACGAGTTTACTTGGATATTGAGATAAAAATACTGATTTTGAAATTACTTCTTATAATATATATTATGTAAACTAAAATTATTTTCCGCAATTATGTGCTTTATATCTTATCCCCTCAGGTGCCGATACTAATATTTACTAGGCGCTTTCACCATCAAGTTCCTCATAATTTTTCAGATTTTTTACTTAAACAAATTATGTATTTTTTTAGCCGATAATGATCATTTTATCCCGGTTGTATTCGGCATTCAAACAATGCTGTTTGTGGCAGTATGTTTTATGAATGGAAAAAGAGCCTAAATATACAAGAAGTGTATATTTAGGCTCTTTAATTTTATTTCTTGTTTTGTTAATGCCCCTGTTAGTTTAAGTGAAAGCTTTCGCAAATCTTTTTTTAATAAGCTAAAAGTAAATTCAAGATGTTTCTAATCGTGTAACTTTTACCTATATGCTACAAATAAAAGTCTAGTAAGGTCACTCCACTTTGGTTTTTCTGATTTAAAGTATCTTCCAGGTGCTATTCAATCAGCCGGCCCGATTGTTGAACAGCATGACTTGCGTTTTTGAAACAACTTTATTATTTTTTAATCGACTATATGCAAATACATTGAGTATGATTTAAACAACACTATTATCATGAAACAATTTGTAGACATGTTCAAGTAATATAATCAAACGAAACCATTTTTCAATTTATTACATCACGGTTTCCCCTATTGATAAAACCTTCAATTGCTCCTTTGGCAGCTGGAGTCTTTTCCATTCACGCAGTAAACGCTCTAAGGCTTCGGGACCTGTGTCATCTGCCAGCCGATAAGCACCATAATGCATAGGAACAAATTGCTTCGCCTCTAGTTCAATAAATGCCTTCACACTATCTTCAGGAGATATATGCGAGACTGCCATAAACCATTCCGGTTCATAGGCACCAATTGGCATAAATACGATATCAATCATAAAACGTGCAGCTATTTCCTGAAAACCTGAGAAATATCCTGTATCCCCCACAAAATAAAATATTTTACTGGTAGTTTGAAATATCCACCCACCCCAATGGGAAGTATTCATATCGTTAAGCGTCCTTCTTGTCCAGTGCTGAGCTGGTACAAAGTGAATTTTGATCCCTTCATATTCAAACGATTCCCACCAGCTCATTTCTCTTACATTTTGATAACCTTTTTTTATGAAAAGAGGTTTCATCCCAATGGGAACAAAATAGTATGGATTTCCTTTTAGTTTTTTCAACGTTGGAAAATCAAGATGGTCATAATGACCATGTGAAATGACCACAACATCGATATCTGGCAAATCTTCCAACGATATTCCCGGTTCAGTTAATCGCTTCTGAAAACCCATTCGCTTCGCCCATACTGGATCAGTAAGTATATTAAGTCCATCAAGTTGAAGTAAAAAAGTAGAATGTCCAATCCAGGTATAAGAAGTTCGACTTCTATTTTCCTTAATTTCTTGAATCCTTTTTTTGAACATTGTGGTATATTTTCAGTTAAATCCTTCTCTTTCCTTCGTCTTTCCTTCTGCCACTTTCGCATATCCCGAAACGTTTTCTTATTCGACACATCATTCAAATTAACATACCTTGTCTTCATAATTTCTCCTCTGAGACAGAGGGACAGGTTCCATTGTCCCAGTCCTTTCAATTTTATGTTCAGAAGATAAAGCTTTCTAAAAACTATTACAAATTTATTGTAACCTCTAAACAATATTTTGTTATCTTATCGACTCATGAATTATTAAATAACTGTTTCATTTCTCTTTAAAGATAGGTGCCGAAAGTTCTTTTTGTTCCATATCAGTGTATTTTGCAAGAAAAAAGTGCATAGTTGCGCAAGAAATTTTGCAGAGTTTTGCCACCCAAATGTTTCAACTTATTTTGCCCGCGATAAAGCGTTCGATAATCTATAACTTCCACCGGTAA
>Ga0182742_1000466_pt1 | contig 64516 bp, 67 predicted proteins | sample eDN5th37CBELigMG_FD_128880 | JGI IMG/M metagenome (GOLD analysis project Ga0182742, IMG submission 128880) | Enriched Miracle-Growth compost microbial communities from Emeryville, California, USA - eDNA 5th pass 37_C BE-Lig MG (version 2)... ...
TCAGCTATGCTGAAAGGTTGCTGTATTGTCATGAAGTGGTGGGAGAAAATGCATTTTCTCCCACCACTTCATGACAATACAGCTTAAATGAGTCAAAAATCAACAATATGATTTAACAGAGCCTAGTTAAAAGAAAGAAATCCATCAGAAGGAGGAGATCTTTTGTATTATTATGCCAATCCATATTATGTTAGTCCGTATGATTTCCCGCTTGGTACAAGGACTGTACCCTATCATTATTTCCCTGCATACATTCAAACACCTATACAGCCGTGGTATCCTTGCCAACCTCAAAGACAGTATCCAGACGTGAATACTCAACAGCTGGAAGAGTCTGCCCACAAGTTTCAACAACTTATTCAACAAGCGGACCTACTTATAGATAAACTGGCAGAATCTAAGGAATTTGCCTACGAACTAATGAGTGCTGCCCAAAAATCAGACGAAAAAAAAGTGCACGAATTAATTAAATCAACGGGTATTACCATTAAGATAAAAACGAGCTTTACTCCAACCGGTATTCGAATTATCTTAGCCAACTCCAAGGTTGAGGGTGATTGCTGCGACCTGTTAATTGCGTTACGCTGGTAATCAATCTGCGAACAGTACTCCTGCTGTTCGTCAATTTTTATAAAATCGGACAGGCGTTTTATCCTCTCCCCTTTCCATTACTAAGACTTGCTAAATGCAAAATAAATCGTGTAAGATTTAATCGCAAACGATTTATTTTCATTTTAATCCATTTCAAATGCAACCTATTTACGGGAGGAATACTAATGAACACAATCTACGATTTTACAGTAAAATTGCCAAATGGGAAGGAAAAGGCATTAAAAGAATATGAAGGCAAACCGCTTATTATTGTTAATACAGCCAGTAAATGTGGATTAACTCCTCAATTTAAAGGACTGCAAAATATGTATGATAAATATCAGGAGCAAGGCTTAGAGATTTTAGGTTTCCCCTGTGATCAATTCAACAACCAAGAATTCGATAATATTGAGGAAACCACTCAATTTTGCCAAATGAATTATGGTGTAACTTTTCCAATGTTTGCAAAAATTGATGTAAATGGCGAAAATGAGCATCCCCTATTTACTTATCTCAAAGAACAGAAAAAGGGTGTCCTATCGAAAAAAATTAAATGGAATTTCACAAAGTTCCTGATTGATTCAAAAGGTAAAGTGGTGGAACGCTATGCCCCGACAACAGATCCCGAAAAAATCGAAGAGGATTTAATCAAATTACTCTAAAAGGACTGCACAATCAAAAAAAATATGGTGATACGTTTGGAAGATTTTTTATCATTAGAAAAACAATTGTGTTTCGCGATTTACGAAACATCCAGTGAATTTAATAAACTTTATACAAGTGTTCTGCAGCCATTTGGTCTGACCTATCCTCAATATCTCGTTCTCTTGGCTTTATGGGAAAAAGATGAAGTGACAGTAAAGGAATTAGGGGAAAGATTAAACTTAGGGACAGGTACGTTAACGCCTATGATTACTCGAATGGCCGACAATAATTGGCTAAGAAAAGAACGCTCCACAACAGATGAAAGAAAAGTGTATATTTCCCTACAGCCAAAAGCCCTTCAGGAGCAGCAGGCAATCACACAAAAAGTAAAAGAAGAAATTCTATCCTGTCATATTGATTTTCAAGAATACGAACAACTCTTACATCAATTAAAGATATTACAAAATAAATTAAAAAAACGAAAGGGGAAGGGTTAATCTAATCCCCTTCCCCATTTTCAATAAGAAACTCCATAATATGGACCGATTCCACTTATTCCCTGTAATGAAAGAAGTTCCGAGACGGTAACAAATTGGTATCCTTCATTGCTTAATTCTGCCATTAATATCGGTAAAGCATCTGCTGTTGATTGATGAATGTCATGTAAAAGGACAATCGCACCAGGCGCAATATTTTCCTTCACAAGCTGATGGACGTTTTCTGCCTTTCTATTTTTCCAGTCAAGTGAATCGACCGACCATAAAATAATGGGCGAATTATGTTCCAAAGCAACTTTCTCTACTGACGGATTATACACCCCATAAGGAGGACGAAAAAACGTTGGCGATTCACCGATAATACTTTCAATCACTTGACTTGATCCTATTATTTCCTGCCTAATCTGTTCCTCACTCAATTTAGACAAATTTGAATGATTGCCGGTATGATTTCCAATTTCATGACCTTCCCCTGCTACCTGTAAAGCTAATTCGGGATAGGATAGAACCCTGCTCCCAACCATAAAAAAGGTTGCTTTTGCACTATACTGCTTTAATGTTTCAAGAATTTGAGGTGTGACAGAAGGACTTGGTCCATCATCAAAAGTAAGCGCAATGTATTTCCCGTCTGGATGGAGACTATTTGCAGGGTCATCAGTGAAATGGATTTGTAATCGATTCATGATATCATTTGTTAAATACGGGCTCAGTTTCTCTACGGGTATTTCCACTAAAATGTGATTTTCAGGAGCATCCGATAGAAGATGGAAAGAGGTTTGATCGATTTGCCAATTTAATTGATTTGGCTGTTTTAACGACTTTTCCAGCCATTCCTTCAGACTGTTTTCATCCTGTACAGACATTTGTTCCTTTACAATCGAACGAAAACCTTCTACATTGGCATGATCCAAATTGAATATGTCTGTTAAACTTAAAATCTTATGATTCAATAAGTCCAAATTAAATATTTTCATCACATCTTGACGATTTGTTTCTTTGTTTTTCACAGTAAAAATTAGACTATATATTTCATCTGTTACCCCATAGATTTCAACAGATATATGTAATTGGGCGGGATGTTGTTCCGTATCATTAGGATTATTTTTTTCAACATCATGAATAAATTGATTGATTTCTTTCTCTATCCACATTTGAATATACTGATTAATTGGCTCACTAGTTGTCAAAATCGTACTAACAATATAGGAATAGACACTTGTTTTTTCAGTGTTTGTTTTACGTTGAAAATCAGGAAAGTTTTCTACATATTCTAGTTTCTCCGTCGAAACCACAGGCGATCGAATGACTTTTTCCTGAGCTGTCCCTGCGAACGCTACCATAAGAAATAAAATGAAGACCGTGCCAATGATCCAACCTATTCGTTTAATCAATCATGTTCTTTCCTTTCAATCCAGTTATGGGAAATTTACATAATACGTTTTTTCCTATTCCATGTGAATCATTTTTTTATACAAAACGCCTAATAGTATCATTATATTAAAATCCATGTTTTTCATTCTTTATATCTTCAAAACTTACTACCTATTAACAATTTTAACCAAAAGGAAGTTTCAAGAACATAGAACAATAGACCCATATGATGTAAATTCTCTTAGTAAAAAGTAGAGAGACGCTTCTCTTGCTATCATGCTACAATAAGAAGCAGAGAACTGTCCTATGACTAAGTTTATGAGGTGATCATTATGAAAAAGTGGTTAGTATTCACTTGGGTTTTAGCATTATTCGTATTTATTGGCGGCTGCGGTACGTCAGGAAAAAGTAATGAAGACCTATCAAAAGAACTAGATAAGTATGATATCGCCCAATCAAATGCTGAAGTGCAGGATGGCGATTTTATTTATCGCCTTGTTTCAAAGCAAGAGGAGTATAGCGACGGGCAATCCGTTACATTGTATGGTGAATTAGAATATGTCGGGGAACAGTCAGAGGTTGTTATCGAGCATGCGGCCTCACCCTTTTATTTTCCCATGGAAGAAAAAATTCACGGATTTGACATCCCCTATCCTATGCCAGAGCCGCTAGTAACTACCACACTAAAGAAAGGTGAACCGCTTCGGGTCAGTTATACGGGCAGCGGTGCTTATAGCGAGAATGACGAAAAAGCTTATGTGGATTTCATGAAAGACTTTATTGAAAATGGGTTTCCAACCGGTTTTTATATCGTCAATGGCTTTGCTGACTTTTGGGTACAAAAGAATGATCATAATAATGAACCTGATAGATATCATATAGAAGCACAGGTTGATTTTAAAGTGAAATAGTTTGCAAAAAAACAGCCCCATTCACGTGAACGGAGCTGTTTTTTTGCGGAGTCTTTACTACAGTAACTGCATATCAGTAATACAGGTGTTATTCCCTTCAAACGTAGAAATCTCTGATTCTGCAGATAAATCGCCTTGCTTAACCGTCACGCGATATGAATCATCTCGAGGTAGCCACAAATCGATAAATCCATTATCTTGAGTGGTCACGATTTCATCCTTAATTACGTTGCCTTCACTATCCTCAATATATAAGGAAACTTCTTGTCCAACCAATTCACCTTGACAACCTGTCAAATTATGATCCTGACAAGGATGGGTATTATTGATATAAGGTGCAATAGAAACAAAAAATTCTTCTTCTGATAGATCATACACTTTTTTACTTTGGTCGCTGTTAGTCACGATTAGTTCATGCGATGTAATAGAAGCTGATTGATCCTTCATGTTTCCTGCCGTAAAATCACTAACCAATCCCTTAATATCGCTCGTTTCTTGTTCAACTGCCGATTGCTCTTCATTTGATCCACAAGCCGCTAATAGGCTAATGACCATTAATAAGCAGAACGACAAGAGAGCTCTTTTCATATAAGATTCCCCTTTCAATTTCTCCCGCTGCTTGTAAATGTTATGTTAATTCATTTACACGTATAAACCTATTTTAATATAAACGGATAGGTTTACATATAATAATTTTGTGAAATATCTGTTAACATATTAAAATACTATCAAACAACATCTTCTCTCTATTGCAATTCTTTGATTTTTTGCGTCAGCTCCATGAATTTCTTATCAAGCTCCTCGTATGCTTGATCCTTAGGTGTCATAAAACTGAGTTTTCCTAGTACTTCCTGCCTCTCTGTTTCAAGTTTTAAACGTAATTCTTCCTTGTCATCAATGGTTACTGAATTCGCTTTCCATTCTTTGTGAATACTGCCATTTGATATAATCAATCGTATATTAGTCGTTTTTTCAAGAAAATATCGATCATGTGAAACGACTAGCAGTGTTCCCTTATATTCTGATAACGTCTGTTCTAGCTGTTCACGAGACGGCAAATCAAGATGATTTGTCGGCTCGTCCAGAATTAATACATCTTTTTCTTCTAGAATAAAAGCCATCAGCTTGCACTTTACACGTTCACCCATACTCATATTCGTAATTGGCTCATTCCACTGCGCTGCCGTAAAACCTAAATGCTTCATCAAATTCTGCACTTTGCCTCTTTCTGCAAAGGTTTCTTTATAGAAAAGCTCAGCGGGTGTTTTTTCTAATGGCAAATCAAATACCTCCTGCGTTAAGTAGCCAATATTGGCAGAAGGTGATAGCCATACATTACCTTTTGCCCTTTCCTGGCCCATAATCACCTTCAATAGTGTTGTCTTCCCGCTTCCATTCGGTCCGACGATGGCCACCTTCTCGCCGTGCTGGATGGTAAAATGGACATTTTTAAATAAAACGACATCATCAAAGGCCTTGCTTAGGTCTTTAACTTCGACGAATCTTTTTCCTGTTTTGTTACGTGCTTTCAAAGAAAATTGAACTTGGTATTCAGATTCAACCCGTTCAACCTTTGCCTTTTCTAGCTCTTTTTCAAGACGCTTTCGTTTTGATTTTACCTGTGAATCCAATCGTTTTGCTTTCACACGGTGATATTCTTTAAAGCCTTCTTGTTTCGTCGATTGAGAATGTGCCTTATTCGACCAGGAAGTCAGCTCCTGCATCTGGGCTTCCATGCGTTCCACCATTTTTTGCTGTTTTTCATATTCGCGTTGCTGCGTCAAACGTCGCTGTTCACGAGTCTTCATATAACTTGAATAATTGCCGCTGTGCTCGATTAACCTTTTATTTTCGATAGACCATATTTTCGTTGCTACTTTATCCAAAAAATAGCGGTCATGTGAAACAAAGATAATGGTCCTGTTATAACTCTTCATTAAATCTCGAAGAAGTTCCGTACTAGGCTGATCAAGATGATTTGTCGGCTCATCTAATAGTAAAAGCTGAGCTTCTTGGGCAAATCCTTTTGCCAGTCGTGCTTTCAATTTTTCTCCCCCGCTTAATTTGGAAAAATCGTGAGTGGGCACATGCATCTTCTCTAATAATGCTGCTTCTAAAGGTCCCACTTCCTCAAATGAATGAAACTGGGTTTCCTGTTCTACATAGGCCATTTCGACATTCCTCTCTAGCCACTGAACCTGTCCATCAGTCGGCGCAATACGCTCATTAAGTATCTGCAGTATTGTTGACTTTCCTGCGCCGTTTTTCCCAATAATGCCGATAATATCGCCTTGATGCACAGTGGCACTCACTTCTTCAAATATAAGTTGATCCATTATTTCATAACGTATCTTACGTAGTTTAAGTAATTCTTTCATCCAATCATTTCCTCTCTTTAATAGGGAGGATAAAAAAATCCTCCCAAGTTTAATTGGAAGGATTAGTCGCATGTTAATACACCTAAATAAGCTATTACATTTAATAGCTACACAATGTATGATTGAAAAATGGGCAGACTAATCCTATTTTTTTATGATTTGAAATATGCTATTTCAAACTGTAAAAATAAGATTAGTTAATCATCGTCCACCCATCACCTCGTCTTCATTAGTATTTCCATTGTATCATACACATTTTTGAAAAAAAAGTGTTTGTATGTGTATATAAAAGTTTGTATTTACCATCTGTACCTAAATGTTTAACTGGGATTCTAAAGCCTTGGCAAGTCATCTATCCAGCCTATTTTTGCTTCCATAAATATTTTACTACAGCTTCATACTCTTCCGCAGAAAGGGAACCAGGTGCTGACATCGGCATTCTTTCTGATACATAGGATAACAGCTCTTCTCTTGTCTTAAAGTTTGATTGAATGGCAGCCGAATCCAATTTGGAATGACCTCCAGAGATATCTCCCGAACTGTGGCAGGAAATACAGCTTTTTTGAAAAACTTCATCCCCCGTGACGGAACTTACAGATTTATCTGCTGGTGTACTTTGATGTTCTTCCTGTTCGTTTGTAGGTTCAACAGCCTCCCCATCTGCCTTTTCATTGTTATTACAAGCACTCATTACAGCCACAAACAAGATAAACAAAGATATCCCAAACAGCCTCTTCAATTCAACACCTCTATCCAATTAAAGATAACAACTAGCACTTAGAATATATATTGATATGATTATTTGAATATTCATTTTGAAGTAAATGATTTTTCGGCTTCTAATATCAAGAACGGACCTGCCATTGTCGGCAGGTCCGTAAATAAATTATAAATAGCACAATATCGACTTTTCTATCCAATACGAAAACACCGTATTTGGATATAATTTTCCGTACTGTCTTATCTCAATCCACGCACTCATAAAGAGTGCGACTTTAACATTTCCAGTTTTTTCAATACTTTAGTAAAAATTTACTATAGTTTGCTCTCTTTTTCAATCTAAACACCCATAAAGAGATCAAATTTAATCTAAAAACTATATTTTGCAACTATATTACTTTTTTCTATATTTGTATATAGCTATTTAGATTCCTTAACTTATCAATGTCCTCAACAAAGTTTTCTTACTTCCATAAATCCCCATAAAATAAAAGAAACCATAAAGTTTCCAAATGGAAATTTTATGGTTTCTTTCACATTAATTATAAACCACCAACATCGTTATGTATGGTGGAGACGGTGGGAGTTGAACCCACGTCCAAAGATATCGTCACTTAAGCTTCTACGAGTGTAGTCGATATATTTGCGATTTCGCCGCACCATATGCCTATCGACGGGCGTCGTGGCTTGGCTAGTCTGGTTGTTCTCTTCCTTCATCCTCAGACGGTGGAATCCGGCGTATCCTGCTAAATTTGAGTCCGCTACCTTACCACGCAGGCAATAGAAGGGCGAACAGCTGACTTAATTAGGCAGCTAAAAGTTGATTTTGTTTGCCAGTTATAGGCTTTGACGTTTTAACGAGGCCGATCCCCTCGACTCGCAACCTAAGCTCGAACTACCCCTGTCGAATCCGTAGCGTCCCCGTTATGAGAAAAATCGCTGATTAATTGAATGATTATAGCGATTCGCGCTAAATGCGCTGACGTTAGGAATTCTCAAAGGCCGAGCAAAGATTATGTGTATCAGCTCTTGCTGACATGTATTATCATAACATACTTTTTACCTATTTCAATTATAAGTTAATGGGAATTTCCAATGAATTTTCCACTAGATAAAGCAGTGTTGAGGCGGAAAACCCTCCCCTTTAACAAAGCCTAAAATTTTGTATAATTCATTTAACCTTTTAATTTGAAAAGTAGGCACTATACCAGTAACATTAAATTTCTCATTCGGATTGAACCAACAAGTATCAATTCCTGCCTGATTTCCTCCTTTTATATCTGAGCTTAAGGAGTCACCAATAATCAAAGTTTTCTCAGCTGAAAAATTGGATATTCGCGCAAAAACATAATCAAAATATTCCTGCATCGGTTTTTGATAACCAGTGTCCTCTGAGACAAAAATACCTTTAAATAACGGATATAATCCAGAATCATGTAAACGTTTATCTTGGGTTTTAGAAACGCCGTTGGTTACAATATATAAATCAAAATGTTGCTGCAGAATTGAAATCAGTTCGAACGCACCTTCAATAAGTTGATGACCTTCTTCTAAATAGTGTCGGTATTTTTTCTCTAGTAATACTCCATCAACCTCATGACCAAATTCATTAAATAAAAGTGTAAAGCGTGTGTTTACTACCTCATTGCGGTCGATTTTCCCCTCTTCAAAGGATTCCCAAAGACCTTTATTTATTTTTTTATATTGTTCTTCAAGTTCCGGAGTAAATAGAACTTTCTGTTCCTCAAAAAGAGAGCGCAATGCCAATCTTTCTGCCGCTCCAAAATCTAATAATGTATCGTCCACATCAAATAATAATGTTTGGTATTTCTTCATTCCTAATCTCCCCATTTATATCTTTTCTATCTTTTTAGCATTATACCACGAAAGAAAAAACTCTTTTGTTTTTATACTATCTGGAAAATTTTATTATGTATCAAAAACTTTTTTAAGATTTACATAACATATAGAAAGGAAAAATCTCCTTGTACCTTTCACCCCATTCCATTAAAATCAAAGCTATCATATATAAATGAGGTGGAATTCATTGAATCTTCTAAACGAAAAAGCAAAAAATCTCCCCTCAACGCCTGGAGTTTATTTAATGAAAGATTCTCACGGCAGCATCATTTATGTCGGCAAATCAAAGAATTTAAAAAGCAGGGTTCAATCTTATTTTTATCATTCTAAAGCGCATTCGCGTAAGGTTGAAAAGCTTGTCAAAACTTTAAAGGATTTTGATTATATTGAAACAGATACAGAATTTGAAGCCTTTATGCTGGAATGCCACTTGATAAAGGAAATCAAACCCTATTTTAATAAATTAATGAAAAATCCCCTATCCTATGCGTATATTGTCATTAAATTGGATGAAGAGATTCCTAAAATAGAAGTTAGTCATTTTATTAATAAGAGCAATGGATCTCAATATTTTGGTCCATTCACAAGTAAAAGTACGGCAGAAAAAGCCATCGAAGGATTGAAGGATTGTTATAAAATAAACTGCACTAGACATACCATTAAGAAATCCCCCTGTTTGAATTTTACACTAGGGTTATGTATCGGCATGTGCCAAGGCGGTGCGGAACTGGCCCAGTACCATTCCATTATGGATAAATTCATTGCTTTACTCAGTGGTACCGACATAAGCCTGCTTGAAGAAATGAAAGAAAAAATGTTAACTGCATCGGAACATTTCGATTTCGAAACCGCTGCCAAATTCAGAAATAGTATAAAATATATAGAAACTCTAATTCATAAAGAAAGAATGATAAAATTCACAGAGAAAAATCATAATATTGTAATGCTTGAACCTATAGGTGAAGGATATTTGAAAATCTTTTATATGAAAAGAAATAAAATACTCTTTAGTGAAATCTACGCTGATAAGGACGTAAATAGAGAATCTAGAGCAGCAGCTATTTCAGCAAATATCCTGAAATATTTCACATTATCACCTTCTCCTACTGCAGATCTGACACGTGATGAAATCGATGAAGCTCAAATTATCTACCATTATTTAAAAAGCAGCCAATGCCGTTATATAATTATTTCAGAAACATGGCTAGAATCTAAGGTTCTGCTTAAAAATGAAATAAGGAAATTCGTTTCTCCTATCTAATACCCAAGTGTTGCTGTATTAACTATCAAAGCCTCTAAACTTCAGAGGCTTTTTTTATTAAACCACTCCTTCCCTTCCCCTCCCCTTTTATTACAAACACTCCCAATTTGTTAGAGATTGTTACATCCTGTTATCAATCTGTTACTATCGTTATCTAATTAATATCTCCCTGTTCCTGTTCTGTAAAAGTACTATGTTACGATAATTCACATAATAAATTCGAACAAATCACAACGGGAGGTACTGAATTTGAGAAGAAAATGGTTATCAGCAGTTGCAGCAACAGCATTTTTTATCGTCGGAACAACGGATGTACAAGCAGAACAAACCGTTGTACATAAGGGAGATACATTGTGGGGAATTGCTCAGGAAAATGGAGTATCAGTAGAGGCTATTAAAGAATGGAACAATCTATCAAACGATTTGATTCATCCAAATGACCTTCTTGAAGTAACACCCCCTTTTAAACAGATATCGGTTTCCTTGGGAGATACACTTTGGAATATTTCGCAAATCTACGGAGTTTCGGTTGAGGATTTAATGAAATGGAATCAGCTTTCTTCAGACCTTATCCATCCTGAGCAGAATTTGACCGTTTATACGAATAAAAATGATGAAGTAAACGTGAATGAAGAAGCCGCTCCAACAGTCGAACAAGCTGGACAAGACAATCCGCAGCCAGCAGAGAATCCAGCACCAACGGAAGCAGCAGAACAGCCTGAAACGCCAGTAGCTGCAGAGCCCGCAGGAAAAGAAATCATAGTTGAAGCGACCGCCTATACCGCTGAATGTGAAGGCTGTTCAGGCATTACAAAAACAGGTGTGGACTTAAACGCAAATCCAGATGCAAAAGTGATTGCTGTCGATCCCGCAGTTATTCCTTTAGGCTCCAAAGTCCATGTAGAGGGCTACGGTTATGCAACCGCTGAGGATATCGGCGGAGGCATAAATGGAAACGAAATTGATGTGTACGTTAAAAATCAAAATGACGCCCTTCAATGGGGAAGAAAACAAGTAAAAGTAACTATTATTGATTAAATCAATAAACACCAAGGGGATGTCCTGTCACGGGACATCCCCTTTTCTTCCTACTGAAATAGATGATGCAGGATACGCTCCCTATCATCGAAGAACTGTTTCATCATGATGTAATGATTTGTGTCTTCTAGTTTTGTTTCTGTGATTCCCTCTTCTGACAGCTGAAGGATTTTAGCATCTGGGTAGGCCATAATAATCGGTGAATGAGTAGCAATGATAAATTGGGATTCCTGATTAACCAATTCATTGATTCTAGCTAGCATCGAGAGCTGCCGTAAAGGAGAGAGAGCTGCTTCCGGTTCGTCTAAAATATACAAACCACGACCTCGAAACCTTTCAATGAAGGTAGAAAAAAAGGCCTCGCCATGTGATTGCTGATGCAATGATTTTCCTCCAAAATAATCAATAATCCTCCCGCCACTACCTGGCTCCCTGTCTAATTCCTCAATATTGGTAGCTAAATTATAAAAGGATTCCGCCCGAAAAAAAAACTGATCCTCAGCCCTATAGACACCTTTTGCTATTCGAAGATATTGATCCAGATCAGAATGTGAATCGTAACTCGAAAAATTGAAGTTTAATGTCCCGCCTTCCGGATTAAATCCTAATGCAACCGCTATTCCTTCAAGCAAAGTAGATTTTCCCATTCCATTTTCACCAACAATATAGGTGACATTTGGATGGAAATGAATTTCATCTAAATTTTTCATGATGGGCAAATTAAGTGGAAAATGATTATAAGAGGAAACAAGGTGTTCATTTAGATAAACGCGTTTAATATACTGAGTTTCATAATCTAGCTTCATTGGTTATACACCCCCTCTTCCGTATCTTACCACAAAAATAAAAGGAACCGTTCTACCGCTTCTACTGAAGCATAGAACAGTCCCTTTTACTGAATTAGATTCTCATTTTTACATCTTCTCTAATGGATTCAATAATGTAATCAGGTAAGTTGGCAGGTAAGGAGGTGCCGTCTCCTTGGAATATCCACGTATTGATAATTTCGAGGTCTGCTTTTCTGAAGGTAATGCTGTAAATCTGATTTTCATGGGTAAAGTCCGCTGTGACGTATTCTTCGCCGTCAAAATCATCGTCGATAATCATATTATGTAATTCGTATAGTTTCACTAGTCTTTCTCCTTATTTTTCATTCTTCCATTAGGGTTAACGAATGATTTTCAAATTATTCATCGTACCTTTTTATAAAGAAGGCAAAAAAGAAGTTTACTTCCTTCGAGTAACGGATTCCGTTTAGAAATAGAAAATTAAAAATGACCGACAGTTTGGCAATCAAATGGTCGGTTTTTTTAAAAAAATTTATACTAGTAAATACACTAGAAGTGTCACGTCAAATTTTAAGTGAGTATTCTCTATGGAAAAAAGGGGGCATTTTAATCCTCAAATAAAAAAACACATTGAATGTTACACGGATTCCAATGTGTTTTTTATCTTTAGTATTGCTAATTCGCACACCTCTAAGCCCACTAATACTTAAATTTGAGCGGGTTTATCTAGTATTTGTACATAGCCTTGAGTTCCATCTACTCTGATATAATCACCATTTTTTATGACTTTTGTGGCTTTATCGATTCCTACGACAGATGGTATACCATATTCACGGGCTACCACTGCCCCGTGCGTCATCATACCTCCAACTTCCATAACTAGAGCTTTTGCTGAATGAAATAATGGAGTCCATCCAGGATCGGTAAATGGTGCAATCATGATTTCACCTTCGTTTAAATTGGCATCCTCTGGATGCAGGACAATTTTTGCGTAACCCTCGATAACTCCACTTGAAACAGGCGTGCCAATTAGTGCACCTTCTGGAGCATTCGTAACACTTCGTCTGCCTGTAATGATTTCGCCTTCACTGGTCATAACACGAGGAGGAGTCAATTTTTTGTTTACTTCATCACGCTGCTTACGTTCCATAATTAATTGTTTGGCATTTTTCTCGAAAGTACCACTCTCTAAAGCTTGCACTTCGTCCAATGTTAAATAAAATACATCAGATATTTCACTCAACACTTCTGATTGAACAAATTCTTGTGCTAATTCCAGAATGGTTTGTCTATAAATATTAAAATACTGAATAAGCAGGTATTTATGATGTTCTCGTAAACCACCCAAATTACGGTATACATGAATAAGACGACGCATGATTCTTGCTTGCATTGAACCTTTTTCATTACCGATTTGTTCAATAAGTTCTTTTGCAACCTGTTCTGCTTCTCTGGCAGCTTCATGAAATTTCCTGCGATGTTCCCCTGGTGCCATCGTGCGAATGTGGCTCATGATGGCCGAGACTAACGCAGTAGGAGTTTCTTGCCATCGCGATTTACTGATGTCAATTTCTCCTGGACATCTCATTCCATATAGACGCATGAATTCTTCCAGCTTCATACGGAAAGAATCACTATTTGGAATCTCCCTAAGACCTTTATAAAAATCTGCATCCGTTGCCTTTTGCAGATAGTCCAGTAATAGTGAGTTTTGACGAGCACTGTCCGCCAAATCCCCAATCATTAGCCCAAGCTCACTTGTAACATTTCCTGGTAAAGACCTGCTTAGTATATGAAATGATTCTGTGTCTCCGAGCCATTTCTTTAATGACTTTTTGACGATTTCCGATACAAGCTCACCACTTACCCAATTGGGGGCAACTTTCAGTAAAGCAGGAAATACTTCTTGTTTCATGTTTTGTTTAATGGCATCTATCCTTGATGGCATACTTGTATTGAAAACATTTTGTTGACACTGCTTCACAGAATCTTTTATAAATTGGTTTACAAAGTTTCTGCGGGCAACAGGGTCAGCAAAGAGAATGTTTTTTACGATTATTTTCACCACAGAAAATGCTATTGGTGCAATCTTTCCAAAAGGAATTCGCTTATTTGAAATTTTTGTTGTCGGACGCTGTAAGATTTCTTCAAGAGCGGCACCCAGTTGTTCGTCCATACGCCGTAAAACTTGCGGAATTCGCTTTCTTAGGGGCTTTATTCCAAAAGGTGTCGTAAAATCGCCAAACACCCTGCCACCTGCTTCTACGGCAATCGGAATCATCGTCGAAAAAACAGAAATTGCCATAGGTTTCATGACATCTGTCATCATCTGAATGTGTCCCATTGATACCAATATGTGCAGTTGATTATCTGAAAATTTCGGGATTGGGTAGAGGGAAGTGATAGGGCGACTTTGAACAATATAAAACTTTCCGTTGGCAAGACACCATTCAACATCTTGTTCAGTCCCATAGTGATTTTCAATTTTCTTTCCCAGTTTAGATAATTCTATAATCCTTTCATCAGATAAAGCTTGAGCCTGCTGCTGGTTAGGAGTCAATTCCCTTGTAATGGTTCCGCCTTCTGGAATGGAGATAATTGCGATTTTCTTGCTTGATATTTTCTTTTGGATGATTTTATCGCTTTGAACTTGATATAAGTCAGCGGAAACAAGTCCCGATACCAATGCTTCCCCAAGTCCAAAACTAGCATCGATGGAGGTAACTGTACGATTTCCTGAGATAGGGTCAGCGGTGAACATGATTCCTGATACATCAGGAAAGACCATTTCTTGGACAACAACTGACAGAAATACTTGTCGGTGCTCAAAACCATTCTTTGCACGATAGGAAATCGCTCTATCTGTGAATAACGAAGCCCAGCAACGCCGAATAGAATCAAGAAGTTGTTCCTGACCAAGTACATTCAGATACGTTTCTTGTTGACCTGCAAACGATGCACCTGGTAAATCTTCGGCTGTTGCACTGGAACGCACTGCATAGGCTTTTTCATGACCATTCTGCTCCCATGCTTCTATTATCGCTTCCTCAATTTCACGCGGCATAACTAAGGTTTCTAAATGATTTCTAATTTGTTGCCCTAACACACGAATTTCATCCAATTTATCTGCACTGACATGTTCAAGCTTAGTAAGGAATTGGTTCATTTTATCACTTGTATCAACAAACGCTTTATATGCAGAAGTAGTGACGCAAAAGCCGTGTGGCACAGGGAAATCTGCCTTTGTCATTTCCCCAAGGTTGGCTCCTTTGCCACCGACATATGGTAGTGAATCTTTATCAATTTCATTAAAATATAAAACGAATTTAGTCAAAGTTTTCCCCCCTTGTAAAAAAGATTAAAAACCATAGATACTTAAATATATTTTTAAGTTTCCAAACACAAACATGCTGCCGTTTTATTTTGAATGATTTATAATCCCAGAAATAAAAATATCTATTAAGGTATCGACTGCTTGGAACTTTGAGATACCTTGACGGGACATTTCGCTTCTGCTAAACCCTTCTAATGCTTCTAGAAGCACAATCGTTGTCAAATGAGCATCTACCGTTTCCTTAACCTGTCCCACATTTTGTGCTGCACGAATACAATCCTCAACCTTTTTAAATTTTTCAGCACGCAATTCTTTTAATCTTTGATGAACTTGCGGCAAAAGTTTTCTTATATCCTCTTGGAAAAGAGGGCTAATATGGGCAACTTCAGCCTTAATTTGCTCAAATAATAAACGAATATCAGAAATAGGGTCACTTCCTGGCTCCAATCTATCAAACTTCTCAGCTACTCGTCCCATGAATCCCTCGATAACTGACGATGCTATTTCCTCTTTTCCTGTGAAGTATTGATAAATCGTTTTTTTACTCATTCCTAATTTCTCAGCGATGTCACTAATTGTGACAGCCTTATATCCCCTCGTATTAAATAGTTCCTCAGCAGCTTCCAAAATTCTTTGTTGATTCAAATCCTCCATAAATACCTCCAATAATCATCTGATAACAAGGAAACCAAAAATGTATTTTCAGTTTCCTAAAAATATTATACACATCTATTATCAATTTTTAATTTTTGTTTTACAAAAAAAATGATCTTAGATGTATTGTACTGTTTGTTCTTCTAGAAACATAGCAAGTACATCTATATTATTTTTTTGGCTTTGTTAAAGTACTGTGTTGATAAGCCAGATTTTTGACTCATTCGTGTGAAATGAACATTTAACAAAGCCATTTATTTAAGTTTCAACATATCCTCTTAACATGTCTGGGTTATTTAAAGTAGATAATATCGTTTAGCGTATATTATTTTTCGGTCATTCCTAATCTTTGGGCTGGTGTAGCTTTTTCGCCGATTCATAACTTTAAACATTTCCGTGTCCATTTCAATGTCGCTTTTATGAAAATGCTAGATATGCGAATAAAAAAGGCATGTAAAAACTGATGTCAGTTTACATGCCTTTTTGCATTTATTTTTTGTTCTTCTATTCATGAACGGAGCCCGTTATCCTTCGAAGTGAACTTCTTTTTCTTATATGTTTGGTTGAACTTTCAAGGAGAAAATAGCCTATCTTTAGCAAAGTTGGGCCCAGATATCGCTTATATCTTCTACTGAGTTAAGTTCAACAAGATTATAGGCAGCATTAGTAATCGCTTCTGCTAGTGTATCTCCTGTTGCTTTAACGTTATTGAAGTACACTTCGGAGTTTCCGTTGTTTGAGAATTTATAGCCAATTCTTTCTAATTTTTCAACAATTAGCATCGCATGTCCAAGGTTTTGTTCTGGTTGAAATTCTGAATTATGAATGAAAATACCTTTTTCATAATCATACCATCTATCCCATCTATTTAACTTCCAACCTAAAATTCTGCGTGCAATGGAATCCGTTTTTGTCATCGTATATACCCCTTTTCTATCATGTTATATTTTTGTTCCAATGGATAATTAGAACAACTTTGGAGTGTTTTATCATTATGTAAATCATTGGCTGTAATCAATAAGACCATCCATCTGTTATATACCAATCAAAAGTTTCTTCATCTATTTGGTTGTTATAGTACAATTTAGATGATTTAATAGAATTATATAACAGTATCAAAAGGATATCTACTATTTTTTGAAGTTTCTTAAAAAAACATCACTTTTTGATGTTTTTCAACAGCTTTTTGAATAAAAAAAGACCCGTTCTATTTTATGAAGGGTCTTCATGCTTTCTTTACTTTTTATCAAACTTTGACTTACTGAACTCCAAATTGAAGGTCAATGACCATTACTTCTGACCGGCTGCCAATTCTAAGTGGCGGACCCCAAGTACCAAAACCTGACGAAACAAAGGAATGCATGGCATTTTTTTGCAAGTAGCCTCCATCATTTTCAAAAAGCATTCCTGTAATTAGATTAGCAGGTGCCAATTGTCCGTTATGGGTATGGCCGGATACTAATACATCTACACCATATTTTGCTGCAAGATGTATTTCGTTCGGCTGATGATCCATCATAATAATTGGTTTGCTCTTATCGAGTCCTTTTAATAAAGATTGAATTTCATAACGCTCTCCTTCTGCCGGATCTTTTCTGCCTGTTAGATAAAATTGGTTTTGAATTAAGACGGTTTCATCACGCAGGACTTTAATACCTGCATCGGTTAATTCCTGTTCCAACCTCAGAAGGTCGTTTCCATAGACATCATGGTTGCCAGAGATAACATACACCCCAAGAGGAGCCTCTATTTCATTCATAAGCTTTTGCATATTTTTTTCAAGAAATGGTTCGATATCGTCATCTATCGTATCACCTGCAAGCAGAATCAAATCAGGTTGAACGTTATCAGCAATATCAACCAATTTCTGCAGATGGGACACACCGACAATTGGACCTAAATGAAGGTCGGAAGCAAGCAAAATTTTCATACCCGACAGTTCCGTCTTCTTTGGAATGTTCACTTCATAGCTGCGGACAATCGGGTTCCAAGCATTAAAAGAGCCGAAACTAAAGATAAAGGCAAAAAACATCATGATTCCAAGTCCAATCCACTTGATTCCTTTCTTTCTTAAAAGAAAATACAGCAAATTGGCTAATGGCAGCAGAATCAGGCTGTACCCAATGATGGCCATCCAAAACCCGCTAATCCAGGCAAATATGGGGATGGTAAATACTCGTGTCAAAAACGGGGAAAGCGTAAGAAAGACGAAGAATAAGCTATACGTTTTTTTATATTTACCATTGGTATACATCTTCAGCCATATCCAAATGTTTTTACTAATATAAAAACATAGAAGAAAATAGATGATAGCAAACAATAGAACAAATAGAATAGCGGTAAGTGACATATTTCCTATTAACCTCATTTCAATGAAAAGGAATGACTGTACAAGTGATGTCATTCCTAGATGACTAGATTAGAATTGCTTTCACAACCCGCAACATTTAGTATATCTCATTCATTCACTCATACGCTAAGATTAACTCTTAACTAAAAAGATGAATGTCAAATAACAAACATTCATCTTTTTAACCGTGCGTTCCTTTAAGTTTTCATGTTTCACTAAAATGGAAGCAACGGGCACGTTGTACTTCTCTAAGTATTTAAATCTCTTTTTTGGAAGAATGCATAGGTGATGATGATGAATCCAATGATGAGTCCAATAGAAAGAATGATGTAGATGGTTTCCAGTCCGTTTCCGAAAATAACGTTTTTGGCTTCGAAATATTTGAATGGTGTCAAGTATTTTAGTCCTTCGATATTTTCATTCACATCTATGATAACCGATAATATATAGGAGAATAATAGAATACCTGCCGCTTGCGATGAGGCTGTTTTTGGTTTCTTTTTACATGATGCAAGTGCGCTGCCAATAACCATAAAAAGCACCTGTAATAGAAACATTCCAGTCATTGTCCCGATTATCGCTCCATTCACATCTTCTCCTGTGCTATACTTCCCCAAAATGAACAGCAAAGAAAGAGTGGTGACGAGATTAAAGATAACAATATTCGTAAAGGCTGCCAATAATTTTGCTGTAATGACCGTATTTCGTGACACGGGCTTCACAAAGAGAAATTCAGCCGTTTTGTCATTTTCTTCTTTGGCAATGATACTAGCACCCAGTATAGCGGCATGAATAGTTGCCATGAGCAGCAGGTAAAGAAACAGAATGGAATAGTACCCAGTAAGAGTAGATAAATCCACATCACTAAAGCCCAATACGGCACGCAATGATTGTGGAATATCTCCCACCAATTCATTAATATACCCTCCTTGAGTGGAATAGGCTTCATATTTACCCATACCTGATACGACCATCAAGATGATTCCAATACTCCAAAGAATCAGTGATTTTCTATGAGACTTTAACTCCTTACGATAAATATTCATGTTTATATCCCCCATTTAGCTCATTACAATTAAGCTAATCGTCTTATACCGTATGAATATCCTTTTTCGTATAAACAATAAAGCTCGTGATGATGCTTATCATGATAATTACTGCACCCGCTATTAAAAAGGATCTTTCGTAACTTGCATGTTTCATAATATAGAAGGTATCAAAATATTTAAATGGAGATACATATCGTCTGGCTTCTTCACCGGCCGTGCCGCTGAACATCCCAAGAAAATAAAAGGCAAATACAGTCCCGAGTGAGACAGGGAGCACAGATTTCATTTTTGGAACAAGAACAGAAACCATAAATCCAATGGCTAGAAAGATTAGCTGGACAAAAAACAAGGTGAGTGAAAGCAGGATAAATACTTTATAGTTAAAATCAACATTTTTGACTTGGATAGTAACGATACTTGCAACAGTTAAATAAAGAACATTCGTTATGACAAGAGAAGCAAATGCAGCCAGAAGCTTTGCAGTCATGACAGTCTTTCGCGTGACTGGCTTTGTTAATAGAAAATCGGCTGTTTTTTCACGGGCTTCCTTACTTATGATTGAAGTACCAAGATTCATCGACTGAACTGCACCGCAAAGAGTAATAAAAGTTAATAGGAAACTGTAGAAACCAAGAATCGTAAAGAAGCTGCTGAGGTTAACGCCTATTAAATTCCGAACGGTTTCCGGATAACTTTCCATTATCTTAGTAAAGTTCTCTGCGTCCTTTGAAAAAGAAGGATAAAACGACATAAACAATAGGACGAGCACTATTAAGGATAGTGACCAAATAAAAGTAGACTTCCGATAAGACCTTAACTCGTGCAAAAAGATATTCATCGTCTACGCCTCCTTTTCGTAGTAATGCAGGAAAATCTCTTCAAGATCAGGTTCTTCAATCCAAAGATTGGCAATGTTTATTTCTGAGATTCTTTTTAACACCCCATTGATATTTCCTTTAAATAAAAAGCTGATTATAGTGCCGTTCCCTTCTAATTTCGTTACACCAGGCAACTGAAAAATACTTGTTTCCACTTGGTCAATTGTTTCTATTTTAAACTTTTTATAGTTGTTTTCCTTTAAGGTTTTAATTTTTTCAACCGTAACTATTTTTCCTTCTTTAATGATAGCCACTCGATTACAAAGCCGTTGTACCTCGCTTAATATATGGGATGAGAAAAATATCGTGGCGCCTTTTTTATTCTCTTCTTCCAGTAAATCAAAAAATTTCTGCTGCATTAACGGATCAAGTCCGCTTGTCGGCTCATCAAGGATAATCAGCTTTGGCTCATGAAGCAAACCTTGAACAATTCCAACCTTCTTTTTATTACCTAACGATAAATCATCGATTTTTTTCGTTAAATCAAGGTCCATGATTTCCGCTAACTCTTTGATTCGCTGACTGCAGTCCTTTTTATAAAAGCTTGCTGAGTATTTTAATAAATCGAGTACCTTCATATTGTCATAATAGAAAACTTCTGATGGCAGATAGCCGATTTGCTTTTTAATTTCAGGGGCAAATTGAACACAATCCTTGCCGAAAATCTTGGCACTTCCGCTGGTTGGATAAATTAAAGACAATAATGTACGGATTGTTGTCGATTTTCCAGCACCATTTGGACCAATGAAACCGAAAATCTCTCCTTCCTCTACAGTGAAGCTGACATCCGTAATTCCTCTTGACTTGCCATAGCTCTTGGTAAGGTTGTTTATTTCAATGACATTCATCCTGATTGCCTCCCGATTATTGTTTATAAAAGCCTTTCATTAAAACATCAAAATAATCTTCTGCTTCTATCCGGATTTTCTCATAATCAAATTCGTGAGTCGGTGATAGCTTTGCTTTAAACAAAGCCTCTTCGCTTAATTTTTCAAGTGTGAATGTAATAATCTTTAAAACAATTTTTAAATCAACATCCTCTCTGAACTTTGAATAATCAACTCCCTCAAAGAATTTCTCCATATTTATCTCGATAAATTCCTTTTTCTTCTTCTCCAACTCCGCCTTAATTTCAGCAGAATCCTCCAACAGAGCCTCTTCCATAAACTTAAAGATATCTGGATAGGTGGTAAGCAATTCCATCTTAATCATGACTGCTTCCCTCGTTCTCTTAAAAAAATCCTTCTCTGATAAATCGATTTTCTGATAAAATTCCTCAACAATCCTGTCATAGCCATAATCAAACAGAAATAAGTACAGCTGCTTTTTGTTTTGAAAATAATGAAAAAGCAACCCCTTTGAAATTCCTGCTTCTTTCACAATTTGATTGGTCGACGCTAGATCATAGCCTTTCTGGGAAAACTCCTTCATTGCCGCATTGACGATACGGTCTTGTTTCTCTCTATCCAAATTCCAAAACTTTATAAACATGCGTGGTTCCATCCTTTTTATCACTTTTTAACATATTGACCACATCAGTCAATTCCATGATAATCACACTGACCCATTTGGTCAATAGGCTTTTAAGCATAATTTTCCATTACCATAGACTGTACTTTAAAAAGCATAGGGCCGATTCTAATGCTTCAATAAAGCATCCGAACCGGCCCTATGAATCTTTTATTCGGTTAATAATTTTTCGATATCATCTTTTATTTCTTCGGGAGCGGTGGTTGGAGCATAACGTTTAATTACGCTTCCATCCTTGTTTATAAGAAATTTTGTGAAATTCCATTTTATATTGGATCCTTCTAATAGTTCAGGAGCGTTCGTGCTTAAATGTTTATATAACTTGCTATTTTTATCAAGATTCTCATCTTTTGGCACCTGCTGTCGCAAATATTGATACAGCGGATGGGCATTTTCCCCGTTTACATCTATTTTCTGGAAGATTGGAAACTCCACTTGATAATTTAGTGAGCAAAATGAACTGATTTCCTCATCCGTTCCTGGCTCCTGTCCGCCAAATTGATTACAAGGAAAGCCTAGTACTGTAAATCCTTTCTCCTTATACGTATCATATAATTTTTCCAAGCCTTCATATTGTGGTGTTAGACCGCATTTACTCGCGGTATTTACAATTAACAGGACTTTTCCTTTATAGATATCTAGACCGATTTCTTCGCCGTTTGATAATTTTGCTTTAAAAGTATGTACTGTCATCTTCGCACTCTCCTTTTGATTTTTACCAACACGTACGGTAAACGTGACAGGTGTTTTATCTACATATTGCCCATTGATATATTCGAGGATAAATTGAAAAGTTCCTTCTTTCCTAAATTCAAACGCATTTCCGTATCGTATTAGGTTGGCATTCGAAGTAGTGACCTGATGGTGTCCATCATTCCATAAATTCGTATAGATATGAATGTTGCCTTCATCAAATTGCTTTTTTGTTTCCTTATCTTTTGGAATAAAAGTTAAGGTCTGTCCAACGGTTACATATATATTTTGATTCTTTTCAGGTAAAATCATCCCCCTTTTGCTAATCACAAAACTTGCCGAGACTGCATCTGCAGGGCCGACTTCGCTGCGCGGAATCTGCTTCACCTTTACTTTATCATTCTCTAATGATAAGTGGGTTTCTCCTAAGTCATGGACAACAATATGACTGCCTTTCTTCTCCAAGTCAAATCCAGAATCTTCCCAAACTCCCTTACCATGCCCCTCTCTATTAATTTCAATCGCATGAATATCCTTCATACCCGAACTTCCGCTATGAATTCTTTCAAAAACTAAAAGTGCTCTTTGCTGATTAACAGGATTCAATAACAAGAAATGGTCAATATAGTTTGGAACCTCAATCGATGCATCTCCATTGTATTCTTTAGAAGACCAAACCTCCTGCCATTGATCCGTTTGACCCGTGTTCGCCACAACCACAATCTTCATTTTTCCATAGCCATCAGAAGTTTTCTTCCCAATCCCTAAGAGCTTGTAAGAAGTGAGGTCATGAAACTGAATGGTCTCCTGCTTAATCAACTGCCAATCAGGATACAAATGTGAAAATTCCTCGGAAGTAAAACGAGGGTTTTCCTGCTGAATCTCAGCAGCTTTTGAATATATTTCAGTAGCAGAGATTAGGATTCTCCCATAAGAAAACGTTCCAATTGTAATGAAGAACAGGACAATGCATAAACTTTTTCTTATGAACGATACCATTCTATTCAAATGATTTCCCTCCCTATGCTATGACCAGATGACTAACTCTTCTGCTTTTGTTTATCAAACAAGCGGGAACATTTTACTTCCTAACCCTATTCAATTTTAACCAATTAGTTCATGAACATACGGAACAATAAAATTCCTTTTGCTCCATTTGTAAAAGGTAATATATAGGTTCTATAACTACCAAAACTTTTATTTTATTGCAATGCATTACTATTACTGAGTAATTGTGGGAAATATACCTTCTTTATACATACTTTAGTCAGTACTGGCAACTCTAATAAATAATGCTAGACATTAAAAATATATGGAGTTTTCGATATGAAATGAGGTGGCGTATTTGAATTATCGTCGTTTGTGGATAACGCTGACTTTAGTTATCATTCTTTCATTTGCTATTTTAGGGTATTACGGAGGTCGAATTTATCAAGTGATGCCTCCTATTCCTGATCAAGTCGTTACAGAGGATGGTACGGTCCTCTTTACGGGTCAGGATATCAAAGACGGTCAAAATGTTTGGCAGTCCATTGGAGGTCAGGAAGTTGGAAGCATTTGGGGGCACGGGGCATATGTGGCCCCAGACTGGAATGCGGATTGGCTCCATCGTGAAGCATTGTTTATTCTCGATAAGTGGGGCAATGCCGAGTTCGGAAATGACTATGATCAGTTAAATGACGAGCAACAAGCACAATTAAAAGCACGCTTAAAGCAGGAAATACGAACAAATACTTTTGATAAAGAATCGAAAACACTTGTCATTTCAAATGACCGTGCAGATGCCTATCAATACCTAAGCAATTATTATGCTGGTTTATTTATGAATGATCCACAATTTAATGAACTTCGAGATCATTATGCGATTCCTAAGAATACACTAAAAGATTCTGAGCGGATGAGCCAGATGAATACCTTCTTCTTCTGGAGCACATGGGCCGCTGCAACCAATCGTCCTGGAAGCGATATTACTTATACGAATAACTGGCCGAATGAGGATTTAATTGATAATAAACCAACAGGAGAAATGGTTGTCTGGTCTGTTGTCAGCTTTGTTATGCTTTTGGCAGGAGTTGGAGCTTTGGCTTGGTATTTTGCTGTTCAACGGCATAAAGAACCGCACATCGAGGAAGTGTACCCGGAAAAAGATCCATTATTGGCCTTGTCACCAACGCCTTCTATGAAAGCAACGCTTAAATATTTCTGGGTCGTAGCTGCATTATTTGTCGTCCAGATTGTACTTGGCGTTCTTTCTGCGCATTACGCTGTTGAAGGCTCCGGTTTGTATGGTATACCGATTCAAGAGTGGATTCCCTATTCTGTTGTTCGAACATGGCATACACAGTTAGGTATTTTATGGATTGCAACCGCTTGGCTGGCAACTGGTTTGTTTATGGCTCCTGCGGTTTCTGGACATGAACCAAAGTTTCAGCGTGTTCTTGTGAACTTTCTATTTGTTTGTCTATTAATTATTGTTATTGGTTCGATGGCTGGACAATGGATGGGCGTCTTCCAGAAATTTGATAATCAAACAAACTTCTGGTTTGGTCACCAAGGCTATGAATATGTTGATTTAGGGCGTTTCTGGCAGATTTTCTTAACAGTTGGTCTATTCCTATGGTTATTCTTAATGGGTAGAGCCTTGTTACCCGCTTTTAACAAATCAAAAGAGGATCGTCATCTGTTAATTATGTTTATCGTTGCAGCAACGGCTATCCCATTATTCTATGTTCCTGGTTTACTGTGGGGGCAGCAAACTCATTTATCGATGGCAGAATATTGGCGCTGGTGGGTTGTTCATCTTTGGGTAGAAGGATTCTTTGAAGTATTTGCGACCGTTGTTATGGCATTTCTTTTTACAAGAATGGGACTTTTACGGACACGAACCGCAACAGCATCCGTCTTATTCTCAACCATTATATTCTTATTTGGCGGTATTATTGGAACCTTCCATCACTTATACTTCAGCGGGACACCGGTTGGGGTAATGGCATTTGGAGCTGTATTCAGCGCACTAGAGGTTGTTCCACTTGTCTTAATTGGATTTGAAGCCTATGAAAATCTTACTCATAGCCGTGTTAAGCCGTGGGTCAAAGCATATAAATGGCCTATCTATTGTTTCGTAGCAGTCGCTTTTTGGAATTTAGTAGGAGCCGGACTTTTTGGGTTCTTCATTAATCCTCCGATTGCCCTATATTATATGCAAGGACTGAATACAACACCTGTTCATGGTCATACAGCTCTATTTGGCGTCTACGGAGTTCTTGGAATTGGGCTTATGCTGTTTTGCTTAAAAGGTTTGACAGGTCAAAAGGTTTGGAAAACAGGATTGCTCAGCTTCGCCTTTTGGGCGATTAATATCGGGCTTGCCTTAATGGTTCTATTAAGTCTGCTTCCGGTCGGCCTGATGCAGACCTGGGCAAGTGTCGAACATGGAATGTGGTACGCACGATCGGCTGCCTTCCTGCAGCAAGGCAGTGTTCAAACGTTTATCTGGCTTAGAATGATAGGAGATACTATTTTTGGAGTGGGTGCTCTTGCACTCGGCTGGTTCATTTTAGGGCTCAAAACGGGCTGGTCTATTAAGGACGAAGCAAATGAAATAAATCAGTCAATTGACAAAAATTAATATTCCATTTCAACGAACAGTCACAATGGTGATTGTTCGTTTTTTATGCCAAAGGACCTAATCAAACACACCATCTTTCTTTTCTATAAGCTTGAATATTTTATACTTTTTTCGCACGAAAACCATCCTTTTACATACCCGCATACGCATTTTCACCATTTTTTTAAAGAATAGGTTAGTTGTCTTGTACAATTAGGTCATATGTTACATATTCTGTATCTCAGAATGGAAGGGGATGGATTTAATGGGTAAAAAGAAAAAAACAAAAATTAAAAATAAAAATAAGCTTAAAGTTAAACCAAAGATTAATCCGCATATTGAAGTAAAACCAAATATTCATGTTCAATGTGGATGTAATACAACAAAATCGTATGATACCGCTTCAAACGAAAACATTGGTGTGGTTCAAAATGAAAGCGTTACAAATATTTGCCCTGCTTGTTTAACTGAAGGTTGTATAATGTGTGAGCTTTTTGCAAAAATTGTAAATTTGATTCAACCAAGTCTAGAAGCAATCAATAATAGTCTAGAAAAATTGGCGGCTAACCAATCTAATTTTTCAGACTCCGAAAAAACTCATAACGAGGTATTAGCGAATCATACAACAGCAGACATACCTGCAAATCAAAATACTGATATTTCTAGTAATGAAAATAAAGATATAGTAATTAACGTCAATACAGACCTCCCAATAAATCTAGATCTAGATATGCCGATGAATACTTCTACGGAAGCTTCTAGCAATGACATCGCGGAGTTGCCTGCTAAGGATTGGGTTGAGGATATCACTACTATTGAGGTCGAAGTCATAGAGTCTCCGGTTGAGGATACGGTGGATGCGGCTCCAATTGAGGAACCGGTCGAGGATTCTACTCCGGGAAACACCATCGAAGACTCTATGCCTGAAGACACCGTCGAAGACTCTACTCCGGACGACAACGTCGAGGACTCTACTCCGGAAGAAACCGTCGAGGAATCCACTCCGGACGACAACGTCGAGAATACTGCGCTGGAAGATACCGTCGAGGACTCTACTCCGGACGACAACGTCGAGGAATCCACTCTGGACGACAACGTCGAGGAATCCACTCCGGACGACAACGTCGAGGACTCTACTCCGGACGACAACGTCGAGGAATCCACTCTGGACGACAACGCCGAGGAATCCACTCTGGACGACAACGTCGAGGAATCCACTCCGGACGACAACGTCGAGGACTCTACTCCGGACGACAACGTCGAGGACTCTACTCCGGACGACAACGCCGAGGAATCCACTCTGGACGACAACGTCGAGGAATCCACTCCGGACGACAACGCCGAGGAATCCACTCCGGACGACAACGCCGAGGAATCCACTCCGGACGACAACGTCGAGGAATCCACTCCGGACGATACCGTCGAGGACTCTACGCTGGAAGATACCGTCGAGGAATCCACTCCGGACGACAACGTCGAGGAATCCACTCCGGACGATACCGTCGAGGACTCTACGCTGGAAGATACCGTCGAGGAATCCACTCCGGACGACAACGCCGAGGAATCCACTCCGGACGACAACGTTGAGGACTCTACTCCGGACGACAACGTTGAGGACTCTACTCTGGAAGATACCGTTGAGGACTCTACTCCGGACGACACTGTTGAGGACTCTACGGTTGAGGAAATGATCAGCGAAACCTCTATTGAAGAAGTCATAGATGAGGCCCCAAGCTCTGGAAACAACGAGTCAGAGAATGACATCATTGTCATTCTATCTAGCAATGAAGTGGAAGAAGACTTAACAGAACCTTACGAAACTGAAACTCTTCCAGACACTGACACAGTTGATGACTCCTCTTCATGAATAACGCGGACCTATCAATAGAAGTTTATCCTGATTTACAAGACAAATAAATCATCTTATAAAGAAAATAGCACCCCTTTTACACTGCCTACCATTCCTCCAATTATCCCAATTTCATATTTTCAATCATTTGATTAAAGGTTGAAGTGATAAGGATGGACTCTCGGACATATATTCTATAGACATCATCGTTCACTACAAGGGGGCGTTCTATTATGCAGTGGTATCTGAAGGTTTTGAAAAATTATGTAGGTTTCCAAGGCCGTGCAACAAGACAGGAATACTGGATGTTTGTCCTTATGAACTTTATCGCTGTCTGTATCCTTTCTATCGTGGAGTTACTTTTAGGAATACCTGGTGTTCTGACAGGAATTTATGGCTTGGCTGTTTTCCTTCCATCCTTAGCTGTACTCGTTCGAAGATTACATGATATTGGAAAAAGCGGCTGGTGGTTTCTTATTTCCTTTATTCCTTTTATCGGTACCATTGTTTTAATCGTATTTGCCTGCCAGGAAAGCCAGTCTGGGGAAAATCAATATGGTCTGAATCCAAAGTATAACTATTAGTTATTTAATTACACTTAAACCGCCTTCATTCAGGCGGTTTTTTGCATAAAAAAAGGCTTACAGTGCTTCCTGCAAACCCTTTTCAACAAAAGAATCTCAATTATTATGAATGAATCATATTATTTAAATCCTTCACCAAGGATACTTGCATCCTTTCTTTGGGCAGAACCAATCAGCTTTTGTTTAAAAATATTTTCCTTTTGCTCAATTAACGCTTCTCGTTTGCCTCTATAGACATATTTCTTTTTTAGAACCTGCTTTTTTTGATTATAAAATAAGACAAAACGCTTTAAAGGTAAGTTAGGATTCGTATTAATCCAATTAATTTTAAAAGAAGCAGCATCTTCCCATTCTTCTACTGAAAGCATTTGAGCTAGAATCCTTAATTGTTTTAAATTAAACTCAGGAGTCAGTCGCACTTCCCTTTCCAGCAAAAGAGTTGGCTCTTCTATTTCAGGCGGCTGTTTCAATATAACATCCTCATCCTTAATCTTTTGTTCTAATTGTGAAAATTCGATTTTGGGATACAATTTTCCAATCAACTCCTCATAACATTTAGCCTGCTTGCGGCAACAGATTATTATCAACGATTAAAGATAAATAATCTCTTAACAAATGGATTATGAATGCATCTTTTCGCAGCACTTTTTGTTCCATACACTTGGTATAATAGTTTTCGTCTATCTAGTATCATTATACTATATAGACGTTACCAACAGAAATACTTCTCATCCATACAATCAGATTTATTTTTATACTTACCGATTGTACACTTTTTTATATTGATATAGCAACACTCATCATAATAACTTTTGAAAAAAGATAAAGATAAACTGAATTGGAGGTTAATCCTTTTGAGTGAGTAAATGAATGAATCTCCTGTTCATTTATTATTTGACTAAAACAATGAGAAACGGCAGTACAATAAATGATAAAAGAGTTGTCCACAGAATACTTTTTGTTACAATTTTTGGAGAAGCATCAAACTTTGCCGCTAATATTCCCGCATTCACAGCAACTGGCATACAAGCCAATATTAATAACACCGAGAATAAGAGTCCATCGATTTTAAGTATGTATAAACAAATTAAAGCGATGATTGGTGCGATTAGCACTTTCATTCCCATACCGGCCCAATAAGCCGTATGTGTTTTTCGATCAAGCTTTTCGGTTCTCACATTCATCATTTGTGCGCCTAAAATAGCTAAAACAATGGGCGAATAGGCATCTGCAATCATTGAAAAACCACTTGCAATACCGCTTGGAATAGGAATATCAAAGCTGCGAAGTAAAAATGCCAGCATAGCAGCATAAATGGCCGGTAATGAAAAAACAGATCTAATCGCATTTTTAATCGTAAAGTGTGAACGTGCAGCGAAGTAGATTCCTACTGTATTAACAATAATCATTTGCAGGACAATAAAGACCGATGCCTTATCGAGTCCCAGCTGACCAAATGCGAGTAAAATAAGCGGTATCCCATAGTTGACACAGTTTGTAAAAGCAGAAATAAGTGTAAGTCCAGCAATATCATTTTGCGATAATCGAAGCAGTTTCCCTAACCCATTTGCCGCTCCCCAAAGTAATAATAGATTTAACAGCGAGAAAGCAAAGGTCTGGTAAATATCCTGATGAGACACTTCCGCATTCATTAACGTATCAAATATGACAACCGGAGTAAAATAATATAAAACTAAGACTAAAAGCGGTTTAATATCAAGCTGCTTATACTTGCTAAGTAATGCACCGGCAATCACTGGCAGCGCAAGTGGAACAAGCACTTGGAAAAGAGTTGAAAGCACATTTTGAATCATGATGATAAATTCCTCTCTGACAACTTTAATGAGAAACAGTTCCGAAAATACAGCTGAATTGAAAATTCGTGATATAGCAGTGTAATATCGATTGTTTATTTATTTTTCATATTCCAACATTATACTACAATATTTGTAATAATTAGAAGATTAATTAATAAAAAAAGCCGAACGTGACAAGGGATGACAATGTCACATTCGACTTTTTTAACAACTATTTACTGCTTCCACTCCGGAACAGGCCTCTTTAAATATTCCATTGAATGAGCAATCCTGCGTGTGTTAATCCGCCGCCGAAGCCATATAGTAATATGATGTCTCCATTTTTAATCTTACCTTCACGTACCCCCTTATCAAGCGATAAGGGAATCGTTGCTGCCGACGTATTTCCGTACTCAACAAGACTGTATAATGTTTTCTCAATCGGAAAATTAGATTTATCACAGATTGATTCAATCATCCTTAGGTTTGCACTATGTGGTACAAACCAGTTTACATCACTTAATGGCATAGAGGCTTTTTCTAAGACTGCTTTCATCCCTCTTGGTACAGTCGTCACTGCCCATTTATAAACCTCACGGCCATTTTGCACAAACTTATTACTATTGGTTATGTCTTCTTCAAACATGCTTTTGGATAAATCGGAACAATATAAATTTTTTCCTTTTTCCCCTTCTGAACCTAGATGAAAAGAAAGGAAACCCGGCTGTTCTTCATCATATTCTACCAGTACAGCTCCTCCGCCATCACCAAATAATATACAGGTCGTCCGGTCTTCATAATCTGTAATTCTTGAAAGAGTTTCGGCTCCTATAACAAGAATTTTCTTGTGCAGACCTGATGTAATCAAACTGTTTGCTACATGCAGCCCGTAAGCAAAGCCTGAACAAGCAGCATTTACATCAATCGCTCCAGTATGTTTGATTCCTAGTTTTGCTTGGACTAATGAGGCGACACTTGGGGTTTTAAAATCAGGAGTCATCGTGCAGGCAATAATCATATCCACATCCTCAAGAGATTGATCATATCTCTCGACTAAGTTCAGTGCAGCTTTATATCCAATATCACTCGTATACTCATCTTCTTGTGCAATTCTGCGTTCTTTAATACCTGTTCGTTTGGCAATCCATTCATCATCTGTTTCAACTAATTTTTCTAACTCATCATTTGTTAATTTTCTTTCAGGGACATATGAACCAATTGCAGTAATACGAGCTTTTGAGAAAATCATTAAATACCCCCTTGTTCCTGAGTTTACAACTTTCATTTATTTTACCACTTATTACTAAGACTAGATACTAATATGATGATAAAATAGAAAAAATCGCTGCTTCTTCATTCATGCTACCCCATTAATGACTACTGTAATCAAGTTTCTTTTTAACAGCCAAAAGGATTGAACCCGCTAATGATAAGTTCAATCCTTAATAGCTGTTTATAAAGTGAAACTTCCATCAGTGGGGGGGTTTTTTCCATCCCCCACTGATGATTAGTTGAGGCCAAATATTTCTACAGACAGGAAGTATTTCTTAAAGCTTGATTCAAAAACTCGTTCACGCGATAATAGATTAGTTGATGAAAAGACGTTAGGAGCAGGTAAGAATGAAAAGAATTTTGCAAAACTTTATTAAAGGTCTTTTAACAATTGTTCCCATCATTTTAGTTATCTATGTAGTGTTTAAAATTTTTATGGTTTTAGACGGTCTGCTTGGCAATTATTTAAAACCCTATTTAAAGGATGATTACATACCTGGGATTGGATTGCTATTGACATTTATCTCCATTACTATTTTAGGATGGCTATCAACAAAAGTATTTACAGGGACTCTTTTCCGTATGATAGACAGACTGCTAGAAAAGATTCCATTAGTAAAAACCATTTATTCCGTTATCAAGGACACTTTCCATTCTTTTCTTGGAGAGAAAAAATCTTTTTCAAAGGTAGCCATTGTTACAATTCCTGGGACAGAGGTCAAAACCATTGGTTTTATTACGACAGAAGATGTACAAGGTTTTTATGATCCATTAAAGGACTATGTGGCTGTCTATGTCCAACAAACCTTTCAAATAGCCGGTATTACTTTATTAATCCCAAAAGAACAAGTCGAAGTCATTGATGTAAAGCCCGAGGATGCGATGAAATTTGTATTATCAGGCGGAATGACATCTAGTCAGGGAGAAAAATCCTTAGATTCATAAATAAACCTAAGAACGCACTTATTGAAATAGATGCGTTCTTTTCTATTGTATGTAAATTTAAAATCATTTCGCCTGGCCCCTTTTACGTTTTAATGAATTAGAAAATAACCGTTTAATAATCGTGAAGCTGTATAACCTAGAATTAATATCCTATCCATTCAATCCGAGATTCAGAATAAGCAGTATGATTGTTATTTGTTTCCAACGAGTACTTTTTTCTTAAGGAGATGATGGACATGTCATTTCGTGGAGATGCCCATAAACTGTATCTTAAACTAACAAAAATACATAACAAAGAATTCCTTCAGACGAAAGAATTAGCTGAGGTTCAGGAAATTCGCTCCTTTTATCGAACCGTTAGTACCGATTTATTACGATTGGTTTATTACCGCATGATTAAAGAAAAAAATGGCTCTGGGATCATCCCTATCTTTGTCACAGCCATTCCATGGTTTATCTTTTTGTTTTCCAGTAAATTACAAGAATTTCTTTTTCGGGAGGGTGGTATTCTTTGGCTTCCCTTTAGTGTTATTTATATGTTAATTCTCATTATGAGCGTTGTCCTTCATTTTCGTGAACAGGCCTGGGCAGGTTTGCATATTGAAATTATTCAGGATGTCATAGAGGAGCGGAATACCGAACTTCAGCCATAAAATGTTCCTCATGATGTAACACACCAAAACAACCCCCTGTTTTAAAAGACAGCCGTTATTCATATATTTATGATAACCATTTAATCGGTAGTGACTTTCATCATAGGGGGTATGATGATGTCTAGAAAAATAGCTGTAGCCATCATTCATGGAATTGGAACTCAGGCTGATGATTTTGCCATGGAGATGGAGGAGAAATTAAAAAAGCATTTTATCAAACGTTTAAGGAAAATAAAGCCTTACATTCATGCTCCTGAATCGCAAATAGTCATTAAACCTATATGCTGGGCTGATACTTTTGCAGAACCAGAAACCATTCTTTGGGAGAAGTTCCAGTCAAGAAAACTAGATTATATGCTTTTACGAAGTGCCATGATTCACGTATTAGCCGATGCTATCGCTTATCAAAGGTCCCCTTCCCAAAAAAACTTCTATAAAAAAATCCACACGAGAATTGATGAAAAGTTGAATGAACTGGCTTGTGAAACCGGAGATGGAGAAGCCCCATTATGCGTTATTGCTCACAGCCTTGGAACCGTGATTACCAGCAATCATTTTTATGACCTCCAACAGGGGAAAAGAATAGCAGAGCCACTCAATAATCCTCTTGTGAAGGGCGAAACCCTGACGTTATTCTATACAATGGGAAGTCCAATTGCTTTATGGAGTATCGGTTATGATGAATTCGATAGTCCCATTGAAGTACCGGCAAAAAAAATGAAAGAGCATTATGCAGATATAGGTGAATGGATTAATTTTTATGATAAGGATGATATTATTGGTTATCCGCTCGAACCTTTATATGGAAGTCAATATGTAAAAGACTATCAAGCTGCTGTTGGGGGACTCCTAACCGGGTGGAATCCTCTTTCCCATGCTAAATACTGGACATCACATTCCGTCATCAAACCAATTGTCAACGGACTTATCAGGACATGGCTAGAGATAAATAAATAAATATGGGGACAAATCTGCTGCCTCCCTATTTGGAAACAGCAGATTCGTCCCCGCTCATTTTACCTTTTCTCGTTTATAAAAGTCCCACCATTTGAAGGCCGTGATAAATTCCATTCTCTTCAACGGATTTTGTCACAAATCTAGCTACTTCCTTTACGGAATCTTCGGCATTCCCCATGGCTACGCTGTTTTTCACATTTGTCAGCATCTCAATATCATTCAATCCATCGCCAAACGCAAATACTCGTTCAGGAGAAAAACCAAGCTGTTCCACAATTTTTTGGATACCAATAGCTTTTGAACCGCCTTTTGGGAGAATATCCATTGAAACAGGATGCCAGCGAATAAAATCAAAATCTTTAAATTCGTGTTCATACTGTTTCTCTTCCCCTTCCGGACAAAAAAGGAGAGTCTGATATAGGTCGCGTTCTTTGTAATAATATGGATCATGGGAAGGAAAACGGTCAATTTTCAAAGAATCTATGCCCTCTTTAATATAACTATGTTCAGGAACGTTCGCTCTCATATCTTCATGGTCCATAAATACAACAGGATGATTATTTGCAAGTGCTCTTTCTGTTAACTGTAAAAGAGATGAAATCTTTAATGGGTTCATATATACAGCTTGTCCATTTAATACAACATATTGGCCATTGTAACTAACGTATGTTTGAATATCCAATTCTTTTCTTAAGTCCTCAAACATAAAAGGAGCTCTTCCTGTAGCTATGGCAACCACATGTCCTGCTTCCTTCAATTGAAAAACAGCCTCTTTCGTCTTTTGAGGCAATTCTTTATCATGATTAAGCAAGGTTCCGTCTATATCAAAAAAAATTACACTTCTTTCAGTCATTAGTCATCCTACTTTCGCAATAAAATTTGTTCATCGATTTTGCTAGACATTCAATTAATACGAGTCTAACTTATGAAACCCGTTTCATGTCAATTCTTTTAAAAAGTTCTAATGAATGCAAATTTTTTTGACTTATTGATGAAAGAAAGTATGGGGACGATGGTATCGCTTCACAAAAGCCATACCATCGTCCCCATTCCTTTATTTTTCATCGTTTTTCTTTTGATCGGCATCATGCTTTGATTTTTCAACTATTTGCTTTAATTCACCTTCATCTCCTTTTGCATTAATGATTTCCATTATTTGATTAAGACCTTGGCTCGTCTGGTCATCGTTATTGTTCATTGCTAAATCTTCCTTTCCTTTTTCTATTATTATTTTCATCTTCCCTGTTGACTATGTTTCCTTCAGATGAATGAAATCCAATAAAGCTGGTAAAATAGAAAAGAAAATTCACAAAACTCCATTTACAAAAAGGATTCACTATTGATATCATGGAAAATAGAAGTGTAATGAATCAGATGCTCTAAATCAACCAAACTCGTTTTTACATTTGAGCATGATTATTGAAGCATAAAACATAAGTTCTCTAATCACTACATAATTATATTTATGGAGGTTTACATAATGAGCTATCAATACTTACTTTGCGAAATCGAAAATAGTGTGGCTGTTGTTACCATCAATCATTCACCAGGCAACCAATTAAATACACAGGTATATCAGGAAATCACTAGGCTCATGGGTGAATTGGAAGTGAATCCAGAGGTACGAGTCATTGTGCTGACAGGAGCTGGCGATGAGGCATTCGTAGCTGGAGCAGATATTCATGAAATGGTGGATTTAGATACCGTTGGCATGATGAATTTAACACAAATTACAAGAGTTTCTTTTTTAAGAATAGAAAATTTAACGAAACCTGTTATTGCGGCAATCAATGGAGAGGCGCGCGGAGGCGGATTTGAGCTTGCTTTAACTTGCGACTTACGCATTGCTTCTGAGAAAGCACAATTTGCTTTCACTGAAATCAATTTAGGCGTCATTCCAGGGGGCGGCGGTACACAGCGAATTCAAAAAATCGTTGGGCAAGGTACCGCTAAGGAATTACTATACTTTGGAAAATTTATTGATGCAGAGCGTGCTTATCAGCTGCAAATTGTTAATAAAGTCGTTCCTCATAATCAAGTCCTGTCAACTGCAAAAGAATGGGCTGAAGAACTTGCACAAAAAGCACCGGTTGCGTTAAGAATGATGAAAGCAGCTGTTCAAACAGGTTCTAATGTTGACCTTGAATCAGCACTAACAATTGAAGCAGCATGCTATGATGCCGCTTTTGCTACGCAAGACCGCCGGGAAGGTATGGCTGCACGGTTAGAAAACAGAACGGCTAACTATACAGGTAAATAATAAAAGTCTTATCGAAAGGGCTGTCCATTAAAAATAGGACAGCCTTTTATTGGTTCTCATTATTTTTATTCGTCTGAAATAGATCCTTTGACACCGCATTCAGCTTATTAACAAACCGATTGAATCCAAATCCAACAAAAAAGGAGATACTGATTTGAACATACGGGGTATCCCCATAGTCTATAAACTCGATAAATAAGATTCCACTGTCAATTAACAATACAGCAATCACAGCTGTACCCGTTGCAAAAATAGGATAGAATACATACATGATCCACTGACGATAATTATTTAATTCATTTCTCATATAGTACGTGCAGAACATATAAAGGTGCCGTAACGATCCTCCAATGGATCCGGCAAAAAAGTAATATAAAAAAACCTTAATTTTAGAAACAAAGGGCAGCGACTGTTCCAGTGCACCTGTCCATAATGCTCCGACCATTATAAAGCTGCCAAAAAACAACAGGGAAAGATAAGTCAGAATAAATACTTTTAATGACTTCTTCACTACATCACCCCGCCTTGGATACTCTATCCTATGTAACAGATGTAATGTTCGTTCCCAAGAAAAAGGGAAGAATCCGTTGCCCATAAAGAAACAATAGATCCTTCCCCTTTCGTTATTATCCTGCTTTCACATCTTTTGATTGTTGATTTTCTTTTTGTAGTTTTGCAGCTTTCTTGCCATGTACTAGATAATAAAGGATAATCCCCAAAAAGACGATAGCAGCCATACTCATATATAAATTACGAAAGCCAATAAGCGGCAAAATAAATCCTAATAGGAAAGGACCCATTCCAATCCCAAAATCATAAAAAACAAAAAAGGTTGATGTTGCCAAACCAATTCTATTCCGTGGAGCTAAATTAACGGCAACTGTTTGCGCACTTGACTGAAATGTTCCAAAACCGATGCCAATTACTGCTCCTGCAATCAGCAAGGTAATCCCATGCTGCGCTTGACTCAGAATAATTATCCCTAAACCAAATAGAAAAATCGATGGATAGATGATCTTATTTTCGCCTTTTAGATCATACCATTTTCCTGTAAAAGGTCTTGTTATTAACAAAAACGCAGCGTACATCACAAAGAAAAAACTAGCTGCATCCGCTAAATGGATTTCTTCTGCATACGTACTTAAAAAAGATAAAATACTTGAGTAAGCAAACCCAAAAATAGCCACAAGAATGGCTATAGGGATGGTACTTTTTTCAAAGTAATCACTAGAATGAAACCCCTTCTTCGCCTGAGTTGGCTTCGTTTCTGTATTCACCTTTGGAATGTGTAAAAACAGTGTGGCTATGATGGCTATAACAGAAAAAAAAGTTGTAACAACAAAAATAATACTGTGATTGAAATTTTGACTAATGAATAGTCCCATAAATGGACCCACTGCCATTGCCAAATTCACACTTGTTGCAAAATATCCCATTCCCTCCCCGCGACGGGACATAGGAATAATATCTGCCGCAATTGTTCCTGTTGCTGTTGTAGCAATACCAAAGGCAAAACCATGAAGAAAACGGATGAGCAGCAACAGTGGTAAGCTATTAATTGGAAAATACAATAACATCATAATTAGGAATAAACTCAGCCCAAAAAGCAGCAGCCTCTTTTTCCCCACTCGTTCAATGATTCTCCCTGCCATCGGTCTTACAATAACTGCCCCGAGGACAAAGATACTAGAAGCAAGACCAGCTTCGCTTTGAGAAGCATGAAATTTGTCAATAGAGTAAACAGCTAATGTCACCATTAAAATATAAAATGAGATAAATAATAAAAAATTCGACATGGATACCATTACAAAATCTTTTGTCCATAATTTAGGTTTTTGATTCATCTAATCCCTTCTTCCATTATTTCAGTTTTTCTTTTAATTGTTGTATCGTTCGTAGCGTTATTTCTAAATCTGTCATCGAGATTTCCGTCAACAGTTGATTTTCGAATTCATCAACAACCTTTTTTGCTTCCTGATAAACAAGATTGCCTTTTTCGGTTAGTCGAATTTTTCGTTCACGCTTATCTTTACTCGGAACCTTCTCTATTAGCTGGTTTTCTTCTAATCGATTCGCGGTACGTGTGATTGTTGGTTTTTCCACATCAATATATTGACTGATTTCCACAAGTGTAGAAGCACCAAATTGTTTCAAATAGTAAACAATTATCCATTGTGAATGATATAAACCAACACAAGCTAACTGTTCATTTAATTTTTTTGTAAAACTTCTGGAAAACTGTAAGTGCTGATGAAAAAATGAAAGTGACAAATGAAAACCTCCGACCAATTTAGTTACCTAGGTAACTAATATACTCCCTTTTTCACAATTTGTCTATCATGATGAGTTTTTCTTTATCATGAAATCAACCGTATAAAATAATAAAAAGGAACTTCTTGCTTATTGAAAAGCACGGATGTTCCTTTATGTACACCGAATATTAGTACAATAAAAATATATTTTAAATTTTCAATTTCCAATTCATTCAAAAAAAAACTCTCTATCACCGTCCATTCGGCAATAGAGAGTTTTACAATTATTTTGTTGTATTAATAAACATCACGCTGATAGCGGCCTTGCTTTTGCATATCATTTAAATAGGCTTCAGCATCCTCACGTGACATCGCACCTTCTTTTTCTATCACATCAATAAGTGCGCTGTGGACATCCTTCGCCATTCTTTGTTTATCACCGCATACATAGAAGTACGCTCCATTTTGAATCCACTCAAATAACTCTTTGCTGTTTTCAAGCATTTTATTTTGAACATATACTTTTTTCTCTGTATCACGAGACCAAGCAGTATCTATTTTTGTAAGTACACCATCTCTTTGATAAGCTTCTAATTCCTCTTTATATAGAAAATCAGTAGCTTCATGCTGGTCGCCAAAGAATAACCATGACTTTCCTGTTGCTTTCGTTACGGCAAGTTCTTCGATAAAAGAACGGAACGGTGCAATGCCTGTCCCAGGACCGACCATAATAATATCTTTATCTCCTGATTCAGGTAAGTGGAAGTGTTTATTCGGCTGAACAAATACAGGAAGTGTATCTCCTTCTTGAATACGTTCAGCTACTTGTACAGAACAAACGCCCTTTCTCTCACGTCCATGAGCTGTATAGCGAACTGCACCAATGGTTAAATGTACTTCCTCTGGATGCGCAGCAATACTGCTGGCAATTGAGTAAAGACGCGGCGTCATCTTTCTTAAAAGAGAGATAACATCTTGTGCTGAAGCATTCCACGGACCAAAATCACGCAGCATATCAAGAAGATCGCGGCCATTCGTATATTCTTTCATTTGGTCAGCATTCTCTACTAAGAGAAGCTTTTTTAATTCTTCGTTTTCTGTGAATTCAGCCGCCTGTTGCAATATTTTTTTAGAAAGAAGCGTAATTTCAAAATACGTTGTTAACGCTTCCTTTAATGGCATTGTATCACCTTGTTTATTAATGATAACAGCATTTTCTCCGTCCCAGTTCATTTCCTCAAGAATGGCTGAAACTAATTCTGGATCATTGGATGGTGCAATTCCAAGTGCATAACCTGGTGCATACGTAAGACCAGATCCTTCTAATGAAATTTCAATATGTCTTGTTTCTTTTGCAGAACTTTCTCCATTTAAATTAATATTTTTAAGAACCTTAGCTTGAAATGGGTTTGTTCTTGAATAGACAGTTGGAACTACTTTTTTTTCAGTACTTACTACAGTATTTTGCATGATCTCACCTCAAAAAATTATATACATAGGATAACATAAGTTGACAAATTCTGATATGTTTTTTCTTTTCATTCGGAATAATTTGTATAAAAAAATTAGCGTATTAACAGTATTATTATACAAATTAGTCTGCTTTCTCTCAATAAGAAATTTCCTCATAAGAAAATATAGGTCATTTATCCCCTATTTAAGACACGTTTCAGTTCTATATGCTATATAGTCAGTATTTGTCTATATAACAAATTATACCCCATAAATGTTCAAATCGATTTCACGATTTGAAACCGATACTATTGATGGCATTTCATTCTATTCTAAACTTTAAAATTATTTTTATATAACTTCCATAGAGTAATAATTAAAGAATACCGATTCAGGTAGCTATTGATTCAGTCTGTAGATTTCGCGAGCAATCCCCTCTAAGATATAAACAACTGGTACCTGCGTGGTAATATTCGATTCTTCAACAAATTCCTCTGTAACATAGTAGGAAATATTTATATCAGAGATTTTCGCAATCGTTGAGAGTTTCTGATTTGTAATACTGATAATTTGACTTCCTTCCTGTTTCAGTTGGTTAAGATGTGTAACTGTAAATTCATTTTCTCCTGATACTGAAAGAGCGATAGTCACACTATTATCACTGATTTTGGAGTGAATTGGGAAATGTGGATCTTTAATATACAACGAAAAAGTCCCTAAACTTGAGAAGTATCTTGCACCATATTCAGCAAGAATACCCGAGCTTCCAATTCCAATAAAAATCACATTATCCGCTTTGGAAATAACATTTGCGGCCCTCCTAATGATTTCATCTAAATCCCCTTTTAACGACCTTTCAAAAAACTCTACTATAGATTGTTGAGAACTTTTTATGGTCGTAATTTTTTTCTCTTTTAGATGCATTTTTAGCTTTACCTTGAATTCGGAAAAACCCTCACACTGTAGTTTTCTACAAAAACGTAAAATCGTTGCCGTTGATACATGAGTTTCATCCGCCAGCTCACGAATTCGCATATAAGCCACTTTTTCACTATGTTGAACAATATAATTATACAAAGAAATTTCTAATTCATTAAAAGTTGAAATGATTTCATTTGTAAACATGACTTTCGGTAAAGTCCTCCCCTCCCTAAGTAATTTAGTACATTCGAGCTAAAGCCATACCGCCATTTTAACATAACCTTCTTTTATGAAACATAGCGTTACATTCATGTAACAAATTTCTTTCTCCGTTATAACAAACAAGTTTCCTTCTGTTGATTTACTATTCTGCAAAACGTCGATATGATTTCTTTAAGTAATTGACCTCACCACTAAAAAAATTAGTTTCACTTAAAAAACAAATAATAAATAAAGAAATAAATTTCTGGAGGTATCCTAATGAAAACATATCTATTCCCAAAAGATTTTTTATGGGGCGGGGCTACCGCTGCTAATCAAATTGAAGGCGGGTTTCAAGAAGGAAATAAAGGATTAAATGTTGCTGACGTTCTTCCTGGCGGGAAGGAGCGGTTAAATATATTAATGAATGCCGGTTTTGACTTTGAAATCCATCAGAATCAATACTACTATCCCAATCACGAAGCCATTGACTTTTATCACAGATATAAAGAGGATATTAGGTTGTTCGCTGAGATGGGTTTTAAGGCATTTCGCATGTCCATTGCCTGGACAAGAATCTTTCCAAATGGAGACGAACTAGAACCAAATGAAGAAGGCCTCAGCTTTTACGATTGCGTATTAGATGAATTGCATAAGTATGGGATTGAACCCATCGTAACTCTTTCCCATTATGAAATGCCGCTTCATCTCGTTAAAGAATATGGAGGATGGAGAAGCCGTCAAGTGGTTACCTTCTTTGAAAGATATGTAAAAGCCGTTTTTAATCGTTATAAGAATAAAGTAAAGTACTGGATGACATTTAATGAAATCAACAGCGCTTTAGTGATGCCAATTAATGGACTTGGTTTTTCTATTCAAAAAGAAGAGGATAAATACCAGCCTACCTTTCAAGCATATCACCACCAATTTGTTGCTAGCGCTTTAGCTGTTAAATTATGCCATGAGATGATTCCCCATTCTCAAATTGGCTGTATGATTCTTTTTGCACCTGTCTATTCCTTTGATAGTAGCCCCGAGAATGTTATGTATGCATTACAAGAGGAGCATTTGTTCAATTACTTTTGTGCAGATGTACAAGTTCGGGGTGAGTACCCGGCATTCATAAAGAGATATTTTAAAGAACATCAGATTGAATTGGAAATACAAGACGGTGATTTAGAATTGCTAAAAGAAGGTAGAGTCGATTATATTGGCTTTAGCTATTACATGTCCCGTACAGAAAAGAAAGTAAAGACAGATGAAGAAGCAACTCAAGGCAATATTATCGGAGGTATAAGAAATCCGTTCTTAAGCGCGAGCGACTGGGGCTGGGAAATCGATCCAATAGGACTGCGCATTAGCTTGAACAAATTATATAATCGCTACCAAAAGCCCCTGTTTGTTGTTGAGAATGGATTAGGAGCTTATGACAAAGTAGAAGAAGACGGTACAATTAATGATGATTACCGAATAGACTATCTTCGTGAACATATTAAAGCAATGGGTGAAGCTATTGAAGACGGCGTTGAATTAATGGGCTATACGAGCTGGGGCTGTATTGATATGGTAAGTATGTCGACCGGGGAATTCTCCAAACGTTATGGTTTCATTTATGTAGATAAACATGACGATGGCAGCGGCACATTAGAGCGAAAAAAGAAACAGTCCTTTTTCTGGTACAAGGATGTCATCGCTTCAAATGGACAAATTTTATAAATCTATATAAATGTAAATAAAAAATGCTAATCGAATCCTTTCGATTAGCATTTTTTATTTATTGATTGCCTCTTTTCACCCAATCAGCTACTGTTACCGTGCGTTTTGCCTGATGCTTGACTGCCGCTTGTACGTCCTCAATCATTTTTCCATTTTGGTCAACCGACACACTTGTTCCGTATGGATTTCCTCCTGCTCCAAAAAGAACTTGATCTGTGTAACCAGGCGGTACAATGATAGCACCCCAGTGCATCATGGAAGTATATAGCGATAAAATCGTTGCTTCTTGCCCGCCGTGTGGATTTTGCGCGGAAGTCATGGCACTTACTACTTTGTTGACTGTTTTACCTGTTGCCCATAGTCCACCTTGAATATCAAGGAATTGTTTCATTTGGGATGGCATATTGCCGAATCGAGTGGGAATACTGAAAATAATAGCATCTGCCCATTCAATATCGTCACCTGTTGCAATAGGGACATCTTTTGTTGCTTCAACGTTTTTTTTCCATACTTCATTTTTTTCAATTATAGATTCTGGAGCCAATTCTTCCACTTTTAAAACCTTTACCTCTGCACCCACTTCTTTCGCGCCTTCTTCGGCCCATTTGGCCAGCTGATAGTTTGTTCCGCCCATACTATAAAAAATAACGGCTAATTTTATATTTGCCATTTCTTTAATCCCCTTTTTGATGATTTTCCAAATAGCTTCGCTAAAATATCAACTTATTATTTCTATTCCATATGAAGCTTATTCATATGGACTTTTTGGAAAGCGAACGATGAATGATTTTCAAAAGTTATAAGATTAATTTATTTTATTATTACTCCTAAATAAATATTCTTTAATTCGAGATATTTTCTCATTGTTATTTCTATAAATCCAACTAGTCATTAAACAATAATGACGTATGATCTGTTTGCATCATACGTCTGTTCAATCATTTATACAGTTTCTCGTTCAATTAATTTAACTTTAACCTCTTCATGGGAGGGACCCTTATTGTCTATTGCTTGTAAAAATAGCTTTCTGCCCATTTCCACTAAAGGGATTTCCATCGTAGTAATATGCATAATTTTTGCAATTGGCTGGTTATCAAAGCCCATAATGGCAAACTCTTCAGGGACTTTTACACCTATTTCCTTGCAATAGGTTATCATTCCGGCAGCCACCATGTCGCTTGTCACTAATAGAGCTGTAGGAGGAATCCTCATCTTCATTAACTCTTGCACGACTTGTACTCCATCTTCAAATTTCAAACAATCATAGAAAATGTACTCATAATTAAAAGGTTCATTTCTTTCTCGTAAAAAATCTTTATATGCTTTTTCCCTTAGCTTACTATTAGCTCCAGACCTTCTACCAACACAATATCCGATTTTTTGATGACCTTTATGATGTAAATACGCTAACGCCTTAGAGAAGGTTTGGTAATGATCGATATAGATGGAGGAAACATTCTTCCCTCTCGAATCCTCGCAAAGAACAATTGGACCATATGCTTCATATTCCTCAATAGTGTTCCATTCACATTTCCTCGAACAGATAATCAAGGCATCAATCTGCTTATACTGTAGCATTCTTAATGCTTCGATTTCCCGCTTCTCTTCATAGTTCGTTTGAAACAGAACAAGCTTGTAGTTGTTCTTAACTGCCTCATTTGCAATTCCTTCTACTAACAATCCAAAATAAGGATGGTTCGTAAAAGGAATCACCACACCAATGAGAAGCGTTTCTCCTTTACTTAAATGTACAGCATTCAGATTCGGCTGATAATTACATACTTCCATTGCATGTTTGACCGCTTCTCGTTTTTCTTCACTAACATACGGGTGATTATTTAATACACGAGAAACCGTTGTAACAGATACCCCTGCCATCTTTGCAATATCTTTTATATTTGCCATAAACTCACCTTTATTAAAAACTTTTCTTGCCCTGAAATGCGTTTCATCCTTTATGCTTGACTTATAAATAAAGGAGGTAACTTATATGTTCATACTTACTGGGATTTTGTTCCTTATTTTCTTATGTAGTTCTATCCTGCTACTATCGATTTATCCCATTTCTCAAGATCAAAAAATGCATCCTCTCAGAAAGACGTCGAAAAAGAACGAAACAGATTATTACAACAGATTATTTTCTGTTTATGAAGACTTATATGAAATGTCAACTGTAGAACAGGTAAAAGGCGCACGGAATACCTTTTTAAGCTAATTGTGCGCCCATTACCTATTTGTTTAATACAGCCACGGCACGAATCGGTGCTCCATCTGAGTTCTCATATTTCAGCGGCAGAGCAAAGAAAGTAAATAACTCATTTCCAATTTCACCTAATCTCGCAAGATTTTCAATCACAACAATTTCCGTTTCAGCAAATAGCTTATGGTGAATGGTCAAATTTTCATCTGAAACTGGATCAATCCCAATCACATCAAGCCCGACTCCCTTTTTCTTCGAGCTGATTAAATAGTCAGCAACCTCTTCTGTGATAGCTGGATAATCGCCAAAATAAGCATTTGTCCCCCAGTGTTTGTCCCAACCGGTATAAAATAAAAGGAATTCCGCCTGATCAGCTTTCTCCTTTACCGCTTCAATATGGCTCATCTTAATTCTTTGACCTTCTCCTAACTCACTGCAATCAATGACTAACCCTTTTCCAATGAATTGTTCGACCGGAAAAGCATCTAATGTAGTTCGGTGCTCAAAAATATGGGAGGGTGCATCCATATGAGTTCCAGTATGGGAGAACATAGTCAGAAGGGTTTCCTTGAAGCCATTTGTTTCATAGGTATTGGCCACCTCTAATTTGGGTGTCGCCGTCCCCGGATAAACAGGCATCTTTTCAGATATTGTATAGGTTAAATCAATCACCTTCATGTAAAAAACCTCACTTTCATTTGAACTACTCACCACTTATCGCTCTTGCGAACTGATTGAAATGGGAGTCTTCTGCCAGGTAAAGATAAAAAACAACTGATTAATCATTTTATTATGGCTTTCAACAGTCACCTGATTATATCATCTTTCCATTGTGATTAACCTGTTAACCAGTCTTTTTAAGCCTATTTTTGTTATCTTAATAAACAAATACGAAGACAGCTGCATAGTTTACTAATGAACAAGCATTGAAGGAGGTGAATGCGATGAGTCACACTTCCTCCAGCACTTTTGGAATTTTCCTTGGATTCTTATCTGGTGCGATATGGTTATGGCTGGCCATATCCGGGACCATTTCTGGCTTCTTAGAATTGCTCGCGTTAAGCGGAATTTTAGCTACAATTATTAACGTCCTAGTAGCTTTAATTGGTTTCTTTGCTTTTCTAGTATTTGGCCTATACCTTTTCAAGAGGGCTTGGAATTATTGCCGAAGTTAAGATACACCAGCAAAATAAAGAATGATATATCTGTTTAGTTTTTAAAGCAGTCTCTACAGAGAGACTGTTTTTATTATGCGGAACCAAAGATCAAAACAAGAAAGCTGGTCCTAGTGTAACGAGAACCAACTTTTATATAGTATATTAGAAGAAATGGATTAGAGTGTTTCAGATTCTAATCTAAATCCTTCGACGACCACATCCTCATCGACCTCGAGTAAGAGGCACCGTTTTCCTTCAAACGTAATATATTTGATATATTTCAGATCTTTCGGGCTGATTGTCACATTCGCTATCTTCGTTTCAATTTTAATTGTTTTCGGAACTAAGCTGCTTGCTTTGAATTCATGATTTTCATCATCTACCACTGCCTTAAATGCATGTTCAACCTTAGCCGTATTCACATCTTCAACGCCGCTGACCGTTAAGATGCGTTCAATGTCCCGATGATCAATCATTGGCGCTTCTGTTTCTTCCTTTTCCTCCTGCTCTTCTTCCTTATCCTGCAGCATCTTATCAAGTTCCTGATAGACATTGGAAATGACTCTTGTATCTACTTCGTCCCCAATCACGTTTTTTAAAATGAGTTCGAAGCAATCTTTCTCCTCTGCCGCTGTAATAAATTCCTCACAATTTAGCACCTCATCAATAAAACCAAAATCAGGCTGATTGGCTTTACCGGCAGAGTAGAGGATATGATTGACATCCGCTGAGTTTTCCGAAAAAGCAGGGAACAAAAAGCCTGATAACGGTGAAGCAATATTTAAAATGGGATCGACGGTATGATTCGGTTTAAATTCCTTTTCAATATAATCAAACAGCAATGTTCGTTTCGGCTGATCAATTTTATTCAAACTGCAAAGGATAAATTGGCTGGAATAAACCTCATCATCCCCGCCCTCTTCCGACTCTAGATTTCTTTTTCTGGTCGGTTTCCGATATTCCCCGCGAATAAACGTCACCACTGAATCAAAGTCATATATCGTATGGGTGAACATTTTCATAACAATTTGCAGCATGGATTGTGTCCAATCATCCGTCGTGTCCGAATGTAATCCTTCATAGAGAATGGCTTGTGTACTGTTTTCCACATCCCGCTTAAATTTCAGCTCAAATAATTTGGAATCCAGCTGACCGGTCAAAACTTTTTTAAAGTTTGTTAAAAACAATTCCTGAATTTCCTGCTCCAGCATTTGAAAGGGCTGGCTTTCATAATGATAAATCTCTCCCGATTCACTTTTTACATAAACATTAAAGATTTCTCGAATATTCAGCTTGTAATTATCTAGTTTAAATTCCTTACGGATATTAGCAATGTCTTTTTTATTCATATGTATATCAACTCCCATTCCTTGATTATACTGTTCAGTCGAGAAAATAGTAATACTTGATATTCTTCGGTTTCATAATTATTGAATGAAAAATAGCAGAATATATTGGATTGAGGGAGTTCTTTCAAAAATAAAACCATTCGTAAAATATGAATAGAGGGAGTTCCTTTTTAGAACTCCCTCTTCTATTATACTCATTTCAATGACATACCCTTCATTTCATAAGGAACCATTTGTCCAACTTGATAAAAAAATAAATTAACATTGATACGCGGATATTTGCTTCTAAACTTCTGTACCAATTCAGGCAGGAAATTCCTCAAAGGTGCGCTTAACAAACCGATACTGATTGAACCAATTACCCCTTCATCTGCTTGGCGTGCAATTGATCCAGTCTCCTTACGATTGCTCTTGCATCCTTTAAAAAACCGTCCCTGCATTGGTTAATTGAACCGAGTGTTTATTACGATGGAAAAGTTTGACCCCTAAATGCTTTTCTAAATAGGCAATCTGTTGACTGACAGCAGGCTGTGCAACATATAACTGCCGGGCTGCTTCAGAGAAATTTAAATTTTCAGCAACAGCAATGAAATACCGTAATGGCCGAATATCCATTAATAATCCACCATCCAACAAAAATATGACAAAATTAAAGGATATTTAGTAAGACTTCTCTGTCCATAAATTAGGTAAGACTTGCGAAACAATGATTAGCGGCTCACTTGATTGTTGTGTTAAACAAAGCATCAGGGCTCCTTCAATACAAGCAATAACTGCAAGTGCAAGGGAATCAGCCTTTTCCTTCGAAAATCCATCCTCTATTAACCTATTTGATAAAATCTCCTGTATCTTTTTATAAAGACTCGAACACGCATTACGTACGGGTTCATTTAGTGATGCCATTTCGCTAACCATGCTGCTAAAGGTATATCCAGCTATTGTACCCTCTCTATCATATTCGGAAACTAATCTATCTATCATCTTTTTTGTGGCTTCAAGAGCATTCGGAATTTCTTTATAAATATCCTCCACTTCGGTCGTAATCGTTTCTTTCATCGATTGCAAACAAGCAAGAAGCAGTTCTTCTTTTCCATTTGGAAAATGATGATAGAGCGAACCTTTTGTAATCTTACATTCTTTCAAGATTTCGTTTAAACCTACACCCTTATAGCCTTTTTGTTGGAAAAGAGCAGTCGCAGTTTCGATGATTCGTGCTTTTGTATCCATCTAAATGGTACATCCCCCTTTCCATACCAACTGGTCTAGTTATTATATCAAAATAAATGACAGATTTTAATAACTTTTTTGTTTTTTTACTATAAAAATATCACCAGTCTTACATTCAATATAATACCATCCGATTCTGCCTTTTAGAATGTTGATGATTCGTATATAACCTTTCCTGTAAGACCGAGGTCATATCCATTTATTTGCTCTAACTGCGAGCGATATTCATTGGAACTGACAGCTTCTTTAATAATTTTAAGTAATTCTAAGTTTTCTTTTGTCTTTAAAACGACTAAATCATATTGCTCCTTGATTAATGGTATAAAGTCCACATTAACCATTTTAGCAACATTTTCTATTCCTATTCCTGCATCAGCTTGTCCGCTAGACACAGCTGATGCTACAGAAAAGTGGCTTGTCAATTCGTTTTCATAACCTTTTAGAGAATCTGCAGAGATGCCATTCATTCTTAATTGCTCATCTAGCAGCACTCTTGCGCCTGAACCTTTTTCACGATTAACAATTGTCACTTTAGATTGAGCTAAATCTCTCCATCCTATTATGTTTAAAGGATTTCCTTGTTTTACATAAATCCCTGCCGTTCTACAAACTAAATTAATTAGTATAAAGGGATGACTCACCAATACACGTTTAACATAGGGGAGATTATATTCGCCTGTGTCACCATCATACAAATGAACACTTACAACGTCACATTCCCCATTATACATCGATACAAGACTGTTTAAACTGCCATTATACGACCTTAGTGGAGTAAAAGATGTACGTTTCTCAATATATTTGCTTAACATATCTAAAACAATGTCTTGACCGCTAATTACCACTTGTTTTTTATAACTATTTCTAGACTCCTTATATTCCCCTGAAAAAGAATTTTCTTTATGCACGTTACCTGTTCTATTTCTTGACTTATACCTTTCCAGTTCTTGTTGGTCCACTCTCATTTGTCTGCCAACTTTATAAGCCACAAGGTCCCCTTTTTTGATTAAATCATATACTGTCAATTTAGATATCTTTAATAATTGAGAAACCTCTTCAATAGTAAATGATGAGTTATTATCCATACAATCACTCCCTATTTTATAACTTGATTTTTGAATATGGATGAATTGTTTTTCAAAAAAGCCTTTTAATTGAATTATATTATAATTAAACATAGTAGTTATAAATGATATGAAGCTGTGCTATGTACATTTATATTGTGTATGAATATTTCATAAATCAAATCGCAAGACAAAACACTTTTTTAAAAGAATGACAGTTATGACTGAATAAAAACTACAACACATATATAAAGCCTACAATAAGAATAATAGAAAAAACATACATTCTTTAAAGAAATATGATGAAACTCATTCATTTTTATAATTAGTTATAATAAGATATAAATAATTATAACCAATTAGTTCTGAATGGTTGAGGTGGAAACATGCAAAAACGCTTTATGTTCGTCAGTATTCTTTTATTTTTACTTCTAATAACAGTCGCGTGTTCTAATAACCAGAACACAGATCAAAGTTCAGACAAAAGGGAAACGCAAAAGGCATCTGAAACTAAGGAAAATGTGGAATTAACCATTTCCGCAGCAGCCAGTTTGAAAGATGCAATGGATGTAATTCAAAAGACATATCAAGAAGAACATCCCGAAGTACGCCTGAAATTCAATTTTGGAGCTTCTGGTTCACTGCAGCAGCAAATCTCGCAAGGAGCGCCTGTTGATCTATTTTTCTCGGCGGCAGAAGAAAAGTTTGAGTTATTAGTAGAAAAAGGAACTATTGCAAAAGAAGACGGATTAGACCTTCTTGGAAATGAACTCGTATTAGTTGTACCAAAAGAGGATCAATCTATTAAAGGTTTCGAAAATCTTGTAAAAGAAGAGATTAGTAAAATTTCTATTGGAACGCCTGAAACAGTGCCTGCAGGAAAATACGCAAAAGAGTCGCTTGAAAAGATGGATGTATGGAAAGAGGTTGCGTCAAAAGTAGTTTATGCAAAAGATGTTCGCCAAGTATTATCCTATGTGGAAACTGGTAATGTGGACGCTGGAATCGTGTACAAAACAGATGCATTGGTTTCAGATAAAGTAGAAATTGTAGCATCTGCCGACCCTGCTACACACACACCTATTATTTATCCTATCGGGGTCATTAAAGATTCTAAACAGTATGATGCAGCAAAAGAATTTTATCAATATTTACAAAGCGATGATGCTTTAAAGGTATTTGAGAAATATGGATTTACTGCTAAATAGTAATTTTATGCAAGACTTTTTAAGTCCCATTTGGTTGTCAATGAAAATAGCTTCGATATCAGGTGTTATCGTTATTTTGATTGGAACATTGATAGGACGAATTTTTGCTAGAAGAACGTTTAAAGGAAAGGCCGTTCTGGAAACCATTCTCATGCTCCCAATGGTTCTTCCTCCAACCGTTGTTGGATTTTTTCTTATTGTCATTTTTGGAAAAAATAGTATAGTAGGACAGGCTATTGAATGGATTTTTAAGCAGCCCATTATTTTCACTTGGTGGGCTGCCGTCATTGCTTCCATCGTTGTAGCCTTTCCACTGATGTATCAGTCCGCAAAATCAGGCTTTCAAGGAGTAAGCCTTGACATTGAAGAAGCAGCTAGGATAGATGGAGCAAATGAATGGCGAATTTTCTTATTCATCTCTATTCCTCTCGCTTCAAAAGTCCTTATTTCTGGTAGTATATTAAGCTTTGCACGGGCATTGGGGGAATTTGGAGCTACCTTGATGTTCGCAGGTAACATTCCAGGAGAAACACAGACGATTCCTACAGCTATTTATCTAGCGATTGATTCAGGTAATATGACAATGGCATGGATGTGGGTCATTTCCATCATCATTCTTTCCTTTATTATGCTGCTGATTGTCCGAATAAAACAAGAATAATCTAAATGAAAGGGGCTCTCTTAACTGGAGCCTCTTTCATTTAGATAGATTTCTTCTAATATCCATGGGTTACACCCAGGCTTAGCACAGGATAAAAAAGAGCTGATGGCATCAGCTCTTTTTTCAATTATTGCTCCTCTTGTACATTGAAAACAACCATACGAATTTCAGACATCTCTTCAACCGCAAATCGCGGGCCTTCTCTTCCAGCACCACTCTTATCGATGCCGCCGTATGGCATAAGATCCGCACGATAAGAAGAAGTATCATTAATAATCACGCCGCCAGTTTGAATCTTTTTAGCTGCTTTCCATGCTAAGTTCACATTATTTGTAAAGACGCCTGCTTGTAAACCATATTCGGACTCGTTCACAAGATTAATGGCTTCATCGAAGGATTGATAAGGAATAATCGATGCGACCGGTCCAAATACCTCTTCACATACTACTTTCATATCAGCATGTACATTTCTTAATAAGGTTGGCTGTACGACTACCCCATCACGAGTACCACCTGTAAGAACTTCTGCCCCTTCACTTACAGCCTCTTTAATCCAAGCTTCTATTCTCTCAGCCTCATGTAACGTAATGAGCGGACCTACATCTGTAATAATATTGCGGCGGGTGTCTATTCAGAAGTTTGGCTAAGAAATGATCCTTTAGTGTTAAATGACGACATCGTCATGATTCCATATGATGAAACTGACTCAGACTTCAGTACAACTTACTTAATTAGCGTCCTTCCTAAAAACAACCGTTTGCCAGTTGTCGTACCAGAATTTATGAAAGAATTAAAAAATAGAATCATAACTATATGAAAAAGCTGCCTATACTATTATTTTCTAATTATGTGGAAAGAGCTTTTTGTGTTAAGATACAACTATAACTAAATGTATGCGGTTACACAATAAAAGGAGGGATTCAAAATGAAAGTGATAGACTTTATGATTCGAAAAGTTTTTACAATAAAACCAACGGATACCATCAGGGAATTATTAGATATATTGAACACCAATCGAATTGGCGGTGTACCAGTCGTGGATGACCAGGGGCATTTAGTTGGTATGGTGTCAGATGGAGATATATTGCGCTACCTATCTCCAAAACCTCTAGGGATTGCCGGCCTCGTTTATATCATCGAAGACGGGGACAAAGAGGCTGTTTTACAGGAAAAGCTAAGTACACCGGTAAAAGCAATTATGACGAAAAGAAATATCCTCTCTGTTTCCCCTGATGAAGACTTTGAAAGGGCGATTTGTTTGCTATCGAAGCATCATGTCAAAAAGCTGCCAGTAGTTAACGGAGCTGGCAGAGTGGTTGGTGTGATTAGCAGAGGCGATTTAATAAATAACATTTCAAAACGATTGTTACAGCCTGAAAATGAAATGTTCTCCTTGTTTGGTTAAAATCAGTATTAAAAAAACCATTCGTAAAGTCACTTTACGAATGGTTTCATAATGAATCTATCCTCTGCTACTCGCGAACAGGTTCTGCTACTTTCACTGCAGCTAGAGATTTTTCCTTTAATGCAGTAGGCTTTTTCATAAATAATGACAAGATTAAGGCAATCACTGAAATTCCTGTAACAAAGTAGAACATATATTTTACTCCCGCAGCTAATATTTCAGTCTGTGCAGCATCTGGAGCCCCCGCTGCAAAGCTAGTTTGACCGGCTGTAAATAGCGTAATAGCGATTGCTGTCCCTGCTGCACCTGCAACTTGGTTCAATGTGTTCATAGCGGCTGAGCCGTCCCCATATAATTCACGCGGCAAGGCATTCAGTCCATTTGTTTGTGCTGGGATGGTTACCATTGTTAACCCAAAGAATAGAACCATAAAGGCTACGATGATTTGCCAAGCAGGTGTTGTTGCTGAAATGGCAGCAACAAAAATGATATTCCCAATCAATACAATGACAGATCCAGTAACAGCTAATTTCTTTGGTCCAATTTTATCAAATAGTGTTCAAACAATTGGTGACATGATTACGTTAACGGCATTACCCAGAAGCAATAATAATCCCGCTGCTGCTGTACTAAATAACAAAGATCCCTTTAGATACATTGGCAATATAATACCCGTTGATAAAATGACTAAAAGAACACTTACCATAATCGGCATGATAATACCTGTTCCCATGGCTTGTACAATACGGCCCGTTTCTAAGATGACGAAATTGGGAGAAAATGCTGCTAGAATTGCTCCTGCCATTGAAATGACAAGTCCTCCGATAACTAATTGGCGAGTACTAAACCATTTCATTAAAAGTGCTGAAATCGGTACTAAAATAGCCAATGTTAATAAATACCCTGTTGTCAGCCACTGTGCAGTAGCTGCTGTGATTGAAAATTGTTCCATCACATTTGTTAACGCCATATTTAAGGCTGTTTCCCCAAATAATCCAATAAAGGCGCCAAGCATTAAAATAGCTGCCATTATTTTTGGATTTTTAACTTAAATTTGCGTGTTCATAAAAATCTCCTTTTTACTTTGCTAGATTCATTTTAGTTCAGCGGTACACCTCCACATACCGACTGGTTTGTTTTACCACTATATCAATAGTGCTTTTGAAAAATCAAGCACTTTTTTCAAAACTTTTTATTGTATAGATCACTCAATTTGATAAAAGAACTCACTATTTCTAAACAAGCTACACTCCAAAAAATAAAAAGACGTATTCTCATAAAGATACATCTTTTTATTTTTGAGAATGAATGTATATATAATAGAAGGAAAAATCGCTGCGATTAACCCCATTAGGTGAAGAGTGCTATGAAAAAAACGAAGCATTAAAAGCTACTTTGGAGAAAAAAATCGAAGAGAAAATTGGAAAAGAAAAATTGTCCGTTTTAACAGAGATACTCAAATTAGACTGGGGATTATCCAACGAAAAATAGAAACTTCGATTTTCGTGAGGATTCCCTCTTGCTTCATATATGTCCATTCTATCAAGAAATTAGCTTATACCGGATGTTGACTATCGTTTCAAAAAAGAAACCATATGGCCAAAATGCTCAAATGGTTTCTTTTTATCATTTATTCATATAACTATTTCACTCTAGAAAGAGTCAGCCCATCACCGATAGGAACAAGTACGGATTCTAATTGAGGATGATTAGCAACCTTTTCATTAAAACTTTTCATCCATTCTGTATGTTTTGTTGGCTGAGAATCCGGATCTGCTACGCTGCCTCGAGCTAATACATTATCAATGGCGATTAATGCACCCGATTCCGCTAATTGAATGCAAAATTCCAGGTAATTTTCATAATTTCCTTTGTCCGCATCAATAAAGAAAAAATCAAACCGTTTCTGATCATTGACTAGTATATGATATTTTTATTGTATACAATAAATCAACATTTATCTAAATAATCGGATATTTTTGCAGAATGATAAAAAAATAAAGCGAACAGTTTAGCTGTCCACTTACATCCATCTATTTAACAAATACAAGTCTTCTTCTTCATTCCTACTCGGTCCTTGACTTCTACTTTCTTGATATATTCTGTTGCAAGCGGAACCTTACACGCTGTATTACCGACATCTACATGTACTTTTCCAATAACCTCTGCCACTTGTTTTGCTTCTTCTGTCAACTCTTTTACAAAGCTCCCAACTGAAATAACAAATCCATTCATCACATACCTTACCCGGTTCCGTTCTTCATGGACTGTTTCTTTCACTTGGTTTAATAACGATCTAATTTCAGCAATATCCAGATTTTCATCAGGAGTAATTGATACATAGTTTGCATAAGTACTCCAACCGCAAACGGCAATCATTTCTTCTTCTGATTTCATCCATTCTCTTGCCAATTCAAGAGCATACTCGCTCTCCGCTGCTACTCCTGCTACCGTATATTCGGCGAGCATATACCAATAGGCTTGTTTTGCCCAATTCTTTAGGGTTTCCTTTGACATCAGCTTTGGATTGATTGAAAGGCCAGCTAAATACATCGCATCATGATTGCCAGAATCGTATAATTGTAATGCTAGTTCATGATTCTTCTTCACAAACTTAACTAGTTTTTTTAAATCTCCTACTTTTACCCCAAAATAGGGCTCTTGCGCTCCGTGATTAGAAAACGTTCGCTTCGTTTGCTCAGAGCCTAATTCCTCAAGCTTTTGCATCATTTCCTCATAAGTCATATTGGTCATCTGCCTCCCCAACTTCAACTCTTACATTTGTATAAGTCACTATCCCTCATTATAGCACTTATCATTAATAAGAATTCGCTGCACAAAGTAAAAGTCCTTTCAACTTCATCTAAGGAACATGTTTCACTTTTGTACTGCTGTTTTAACAAAAAAGAGAACAGAATATCAATGAATATCCTGTTCTTTAAAATAGCTATAGCGCTTTATCTACTTATGACTCTGTTTATATTTTGGCATATAAATCACGGCTTTAAATAAATCTCCGTCCACTTGAATAAGAAATCTTCCCTTTTGGATTTCAATCAGGCTTTTGGTAATCGATAGTCCTAAACCGCTGCCTTCACTTAATCTAGATTCATCTCCCCTTGTAAAACGCTCCATTAATTCATCTGCTGAGATATTCAGCTCATAAGCCGAAATATTTTTGAAAGTCAACAAGATTTCATTCCCTTGGTCTTCAATATCAATATAAACTCTTGAGCCTTTAAGGGCATATTTAAAAATATTCGATAAAACATTCTCGATAGACCTCCAGAGTAATCTTCCATCTGCTGATAAAAAGACTTTTTCCTTTGGTTGATTCATCTTAAATATTAAATCAGCTTCTTCGATTTTGTCACTCACTTCACCCAGACCTTGATTAATTAGTGATACGATATCAATCTTCTCTAAATGAACTGGAATATTTCCACTAGAAGCTTTTGCTGCTTCAAATAAATCATCTGTCATCACTTTCAATCGCTTCGACTTTTGCTCAAGTACCTCAATATATTCCGCCATCTTTAATGGGTCATTCTCCTGTTTCAATAAATCCACATAAGTAATGATAGATGTCAATGGTGTTCTAATATCATGAGAGACATTGGTAATAAGCTCCGTTTTTAGGCGCTCACTTTTCAGTTCATTATCAACGGCTTTATTCAGACCATCGGTGATGCTATTAATATTCGCTGCTAGTCTGCTAAACTCTCCCTTGCCGTCTACCTCAATACTATGGTGAATGTCTCCATCCTTTATTCTTTCTACCCCTTCCTGAATCGCTTGAAATGCCTTAATTTTCTTTAAAGCAAACCAAGCCGCAAACCCGATAGTAACGGGAAAAATGAAAAAGGTTGCAGCAATCAAAATAGGATAACCCACAACAAGGAGTACCGTTTTCACTCCTACATTGCCGCTTGCATATACATTTCTGATAAAAGCAACAAATTTAGAAATAACAAAGTAGATGAAGGAATGCTTGATGAACGTTCTATTTTTGATATGCTTTATAAGCGATAGAATCAGTACGAATCCCGCTGCTGCAGTAGGAACCGTCAATAGAATAACCATAATCTCCATACTTTGAAATGAAATTGCATCGAGTAAAACAACCCACAGCATGATTAGTCCTAAGCACAGCATAATCTTGATATCATTATAGATTTTATCTACCGCGTGCAAATGGACTTCTTCATCCTTAAAGGATTTTCTTCCTGTCACAAGCATTAAATAAATAACTGTTAGGATGAACCCAAGGGAAAATCCAATCAATATAAATAAACTTCTCTCAGCAGCTTCCTTGTTTTCCTTCCACTCTGTGATGTTTTCTTGTAAGTATTTCTCCGTAAAGGCAATAGAAATCACCTGGCTATCCTGATTCATTTCATCCAAATAAGCCAGACGTCTAAACAGATATTCATTTTCTTCTAATTCTTTTGGATACAGTTCTCTTTTATAGTCCTCAAAGACCATATAAGAGGGATAAGACTTAAAGTTTTCTTTTTCGCCCTTTGGACTGTTTGTATAGATATTTACCCCATCACTTGCATAAAATAATGGATTTCTGTATTCTTCCACACGCTGTAGCAATAGATGAAATTGTTTTAGATCTTCTTTTATCAATTCATCTCTAAGCGAAGTAATTTGACCCGCGTATTCTTCTTTAAATGCTGCATAGTTTTTTGCTTCACTTTGTTCAGGATTATACCGAAGAGAATGATTTTGAAAATCATAATAAAGAGTTTCTTCTTCCATTTTTAGTTCTTCTTCACTGATTGTACCGCCATTTAGAATATGTTCTTCACTCTTATATTCTCTTATAAGCGTTGTCAGGTCACTAATAAGTGCTTCACTTTCTTGTACATAGAATCTGCTGTGAAAGTAGCTTTCTTCAAAAGCAGTACTGAAATAACTATTTCGAATGACTTCAATCTCAACAACTTCTTTAATAACTCCTGCAAAACAGAAAATAGCCAGGAGAAAGATAAGTATTTTCGTTAGTATTGAATGACTATAATTTTTCAACTTTGTACCCAACTCCCCACACCACCTTTAAATATCTTGGTTCTTTTGGATTGATTTCAATTTTTTCCCGAATCTTTCTAATATGAACAGCTACTGTATTTTCTGGACTAAATGCCGCTTCATTCCAGACCTTTTCGTAAATTTCCTCAATAGAAAACACTCTTCCCGCATTTGCCGTCAAAAGCTTTAAAATCTTGTATTGTACCGGCGTAAGGTGGACTTCCTCTCCATCCACAGCAATGGTTTTACTTTCATCATCAATCACAAGGCCCCCGCTTTGATAGACATTGCTTTTGCTTTCAAGACCGCCTAATGTGGTATATCTTCTAAGCTGCGACTTCACTCTTGCAATCAGCTCTAAAGGATTAAAGGGCTTTGTGATATAATCATCCGCTCCAATATTTAAGCCTAGTATTTTGTCGTAATCCTCTGATTTAGCCGAAAGCATAATTAATGGAATTTTAATAGCCTCTCTAATCTTCATGGTAGCAGTAATTCCGTCCATCTTCGGCATCATAATATCCATGATAATCAGATGGACCTCGTTTTCTTCCATTAACTGTAATGCCTCTTCCCCGTTAAAAGCTTTCAATATTTGATAACCTTCATTTTCTAAATAGATTCCAATCGCATCGACAATGGCTTTATCATCATCACAAACCAATATGTTCATGAAAACTCACTCCTATAAATGAATTCTTTCATTTTCTATCACCTCAGTTTGATTATCTAAGAGTATGATATCAAGTAAATCTTAACAAACTCCTTATGTAAATCTTAAGATTTTCTTACGATAAAAAAAGCCGGCAATCAGCCAGCTTACTTTGTAAAAAAGGAACATTCCACCTATTCTATTCCAATGTTTGCTTCTTGTCACCTAGCTATTACTCTGGCACAAGATCCACTGCCACTTCTTCATAGAGTTGTTCCTCGTAGCTTTTAACCAATCCATCTTTTAAAATATCCTTTTTTGAAAGAACCTTCTGTTTCCATTTCATTGAAATGTTTCGTTCAAAAGGAAAGGGATTCACGGTCACAGTAGATGGATTTCGCCATTGCAGAGTCATGATTGACGATTCTTCTTGCCTCGGCTGCTTCGGAAGTGCGATTCCTTTTTGAAAAAAGACATGTTCCTTCTCCTTTGAAATACCGGGCTCATTTAAACATAAATAGAGAGATATATCATCTCCAAATCGTAACAGTTCATAATGAAAGGAGAACAAGTCCTTGTCAAATCTTCTAAGCCTAGGAATCATTCGCTGCTGTCGCTCTTTCTCTTGTTCGATAAAAGCAACAGCTGTTTGTGAAGGATCATGCAGTAAAAATCTTGAATAATGTTTGCTGCACAAAAAAGCCGCATAAAGGTCGTTTTTCTCCACTTCATCAATGCCAAATGTGTAAATAACCGTTTTGGGTGATAATGGATAATTTGAGAATGTGTATGGGGCTTGACCTTGATCATTCCAAAAGGGCTGTTTGTCAAAAGGTTTCCAGCCATAATCATGATATCGAATCGCATATTGGACAGACTGCCAGAAATCCTCACCATGAAAAAGAGATTTCTTCCAATTCTTCATAATCTCACCTGAAAGAATACCATGGTTGTCTTGTTCAATTAGAATGAATGCATCTTCTTGTTCTCTAACAATCATTGTCTTCCCCCTTATACTCCCATTTAGCTTCTTTTTCCATCATCTTATATTCATCATATGTTAATAACACTCACATAACAACGTTTTTAGCAGGACAACCGCTAGACAGCAGGACTTAAAATGAGTAAACAATAGGCTCTAAATAGAAAAAATCTTCTTTTCCATTAAACGCGCGCATATAGTGATAAGAACTAGTTTTAAAATCAAATATTTCCTTTGATTAGGCAGAAGCTGTCGGCATTTTAGGTTTAGAAGGATTCATTATTCAGCAAAGGATGTGGGACATATTGAATTTAAAAACGTTTGTACAGCTCTATCAAGACTTTTTACAAGAAAGTAAGAAAAAAGGTTGGAGAATTGAAGTTCTCATTGAGGAATATGGAAATTATCTTTCTTCCATAAAGAATCATGAAGGAATTGAAGTTCAGTTCTTTCTGGAATTAGACTTAGAAAACAGTGAAAAATTGAATGAAACAACCCATCAAAGCAATCTAAATTATGGTGTAATTAGAAAGAAAGGTGAAGGAGATTTATTTGCCAAAGAAGTGTTGGAGGCGTTTCACCAGTATTGGTCAAAACATTCCTTAAAACGGAAAACGTTTATCATCTATAAACCATAAGTGATGAATGCTAATCCCTCTATTTAAACAATAAAAAGCGATTCTTCCTAACAGAAGAATCACTTTTTATTGTTTGAATAGGGATTAAAATACGTTAACCTATTATATATGTAAATCATCATATTGATTCCATCTCTTTATTTTATCAACCAAATACTGCACTCCGTATAATAAATAGGCTTTATAGTGCAAGTAGAAGAAAAATTGTAAATGACTTAATCGATTCAGTCGAATAATTTTCAATTTTTTCAATACATCAATCAAAATAAAAGCAAAGAGCCCATCAGCAATCGCATTTAGTGTAATAAACTTTTTAAAGTTCCCGTATGAATATTTCAACAGCCACATGGAAAGAGGCATATATGGACCCACACTAAAAGGAAGTTCATCCCTAATAAATGATTTTCGGAAATCGTAAAACTTCCACCAATTGCGCCTATGTCCATACAAATGATTAATAATCTCAAAAATAACAATAAAAATACCCGAAATGGAATAGCGTTTGAAACTATTTTTTCCAATAAATAACAAGGTGAACCACGGGATCAATATAATTGATAAATTGAAAACCGAGTGCCTCTTTGTTGCCATCACTTTCACCCCAACCATCTTTTTCTACTCTATCTTAAAATATCCAATTATAATAAAAAAAACCGCCCATTTTGAGCGGTAACTATACTTTATCTTCTCTTCCCTAAACGATATCCAATAAGAAAAACAGCTAATGTATAACCAGCGATAACTAGTATCGGGCTTAATGCCTCTTTATTACCATTCCAAAACTTAACATAAAAACTACCCAATTCATTTTCTATTACTAAATAATAATGAAAGACAATAACGCCTGCCAAAAAGAGCATAAACGAAAATCTAAACAAATTTAACCAGTCTATTTCACTCTTTTTCTTCCTTCTTTTCCTTTTTGTTTTTTTATTTCCAGAAGAATGGAGTTCGGCTTTATTTGCCGGAGAAATTTCTCTTTTTGGCATAAATTGACTCCTTTCAAAGGATAATCAATAATTATTAACTTTCGAAAATCTTCCCTAAACGATTTATGCCTTTTTCAGCCGTATCAATCATTTCATTAAACAGCTCTCCAACCGTAGGAATCGTGTTAATCAAACCAATGACCTGTCCAGCCCATCCGAAACCTTCTGCTTCGTTTCCATCATAAATATATCGGAGATTGGCTTCACCGCTAATCATATGTTTCAGGTCTTCATAGGTAGCACCTTTTTGTTCAAGATCAATAATATGCTGAGCAAATTCTGATTTCAACACACGGCCAGGTGCACCTATGGTTCTCTTAATAATCACGGTGTCCGTCTCTTTTGCTTGAAGGATTGCCTCTTTATATTTCTGGTTTGCATGAACACATTCCTGTGTAGCAATAAAGCGAGTCCCCATTTCAATGCCTTCTGCCCCAAGTGCAAAAGCAGCCAATAACCCGCGTCCATCACCAATGCCTCCACTCGCTAATACAGGAATCGATACGGCATCAACAACACGAGGAATCAGAACCATTGTACCAATATCATCACGGCCTATATGCCCTCCGCCTTCTTGACCAACTGCCATAACCGCATTCGCGCCGAGCTGTTCAGCTTTCTGCGCTTGCCTCACTCCTGATACAAGTACAAGAGTACGAATGTTTTCTCCTTTTATTCGTTCAAACACAGGCTGTGGATTCGCCCCAGTAATTGAAATGGCCGGCACCTTTTCCTCAATTGCTATTTCTAATAACTCCTTATAGTTCCCATCATGCCGTGCAATGGCAAAATTGACGCCAAACGGTTTCTCAGTAAGTGATCGTACTTTACGAATTTCCTCCCGAAGTTTCTCAGGTGTACGCAGTGTGGCTGCTGTAATTTGTCCCAGTCCTCCTGCGTTCGACACCGCAGCAGCTAGTTCAGCATAAGCAAGGTGAGCAAGCCCCCCTTGTACGATTGGATACTTAATTCCGAAAATCTCTGTGACTCGTGTATTCAATAGATATTCCACTCCCCTTCACCTGTGCATAAAGTTACATATTCGACAAGAAGGAAAAATTTCCTGTCGTTAATTTCCAAAAAAAAACAGACTCTCTAAAGAGAGTCTGTTTTTTTTTAGCTATTATTAAGCTTTTTGAACGTTTGCAGCTTGTGGTCCGCGTTGTCCTTGTTCCACTTCAAATGTTACTGTTTGACCTTCGTCTAAAGATTTGAAACCTTCGCCTTGGATAGCTGAGAAATGTACGAATACGTCTTCTCCTGCTTCACGCTCGATGAATCCAAAACCTTTTTCTGCATTAAACCATTTTACTTTACCTGTTTCCATTATTGTTGCCTCCTAGTGCGGATATCCACACAATTTGTTACTATCCTTGCTCAAATACCTTAGACGAAAAACAAATTCTCAATCTGATGTAGAACAAAAATAATTCTTCCTTAGAATAACAGATAGTTGGAGAAAAAGCAAATCAGGTTTTCTATTTTCTCAACTTTTTTACGCAATCTATCACAAGATTGGCTTTTATAGAGCAGAATAAAGGACAGAAATCCTCCAAATATTGGATGATTTCTGTCCCTTATTTCTTAAAAATAAACGATTGTTCTTACTAAATCCTGGATACTTCCATCATTGGCACTTCTAGTATATACCCAAAGCTCACCAACGCTTGATGTAGGGCTTCTATCCCATGGCACATTACTAATAAAAGTACCATATGCAGGAGCACCAATATCAGCCGTCGTGAAACGTTCGTTTGATACAATCACACCGTTAGCATCCCTTACTTGGTGCAGCACATTGGCTTCAAAAGCTCTTGCCTGCCCTTCAAGCCTTTGGTTAGAAGCAACTCTAGTTCCCGGAAGCGGATTCCATACGACAATATTTCTCGAGGTTGTTTGGGGAAGAATGAGCTGATATCCAGGCCAAATCACATCTACTTGAAATCCTGGCCGGCCTTGGTTCGCACTTATGATGCTTTGCAAAGGGATCCCAAATTTCCGTGAGATACCAAACAATGAATCTCCCATCTGAATTTCATAGATAAATGCTGGTACCGTTAATAATTGTCCTGGATAAATCACACTGGGATTTTCTATATGATTAATACCAGCAACTAAGTCTATATGGGTATCAAATCTCATGGCAATCGAGTTTATTGAATCGCCCGGTTTCACAATATAAGATACCTTCCCTGCACTAGAAACATCAGGAACTAATAACAGATGGCCCGGATAAATAAGACCGGGATCGGTAACCGGGGGATACAAATGGTTAATTCTCATGATTTCTTGAACAGAACTACGATACCTTTGCGCGATTGAATAGAGAGTATCTCCTGACCGAACGGTATACAGATAATTCTTCCTCGTGATGATTGGCATCCTTATCACTCCATTTTTGATTTCATCAAACTAAACTCTTCAAGACTCAAGAAGACTCTGCCTATTGAAACTAGATAGAATTTAATATTTAAATACTCCAAGACGGGTCCAATGGCGAGTGCCATTTTCAAATCTCACCGGATAGCCGTATAAGTTCGTTAACTTTTCCGTTAATTCTTCTGTAAGATTCAATGCGGCTCCAGGCGGGTGTGTAATCGGGCCAGGCTGACCTTGATCAATGAAGATGATTCCAAATTTGGTTTCATCTTCTTCTATTGACGCTCCAATGTCATATCCTTTTTCAGGCCTTATAATATACGGATAGATGATGTCATGAAGCTCTTGTTGGGTTACTCTATTCATTGGATTGGCAGGAGGATGCTCTGCCATTTGCGTTTTTAATGACGTCATGCAGTCTTTTAATTTTTTGGCTTTGTTAAAGTACTGTGTTGATAAGCCCGATTTTTGACTCATTCGTGTGAAATGAACATTTCACACGCCTTTCAGCTATGCTGAAAGGTTGCTGTATGGTCATGAAATAGTAGGAGAAAA
>Ga0182742_1000467_pt1 | contig 64502 bp, 60 predicted proteins | sample eDN5th37CBELigMG_FD_128880 | JGI IMG/M metagenome (GOLD analysis project Ga0182742, IMG submission 128880) | Enriched Miracle-Growth compost microbial communities from Emeryville, California, USA - eDNA 5th pass 37_C BE-Lig MG (version 2)... ...
CTCAAGGACTTCCGTCGTATCGCAACGCGCTATGACAAGCTCGCCCAGAATTACTTGGCCGCCGTCCACATCGCTGCAATCATCGCGTTCTGGTTATGAGTCCCGACCCTAGAGCATCGTGCGCTCCCAGCGGGCCGTGCCGGCGAAAAGTGGCCCCGGTTTTCCGCCGCATCCGATGCGCCAGCCAGGTGACGGAGCCTCCGGGCTCCTCTCTCAGGCGGCTTCCGTCGTGGTCGCGCCGACGAGCTGGCGGGCCTGCATCACCGACATCGGCTCGCCGAAGACTGGTCCCTGCGCATATTCGCAGCCGAGCTGGTAGAGCTCGATCGCTTCGGACTCGCTCTCCGCGCCCTCCGCGACGATCTCCATGCCGAGCTCGTGCGCCATCTTGATGATGGAGCGCAGGATCACGGAATTGCCCGAGGCCATCTGGCGCACGAAGGATTCGTCCACCTTCAGCGTGTCGAACGGGAACCGGAGCAGGTAGGAGAGGGCGGAATAGCCGGTGCCGAAATCGTCGAGCGAGAGCCCGGCGCCGAGATCCCTCAGGCGATCGAGCATCTGGGCCGAATATTCCGGATTCTCCATCACGAGGCTTTCCGTCATCTCGATCTTGAGCGAGCCGGGGAGAACATGCGTGTGGGCGATGACGGTCTTCACTTCCTGCAGCAGGTCGTGGCGCAGGAGGTGGTGGCTCGAAATGTTCACGCTGGCGAAGATCGGCGGCTCGACCTCGAGTGCGCTCTGCCAGATGGCGAGCTCCCGCGCGGTCTGCTCCAGCAGGAACGCGCTGAGTTTGATGATGAGGCCCGTCTCCTCGGCGATGGAGATGAAGTCGTCGGGAGAAATGCGGCCGAGGCGCGGGTGATCCCAGCGCAGCATGGATTCGAAGCCCGCGATCGTCCGGTCTTCGAGCCTCACGATGGGCTTGAACAGAACCTTCATCTCGTTGCGTTCGAGGGCGTGACGAAGGTCGCTCTCCATCGTGAAATGATCGCTGCGGTCCGAGCGCATGGTGGGACGGAACACCTCGATGCGGTCTCCGCCCTGGCGGCGGGCATGCGCCATGGCGATTTCGGCGTTGCGCAGAACCTCCTCGCGGCGGGCGGCGATCTGCGGATCGTGCAGGGCGATGCCGATCGAGGCGGTCAGGAAGATCTCGCGGTCCGCATGGGTGACCGGCGTGGTGACGATGCGACGGACCATGTCGGCGAAGGAGATGATGCGGTCGGGCTCGCGCTCCGAGAGCAGGATGATCGCGAACTCGTCCCCCGAGATGCGCGCGAGCGTGTCCTGCGGCTTGAGCAGGCGTCCGAGGCGGCGCGAGAGCGTGAGCAGGATCGAGTCGCCGGCCGCATAGCCGGACAGATCGTTGGTATCCTTGAACCTGTCGATATCGATCACGACCACGGTCGGCCGCAGGGTCTCGTCCTGGCTCGCGAAGGTGAGGGCGGCTTCGAGGCGATCATAGAAGAGCTGGCGGTTCGGCAGGCTCGTGAGATTGTCGTGGACGGCGTCGTGCAGCAGGCGCTCCTCGGCGGTCTTGCTGCTCGTCACGTCGGACAAGGTGCCGACGATGCGGATGACCTCGCCGTCGGAGCCGATCACCGGACGCGCCTTCAGGCGGAACCAATGATACGCGTTCGAGGAGGAACGGAGGCGGAAATCCTGCACCAGCCGGCCGCGGCGCTGCTCGATGACGGTATCGAGCGCGAGCCGGTAGCGATCCCTGTCGAAGGGGTGGATCAGGTCGAGCCAGGCGGAGGCGGGACCTTCGAGGGTGCCGCGCTTGAGCCCGAGCTGATGCTCGATATCCTGGCTGACGAAGATGTTGTCCGACACCACGTCCCAATCGAACACGGTGTCGCCTGCTCCCGCGAGAGCGAGCGCACGGCGTTCGGTGTCGTTGACGAAGCCCCGCGCGAAGCCTCCGCCCGCGAAGGCATGCTGCATCACGGTGAACCCGATGAGCATGACGATCAGCACGAGGCCGCCGACGAGGGCGGGCGGCACGAGGTCGGAGGTGAGCTGGCCGAGCACCGTGAAGCTCGCCGCCACCGTCCAGGCGATCAGCAGGAGCCAGGTCGGCACCAGCATGATGGCGCGGTCGTAGCCGTGCGTTGCCAGATGGATCACGAGGATGAAGCCGATGCCCGCCACGGCCGCGATGGACATGCGGGCCACGCCCGAGGCCACCGAGGCATCGACGACGGCCAGCAGCAGGAGGCCGCTCAGGAAGGCCAGCCAGAAGGCCGTCACGTGGCTGTAGCGCACATGCCAGCGGTTCAGGTTGAGATAGGCGAAGAGGAACACGAGCAGGGTCGCGGCCAGTACGGCCTCCGCGCCCGCGCGATAGATCTGCTCCGCGGCTTCCGAGATCGGGAACACGCGCTGGAAGAAGCCGAAATCGATGCTCGCATAGGCCAGCACCGCCCAGGCCAGCGCCGCGGCCGCCGGGAAGATCAGGGCGCCCTTCACCACGAACACGATGGTGAGGAAAAGCGCAAGCAGGCCCGCGATTCCGATGATGATGCCCTTGTAAAGGGTCAGGCCGTTCACGCGCTCCTTGTAGGCGGCTGCATCCCAGAGATGGAGCTGGGGAAGATTGTTGGTGCGCAGCTCGGCCACGAAGGTGACGGTCGTGCCCGGGTCGAGGGTGATGAGGAAGACGTCCGCATCCGGGCTGTCGTCGCGCTCAGGCCGGATGCCCTGGCTGGCCGTGACGGCGGCGATGCGCGAGGATCCGAGATCCGGCCACAGGACGCCCGATCCGGTCAGCCTGAAATGCGGCGCCACGAGCAGCCTGTCCACCTGCTCGTCGGTGTCGTTGGTCAGGGCGAAGACGATCCAGTCGGGGCGGGTTCCGGTCTCACGCGCCTTCACGGCGATGCGGCGCACGATGCCGTCGCGGCCCGGCGCCGTCGAGATGCGGATCTCGTCGCCATCCGACCGGTAGCGCTCGATGGCGGGGGTGAGGTCGATGGCCTTCATCTTGGGGTCGACGCGCACGGACTCCACCGCCCAGCCGGTCGCTGGCCAAGTGAGCCCCACAAAAGCCGCCAATAGAAAGGCTATGGCGAAAGATACGATCCGCAATGCTTCGGTTCTTTCGTCCGGTCCAAAAGGGTTAAAGGTGAATTGGTACCGGTCAGGGAGCTTGAGGGCAAGTCGAAGCCCCAGGGCGCCCCCACTTGTCCGCACGACTCGTTCGTTATCGTTAACCACGCGCATGGCGGCAGTTTACGGCGGGATTGAGGTGAAACGGGCATGACGTAGCGGAAGGCAGAGGATCAAATCAGCTGCTCAAATCAGCCGCGCAGGCCCGCCGTGATGGCCTTGAGAGAGGGCAGTCCCTTGATGGGCCCGATGGCCGCCACGGTGGGGTCTCCGTGCAGGAGGCGGCGTCCCGCCTCGCGCACGTGCCCCTCGTCGAGAGCATCCACCTTGCGCACGATCTCGTCGCTTTCCACGATCCGGCCCCAGGAGAGGAGCTGGCGCGCCATACGCTCGATCCGCCCGCCGGGCGTCTCGAGAGCCGTCAGCAGGGCCACCTTCATCTGCGCCTTGGCGCGGATCATCTCGATCTCGCTGATGTCCTGCGTCGCCTGGCGCATGCAGGCAAGGGTCACCTTGGTGAACTCGCTCACATCCGCTCCCGACGTTCCGGCGCCGATTCCGAAGAGACCGCAATCGGAGAAGGGCCAGTGGAAGGAATCGACCGAATAGGCGAGGCCCCGGGTTTCTCGCACCTCGTGCCAGAGGCGCGAGGTCAGGCCTCCTCCGAAGATATGGGCGAAGAGGTGGGTCGCGTAATAGCCGGGATCCTTGAACGACAGCCCAGGGAAGCCGAGCACGATGTTGGCCTGCTCGAGCTTGCGGGCGAGGCGGCGCTCGCCGCCGGTGTAATGGCCGGCTTCCGGTGGGCGAATGTCGGTGGCGGGCATGGCGCCGAAAAGGCGCTCGGCGGCATCCACGATCTGCGCGTGGTCCACGTTCCCGGCCGCGGCGAGCACCATCTTGGCCGGAATGTACTCGCGCGCCAGGAAGGCACGGATCGTGTCGGCGTCGAAGCTCCTGATCGTGTCGGGCGTGCCGAGGATCGGGCGGCCGACGGGCTGGCCCGCGAAGGCGGTTTCCATAAAGGCGTCGTAGATCAGATCGTCGGGCGTGTCCTCGACGGCGGCGTATTCCTGCAGGATCACGCCTTTCTCGCGGGTGAGCTCGGCCTCGTCGAAGGCCGAGTTGATGAGGATGTCGCCGAGCACGTCGATGGCCACGTCCACGTTCTCGCCCAGGACACGCGCCGTGTAGCTCGTGTATTCGACGCTGGTCGCGGCGTTGATGTCGCCGCCCACATTCTCGATGTCCTCGGCGATCTGGCGCGCGGAGCGGCGCGCCGTGCCCTTGAAGGCCATGTGCTCGATGAGATGCGACAGGCCGTGCTCATGGGCCTGCTCGTGCCGCGATCCGGTGCCGACCCACACGCCGAGGGTGGCGGTGGCGATTTCCGGCATGCGCTCGGTCGCGACCGTCAGGCCGTTGGACAATCTCGTGATGTCGACCCGCTTCTCGCGACCGAAATGCTGGTTCATGCAGCCGCGCCCTTGACCGCCCTGGCGCGCTCGCGAATGAAGCGCTCCACCGAGGCTTGATCGTTCGGGAGAACCGTGAAGCTCTCCTTGCGCTCCATCAGATCAGCCATGTGCGGCGGAAGTGCGGGGCGGGTGCCCGTCGCGCGCTCGACCGCGTCGGGGAATTTGGCCGGATGCGCGGTGGAGAGCGCCACGACCGGGGTTTCGGGGTTGTCCTTCAGCAGCGCGCGGCCCGCGCGGGTGCCGACAGCGCTGTGCGGATCGAGCACATAGCCGCTCGCGCGGTAGGTCCGGGTCATCTCGTCGAGCACGTTCGCCTCGTTCACGGCCTGGGCCGAGAATTCCTCGCGGATGCGGGCGAGGGGGGCTGCTTCGATCATGAAGGTGCGGGACTGGCCCAGGCTCGCCATCAGGCGGCGGATCGCCTCGCCGTCGCGGCCGTAAGCCTCGAACAGCAGCCGCTCGAAATTCGACGAGATCTGGATGTCCATCGACGGGGAGGTCGTGGGCTCGACGCCCTTGATCTCATAGGCGCCCGTGTGGAGCGTGCGCGCCAGGATGTCGTTGGCGTTGGTGCCGATCATCAGGCGGTCGACGGGCAGGCCCATCCGCTTGGCGACCCAGCCGGCGAGGATATCGCCGAAATTGCCGGTGGGCACGGCGAACGAGACCGGCCGGCGAGGCCCGCCGAGCGCCACGGCGGCGGTGAAGTAATACACGGCCTGCGCGGCCACGCGGGCCCAGTTGATGGAATTCACGCCCGAGAGCTGCAGCTCGTCGCGGAAGCGGGCATTGTTGAACATGCCCTTCACCATGGTCTGGCAATCGTCGAAGGTGCCTTCGACCGCCAGCGCGTGCACGTTGGGCGAAGCCACCGTCGTCATCTGGCGGCGCTGCACGTCCGACACGCGGCCATGGGGATAGAGGATGAAGATGTCGACCTGATCGAGGCCCTTGAACGCCTCGACGGCGGCGCTGCCCGTGTCGCCGGACGTGGCGCCCACGATGGTGGCGCGGGCGCCGCGGCTCTTGAGCACATGGTCCATGAGGCGGCCCAGGAGCTGCATCGCCACGTCCTTGAACGCCAGGGTGGGGCCGTGGAAGAGCTCGAGCACGAAGAGATTGTCGCCGAGCTGGGTCAGCGGGCAGACGGCCTCGTGCCGGAAGGACGCATAGGCTTCGTCGATCATGCGGCCGAGATCGGCTTCGGGGATGTCGCCGTCGACCAGGGGGCCGAGGACTGCCTTGGCGACATCCGCATAGGGACGTCCGGCAAAGCTCCGGATCGTCTCGGCCGTCAGGCTCGGCCATTGTTCCGGCAGGTAGAGCCCGCCATCCCTGGCGAGGCCGGTCAGAAGGGCATCGGAAAAGCCAAGCGCGGGGGCCTCCCCCCGGGTCGAGACGTGGAGCACGGTCAATCTCCTGGAAATTCGGCGGGACAATAGGTGGCGCAGCCGGTCGCGGCAAGGCGGTTTTGGCGCTCGGTCATCCTTTGAGGCGCTTCCACGCGAAGGCTCCGAACACGCCCACGAGGGTCAGGGCGAGGCCGTACCAGGTGAGCGCATATTGCAGGTGGTTGTTGGGAAGCGTGAGCGTGGTCTGCCCGCCGCGCGGCCAGCCGCCGGGGTTGGGGGTGGCATCCGCGTCGATGAGGAAGGGCGCGACGCGGTCGAGGCCCCGAGCGTCGGCGATGGCCTGCGGATCGCGGGCGAACCACGTATTCCGGGCAGGATCGTCCTTCGGGGTGAAGGGATTGCGCGCCTCGGGCGCCCGCACGAGGCCCGTGATGGTGACCTCGCCCTCGGGCTGGCCCTGGGGGCGGGTGGCGGGGTCCTTCAGCTCCGTCGGCACGATGCCCCGGTTGACCATCACGATCGCGCCCGTGGCCAGCCTGAGCGGCGTGACGATGTAGTATCCCTGGAGGGGCGCCCCCTGCCGGGCTCCGGCAGCCAGCCCATAGACCGGGGCCTCCAGGTCGTGCAGGAAGGTGCCGGTCACGCGGACCTTGCGGAACTCGTCCTGATCCGCGCGCCAGCCGGCCCATTCCGATTCGGGCAGGATGGCGCCGGGCTCGCCATAGGCGCGGGTCTCGATCTGCCCGATCAGGCCGTCCTTCCAGGCCTTGCGCTGGAGCTGCCAGGTGCCGAGGCCGATGAGGATCGCGAGGGCGATCAGCGTGGCGAGGCCGGGCAGGATCAGCGAGCGGCCTGTATGGGACGAGGCGGTCACTTCTCGAAGCGTCCTTCCTCGGCCTTGTGGTGGTATTGCAGGTTCACCAGAACGCCCTTGAGCGGCCGCACGAGGGCGAGGCTCAGGACGATGCTCAGGACCGTCCACATGACGAGGTGGAGCCAGAGCGGCGGCTCATAGGCGAACTCGGCCCAGAGGGCGAGCGCCACCACCAGGATGCCCACGATGGACATGACGAAGAAGGCCGGGCCGTCGCCCGTATTGGCGAAGTCGAGGTCGAGGCCGCAGACCTCGCATTTAGGCTTCACCTTCAGATAGCCCTGGAAGAGATGTCCCTTGCCGCAGCGGGGGCACAGGCCCTTGAGGCCGGTGGCGATGGGAAAAGGTGCGGAAGGATCATAGGCCACGGCTTTTCTCCAAAAGGGTTGCCGGTCAACGAACTTCCGGGCGGTTGGTGCCCGGGAGGCCAAAAAGCGAAGGGCGGCCCGAAAGCCGCCCCGTCAAAGTTTCTCTTAAGCGGCTTTAATGCCCGGCAGCGCTTCCGCCGAAGCCCCACACGTAGATGGAGGCGAAGAGGAAGAGCCACACCACGTCCACGAAGTGCCAGTACCAGGCGGCGAACTCGAAGCCGAGATGCTGCTTGGGCGTGAAGTCGCCGCGATAGGCGCGCAGCAGGCAGACCGCCAGGAAGATCGTGCCGATGATCACGTGGAAGCCGTGGAAGCCCGTCGCCATGAAGAAGGTGGCGCCGTAGATGTTGCCGCTGAAGCCGAAGGTCGCGTGGCTGTACTCGTAGGCCTGCACGCAGCTGAAGATGAAGCCCAGGATGATCGTGAGCCAGAGGCCGGCCTTGAGGCCCTGACGGTCGTTGTGCAGGAGCGCGTGGTGCGCCCAGGTGACCGTGGTGCCGGAGGTCAGCAGGATCAGCGTGTTGAGCAGCGGCAGGTGCCAGGGGTCGAAGGTCTCGATGCCCTTCGGGGGCCACACGCCGCCGAGCACCTCGATGCGCGAATAGAGCTGCGGGTCGCCCGCATAGAGGGCCGCGTCGAAATAGGCCCAGAACCAGGCGACGAAGAACATCACCTCGGAGGCGATGAACATGATCATGCCGTAGCGGTGATGCAGCTGGACCACGCGGGTGTGGGAGCCGGTATTGGCCTCGCGCACCACGTCGCTCCACCAGCTCAGCATCGTGTAGAGCACGCCGATGATGCCCGCGCCGAAGATGTAGGCGCCCAGGTGCATTCCGCCGATCGTGACGTCCTTCCACCAGGTCACGAACCCGGAAGCCATCATGAAGGCGCTGACCGAGCCGATGAGCGGCCACGGGCTCGGTTCAAGAATGTGATAATCGTGGTTCTTGGCGTGGGCCTCGGCCATTTTCTCTCGTCTCCGTGCCTCGAATGTGACCTCGCTTTAAGACGTTTCTGTCCAGCTTGTCACGTCCCTTATTGAGCGATTGTCTTGGTTGATGACGTCGCCTCCGCCACCGGCTTGCCCGCCTTGGACGGGAAGTAGGTGTAGGAGAGCGTGATGGAAGTGAGATCCTTCACGTCGGAATCCTGCGCCAGGCGCGGATCGACATAGAACACGACCGCCGATTCCAGGGTTTCCCCCGGCTGCAGGGTCTGTTCGGTGAAGCAGAAGCATTCGAGCTTCGAGAAGTAGGTTCCGGCGAGATCCGGCTGCACGTTGTAGGTCGCGATGCCGGTCGCGGGTTTGTCGCCCGTGTTGGTGACCTTGTAATAGACCGTCGTCGTCTCGCCGAGCTTGACCGTGACCTCGGGCTTCTCGGGCGAGAAGGTCCAGTTCAGGCTGGGCGACACGTTGGCGTCGAAGCGCACGGCGATGGTGCGGTCCGCGACCTCGGACGCGTTGCTGCTGCGCACGACCGGCGTGCCGTCGAAGCCGGTCACCTTGCAGAAGAGATCGTAGAGCGGCACCGACGCATAGGCGAGGCCGACCATGCCCACGGCGACGCCGAGGCAGGAGAAGGCCGTGCGGCGCATCTTGCGCTGGTTCGGAGTGGCTTTGGTCATGCTCATCTCACAGCGGGCGATTCAGGACCTGGGGGCCCAGCTTCGCTATCGTGATCGCGAACAGAAGGATGCACAGGATCCCGAGCGTCAGGCCGAGGGCGATGGACCGCCGCTTGCGACGCTGCTGTTCCTCGGGAGTGAGGCGGTAGGAGGAGTTCTGATCCGTCATGCTCTTCACCCCATGACCGGATGGAAGAAGCCGAAGCCATGCTCCGCGAGGAGCGTGGCGAACAGCAGGAAGAGGTAAAGGATCGAGAAGCCGAAGAGTTGCTGGGCCACCCGCATGGCCGGCTCGCCCTGGCGCAGGCGGTAGACCTGGACCGCGAGCGCCAGCATGCCGAGGCCGCCGATGAGCGAGATGATGGCGTAAGCCAGGCCGCCGAAGCCCATGAGCACCGGCACCATGGCGAGGGGCGCCAGGATCAGCGTGTAGACGAGGATCTGGAGGCGGGTCGAATCCGGCCCGGCCACGTTCGGCATCATGGGAACGCCGGCCCGCTCGTAATCGCCCGACTTCACCAGGGCCAGGGCCCAGAAATGGGGCGGTGTCCACATGAAGATGATGGCGAAGAGGACGATGCTGTCCCACGCCACGTGGCCGGTCACGGCCGCCTGGGCGACCACCGGGGGGAGGGCGCCCGCCGCACCGCCGATCACGATGTTCTGCGGGGTCGAGCGCTTCAGCCACATGGAATAGATGACCACGTAGAAGAAGATGGTGAAGGCGAGCAGGCCCGCGGCCAGCCAGTTGCTGGCGAGACCCAGGATCAGCACCGAGCCGGCGGTCAGGGTCAGGCCGAAGGCCAGGGCCTCGCCGGGCTGGATCTTGCCGGCGGGAATCGGACGCTTGCGCGTGCGCGTCATGAGGGCGTCGATATCCGCGTCCCACCACATGTTCAGGCAGCCCGATGCGCCGCCGCCGACGGCGATCATCAGCAGGGACACGAAGGCCAGGATGGGATTCACGTCGGGATGGCTGACGACCATGCCGACGAGCGCCGTGAAGACGACGAGAAACATCACCCGCGGCTTCAGAAGGGCGAAGAAGTCGGACACGTCCCCCTGGGAGAGGCCCGCGTGGTCGAGGCTCTCGGTCTGGGCTTTGGTGAAGCTGTTCGACAGTGTGCTCATATCCGATGATCTTCCGAAACGCTGAAAATGCGAGGCGAAAGCGCCTCTCGGTGTCAGCTCCTCGCCGGAGGGCTTGGCAGAAGCGTCCAAGCCCTCTGGGGAGGAGCGGGCGGCTTTGGCCGCCCGTCTCCGCTGATTAGTGGCCCGTATCGGCGATGCGGGGCAGGGTCTCGAACTGGTGGAACGGAGGCGGAGAGGACAGGGTCCATTCCAGCGTCGTCGCACCTTCGCCCCACGGGTTGCCGGCGGCCTTCTCCTTGCGGACGAAGGCGTAGATCACGCCGCCGATGAAGACGAAGAGACCGGCGAAGAAGATGTAGGAGCCGATCGAGGACACCATGTTCCAGCCCGCGAAGGCGTCCGGGTAGTCCGCATAGCGGCGCGGCATGCCGGACAGGCCGAGGAAGTGCATCGGGAAGAACAGCACGTTGGCGCCGATGAACGCGATCCAGAAGTGCAGCTTGCCGATCCATTCCGGCATCACGTAGCCGGTGATCTTCGGGAACCAGTAGTAGATGCCGGCGAAGATCACGAACACGGCGCCCAACGACAGCACGTAGTGGAAGTGAGCCACCACGTAGTAGGTGTCGTGCATGTAGCGGTCCACGGGAGCGTTCGCGAGAACGACGCCGGTGACGCCGCCGACCGTGAACAGGAACACGAAGCCCACGGCCCATTGCATGGCCGCCGTGAAGCGGATGGAGCCGCCCCACATGGTGGCGATCCACGAGAAGATCTTCACGCCGGTGGGCACCGCGATCACCATCGTGGCGAACACGAAATAGGCCTGGGTCTGCAGCGAGAGGCCGACCGTGTACATGTGGTGCGCCCACACGACGAAGCCGACCACGCCGATCGCCACCATGGCGTAGGCCATGCCGAGATAGCCGAAGATCGGCTTCTTCGAGAAGGTGGAGATGATGTGGCTGACGATGCCGAAGGCCGGCAGGATCATGATGTACACTTCGGGGTGGCCGAAGAACCAGAACAGGTGCTGGTAGAGCACCGGATCACCGCCGCCGGCCGGATCGAAGAAGGTCGTGCCGAAGTTGCGGTCCGTCAGCAGCATCGTGATGGCGCCCGCCAGAACCGGCAGCGACAGGAGCAGCAGGAACGCGGTCACCAGCATGGCCCAGGCGAACAGCGGCATCTTGTGCAGCGTCATGCCCGGAGCGCGCATGTTGAGGATCGTGGTGATGAAGTTGATCGCGCCCAAGATCGAGGCCGCGCCCGCGAGGTGCAGGGCCAGGATGCCGAAGTCGAGCGCCGGGCCGGGATGGCCCATGGTCGAGAGCGGCGGATACACCGTCCAGCCGCCGCCGAAGCCGAGCGAGCCCGGAGCGCCCTCGACGAAGAGCGAGCAGAGCATCAGGCAGAAGGCCGAGACGGTGAGCCAGTAGGAGATGTTGTTCATCCGCGGGAAGGCCATGTCGGGAGCGCCGATCATGAGCGGAATGAACCAGTTGCCGAAGCCGCCGATGAGGGTGGGCATCACCATGAAGAACACCATGATGAGGCCGTGGCCCGTCACGAAGACGTTGAACGCCTGCGGATTGGAGAAGAACTGCAGTCCGGGCTCCTGGAGCTCCAGGCGCATGGCGATCGACAGAAGACCGCCGACGATGCCCGCCGTGAAGCCGAAGATGAGATAGAGGGTACCGATGTCCTTGTGGTTCGTGGAATAGAACCACCGGCGCCAGAAGCCTGGAAGGTGATCGTGGTGATCCGCGTGAGCGGCATCAGCTGCATGTGCCATGATGAGACCTCTATGGTCCTTGCTTTTCTAAATTACTGAGCGTCGGCGAACTTGAGCGGAGCCGAACCTTCGGTGGAAGCATAACGCTGCTTCGCCTCGGTCAGCCAAGCGGCATATTGCTGCTCGCTCACGACGCGGATTTCGATCGGCATGAAGGGATGGCCATTGCCGCAGAGTTCCGAGCACTGGCCGTAGTAGACGCCTTCCTTCTCGGCCTTGAACCAGGTTTCGTTGAGGCGTCCCGGAACGGCGTCGACCTTGATGTAGAAGGACGGAAGGGCGAAGGAGTGGATGACGTCCGCCGAGGTCACCTGAACGCGCACGACCTTGCCGACCGGCACCACCATGGCGTTGTCGGCGCCCAGCAGGCGAGGCTGGTCGGGCTTGAGGGCGCTGGCGTCGGTGATCATGTTCGAGTCGAACTTGAAGCCGCCCTGGTCGGCCGGATACTCGTAGCCCCAGTACCAGGAATAGCCCGTCGCCTTGATCACGACGTCGGCCTGCGGCGGAATCAGCTGCTGGCGGAGGAGCCGGAACGACGGAATGGCGATTGCCACGAGGATCAGCACCGGAACGATGGTCCAGGCCACCTCGAGGAGGGTGTTGTGAGTGGTCCGGGAGGGGACCGGGTTCTTCCGCTCGTTGAAGCGGGCGATGATCACCAGGAGCAGCGCCAGCACGAAGAGGCAGATCACGGCGATCAGCCAAACCAGGTATGTGTGGAAGTTGGACACGCTCTGTCCCAACTCGGTCACCATCTCCTGCATGCCGGTTTCCCAGGGGGAGGGGCGGCCGGCGGCGGCCCATGCCTCACTTATGCCCAACACAAGTGCGACCGCTGCCGTGGAGAGGGCGGTCACCGATCGACGTCCAGTCTCGATCCGCATCGGCGTTCCAAAGCTCCTAAAGATATGGTGGCCTTAAGGCCACGAAAGCATAAAAGGGGACAACGCGGGCGTGCGAATAGCGGCGCCCGGCTTGCGCCATCACCTTTGATCCACGTCAAAGACCACAGTACGCGCCGAAGCGCAACGGTTCTGAGGCCGCAATCTGTGCGTCATAACCGCCAAAAGCGATTGCGGTCCCCACATATCTCCCTCTCGCTTGACATTCTAGCCTCTGCCATGGTCCGAACAGGCCAAGGATTTGGATCGGAGCGGCCGGACCGCTGCCCTCGTGCCGAGGGTTCAAGAAGGAGAGACCGATGGGCGTATCACGATGGATCCGCTGCGCAGCGACGGCGTTCCTCGGGCTGTCGGCCTTGGCCGCCGCGGGCGGTGCCGGGGCCCAGGGCATGGTGAAGAACACATACGGCGACTGGCAGATGCGCTGCGAAACGCCGGCGGGCGCCACGGCCGAGCAATGCGCCCTCGTCCAGAACGTGGTGGCGGAGGACCGGCCGAACGTCACCCTGGTGATTATCGTGTTGAAAACCGCCGACGGCAAAAGCCGCCTTCTGCGCGTGGTTGCGCCGCTCGGCATCCTCCTGCCATCCGGCCTCGGCCTGAAGATCGACCAGACGGATATCGGGCGCGCCGGATTCGTGCGCTGCCTGGCCACGGGTTGCGTTGCCGAAGTCGTCATGGAAGATAATCTCATCAATCAGATGAAGTCCGGGCAATCCGCCACCTTCATCGTGTTCCAGACGCCCGAGGAGGGCATCGGCATTCCCGTGTCGCTGAACGGTTTCGCGACCGGGTTCGATGCGCTTCCTTGAGGATAGCGAGAAGAAGCCAGGGGGTTCGATGATAAAGACTTTGAGTGCGAAGGCCGGCATGACGCTTGCAGGCCTGGGCGTTGCGGCCCTGGCCGGATGCGCGGCTCCCGGTGAAAGCGGCGGCATGGGAATCGGCGAGATGCTGATGACGGGCGGCGCCTCCCTGACGCCGGTCCAGGCGAAGCCCATGGACGACGTCTATTGCCCGCCGGTGACGATCTTCGAAGGCGGGGCCGCGATCCGTGCCGGCGATCCGTCGTCTCCGCGGAGCCAGATCGCCATCGGCAATCTCGCCCGCGAATGCATGGGGCAGCCCGATGGATCCACGCTCGTGAAAGTCGGCGTCGAGGCCCGCGTCCTTCTGGGGCCCGGCGGAACCCCGGGGCGCTACAATGTTCCGATGCAGATCATGGTCAAGGACGGCTCGACCGTCATCGCCAGCCGCAGCCAGGCGGCCGCGGCGTCGATCCCGGCCGGCGGCACCCAGGCCACCGTCACGGTGATCGAGGACAACATCGTCGTGCCCGCGGCCCGCGCCAACGACTTCGAGATCGAGGTCGGCCTCGGCGGGCGCGGCCGGCGCGGCTGATCCGGGCCGTCGTCCTACGGGAGGGCGGCGGAGCCCGCCCTCTGATTCAATGGCATCGCGAGCACCTTGTCGATCCGGCGCTCGTCCAGGTCGACCACCTCGAAGCGCCATCCCAGCACGTCCACCTGCTCGCCCGTATTGGGGAGATGCTGCAGCTCGCTGATCACCAGGCCGCCGACCGTATGGTAGCTGCGGGCCTCCGGCAGGGTGACGCCCAGAATGTCCGCCATCTCGTCGACGGCCATGGATCCGGCGAGCAGCCAGGAGCCATCCTCGCGGCGCACCGCGTCGGGCTCCGGGGTCTCGCCATCGGACCGGAAGGCGCCGACGATCGCCTCCAGCGCGTCCGCCGGAGTCACAATGCCCTCGAAATGCCCGTACTCGTCATGGACAAGAGCCATGGGCACCTCCGAATCGCGAAGGATCGCGAGCGCATCCAGGGCATGGAGCGTATCCGGGATGACGGGCGCGCTCTGAACCTGGGCGCGGATGTCCAGGGGCTGGCCCGAGAGCAGGGCCGCCAGGAGCGCCCGCGACTGGACGACGCCGATGATGTTGTCCGACGAGCCTTCGCTGACGGGAAGGCGCGAATGCGGCGTCTCCATCAGCAGGCCGTGAATCGATTCCGGGTCGTCCTCGAGGGCGATCCAGTCCACGTCCGTGCGCGGGGTCATCAGGGAGCGCACCGTGCGGTCGCCCAGGCGCAGGACGCCGGAGATCATGCGCCGCTCCTGCTCCTCGATCACGCCCGCGCTCTCGGCCTCGCCGACGAGCATCTTGATCTCCTCTTCGGTGACCGTCGTCTCTTCGCCGGTGGACGGGCCGAACAGGCTGAAGATCAGGCGGGTCGAGGCGTTGAGGAGCCAGACGGCGGGGGCGGCCACCTTCGAGAGGATCAGCATCAGGGGCGCCATCGCGCAGGCGATTCCCTCCGGGTGCCGCAGGGCGAGCTGCTTGGGCACGAGCTCGCCGACCACGATGGACAGATAGGTGATGAGGCCGATCACGAGGCCGAAGCCCAGCGGCTGGGCCACGCCTTCGGGAACGCCTTGCGCGAGGAGGATCTGGGTCAGCCGGTCGCCGAGGGCGGCGCCCGAGAAGGCGCCGGCCAGGATGCCCACGAGGGTGATGCCGATCTGGACCGTCGAGAGGAAGCGCCCCGAATCCTCCATGAGGAGCAGGGCGGTGTTGGCCCCGGAACGGCCCTGCTCGGCCATGGCCTTCAGGCGTGGCCTGCGGGCGGAAACGATGGCGAGTTCCGAAAGCGCGAAGACGCCGTTCAGGGCGACGAGAGCAAGAGCGATGACCAGTTCGAGCAACGGTGCATGGAGCTGCCGACCGGATCAGGCCGCGCTTTCCCCTTCTGTGGATGGTGGCCTACCATGAGGGCTGGCAAGCCTTCCGTCAATTATGACGGGGAGATGCCCGCTGCGGCAGCCTGATTTGTTGACAGGAACCTATTTCCTCTTCAGAGCTAAAAGAGCCGATGATCCCCGCGGAAGAGTCCGGGCTTTTCGTTTCAAGCCCGGCGCCGAAGGCGCAACCGCCCCGGAAACGCTCAGGCCAAAGGACCGCGCGGGAGCTGGCACTCTGGAAAGCGGCGACGCTCGCAAAGGCGTCGCCCACCGACGGGCGTAACCGGTCGCGAAAGCGGTTCGGGAAATCTCTCAGGTCTCGGGACAGAGGGGGCGTGACAGCAACGGGCCGCAAGGCTCGATGGAACGCGCACCTTTGAGGGAACCCGATGGCCGAGCCAGCGCACAGCGACCAGCCGCTTCTGCAAACCCCGCTTCATGCCGAACACGTGGCGCTCGGCGCCCGCATGGTGCCCTTCGCCGGCTACGACATGCCGGTGCAGTATCCCACTGGCATCCTGACGGAGCACAACTGGACCCGCGAGCATGCGGGCCTGTTCGACGTGTCCCACATGGGCCAGGCGTTCCTCGTCGCCGAGGACAAGAGCCACGAGACCGTGGCGAGGGCCCTCGAAGCTTTGATTCCGGCGGACGTGCTGGGCCTCAAGCCCAACCAGCAGCGCTATTCTCAGCTGCTCGCCGATGACGGCGGCATCCTCGACGACCTCATGGTCACCCGCGTCGGCGCTCCGGGGCACGAGGGCTGGCTCTATCTCGTGGTGAACGCCTCCATGAAGGAGGCGGACTACGCTCATATCCAGTCGCGCCTGCCCGAGGGCGTGAGCCTGAACCGCAAGGACGGCCTCGCGCTCATGGCGCTGCAGGGCCCGTCCGCCGAGGGCGTGCTGGCGAAGCTCGCGCCCGAGAGCGCGGGCCTTCCCTTCATGATGTCCGCCGACGTGCGGATCGACGGCATCGGGTGCCATGTCTCCCGCTCCGGCTACACGGGCGAGGACGGCTACGAGATCTCGTGCAAGGCGGAAGACGCCGCCAGCCTCTGGAACCGGCTTCTCGCCGATCCGGAGGTGAAGCCCATCGGACTCGGCGCGCGCGATTCGCTGCGCCTCGAGGCGGGGCTTTGCCTCTACGGCCATGACATCGACACCACGACCTCTCCCATCGAGGCGGGCCTGATCTGGTCGATCCAGAAGCGCCGCCGGGAGGAGGGGGGCTTCCCGGGGGCGGAGCGCATCCAGCGCGAAATCCGGGAAGGCGCCGCGCGCGTGCGCGTCGGCCTCCGGCCCGAGGGCCGCGCGCCGGCCCGCGAGGGCGCCGTCATCACCACGCCCGACGGGCGCGAGGTCGGCATCGTGACCTCCGGCGGCTTCGGCCCCACCGTCAACGGCCCCGTCGCCATGGGCTACGTGTCGAAGGACGTATCCGCCGTCGGCACCGATCTTCATCTCGTCGTTCGGGGCAAGCCGCTGCCCGCCAAGGTCGCGGCCATGCCTTTCGCACCGCATCGCTACAAGCGCTAACATCCAGGGGACATGACCATGACTACGCGCTACACCAAGGATCACGAATATATCCGCGTCGAGGGCGATGCCGGCATCGTGGGCATTTCCGACTACGCCCAGAGCCAGCTCGGCGATGTCGTCTTCGTGGAGCTGCCGAGCGTCGGCAAGACTCTCGCGAAGGGCGACGAGGCCGCCGTCGTAGAGAGCGTGAAGGCCGCGAGCGAGGTCTACGCTCCGGTCTCCGGCGAGGTGGTCGAGGTCAACAGCGAACTCGAAGCGTCTCCCGGCACCGTGAACGAGGACCCCGCCGGACGCGGCTGGTTCATGAAGATCCGCCTTACGAACCCGGGCGAGCTCGACGGCCTCATGACCGAGGAGCAGTACCAGGAATTCGTGAAGTCGATTTCGTAGGAACGAGTTTCAACGAACCGCTGTCCTCATCCTGAGGAGCCGCCGCAGGCGGTGTCTCGAAGGATGATCCAGAGAAGACTGGAGACGCCTCGCCCTTCGAGACGGATTGCTTTGCAATCCTCCTCAGGGTGAGGCTCGGTCGAGGACGAGAGGTCAGGCACGGCAATGGCGCACGCATACACGGCAACAGTGATTTGGACGCGCGGGGAGAGCGAGGCCTTCTCCGACAACCGCTACAGCCGCGGTCATCTGTGGTCGTTCGACGGCGGCATCGAAGTCATGGCATCGTCATCGCCTTCTGTGGTGCCGCTGCCCCTGTCGCGCGAAGACGCGGTCGATCCCGAGGAAGCCTTCGTGGCGGCCGTCTCGAGCTGCCACATGCTCACCTTCCTGGGCATCGCCGCGAAGAAGCGATTCGTGGTCGATTCCTACAAGGACAAGGCCATCGGCGTGATGACGCCGAATCAGAATGGCAAGCTCTTCGTCTCCAAAGTCACCCTCGATCCGGTGATCGTGTTCTCCGGCGACAGAATTCCGACGCCCGAGCAGATCGCCGACATGCATCACCTCGCCCACAAGGAATGCTTCATCGCCAATTCCGTGCTCACGGACATCGTGGTGGCGGGCATTCCCTCGCACTAACCCAAGGCTTTCAACCAATGCGTTATTTGCCTCTTTCCGACACCGACCGCAGCGAGATGCTCGCGCGCATCGGCGTCAAAACGGTGGACGACCTGTTCGCCGACGTGCCGAAGAACCTGCTCCTGAAGGAGCCGGTGGACCTGCCGCGCCGCAAGGGCGAAATGGACGTGGAGCGCATCCTCTCCCGCATGTCCGCCAAGAACGTCCCGGCCTCGTCCGTGCCGTTCTTCGTGGGCGCGGGCGCCTACAAGCACCATGTGCCGGCGACCGTCGACCACCTGATCCAGCGCTCCGAGTTCCTGACGAGCTACACGCCGTACCAGCCGGAGATCGCGCAGGGTACGCTGCAATATCTGTTCGAGTTCCAGACCCAGGTCGCTGCGCTCACCGGCATGGAGGTGGCGAACGCCTCCATGTATGACGGCTCCACCGGAACGGGTGAAGCGGTGCTCATGGCGCATCGCGTCACCAAGCGCCGCAAGGCCGTTCTGTCCGGCGGACTGCACCCGCATTACGCGGAAGTGGTGCGGACCCTGTCCGACATGGCGAGCGACAGCGTCGTCACCATGAAGCCGGACGTTTCCGGTGCCGAGGACATTCTCTCGCAGATCGACGACAGCGTGTCCTGTGTCGTCGTGCAGTCGCCGGACGTGTTCGGCAATGTGCGCGACCTCAAGCCGATCGCCGAGAAGGCGCACCAGCACGGCGCGCTGCTGATCGCCGTGTTCACGGAGGTCGTGTCGCTGGGCCTCGTCGCTTCTCCCGGAAGCCAGGGCGCGGACATCGTGGTGGGCGAGGGCCAGTCGATCGGCAACGCGCTGAATTTCGGCGGACCCTATGTGGGCCTCTTCGCCACGCAGTCGAAGTTCATCCGCCAGATGCCGGGGCGCCTCTGCGGCGAGACAGTGGACGCGGACGGAAATCGCGGCTTCGTGCTGACTCTATCGACCCGCGAACAGCATATCCGCCGCGACAAGGCGACCTCGAATATCTGCACCAATTCAGGGCTTTGCGCGCTGGCCTTCACCATTCACATGACCCTGCTCGGCGAGACCGGGTTGAAGCGCCTTGCGCGCGTGAACCATGCGAACGCGATCAAGCTCGCCGATCTCCTGGCGGGCGTGAAGGGCGTCGAGGTCCTGAACAAGACATTCTTCAACGAGTTCACCGTGAGGCTCTCAAAGCCCGCGGCCGAAACGGTCGAGCGTCTAGCCGAGAAGGGCGTGCTCGCGGGGGTGCCCGTGTCGCGCCTTTTGCCCGATGCGGGCCTCGACGATCTGCTGCTGGTGGCCTCCACCGAAGTGAACACCGATGATGACCGCGCGGCCCTCTGCGCCGCCTTGAAGGAGGTTCTGTGATGTTGAACCGCCAGGGACGTCCCTCTTCGGCCGGGCAAGCCGGCACAACCGAGCATCCGACCTTCACGGGCAACAAGGCGCTGGCGCAGATCGAGCCGCTGCTCTTCGAGATCGGCCGCTATGACACGACCGGAATCGACATCGACGAGCCGGAGGATTTCGAGCCGCGCCTCGGCGGGCTGGAGCGCAAGGAGGCCATCGGCCTGCCGGGCCTCTCCGAGCCCGAGACCATGCGCCACTACGTGCGCCTCAGCCAGCAGAACTACGGCATCGACACGGGCCTCTTCCCGCTGGGCTCCTGCACCATGAAGCATAATGCGCGCCTCAACGAGCGCATGGCCCGCCTGCCGGGCTTCTCCGACGTGCATCCGCTGCAGCCGATCTCCACCGTGCAGGGCGCGCTCGAACTCATGAACGAGCTCGGCCGCTACCTCGTCACGCTCACCAACATGACGGCCGTGGCGCTCTCGCCCAAGGCCGGGGCGCATGGCGAATTGTGCGGCATGATGGCGATCAAGGCCGCCATCGAGGCCCGCGGGGAGGCTAAGACCCGCAACGTGGTGCTGGTGCCCGATTCGGCGCATGGCACCAACCCGGCGACCGCCGCCCTCATCGGCTTCGTGGTGAAGCCGGTTCCGGCCCGCGAGGACGGCTGGGTGCATGTGGAGGACGTGAAGGAGCGCCTCGGCCCCGACGTGGCGGCGATCATGCTCACCAACCCCAACACCTGCGGCCTCTTCGAGCCGCAGGTCGCGGAGATCGCCAAGGCCATCCATGAGGCAGGCGCCTATTTCTACTGCGACGGCGCGAACTTCAACGCCATCGTCGGGAAAGCGCGTCCGGGCGATCTCGGCGTCGATGCCATGCACATCAACCTGCACAAGACCTTCTCGACGCCCCACGGCGGCGGCGGCCCCGGCTCCGGCCCGGTGGTGCTCTCCGAGCGTCTCGCGCCCTACGCGCCCGTGCCGTTCGTGCGCGTGGGCAAGGACGGCTTCGAGCTGGTGGAGCAGGCCTCCGATGCGGCCGAGAAGCCTTTCGGCCGCATGACCGCCTTCCACGGCCAGATGGGGATGTATGTGCGCGCTTTGTCCTACATGCTCTCGCATGGTTCGGACGGGATGAGGCAGGCCTCCGAGGACGCCGTGCTCAACGCCAACTACATCCGCGCCGGCCTGTCCGACCTGATGTCGCTACCCTTCGGCAACAAGCCGTGCATGCACGAGGTGTTGTTCGACGATGCCTGGCTGAAGGACACGGGGGTGACCACCCTCGACGTGGCGAAGGCCATGATCGACGAGGGCTATCATCCGATGACCATGTATTTCCCGCTGGTGGTGCATGGCGCGATGCTGATCGAGCCGACCGAATCCGAATCGAAGGCGTCGCTTGACCTCTTCGTCGCGACGCTCCGCGACCTCGCCATGGCGGCGAAGAACGGCGACAAGGAGCGCTTCACGGGCGCACCCTACCATGCCCCGCGCCGCCGCCTCGACGAGACCCGCGCCGCGCGCAACCCGGTGCTCAAGTGGACGCCGCCCGCGCCGGTGGCGGAAGCGGCGGAGTAAGGCGCATCGAAAATGAAAATGCCCGGCACGACGCCGGGCATTTTCTTTGAGGGGCAGTTCACATGCCTCGTCCCGGGGCCGCCATGCCTCGTCCGGGACAGCGGGTCGATCAGATCAAGGTCCGCACCGCTTCCGGCAAATCCGCCATCCGCGATATCATGACGGGCGCGCCTGCCTGCCGGAGAGTCTCCCCATGCTGCGGTCCGCAATGCCCTCCGCCCGTGAAGCCGATGACGCGCATGCCGGCTGAAACCGCCGCCTGAACGCCTGCGGGCGAATCCTCGACCACGAGGCACTCCTCGGGCTTCGCCCCCATCCTATCGGCTGCGAACAGGAACAGGTCCGGCGCGGGCTTGCCGCGTGCGACCTGCGTGGCGCTGAAGATGTCGTCGAACACGTCCGCGAGTCCCGTCACGCGCAGCGACAGGGCGATTCGCTCGGGCACCGACGAGGACGCCACGCAGCGCCGATAGGGCAGGGACAGGATCGCCTCGCGGACGCCTGCGATCGGCCTCAGGTCCGTCTCGAAGCGCGCGAAGAGGGCGCGGTTGATCTGCTCGGCGAAGTCGCCGGGCAGCCGGCGTCCATGATCGGCTTCGATCCGCGCGATCATGTCCCTCATGCTCTTGCCGACGAATTGCCGGGCGATGTCGTCCGCCGTGTAGGGAAGGCCCAGAGCGGTCAGGACATCCGCGTCGACCTGGCAGGCGAGAGGCTCGGAATCGACCAGAACGCCGTCGCAGTCGAAGATCAGCAGCATGGTGCCTCCAGTAAAAAAAAAGGCCGCCCTTGAAGGCGGCCTCGTTGTCTTCGATGTCGAGCAGGTATGCTTACTGCAACTGCTTGCGGACGTCGCTGAGGCCCTTGGTCACCAGCGAGGTCGCGGTATCGCCGCTGATCTCCTGGCGCAGCACGCGCTCCGACGCCTTGATGGCAGCGTCGACGGCGGCTGCGCGCACCTCGGCGGAGGCCTGGGCCTCGGCCTGGGCGATCTTCGCCTCCGCGGTGGCCGTGCGGCGCTTTACGAAGTCGGCCATCTTCTCCTGGGCCTCGCGGGCCAGGCGCTCGGCCTCGTCCTTGGCGGTGGAGACGATGTCGGCTGCCTCGCGCTCGGCGGCGGCGCGCTTGGCCTCGAACTCCTTCAGGAGCTTCTCGGCATCCTCGCGCAGGCGGCGGGCCTCGGCGAGCTCGTCGGCGATGCGCTTTCCGCGGGAATCGAGCTGGTTCAGCACTTTCCCGGGAACGCCGTAATAGAACATGATGCCCCAGAAGATCACGAAGGCGACGGCGACCCAGAATTCGGCACTCTGCAACATGGCGTGTCTCCGATCAGGCGTTGATCTGGTCAAGGGCGGATTCGACCGCCTGCGGGGCCGGAGCCTTGCCGGTCAGACGCTCGATGATGGCGCTGGCCGTATCGCGCGCGATGCCGCGCACATGGCCCATGGCTTCCGCCTTGCGGGCGGAGATGGTGGCCTCCGACTCGGCCAGGCGCTTGTTGAGGTCGGCCTCGAGGGCCTTGCGCTTGGCGTCGCTCTCGGCGGCGAGCTTGGCGCGGGTCTCCTGCGCGAGCGCCTGGGCGCGGCCCTTGGCCTCCGCGAGAGCCTTCTCGTAGGCGGCACCCGCCTCTTCGGCGCGGGTCTTCATCGCGGCGGCCTCGTCGAGATCGCGGGCGATGATGGAACGCCGGTTCTCGATGATGCCGGAGAGGCGCGGCAGGACCAGCTTGGACATCAGGGTGTAGAGCACCCCGAAGGTGATCACGAGCCAGAGGAGCTGACCGCCATAGGTTTCGGTCGCGAAGGGCGGGAAGCCGACGTCCTCGTGAGCGCCACCGTGCGCTTGTGTTTCGGCGTGGGTCGTCTGAGCCTGAGCCTGGGCCATGGAGCAGATCCTAAACGGATGAGTAATCCTGGAGCATAGTGCCCTCCGGCAAAACCGGACTGCACGCTCATTCCTGTCAGCGCATCATGTCCGCTTGGGCCAAGGCCCGGTCGCGCCCACGATGCTTAGAAACAACGAATGACGGCGGATTGCCGCCGTCACTCTGGTCGAGGCGAGGCGCTGGCGCGCCCCGACCTCCCGATCACCGTCTTTGAATTAGGTGAAGAGCAGAACGAGAGCGACGACGAGGCAGAAGATGCCGAGACCTTCTGCAAGCGCCGCACCGATGAAGGCGCGAGCGAACTGGCTGTCAGCAGCCGACGGGTTGCGCAGAGCGCCCGACAGGAAGTTGCCGAAGATGTTGCCAACGCCCATGGCGGCGAGGCCCATGCCAATGCAGGCAAGGCCCGCGCCGAGGAACTTGAAAGCAACCGGATCCATTGTGAACTCCTTGAGTAGTGCTGTGACCGGGAGGGGAGGGAGTAACGAGAGCGCAGACCTAGTGGCCCGGGTGCAGCGCGTCGTTAAGGTAGATGCAGGTCAACACCGTGAAGACGTAGGCCTGCAGGGCGGCGACGAGGAACTCGAGCGCCATGAGAGCAACCGCCATGATGAGCGGCAGCGGAGCGAGGATCGTCAGAGCTCCACCGGCGCCCAGGAGCGCCACGACGAAGCCGCCGAAAACTTTCAACGCGATGTGTCCCGCGAGCATGTTCGCGAAAAGACGCAGGCTCAGCGAAACCGGACGCGACAGGAACGAGATGACCTCGATGACCACGATGAAGGGCAGAAGCCAGGACGGCACGCCCGACGGCACGAAGAGGCCGAAGAAGTGGGTGCCGTGCTTGACGAGTCCGTAGGCCACCACGGTGCCGATCACGAGAATCGCCAGCGCGAAGGTGACGATGATGTGGCTCGTCACCGTGAAGAAGCCCGGGATCATGCCGAGCATGTTCGCCGTGAACACGAACATGAAGAGGGAGAAGACGAGAGGGAAGAATCTCATTCCCTCCTTGCCCGCGGCATCCGTGAGGGTGCCGGCCACGAAATCGTGGAGAATTTCAGCGGTGGACTGGCCGCGGCCCGGGACAAGCGCACGCTTGCGGGTCGCCAGCATGAAGCCGCCGACGATCAGTGCCACGGCGCCGACCATGAACAGCGACGAATTGGTGAAGTTGATCGCCGGGATGATGGGCTTGATCTGGAATTGTTCGATCGGGCTCGCCATGATCCGCTCTTAAATCTCGCTGTTGTCCAAAGCCGTTCGGCTGTCGAATTCAGGCTCAGTTACCGCTTCTCGTCATACTTGGCCGGCTTGACCATTCCGGCTGCCCTCAAGAGGTTGAGCATGCCGGCTCCGAAGCCGAGTATGAGACAAACGATCAGGCCCCAAGGGGAAGTCCCGGCAAAGTAGTCGACGAACCAACCGATCACTCCGCCTGCGACCACTCCTGCGACGAATTCGGCCGAAAACCTGAAGGCTTGGCCGAGGGCGCTGGAATCGGAAGTCTGACGGCTGCGAGGCTCAGGCTCAGCCCGATGCGTGGATGCTTGAGAGATCCTTGCATCGAGAGATTTCAGCCTCGCTGACAGGTCGGCATCATCGGTACTGCCCGGTTTCCGCTCATTTTCACCGTTCCGCTCGCGAGGGTCCGCCATTGCGATCTCCTGAAAAGCGTTGCGGGAAAATGCTTGAAAAGCCAGCCCCGAAAGCCGGGCGCAACATATGAGCGGGGGGCAACCCTGTCAAGGACCGTCTGAAAACATATAAGTTGTTGATATCTATAATAAAAGTTCGCATTCGGGCGAGCTTGACCCGAAAGCACACACGTTTTTGAGGCTGAACGAAGGCAAGGCTGAAAGCCTTAGGCTACCTCAAGAATGCGCTCGGCGCTCTGCAGATCGACCGATACCAGCTGCGACACGCCCCGTTCGGCCATGGTGACGCCGAAGAGTCGGTCCATGCGGGCCATGGTGATCGGGTTGTGGGTGATGACCACGAAACGGGTCTCGGTCTGCTTCGACATCTCCTCCAGGAGGTCGCAGTAGCGCTCCACGTTCGCGTCGTCGAGCGGCGCGTCCACCTCGTCCAGCACGCAGATCGGCGAGGGATTGGTGAGGAACACCGCGAAGATGAGGGCGGTGGCGGTCAGCGCCTGCTCGCCGCCCGAGAGAAGCGTCATGCTCTGGGGCTTCTTGCCCGGCGGGCGGGCTAGAATCTCGAGGCCAGCCTCCAGCGGATCATCCGAATCAACCAGGGTCAGTTCGGCCGTGCCGCCGCCGAAGAGGGTGGCGAAGAGGCTCTTGAAATGGGCGTTCACCACATCGAAGGCGGCGAGCAGTCGCTCGCGGCCTTCGCGGTTGAGGCTGCCGATGGCCTGGCGCAGGCGCTTGATGGCCTCGACGAGGTCGTCCCGTTCCGTGGCGATTCCGTTGTACTTGGCCTCCAGCTCGGTCAGTTCCTCGTCGGCGCGCAGGTTCACGGCGCCGAGGCGCTCGCGGTCCGCCTTGAGGGACTGGAGCTTCGATTCGATCTGGGCATGGGAGGGCAGCTCGGTCGCCTCCCTCAGGCCGGCCAGCTCGATGAGGCCGGCGGGCGTCGTCTCGAGGTTCTCCGCGATGGCGCGGGTGATCTCGGCCAGACGCTGGACCGCGGCCTCGTGGCGGGCCTGGGAACCGGCCCGCGCCTCGCGGGCGGCGGAGAGCGCCTCGAGGGCCGCCCGGGCGGCGCGGTCGGTCTCGGCAAGGCCTGTTTCCGCATCGGCGAGCCGGTCGGCGGCCTCCTTGCGCCGGGCTTCCGCCTGCTCGACCTCGCCCATGAGGGCGCGGCGGCGCTGGAGATAGGTGTCTGGGGCTTCCAGCAGGCGCTGGTGCTCGTCCTGGGCGCGCTCCAGGCGCTCGCCCAGATCCTCATGGGCCTTCGCTGCGCGGGCGGCGCGCTCGGTCCAGAGGCGGATGTCGGCGGAAATCGAATCCCGACGGCGGCGGCGCAGCTCGGCCTCGTGCATCAGCGATTGCAGGGCGGCGCGGGCTTCGGAGGCCGCGGCCCGGCGCTCGGCCACGCGGGTGCGCTCTTCGAGCAGCCTGCTTTCGAGGTCGGGCGCGGGGGCCAGCTCCTGCAGGGCGGTTTCCGCGTCCTGCACGCGCTCGAGGGCCTCGGCCTCGCTCTCGGACAGGCGGGCGAGGCCTTCCTGCAGGGCCGAGCGGCGCTGGCCCAGCTCGGCCTCCCGGCGCTCCGCGACGGAGAGCCGGGTGCGGACGGCGTCGAGGGCCTGGCGGGCTTGGCGGGCAGCCTCGATGGCCTGCATCTCGCGGGAGGCCGCCTGGCGCACGGCTTCCAGGGCCGCCTCGGCCTCGTGGCGCAAGTGCTCGGCCTGCTCCCGGGCCTCCGCGGCCTCGCGTTCCAGATCGCCCAGGCGATTCTTCTCGGCGAGGCGGCGGGCGGCCGGTGAGGGGGCTTCCGCCGCTGTGGTGAAGCCGTCCCAGCGCCACAGGTCGCCTTCCTGGGAGACGAGGCGCTGGCCGGGCTTCAGCAGGCCGCGCAGGCGCAGGCCGTCGTCCTTGCTCACCACGCCGATCTGGCGAAGGCGGCGCTGCAGCTCCACGGGAGCCCGGGCGAGGTCGGCAAGGGAGCGGACGCCCTCCGGCAGGGTGGGATCGCTCTCGCCGTCACCGGTCATTTCCCAATGGTGAGGGGCGGAAGGATTGGTGGAGGCTTCGAGATCGTCCCCGAGAGCGGCGCCGAGCGCCGTCTCGTAGCCTTTCTCGACGCTGATCTGGTCGAGGGCCGGGGGCCAGAGGTCGCCGGTGGCCGAGGTGACGAGCTTGGCCAGGGTGAGGGCCTCTGTCTCGAGCCGCTGAGCCTTGCGCTCGGCTTCGGTGAGCGGGTGGCGCAGGCGGTTTTCCGCCTCGCGGGCATGGCTCAGGGCCTCGCGGGCCTCGAGCACGGCCTCTTCGGCCGTCTGCGCGGTGTCCTCGGCGAGGGCCATTTCCTCGCGCAGGTCGTCGATGGGCGGGCCGTCCCCGGACGAGGCTGACAGGGCCTCGATCTCACGCTCCAGGCGCTCCTTCTCGGCTCGGAAACGGGCGGCGCGCTCCATCTCCTCCCGCACCGAGCGCTCCAGGGCGGCGCGGCGGGCGTTGAGGTCCGAGGTCTGGGCCTGGAGGGCGCCGAGGGCGGCTTCCGCCTCGGCCAGGGCCGCCTCGGCCGCCTGGAGGCGCTCCTCGTTCTCCGCCCGGATGTCGTCGGCCCCGTCGGTGGTCTGGGCGATCTCGGCGGCCTCGATCTGCAGGCGCTCGATGGCGGCCTCCGCGTCGGCGCGCTGGGCGGCCTCGCGGGCGATGTCCCGGCTCAGGTCGCCGATATGGCGCTCCAGCTCGACCACGCGCTCCTTGGACCGGCGCTCCTCCGATTCGAGCTCGTTGCGGGCATGGGTCAGGCGCTGCAGGGCCGCGGCGGCCTCGGCCTCGGCCTGACGCAGGGCGGGAATGCCATGGGCCGCGACGGCCTGGGCGGTGGCGGCGCGGGTCTGCTCCTCGGTGAGGTCGGCGACGGCCTTGAGGTCCTCGGCCACCTGTCGCTCGGCGGCGGCGGCCTGGTCCCGCGCCTCGGCGTAGCTGATGGCGTACATCAGCGCCTCGAGGCGTCGGATCTCGGACGAGAGGTTCTTGTAGCGGGAGGCCTGGCGGCCCTGGCGCTTCAGGCTCTCGATCTGGCTCTCCAGCTCCCGGATCACGTCCTCGACGCGCACCAGGTTGTCCTCGGCGGCCTTGAGGCGCAGTTCCGCCTCGTGGCGGCGGGCATGGAGGCCCGCGATGCCGGCGGCGTCCTCCAGGATGCGGCGGCGCGACTGGGGCTTGGCCGAAATGATCTCGCTGATCTGGCCCTGGCGGACGAGGGCGGGCGAGCGCGCGCCGGTGGCGGCGTCCGCGAACAGGATCTGCACGTCGCGGGCCCGCACCTCCTTGCCGTTCACCCGATAGGTGGAGCCTTCCTCGCGCTCGATCTTGCGCGAGATCTCCAGGAGATCCGTATCGTTGAAGGCGGCGGGCGCCGTGCGCTCGGCATTGTCGATGGTGAGCATCACCTCGGCCCAGTTGCGGGCCGGCCGGTTGCCGGAGCCGGAGAAGATGACGTCGTCCATCCCGGTGGCGCGCATGTTCTTGTGGGAGTTCTCTCCCATGACCCAGCGTAAGGCTTCCACGAGATTGGACTTGCCGCAGCCATTCGGCCCGACGACGCCGGTCAGCCCGGGCTCGATCAGGAAGTCGGTCGGCTCGACGAAGGTCTTGAACCCTGCGATGCGAAGGCGCGTCAGCTTCATGGACGCGCCTTCCCGTCCCGCCTCGTGGAGGCGGGCGCTAGGGGCTTACTCGCCCAGCAGAGGCTTGATGACCTTTTCAATCTCATCGATCGACAGGCTTCCCGGATGACGCTGGCCATTGATGAAGAAAGTCGGCGTGGAGTCCACACTGAACTGCTCCATAGCCCGGTTCTTCACCGAATTGACTGCGTCATAAAGTTTCTGGTCCTGGAGGCAAGCGTCAAATTTTTCCTGTGAAAAACCAGCCTGCTTCATGAACTGGCGGAGCGAATCCAGGGGCTTGTCCACAAAAGCCCAGTTCTTCTGCTGCTCGAAGAGCATGTCCGTGATCGGATAATATTTGTCGTTCCCGTTGCAGCGGGCGAGCATGAAGCCCGCCGTCGCCAGGGGATCGAGGGGGAATTCGCGCAGGATGAAGCGGATCTTGCCCGTGTCGATGTAGCGCTTCTTCAGCTCCGGCCAGGTGGTGGCATGGAAGTGGGCGCAGTGGGAGCAGGTCAGCGAGGCGTACTCGATGATCGTCACCTTGGCGTCCTCCGGGCCCAGTGCCACGTCGCCAAGGGGTCCGGCCTGAGCCAGATCCTGAGCGGCCACGTTCTGTGCCAGGGCCGGGAGGCTGGTGGCGAGATAGGCCGTGACGGCTGCGGTCCCGAGAAGCTGAAGCGTCTGACGCCGGGTGATCATGTGGGGAGAACTCCTGAAGCGATGCTGCCTTGCGGTAAATTGAGACGTTCCTGAACGCAAGCGGCACCCATCTCACTCTTTCGTGCGTGAACCGGAGCTGACGATCGCCCGGCCCAGCCGGTCGAGGGCGGCCCTGAGACCGTCTTCCTCGATGGCTCCGACGGCGGAACTGACCTTGGCCCTGTCCTGCGGCGTAAGGACGGGCTCCGGGCGGGGCTTCTTCTCGATGCGCCGAACGGGACCCTGTTTCAGCACGATCTTCCCGATGCAGCGCCAGCCGTAATAGGTGTTCACCCGGTCGATGACCGTGGGGGCCATGTGCTGGAGCTCGAGCGCGAAGGCGCTTTCCACCCGCACCACGAGGGTCGCGGGTTCAGGCCGCGCCTCCGGGTCGGCATGGGGAGGCTTTCGCTTCCACTCGATTCTGAGAGGCTGGGTGAAGGCGGCAAGCCGCTCGCCCACGATCTCGGGCCAGGCCATGATGACGTCGGAGGTCGCAAAGCCTTGCGCCGCCAGGCTCGGCGAGAGACAGACGTCGAGAAACTCGGCGAGGGGGCGGGCCAGAGGCCGCGGTCGTCTCATGTTGAATGTCCAAAAGCCGCGTTGGAATATTCCGTTCGGACCGTTATTCCACAGCACATGTTAAGTCGGTTTTACCGTTCCCGGTAGAGCTCTCGACGTCTTCCACACCCTGTTGCTTCATCGCCAAACCAGAGAACGCCCGCCTTGAGCGCGACCAAGCCCGACCCGAAGGATCTGCTTGCCTGGTACGACCGCCACCGGCGCGATCTGCCTTGGCGCGCCCGGCCCGGCGAAACCGCCGACCCTTATCGCGTGTGGCTTTCGGAGATCATGCTGCAACAGACCACGGTGGCGGCGGTCCGGCCCTTCTACCTGAATTTCCTGGAGCGGTTCCCGAGCGTGCGGGCCCTCGCCGAAGCTCCCTCGGAGCAGGTCATGCAGGCCTGGGCGGGGCTCGGCTATTATTCCCGGGCGCGCAATCTCCATGCCTGCGCCAAGGCGGTGGTGGAGCAATATGGTGGAGAGTTTCCCTCGACCGAGGCGGAACTCCTGAAGCTCCCGGGCATCGGGGCCTATACGGCGGCGGCGGTGGCGGCGATCGCGTTCGACCGGAAAGCGGCGGCGGTGGACGGCAACGTGGAGCGGGTGGTCACCCGGCTCTTCATGGTGGAGGAGGCGCTTCCCAAGGCGAAGCCGCTCATCCGTTCGCTGGCCGAGAGCCTGGTGCCCGAGGATCGGCCCGGCGATTTTGCGCAGGCCGTGATGGATCTCGGCGCCACCATCTGCACCCCCAAGCGCCCGGCCTGTGCGCTCTGCCCCTGGATGAGGCCGTGCCAGGCCCGCGCGGCGGGCCTGCAGGAGGCCTTTCCGAAGAAGCAGAAGAAGGAGACCGGGCCCTTGCGCAGGGGCGCGGCCTTCGTGGTCCTGCGCGCCGACGACACGATCCTCCTGCGCACCCGCCCGCCGGCAGGCCTGCTCGGCGGCATGGCCGAGCCGCCGACGAGCGAATGGGCGCCCGATTACGAGCCCTCCCGCGCGGTGCTCGACGCCCCCATCGAGGCGCGCTGGCAGCGCCTGCCGGGCATTGTGCGGCACGTCTTCACCCATTTTCCGCTGGAGCTCACGGTGCTCTTCGCCAGGGTGCCCAAGGGCACGCCCGCGCCGCAGGACATGCGCTGGACCCCGCGCCTCCAGCTGCACGAGGAGGCGCTGCCCGGCGCGATGAAGAAGGTATTGGCGCATGCGCTGGGGGATCTTCAGGGAGCAGGGGGGAAGTCCGCATCCAAGCGGACTAAAGCCGGCAACTCTTCTGGATAATGATCCTCGTTTGCTTTTGACGGCTCAACGGCCAAGGTGATAAGGAACGTAACTCAGTTTCGTGTCGCACGTCGCCGGGAACCTCGATGTCCATGCTGCCGGATGAATTCACGGGCGGCGCTAAGCCCGATGCGCGGCGGCCGATCGCGGCGCGCAGCAGCGCGATTGCGCAGGGGCTCACGCGGGCTCTGCTGAGGACCTCCGTCACCCCGAACCAGATTTCGTTGGCGAGCATCGCTTTCGCGGCTCTCGGCGCCGCGGCTCTGATCCATGCGCCCTCCCATCCGCTGCTTTATCTGGCCGCCATTCTTGGCATTCAGCTGCGCCTCCTGTGCAACCTGCTCGACGGGATGGTGGCTGTCGAAGGCGGGCGCGGATCGCCTGTCGGCGCGCTTTACAACGAGGTTCCTGACCGTGTCGCCGACACGCTGCTGATCATGGCCCTGGGCTATGCCGCCGGTTCTTCCTGGCTCGGCTGGGCAGGCGCCCTGGCGGCGGCTCTGACGGCCTATATCCGCGTGCTCGGCGGAGCGCTCGGCCAGCCGCAGGATTTTCGCGGGCCCATGGCGAAGCAGCATCGCATGGCTCTGCTGACGGGTGCCTGCGCGCTCGCGCTCGTCGAGGCCTTCATCTGGCCGGAGCGTCATGTGCTGCTCATCGCCTCGTGGGTCATCCTGCTCGGTTCGCTTCTCACCTGCGGCACGCGGCTCAAGGCGATTGCCGAAAAGATCGGACGCGAGCAGCCATGATCGACCTCGTTCTCATCGGTCTCACGCGCTTTCTCGTCGGCGGGCATTCCCGCTGGACGGGGTCCGCGCCTGTCGAGAGGCAGCGCATCTATTTCGCCAATCACGGCAGCCATCTCGATACGCTGCTCCTGTGGTCGGCCCTGCCGAAACAGTTGCGCGCCACCACCCACGCGGCTGCGGCTGCGGATTATTGGGGGACAGGCCCCATGAAGCGCTTCATCGCGCAAAAGGGCCTCAACGCCGTCCTGATCGACCGGTCGGGATCGTCGGCGCCCGGCGAGGCATTGGAGCCCCTGCGCAAGACGCTTCTCGAGGGGCATTCGCTGATCCTGTTCCCGGAGGGCACGCGCAGCGCGAACAGGTTGCCCGGGCCCTTCAAGAGCGGGCTTTATCGGTTGGCCAAGGAGTTCCCGGACGCGGAGCTCATCCCGGTTTATCTCGACAATCCCGCGCGGGCGATGCCGAAGGGTGCGCTCCTGCCGCTTCCCATCATCTGCTCCGCCCATTTCGGTCCCGCCTTCGCGCGCGTGGAGAACGAGGAGAAGGAGGCCTTCCTCCTGCGTGCGCAGGCCACCGTCTCCGCGCTCGCGCCGCCCACAGCCGAGGCCCTGACGTCATGACGCTTCTCCAGAAATCCCTGATCCTGTTCGGGCTCGTCGTCGCGATCCTGGCGCTGGCCTCCGCCATCGGCGCATGGCTCGCGCGCAAGACGACATCCGAGAGCGGCCTGGCGACGGTCGAGAATCTCAATGCGCGCATCAAGGCGTGGTGGGTGATGATCGCGATCTTCGCGGCCTGCTATGCGCTGGGATTTTCCGCGACGGTGCTGCTTTTCGCGCTCACGTCCTTCTACACCTTGCGCGAGTTCATCTCGCTCACGCCGACGCAGCGCGCTGACCATGCGCCGCTGGCATTCGCGTTCTATGTGCTGCTGCCGCTGCAATACTGGCTCGTCTGGAGCGGCTGGTACGGGTTGTTCACGATCCTGATTCCGGTCTACGGCTTCCTCCTCCTGCCCAGCCTCGCGTCCCTTCAGGGGGACCCGGCGAATTTCCTGTCGCGCGTCAGCCGGATCCAATGGGCCGTGATGCTGACGGTCTATTGCATCAGCCATGCGCCGGCGCTGATCCGTCTCGAGATCCCGGGTTACGAGGGGCAGGGCTTCCTGCTGCTCTTCTTCCTCACAGCTGTCGTTCAGTTCAGCGACGTGATGCAATATGTCTTCGGCAAGCTGATGGGGAAGACCAAGCTCGCGCCCGTCATCAGCCCGTCCAAGACCGTGGAGGGGCTCGTCGGCGGCGGGCTCTCCGCCATGGCGCTCGGCGCCGCCCTCTGGTGGATCACGCCGTTCTCGCCTGCCGTCGCCGCCGCCATGGCCGGCATGATCGTCATCGCAGGCTTCCTCGGCGGGTTATCGCTTTCCGGCGTGAAGCGCTCCATGGGCGCGAAGGATTGGGGGACGATGGTGCAGGGGCATGGCGGGGTCCTCGACCGCATGGATTCGGTGAGCTTCGCGGCGCCCCTGTTCTTTCACCTGACGCGCTATCTCTACGCCGTGTAGGTGCTGTCAGCCGCCGGTCAGCGCCCTCTGATGGCGCTTGAACAGGGACGCCAGCGCATTCGCCACACGAGCCACGTTCGGCCGGTTGCGGCTGCGGCGGTGCATGACCAGGAAGACGTCCTCGATGAGGTCGCCTTCGGGCTTCATCACCTGCTTGAGGTCGGGATCGGAATCGCCGAGCCAGCACGGGAGGAAAGCCGCGCCGAGGCCTGATCTGGCGGCCTGGTAGCGGATCGGCATGTCGCCGATTCGCGCCGCGATGGTGCGGCCTTGCGCGAACTCGGCGACGTAGGCTGCCTGCCGCGACAGGGTCGGGTCTTCCGGCGGTGCGATGACGGCCTCCGGGTTCTCCGTCGTGGCGTATATCGCGAAGGCGATCTGCCCGACCTTGCGGGCCACGAGATCGTCCGTGCCCTCCGGCAGGACGCGCATGCGCAGCGCGATGTCGGCCTCGCCCGAGGCGAGGTCGAGCCTGCGGCGGGTGGGAATGTAGGCGATCTCCACGGGCTCCGCCGCCTTGTGCAGCTCGGCTGAATGAAGCGACAGGAACAGGGCGACCGAGGACGTGGCGGTGATCCGCACGGGCGCGTCGGGGTCCGGGCGGTAGGCGGCGGCCGTGCGCGACACGACGGAAGCCGCGTCTCCCATGGGGGAGGCGGCTTCCAGGACGGCCTGGCCGGCCTCGGTCAGCTCGAGATTGTTCGGGCCGCGCTGGAACAGGTCGAGCCCGAGCGCCTCCTCGAGTGTCCTGATCCGCCGCGCAATTGTCGGCTGGCTCTGGCCCAGGGCCTTCGCGGCGCTGTTCATCGATCCATGAGCCACCACGGCCAGGAAGATCCGCAGATCGTCCCAGGAGGGGTCGCTGAAGACCAGGTGAAAGGGGTCGTGAGAAGCATGAGCCATGGCAGGATGCTAGAACGCCGGGGCGGGAGCCGCATAGGGGAATGTTCCGGGATGGGGACGCGCCCATCCTGGCCCGCCATCCCTTCATCCGCAGCCCCGCACGGGCGTGGGAGCGTTCTACGCTTCCAAAGGACCCGGGGCTTCGCGGGCCGTGCCGTCGTTTCCTCAAGATGGTCCAGAAACGCAAACGGCCGGCGTGTCGCCGGCCATTCTTCGGTGTCGGATGCCTTGGGATCAGGCGGCCATTTCCGCCCGCATCTTCGAGCGGAACTCGTCGATGCAGACGAGCTGGCCGCCCCGCTCCACGTGCCAGAAGGTCCAGCCGTTGCAGGACGGGAAGCCCTGCGTGAGCGCGCCGATCTTGTGGATCGAGCCGATGATGGGGCCGAGCGCCAGCGTGCCGTCGGCGCGCACCACCGCCTTATGGCGGCGGCGCTCGTCCACCAGGATCTCGCCGGCCTTCACATGGCCGCTCTCGATGAGCGACAGGAACGGCACGCGCACTTCTGCGCGCTTCTCCGGCGGGGCCGCCACGGACACGTCGTCGAGCGGGACGACGGCGTCGATGCGCCGGCGCGCGGCTTTCGCATAGGCCGGGTCACGTTCGAGGCCGATGAAGTTGCGGCCCAGCATCTTCGCCACCGCGCCGGTGGTGCCGGAGCCGAAGAAGGGATCAAGCACCACGTCGCCCGGGTTGGACGAGGAGAGCAGCACGCGGGCGAGCAGGGCTTCGGGCTTCTGGGTGGGGTGCACCTTGCGGCCGTTCTCGTCCTTCAGGCGCTCGTCGCCGGTGCAGATCGGGATGAACCAGTCCGAGCGCATCTGCACGTCTTCGTTGCCGGCCTTGAGCGCATCGTAATGGAAGGTGTAGCCCTTCGAATCCGCGCTCTTCGAGGCCCAGATCATGGTCTCGTGCGCGTTCGTGAAGCGCCGGCCCTTGAAGTTCGGCATCGGGTTGGCCTTGCGCCACACGATGTCGTTGAGGATCCAGAAATCCAGATCCTGCAGGGCCGCGCCCACGCGGAAGATGTTGTGATAGGAGCCGATCACCCAGAGGGTCGCGTTCTTCTTCATCACGCGGCGCACGGCTGAGAGCCAGGCGCGGGTGAAGGCGTCGTAATCGGCGAAGCTCGCGAACTTGTCCCAGTCGTCGTCGACGGCGTCGACGAGGCTCTGGTCCGGGCGCGTGAGCGCCTGTTCGAGCTGGAGATTGTAGGGTGGATCCGCGAAGACCACGTCCACGCTCTCAGGAGGAAGCTTCTCGAGACTGGCGATGCAGTCGCCGAGAAGAATCTCGTTGAGAGGAAGAGACTTCGGCAGAACGGAGAGGGGCGTTTTACGCCCCGTCCGAGGAGCCGGCGCAGACCGCCCGGTACGCGAGACACTGATCCGGGAGGCGGCGCCGGCAACCCCGGTACGCAAGGTACCCATGGGTGATCACCGGTTACGCAACTGACAATCCGGATCATGGTCCGTTAGGGTAAAGATCAGGTTTCCAAGATGAAAAAATCGCGTCTTATTTTGGGTCGGCAAATCTTGCCGAGTTGTTGAAAATATTGATCTTTTCTGGTTAACGCGCGTTAGGTTTGGTTACAGGTCCAGTAACCCTTGTTTCAAGGGCGCGAAACTCAGGCGATGAAACGGGCAGGGACCGTCGGTCGTGAGCACCTGCAGATGCATCTTCGTGCTGTAGCCCGCGTTGCTGGCGAATCCATAAGCCGGATAGGTCTCGCCGAGGCGCGCCATCATGCGGTCGCGCACAACTTTGGCCACGATGGACGCGGCCGCGATCGACGCGATGCTCGAATCGCCCTTGATGACAGCTTCCGTCGCGCAGGGCAGGCGCGGCGGATCGTTGCCGTCGACGAAGGCCATGTCGGGCGTGCAGGGAAGGGCCGCCATGGCGCGGCACATGGCCAGCAGCGAGGCCTGCCGGATATTGATGGCGTCGATCTCCGCGTGCGACACCGATGCGATGCCGACCTTCGAGGTGGCCAGGATTTCCGCGAACAAGGCCTCGCGCTTCTGGGCCGAGAGAGCTTTCGAATCGGCGAGCCCCACGGGCACGTTGCCGAGATCGAGCACCACCGCCGCCGACACCACCGGACCCGCCAGCGGTCCGCGCCCGACCTCGTCGAGGCCCACGATGCAGGAATAGCCCGCCGCCTGGGCGGACAGCTCGCGTTCGAGGCCGAGGCCGGTCTTCTTCGGGGGGCGAATCGGTGCGTTCATCGGTTTCACGGGCAATCGGGAAAGCAGGCGTCTTGTAATGCATTCGAGGCTGGCCTCCTCAGTGACGAGTGGCCACAGGATCCGTCAAGTCCCGTCATGAAATGATATTTCATAATAACGCCACATTTTCCACCGAGCTTGCCTCCCGCCACTTCGATGGGAGCCTTTATGATCCACTCACTTCGCCTGATTGCCGCCGCAGCCTGCCTGACGCTTGCGGGCGGTCTTGTCACCGCCGCTGCTTTTGCGCAGGAAACCCTGGATAAGACCCAGGAGCAGAAAAGGGTCGAGGTCGTGTTCATCCTCGATACGACCGGATCCATGGGGCGGCTGATCGAGGGCGCCAAGCGAAAGATCTGGTCGATCGCGACTTCCATCGTCGATCAGAACCCGAATGCCGAAGTGCATATGGGTCTCGTTGCCTATCGGGATCGCGGGGACGAATACGTGACGAAGGTCTATCCGCTGACCCGCGATATCCAGAAGCTCTACGGCGAACTCCTTGCCTTCCAGGCCGATGGAGGAGGCGATTGGGCGGAAGCCGTCAACGAGGCTCTCGATGCCGCCGTGAGGAAGATCGCTTGGACGCAGGGCGCGCCGACCAGTCGCATCGCCTTCCTGGTCGGCGATGCGCCCCCGCATATGTACTACAGGCAGAGTCGGAATTATCCCGAGATCATGAAAACGGCGCGTGAGCGTGGCATCGTCGTCAACGCAGTTCAGGCCGGCGGCGCGAGAGATACGGAGCGCGTCTGGCGCAGCATCGCGCAGCTGGGAGGCGGCCGCTACATCCCGATCCCGCAGGACGGCGGCAAGGTGGTCGTGATCGAAACGCCTCACGATCGCGAGATCATGAACCTGCAGATCGAAATCAACAAAACCGTCCTGTCCTACGGCTCTTCCCACAGGAAAGCCGAGGTTCGGGAGAAGGCGAGGTCCATCGTATCTGCGCCCGCATCCGTGGCGAGCGACATGGCGGCCTATCTGCACAAGTCGGGCAAAGGGGCGAAGGCCGTGACGGGGGACGGCGATCTGGTGGGTGATGTGGCTGCCGGAAGCGTTGAACTTGAAGACGTCAAGGAGGCCGAGCTTCCTGACGAACTGCGTAACTTCGATCGTGCCGAGCAGAAGAAGATCATCGAGGTCAACGCGCAGAAACGTCAGGAGCTTTCATCCAGGATGGACGAACTTGTCAAAAGGCGTGAAGCCTACATGACCGAGGCCCAGAGGAAGGCCGAGCCGAAAGCCGGCAGCTTCGACGAGGTCGTGAAGGAGACCTTGCGCAGTCAGGTCAGATGACGGCGCATCCTGCGCCCGGAGAGCCGCGTCCGCGAAGGCGGGCCGTCCCAGGGGCGGTTAAGACGAGCTGCCGCGTCCCCATCCTCCTCCACCCTCATCCCGAGGAGCAGCCGTGAGGCTGCGTCTCGAAGGATGATCCAGAGCGCTCTGGAGACGCTTCGCTCCTCTAGGTGAGGGCTGTTGTGGGGAGACGGGTGGCCGGACTTGATCCGGCCACGACGCAAGACGCATTCAGAACAACGACAGCTGCTCCGTCTCCTTGGCGGGTGCCCTGAACAGGTCCTTGCGCAGGGACAGGTTGCGCTTGTTCAGCCCGAGCCGCTCGCAGGCGGTCTCGAAGCGGCGGCCGATCATCCAGGCATAGGGGCCGACCCCCGATTGGCGGGTGCTCCAGTCGGAATCGTAATCCTTGCCGCCGCGCGCTTCCTGCAGCAGGGAGAACACGTGCTTGAGCTTGTCCGGATAATGCTCCACCAGCCAGTCGCGCATCAGGTCCTTGAGGTCGTGCGGCAGGCGCAGCAGCACATAGCCTGCCTCCAGCGCGCCAGCCTGCTGCGAGGCCTTCAGGATCGCCTCGATCTCGTGGTCGTTGATGGACGGAATGATCGGCGCCACCAGCACGGAAACCGGAATGCCCGCCTCCGAGAGACGGCGCACGGTCTCGAGCCGCTTCGCGGGGGTCGCCGCGCGCGGTTCCATCTTGCGGGCGAGCTTCGGGTCGAGGGTTGTGATCGAGATTGCCACCTTGGCGATCTGCCTGTCGGCCATCTGGCTCAGGATATCGATGTCGCGCGTCACGAGCGCCGATTTCGTCACGATGCCGACGGGATGATTGGCCCGGTTGAGCACCTCCAGGATCGAGCGCGTGATGCGGAATGTCCGCTCCACCGGCTGATACGGGTCCGTATTGGCCCCGAGCGCGATGGTCGTGGGCTGGTAGTTCGGGGCGCGCAGCTCCTTCTCCAGCAGTTCGGCGGCGTTGGGCTTGGCGAAGATCTTGGTCTCGAAATCGAGGCCGGAGGACAGGCCCTGATAGGCGTGGGTCGGACGGGCGAAGCAATAGGAGCAGCCGTGCTCACAGCCGCGATAGGGGTTGATCGACTTCTCGAAGAGGATGTCCGGCGAATCATTTTTCGTGATGATCGTGCGCGGCTTCTCGATGATCACCTCGGTGGGCAGGGGAGGCAGGTCCTCCTCGATGTCCCAGCCGTCGTCGAAGCTCTCGCGCTGGGCGGGCTCGTAGCGGCCGGTGGGGTTCGACACCGCGCCCCGACCGCGGCGGCGGTCCATCTCGACCCGGTAGGCCGGGTCGTCCATGCGCCGCCGCGCGGCCTCGGCCGCTTCGATGGGCGAGCGCTTCACGGGCCTCATGGGGGTGGGTTGATCCTTGAAACGGATGGACATGGCGGCCTCTGGCGAATCGGCGAATCGGCGAATCGGCGAACGGGAACGAAATAAGAACAGAACAAAAAAGGAACGAAATCAAGGCGCCTGTCGCTCATCTTGTCCGGGACGGCTCCGCCCGAAAGGATTATAAGGGGCGCATGATCACCGCCGTCGTCCGCGTCACCCATGGGCCAGAAGCCCTCGCAGCCACCTTGAGCGCCCTCGTGCCCGCCGTCGCGGCGGGGCTCGTGGGCGACGCCGTCATCCTGTCGGCCCGGCAGGACGAGACGCTGGCGAGGATCGCCGACGCGGCGGGGGCCAACCTGATCGTGGCGCAGGATCTTTCCTGGAAAGAGGGGGCCCGTTCCGCCCGGCGCGACTGGCTGCTCTGCCTCGACGACGGCGACATTCCGCAGGAGGGATGGATCCGGGTCCTCGACCGCTTCGTCGCCCTGGCCCGTCCCGAGCGGGGGCTCGCGCGCTTCCGCCGCCAGGGTGCGGGCTTTTCCGGGGTGATGCGCCGGGTGTTCCGGCGCTCGACGGTTCGTGCGGGCGATCTGGCGCATCGCCGCGTGCTGCTCGACGAGGTGAAGGCCCGCGCCCCCGTGCGCCTTGCGGCGCGGATCGAGCGCGACCCGGTCTTCGGTTGATTGAAAAGCCTAGATCGTTTTGTTCCCGGCCTTGTACGTCATGGCCGGGCTCGACCCGGCCATCCACGTCTTCGGGAGCCGCCGCGTCTCAAAGACGCGGATCCCCGGGACAAGCCCGGGGATGACGAAGAGAGGCCAGGGATGACGCTGGGGGATGGGACGGTGCGCGGCCCATCACCCCTGCAGTTTTCCGCGCTTCAGGTGCTCGTCGAGGCGCGGCATGATCTCCACGAAGTTGCACGGGCGGTAGCGATAGTCGAGTTGGGTGACGAGAATGCCGTCCCAGGCATCCTTGCAGGCGCCCGGCGAGCCCGGCAGCACGAAGATGAAGGTGGCGTTCGCCACGCCCGCCGTCGCCCGCGACTGGATCGTGGACGTTCCGATCTTCTCGTAGGAGATGCGGTGGAAGATGGCGGAAAAGCCGTCCATGCGCTTCTCGAACAGGGGCTCGATGGCTTCCGGCGTCACGTCGCGTCCCGTAAAGCCCGTGCCGCCCGTGGTGATGATCACGTCGATGGCGGGATTTTCGATCCAGCCCTTCACCTTGCCGCGGATCGCCTCGACATCGTCCGGCACGATTGCGCGGTCGCCGAGCCTGTGCCCGGCCTTCACGATGCGTTCGGCCAGCGTCGCGCCCGACTTGTCGTCATCGAGCGAGCGTGTGTCGGACACGGTGAGCACCGCGATGGAGAGCGGAATGAAAGTCAGCGTTTCGTCGATGCCGGGCATGAGGCTTGAATCCGTCTGGAAGCGTTCGCCTCTCTCGTCATATCCGGCCTTGCGCCGGGTATCCACGTCTTTGTCCGCGCAGGGTCCAAGTCTGCGCAGACAAAGACGTGGAGGCCCATCCCCGAATCAGGCCCGGGATGCTCCATGGCATGACCCTGAAGCGCTTTAAAGCTTCGCCGCCCGGAACGTGTCGCAGGCCTGGATCTGTCCGCTCTTCAGGCCGGTGGTGAGCCAGCGCATGCGCTGTTCCGAGGAGCCGTGGGTGAAGCTGTCGGGCACCACGCGGCCCTGGCTCTGCTTCTGCAGCCTGTCGTCGCCGATGGCCTCGGCCGCGCGGATCGCCTCCTCGATGTCGCCCTGCTCGAGCGACTGCCAGCGCTGGTTGGAATGGTTCGCCCAGACGCCCGCCAGGCAATCGGCCATGAGCTCGACGCGCACCGAGAGCTGGTTGGCCTCGGACCGGCTGACCTCGCGCTGGCGCTCCTGGACGCGGGGCAGGATGCCGAGCAGGTTCTCCACGTGGTGGCCGACCTCGTGCGCCAGCACATAGGCATAGGCGAAGTCGCCGCCCGCGCGGAAGCGCTGCTGCATCTCCTGGAAGAAGGAAAGGTCGATATAGACGGTCTGGTCGAGGGGGCAGTAGAACGGGCCCATGGCCGATTGCGCGCCGCCGCAGCCCGACCGCGTCGCGCCGGAGAACAGCACGAGCTTCGGCTCCTGGTACTGCCGGTTGACCTGCTGGGGCATGACTGCCTTCCACACGTCCTCCGTGTTGCCGAGGATCGCGGCGGCGAAGCGCCCGGCCTCGTCCTGCGGCGTGCCCTGGCGGCCCTGCTGTTGCTGCTGATATCCCGAGCCGCCGCCGTTGAGCATCTCCGCGCCGCCGATCAGGATGCGTGGATCGATGCCGAGGGCCCAGCCGACGAGGCCCAGGATCACGATGGTTCCGATGCCGAGCCCACCCGCGCCTCCGGGCATCCCCATCCCGCGACGGTCTTCCACATTGGACGAGGTTCGAAAGTTATCCCAGCGCATGTTCCACCTAAAAGCAGCAGCCTGATCTGCCGCATGAGCTTAAGGCGCAAATATATGAACGAGTTCCGAACGCCCCGCGGGAGGGTTATTCCCGGGCGTCGAGGGCGCGCCGCAGGGCCAGGAAGTCCCGCCAGCCGAGACGCTTCTGCAGGGGCTGGCGCAGGAGATAGGCCGGGTGCAGGGTCGGCAGGGCGCGGATCTCGCGGCCGTCCTCGGTCTTGTAGGTGAACCAGCGCCCGCGGGTGCGCAGGATTCCATCCTTGAGGCCGAGCAGGTTCTGCGCCGCCGGGCCGCCGAGGCAGAGCAGGAATTCGGGCGAGGCGAGCTCGATCTGCCGGGCGATGAACGGCTTGCAGATCGCGATTTCCTGCGGAGTCGGCGTGCGGTTGCCGGGCGGGCGCCACGGGACGATGTTGGCCACATAGACCTGGCTGCGGTCGAGGCCGATGGTGGCGAGCATCCGGTCGAGCAGCTGCCCGGAGCGGCCCATGAAGGGCTTGCCGATCCGGTCCTCGTCCGCGCCGGGGGCTTCACCCACCAGCATCACGCGGCCTTCCGGGTTGCCGTCGGCGAAGGCCAGGTTCTTGGCGGAGAATTTCAGGGCGCAGCCCTCGAAGCCCGCGAGGATCGTCTCCAGCTCTTCGAGGGATTGCGCATGGCGCGCCTGCTCGCGGGCGAGGCTCGCCACCTCGTCGGGCGCCCCGGCGGCGGCCTTGGGAAGCGCGCGCGGCGAGGGGGCCGGGGCGGGAGCTGCGCGGGAGCTTTGTCCCTGGGCCGTCGGGCTTCCGGTCCGGGCGGCCTCGGCCTTGGGTTCCGCGAAGCGGTTATGCGGGGTCTCGTCGAGGGCAAGGTCCACCCCCGCCTCGACGTGGAAGTCGAGGAGCGCCTTCAAAGCATCGCGGTCGGAAGGGAGATCCTGCATGAGGCTTATGTAAGCATCCCGGAGGAGGGGGACAACTCGGGATGTTCCTCCCTGCGCACTTATCGCCCTGTTTTCCAGGAGGCATCCGGCCAGCCGCGATGCACAGGTTCATTGGCTCTCGGCATGACTTTATGCCGAAAGGGAACTTTCAGCTTTCGGGCAATGAAGCTAGGACAGTTCCAAAGAAGGCTGCACTTGAGAAGTCCGTCGGGTCGTTCATATGGAAACAACCTGATCCTTCACAGTCGCGTACAGGAGAACATTCATGTCCGATCTGCCCGCCCGTGAATCGATGGAGTTCGACGTGGTGATCGTCGGCGCCGGCCCGGCGGGGCTGGCGGCGGCGATCCGGCTCAAGCAGCAGGCGGCCGAGGCCGGGGCGGACATCTCCGTGGTAGTGGTGGAGAAGGGCTCCGAGGTCGGCGCCCACATCCTGTCCGGCGCGGTGGTCGACCCGATCGGCCTCGACGCCCTCCTGCCGGACTGGCGCCATGATCCCGACCGCCCCCTCAGGACCGAAGTGACGGCCGACGAGTTCATGTATCTGGGCCATGCGGGCGGCGTGAAGCTGCCCAACCTGTTCATGCCCAAGCTCATGAACAACCACGGCAACTTCGTCGGCTCGCTGGGCAACGTCGCCCGCTGGCTCGGCCGCAAGGCGGAGGAGCTCGGGGTCGAGATCTATCCGGGCTTTCCGGCCTCCGAGGTGCTGGTCGAGGACGGCAAGGTGGTGGGCGTGGCCACCGGCGACATGGGGGTCGGCCGCAACGGCGAGCCCAACGCCAACTTCACCCGCGGGATGGAGCTGCGCGCCAAGTACACCCTCTTCGGCGAGGGCGCGCGCGGCTCGCTGACCAAGCAGATGGTCGAGCGCTTCGGTCTGAACGCGGGCAAGGATCACCAGAAATTCGGCATCGGCATCAAGGAGCTCTGGCAGGTGAAGCCGGAGAAGTTCCAGGCCGGCCTCGTGCGCCATTCCATGGGCTGGCCGCTGCCGAACAATGCGGGCGGCGGCTCCTGGCTCTACCATTTCGACGACAATCTCGTGTCGGTCGGCTTCGTGGTGCACCTCAACTACAAGAACCCGACCCTGTCGCCCTTCGACGAGTTCCAGCGCTTCAAGACGCACCCGATGGTGCGCGACGTGTTCGAGGGCGGAAAGCGCATCGGCTACGGGGCGCGGGCCATCATGGAGGGGGGCTGGCAATCGGTGCCGCGCCTCTCGTTCCCGGGCGGCTGCCTGGTCGGCGACTCGGCGGGCTTCGTGAACGTGCCGCGCATCAAGGGCAGCCACAACGCGGTCCTGTCGGGCATGCTCTGCGCCGACCACGTGTTCGCGGCGCTCCAGCAGGGCCGGGCGAACGACGAGGTCGCGTCCTACGAGGAGGCCTGGCGCTCCTCGCCGATCGGCTACGATCTCAAGCGCGTGCGCAACGTGAAGCCGCTCTGGTCCAGGTACGGCACGGCCGCCGGCGTGGCGCTGGGCGGGCTCGACATGTGGCTGACCGAACTCTTCGGCTGGTCGCCCTTCGGCACCCTGAAGCACGGCAAGCCGGACCACGAATGCCTGCTGCCCCTGTCCCAGGTGACGCCGATCCAGTACCCGAAGCCCGATGGGGTGCTGACCTTCGACAAGCTCTCCTCGGTGTTTTTGTCGAACACCAACCACGAGGAGGACCAGCCGGTTCACCTCAAGGTGAGGGACATGGGCCTGCAGAAGGTCTCCGAGCACGATGTGTTCGGCGGTCCCTCGCAGCGCTACTGCCCGGCCGGCGTGTATGAATGGGTGGAAGGCGAGGGCGGTCCCCGGTTCCAGATCAACGCGCAGAACTGCGTCCACTGCAAGACATGCGACATCAAGGACCCGAACCAGAACATCGTCTGGACCACCCCCGAGGGCGGCGGCGGGCCCAACTACGTCAATATGTGAGGGCGGCTGGCCTCCCCGGCCTTGTGCCGGGGATGGCCGGAGAGCGCCCGGCCCCTCCCGACGGGCTCCGATCCCCTTCCTCGCGCGGCTTTTACGCCGCCAGCGTCAATCTCCCCCTTGCGACCGCTACGGGGAACCGCCATTCTCCGGCCTGATTTGGCGCACATCTCCTTCCTTCCTTGCCCTGAGATGTCGCGATGATTGGAGCCGCGCTTCGTGCCAACGTTCAAATTGCCTTTGACCCGCAAGGGTTTGCCTGCACTTTTTTTGGTGGCGGCAGGCCTTCTGGCCTCACCCGCCATGGCGGTCAATACGGACCCGGATGACACCCTGAGGCCCGCCCTGAGCCTGGAGGGCAACTTCCTGTCGGCCTATGTGGCCGGGTCCGCCCGCGACACCGAGGCCGCTGCATTGTATTTCCGCGAGGCGATCCAGGCCGATCCCCGCAATCAGGAGCTTCTGGAGCGCGGCTTCGTGGCGTTCCTCGGCAACGGCTCCATGCAGGAGGCCTATCGGGCGGCCGAGCGCCTCTCCGCCCGCGATTCGTCCAACAACCTGGCCCAGTTCGCCCTCGCGGTGCGCTCCCTGAAGGCGCAGAAATACGCCGATGCCCGCAAACGCCTCACCAAGGGGATCCGCGGCCGCCAGGCGGACCTCACCGCGACGCTCCTGACCGCCTGGGCCTATGCGGGTTCCAAGGACGGCAAGCAGGCTCTGGCAACCGTCGACAAGCTCAAGAGCGAGCGCGCCTTCAACCAGTTCCGGGAATATCACGCGGCCCTGATCGCGGACGTGGTCGGCAACACCAGGGAGGCCGAGAAGCGCTTCAAGGCCGCCTATGAGGGCGAGAAGAACACCCTGCAGGTGGTGGATGCCTATGGCCGCTTCCTCGCGAAGCAGGGCAAGAAGGACGAGGCGATCGCCGTCTACAAGGCCTTCGACGAGCTCGCCCCTCGCCATCCCATCGTCAGGGCGGCCCTGACCGCCCTGGAAGAGGGCAAGCCCCTCATGCCGCTCGTCAGGAGCGCGCAGGATGGCGCGGCCGAACTGCTCTACGGGCTCGGCGTGGTGGGCAACAGCCAGGGCGACGAGCTGACGGCCATCATCTATCTCCAGCTCGGCCTCGACCTGAAGGCGGACCATCCGCTGGCCCTCATCACCCTCGGCGACGTCTATGAGCGCCTCAAGCAGTACGAGCAGGCCAACGCGGTCTTCGACCGGGTTCCGAAGGACGCGCCGGTGCGCACGAGCGCCGATATCGCCATCGGCCAGAACTACGAGCAGATGGGGCGCGGCGAGGAGGCCATGGCCTATCTCGACAAGCTCATGAAGGAGCACCCGGACGACGTCGAAGTGGTCATGGCGCTCGGCAACGTGCAGCGCTCGCGCAAGAAGTTCGCCGAAGCCGCCGAAACCTATGGCAAGGCCATCGAGCTCGTGGGCACGCCACAGCGCGGCCATTGGATCCTCTTCTTCTACCGCGGCACGTCCTACGAGCGTGCCAAGCAGTGGGACAAGGCCGAGGCGGATCTCAAGAGGGCTCTCGAGCTGGTGCCCGACAGCCTGCCGGCCGGCAAGGCGCAGGTGATGAACTATCTCGCCTATTCCTGGGTCGACCGGAACGAGAATATCGACGACGCCTTCAAGATGCTGACCAAGGCCGTGGAGCTCGCCCCGCGCGACGGCATGATCATCGATTCCCTCGGCTGGGCCTATTACCGGCTGGGCCGCTACGACGATGCCGTGCGGGAGCTGGAAAAGGCCGTGGAGCTGAAGGCGGGCGATCCGACGATCAACGACCACCTGGGCGACGCCTATTGGAAGGTGGGCCGCAAGCTCGAGGCGAAGTTCCAGTGGGATCACGCCAAGGCCTCGAACCCCGAGCCGGAGGATCTCGTGAAGATCCTCAAGAAGATCGACAACGGCATGGAGGAGGAGCCGAACCCCGCGGCGGCCGACAGCACGCCCGCCCCGGCTCCGGCTCCGGAGCCGGCTCCCGTGCCGCAGAGCGGCGGCTAGGCCCTCATTCTCTTCGCTTCCTTCGTCATGGCCGGGCTCGTCCCGGCCATCCACGTCTTCGGGAACCGCCGCGGCATCAAGACGTGGATCCCCGGGCCAAGCCCGGGGATGACGGTGAGCGATAACGAGAGGACGGGGCGGCCGTCGGGCCGCTCTTCCCATTCCGCCGGTCCTCGGGCATGGAAAGGGACATGCCGCAGCCTCTCGCCACCAAAGCTCCCGCCAAGATCAACCTGACGCTCCATGTCCTGGGCCGGAGGGCGGATGGGTATCACGAGCTCGAAAGCCTCGTGGCCTTCGCGGACGTGGGCGACGATCTTCGGCTCGTGCCGGATTCCCGTCTTTCCCTGCGTGTCAGCGGCCCGACGGCCGCGTCGGCGGGGAACGAGGCTGACAACCTCGTCCTCAAGGCGGCCCGGCTTCTGGCGGAGCGCGTCGAGGGCCTCAAGGTCGGCGCCTTCCATCTGGTCAAGCGCCTGCCCGTGGCGGCGGGGATCGGCGGAGGGTCCTCGGACGCGGCGGCCGCCCTGAGGCTGCTCGCCCGGCTCAACGATCTGCCGCTGTCGCACCCCGCGCTGCGCGAGGCGGCCCGGCTCACGGGCGCGGATGTGCCGGTCTGCCTCGAACCCCGGGCCCGCATCATGCGCGGCATCGGGGAGGAGCTCGGGCCGGCCCTGGCGCTGCCGCCGCTTTTCGCCATGCTGGTCAATCCCCGCGTGCCGGTCGAGACCCCTTCCGTGTTCAAGGCGCTGGGCCTGCGGCCGGGGCAGTCGCTGGGCGGATCTCCCCATCCAGCCCTTGAGGCGGCCTCCGCCCATGCCCTTCTGCGAAGCCTGAGAGCGGCCCGGAACGACCTTCAGGACCCTGCCGGGGAGGTTCAGCCCCTGATCGACGAGGCCCTCGAGCGGGTGGCGGGGACCGAGGGTTGCCGCCTTGTCCGCATGTCGGGATCGGGTGCGACGGTGTTCGGGCTCTATGACGATGCGGCAAGCGCCGCCCGGGGCGCGGGCGTCGTTCTCCGAAGCCGCCCGGATTGGTGGGTCGCGGCGACGAGCCTGGAATAAACGGCCCGGCGCGAAAGCATATCGGTCAGCAGGCGCGTGAGAGCGGCGTGTCTGCTGAAGCGGCTCCAAGGGCCTGCCGCCGCCTGAAGTGAGCGGAACACGGGCATGAAAAAGCCGGATCATCCCCGATGATCCGGCTCTTCGCTTTCTCGGCGAAGGCAGCTTTTACCAGGCCGGGATGATGGCGCCCTTGAAGCGCTCCTCGAGGTACTTCGCGACCTCGGGGGACTGATACGATTCCACGAAGGTCTTGATCTCGGGGCGGTTCTCGTCGCCCTGCCGGGCCGCGATGAAGTTCGCGTAAGGATTGCCCTCGCGCTTCTCGACCGCGATGGTGTCCTTGCGGATGTCGAGGCCGGCGTTGAGCGCATGGTCGGTGTTGATCACGGCGGCGTCGAGATCGGGCAGGGCCCGGGGCAGCTGCGCGGCGTCGAGTTCGGAGAACTGGATGTTCTTCGGGTTCTCGGCGATGTCGAGCAGGCTCGGCGACAGGCCCTTGCCGTCCTTCAGCTTGATCAGGCCTTCCTGGGCGAGGAGGTTGAGCGCCCGGCCGCCGTTGCTCGGATCGTTCGGGATGCCGATCTTCGCGCCGCTCTGGAGCTCGGCGACGGATTTCACCTTGGTCGAATAGAGCCCGATGGGCTGCACGAAGGTAAAGCCCACCGGCACGATGTGATAGCCCCGCGCCGCGATCTGCGCATCGAGATAGGGCTTGTGCTGGAAGGCGTTGGCGTCGAGGTCCTTGCGCTCCAGCGCCTCGTTCACGAGGGCGTAGTCGGAGAAGGGCACGAGCTCGACATTCAGGCCCTTGGAGGCGGCCACCTTCTTGACGACCTGCGCCACCTCTTCCTCCGCGCCGGACATGACGCCGACCTTGATGCTTTTCTGCTGGGCGGCGGCGGGCAGCGCGGCCGCCACGACGGCGCCGAGGGCGAAGGTCGCGGACAGGAGGGCGCGACGGGTGAAAACGGACATGGGAGTACCTTTCGGGCAGAATGCGTCTGGGCTTCAACACGAAGCCGGACGGGTGGTTCGGGGAAGAGAGAAGCGATCAGGCTGCGAAGCGACGACAGCGTTCAGCCAGGGAAGGCCGATGGGGCGGCGGGGAGGCCGGCATGAAGGTCAGGCGCGTCATAGCCAATCGTTCCTCGTGAACCACGAGGCGGAAGCCGCTCGTGGCGCTTTAGCCTTTGATGACGCGGGGCAAGCTGCTCGTCTCAAATCACCGCGGCGTTGAGGCGGTGGAACAGCCTCAAGGCAGGGCGTTTTTAGACCGCTTGATTTTTATGTCAATCGGTTTGTTCTGTAAAAAGAACAGGTCAGGTATGCTCAATGGGCGCGGGCGATGCAGAAATCGACCGCCTCCAGCAGGGCCTGCTTCATGGGGCTCGACGGGAAGAGCGCGAGGGCGTCGCGGGCCATGGAGCCGTAATGGCGGGCGCGCTCGACGGTATCTTCCAGCGCCTTGTGGCGGCGCATGATCGCGATGGCCTGCTCGAGGTCGCCGTCCGCGATCTCGCCCTGTTCGAGCACGCGCTTCCAGAAGGCGCGCTCCTCCGCCGTGCCGCGGCGGAAGGAGAGGACGACCGGAAGCGTGATCTTTCCTTCGCGGAAATCGTCGCCCACGTTCTTGCCGAGGGCCGCGGCCTTGCCGCCGTAATCGAGGGCATCGTCCACGAGCTGGAAGGCGATGCCGAGATTCATGCCGTAGGAGCGGCAGGCGGCCTGCTCGGCCTTGGGCCGGCTGGCGATCACGGGGCCGACCTCGCAGGCGGCGGCGAAGAGTTCCGCCGTCTTGCCGCGGATCACGGCGAGGTATTCGTCCTCCGTCGTCTCGGTGTTCTTGGCGGCGGCGAGCTGCATCACTTCGCCTTCCGCGATCACGGTCGCGGCGGCGGACAGGATGTCGAGGGCGCGCAGCGAGGCCACTTCCACCATCATGCGGAAGGCCTGGCCCAGCAGGAAGTCACCCACGAGCACGCTCGCCTCGTTGCCCCACTTGATTCGGGCGGCGATCTTTCCCCGGCGCATGTCGCTCTCGTCCACCACGTCGTCGTGGAGCAGGGTGGCCGTGTGCATGAACTCGACGGCGGCGGCGAGTTTCACGTGTCCGTCGCCCTCGTAGCCGGAGAGGCCCGCGGTCGCCAGCGTCAGCATGGGGCGCAGGCGCTTGCCGCCCGAGGAAATGAGGTGGTTGGCCACCTCCGGGATCATGGTGACCTCGGATCCGGTGCGCGACAGGATGCTCGCATTGACCCGCTGCATGTCGGCGGCCACAAGGGAGACGAGCTTCTCGATGCCCGCATTCTTTTCAGGATGCTTATCTTCGAAAGGAACAACGACGCCCACGTCTCAAACCCGGGTTGCCGGCCGGCATGGCCGGTAGGAATATCATTCGGCGAGGCATGGCACTTTCCATGCTGCAATGCAAACGCTTGTGACAGAGGAAAGTTGTCAGCCAATGGTCGAAATCGTCCGCACCAACGATCTCGTTGTGGTTGGCTTCCTACAATCCTTATTGGAGAACGCCAATATCCCCGTTCTCGTGGCAGACATGCATATGAGCGCCCTGGAGGGCATGATCGGCGCCTTTCCCAGGCGAATCCTCGTTCCCGACGAAAACGTCGATCAGGCCCGCCGGCTCATCCGCGAGGCGGGCCTCGAAGGCGAGCTGCGCCATGAATGAGATTACGGAAGATTCTCTGTTCGACGGGGGCGTCTCCCTCGTCCAGCCCGCCAAGGGGCATCGGGCGGGCACCGATGCGGTGCTGCTGGCTGCCGCCGCTCGGGCGAAAGCCGGGGATCGGGTGCTGGATGTCGGCGCCGCCACGGGGGCGGTCGGCCTCATGGTGGCGGCGCGGAAGAAAGAGGTGCGGCTCGCTTTCGTGGAGCGGGATGCGGGCCTTGCCGATCTCTGCCGGCAGAACTGCCGGGTGAACGGCATCGAGGCCGAGGTTTTCGTGGCCGATCTTTTGGACAAGGCCTCACGCCATGCGGCTGGCCTGCGCCCGGAGAGCGCCGATCTCGTCCTGACCAATCCCCCCTTCCTGGAAGAGGGGCAGGCGCGAATCTCGCCCGACCGGGGCAGGGCGGTCGCCCATGCCCTGCCGCCCGGAGGGCTGCAAGCCTGGCTGAGGGCCTGTCTAAGCCTGCTCAAGCCGAAAGGGCGCTTCGTCCTGATCCATCGGGCGGACCGTCTGTCGGAGTGTCTTGAGGGGCTGGATGGTCCCTTGGGTGGCCTCGGCCTGCGCTTCGTGCATCCGAGCGCGGAGAAGCCCGCCATCCGCGTCCTGATCTCAGGTGTCAAAGGCAGCCGCGCCCCGCTGACGATCCTGCCGCCTCTCGTCCTCAACGGCCCAGACGGGAGCTTCACAGCCCTGGCCGGGGCCCTGCATCGGGGCGAGGCGGACCTTCTGTGAAAAGGGCGCCTTTCGGCGCCCTTCCACGACGGGTTCGTTACCAGCGGCCCGGCCTGCGGACCATGCGGCAGACCTCGATCGGGCGTCGCACCCAGCGGTAGCCGTTCCAGACCCGCCGCGACTCGACCCAGCAGCGGCGCACGGCGCGGGGAGGCGCATAACGGGGACGCCCGTAATAGGGCCGCCCGTAATAGGGTCGCCCGTACTGGACGCGCACGACCGGCGCAGGGGGGCCGTAATAGCGCTGAACCACTGGACGGTAGCCGTAGCCATAGCCCGGGTAGTAGGGCTGTGCCTCCGCCGGCTGAACCGAAAAGGCCCCGAAGCCTAGGGCCGCAAAACCAAGAAGTCCGAACATCAGCTTACGCATTCATTCTCTCCTCAACTCCGCCCAGACACCGGATTGAAACGATGTCACAACCTGGCTGTTGTCCATGATGAAGATTTAAACCACCTTAACTGAACGCAGGCCGACAATGTCCCTAACGGAATGTTCATCTTGGGAAGCCGGTCCGTCCACCCTACATAACTGCTATGGCTCAAACATCGTTCTCTTCCATGCTTCCGGCCCGCCTTCAGTTCCTCCTGCCAAGCCGGTACCGCAGCTATCCTCATCCCATCGTGCCGGTCCTTCGTCTGTCCGGCGCCATCGGGGCCGTCATGCCGCTCCGCTCGGGGCTCGCCATGTCGAACGTGGCTCAGATGCTGGAGCGGGCGTTTTCCGTTCCGGGCGCGAAGGCGGTGGCCATCGTCATCAACTCGCCGGGCGGCTCGGCCGCCCAGTCGCACCTGATCTTCAAGCGCATCCGCAGCATGGCGGAGGAAAAGAAGCTCCCGGTCCTGGCCTTCGTGGAGGATGCGGCGGCCTCCGGCGGCTACATGATCGCCTGCGCGGCGGACGAGATCTATGCGGATCCGGCTTCCATCGTGGGCTCCATCGGCGTGGTCTCGGCCGGCTTCGGCTTCCAGGAGCTGATCGCCCGCATCGGCGTGGAGCGGCGCGTGCATACGGCCGGCGAGAACAAGGCGATGCTCGACCCCTTCAAGCCGGAAAACCCGGAGGACGTGGCGCGGCTCAAGGGCCTCCAGCGCAAGATCCACGAGGTCTTCGTGGACCTGGTGCGCTCCCGGCGGGGCGAGCGGCTCAACGATTCATACGAGGATCTCTTCTCCGGCGCCTTCTGGGTCGGGGCGGAGGCGCTCGATCTCGGCCTCATCGACGGCCTGGGCGATGTCCGCTCGGTCCTGCGGCAGCGTTTCGGCGAGAAGGTGCAGTTCCGCATGATCGAGCCGGCCCGCCCGCCGCTGCTCGCACGCCTCATCGGCCGCCGCACCGTGACCGGGGGCGGCCTGATCGACCCCGCCGAGGTGGTGGGAGCCCTGGAGGAGAGGGCGACCTGGGCGCGGCTGGGGCTGTAAGCGCTCCATCGTTATCCACCCGCGCCCTTCATTCTCCCTCTCATCCTGAGGAGCAGCCGGGAGGCTGCGTCTCGAAGGATGATCCAGTGCGCTCAGGAGACGCCCTCGCCCTTCGAGACGGCCTTTCAGGCCCTCTCAGGATGAGGGCCGGGGTGATGCGACGGGGGATGGCTGCCGTGACAAGCGCGGCCATGCCCGCGGGCGCTGCTTGCGCTTGACTTGAGGCCCCCGTCATCCCAAGGGTTCGCCTGACATTTTCTTGAGACCGGACGCCATTTATGACGAGCGAACCCGCGCACATGAATCCCGCGCGCTCTTTCCAGGGCCTGATTCTCACGCTCCAGCGCTATTGGGCCGAGCAGGGCTGCGTCATCCTCCAGCCCTACGACATGGAAGTCGGCGCAGGCACCTTCCACCCGGCCACCACCCTGCGGGCCCTGGGCCCTAAGCCGTGGCGCGCGGCCTATGTGCAGCCCTCCCGCCGTCCCAAGGACGGACGCTACGGCGAGAACCCGAACCGCCTCCAGCACTACTACCAGTTCCAGGTGATCCTGAAGCCCAACCCGCCGAACCTGCAGGAGCTCTATCTCGGCTCCCTGAAGGCGATCGGCATCGATACGGCTCTCCACGACGTCCGCTTCGTCGAGGACGACTGGGAGAGCCCGACCCTGGGCGCCTGGGGGCTCGGCTGGGAATGCTGGTGCGACGGCATGGAAGTGTCGCAGTTCACCTACTTCCAGCAGGTGGCGGGTTTCGAGTGCTCGCCGGTCGCGGGCGAATTGACCTACGGCCTCGAGCGTCTCGCCATGTACCTGCAGGGCGTCGAGTCGATCTACGATCTCAACTTCAACGGCCTCGAGGGCGACCGGAAGGTCACCTATGGCGACGTGTTCCTTCAGGCCGAGCAGGAATATTCGCGCCACAACTTCGAGTACGCCGACACCGAGATGCTGTTCCGCCATTTCCGGGACGCGGAGGCCGCCTGCCGCAAGTATCTCGAGGACGGCGAGCCGAAGGCGGGCTCCAACGACAGCCGCCACCTCATGGCGCTGCCGGCCTACGACCAGTGCATCAAGGCCAGCCACATGTTCAACCTGCTCGACGCCCGCGGCGTGATCTCCGTCACCGAACGCCAGAGCTACATCCTGCGCGTCCGCGAGCTGGCGAAAGCCTGCGGCGCCGCATGGCTGAAGACCGAGGGCGGGGGCGTGGCTGCCTGAGGGATTAAGAACTCGCGCTCGTTCCCCTCCCCCTTGCGGGGAGGGGCTAGGGGCGGGGGTGCCGGCGCCTGACCGTCATAGGCTATCGCTCACACCCCCACCTCCAACTCCTCCCCACAAGGGGGAGGAGGGCACGGGCGGTGGTTCAATCGACAGAATGGATACCGGATCGACCGCAAGATGCCTTCAACCCGCAAAATCGGAACATCCCGATCTCGCGCTCTGCGTCGGAACGCAACCGATGCGGAAAAGGCTCTTTGGCGCGCCCTGAAGGCCATTCCCGTCTACGGAAGCCACTTCAGGCGGCAGGTGCCGATCGGTCCCTATGTGGCTGATTTCGCATGCCTCAAGGCGCGCCTTCTCATCGAGCTCGACGGCGGCCATCACGCCGAGGATGACGTTGCGGCGAAGGATGACACGCGGACCCGGTGGCTCGAAAGCGAAGGCTATCGGGTCATCCGATTTTGGAATGCCGAGATGACCGAGAACATGCCCGGCGTTCTCGACACCATTTACGCGGGCCTGTATGGCTCGCCTCAATCCGAAGCCGTTGCGCTTCCCACCCCACCCCGGCCCGACGGCCGACCCTCCCCCTCGAGGGGAGGGTAGAGAACGCACCGCGATGCCCGACCTCCTCCTTGAACTCTTTTCCGAAGAAATTCCCGCCCGCATGCAGCGCCGCGCGGCGGAGGATCTGAAGAAGCTCGTCACCGATGCGCTGGTCGAGCGCGGCTTCCTCTACGAGGGCGCGCAGGCCTTCGCGACGCCGCGCCGGCTCGCGCTCACGATCATGGGCCTGCCCGTGAAGGGCCAGGACGTGCGCGAGGAGCGCAAAGGGCCGCGCGTCGGCTCGCCCGATGCGGCGATCCAGGGCTTCCTGAAGGGGGCGGGGCTCGCCTCCATCGACCAGGCGAAGATCGAGAGCGATCCCAAGAAGGGCGAGTTCTATGTCGCCGTCATCGAGAAGCCGGGCCGCGCGACCACGGACGTGCTGGCCGAGATCCTGCCGCAGATCGTCAAGTCCTTCCCCTGGCCGAAATCCATGCGCTGGGGCGCGGCCTCGCGCGAGCCGGGCTCGCTCCGCTGGGTGCGGCCGCTGCAATCGATCCTCTGCACCTTCGGGCCTGAAACGGAAGATCCGGAGATCGTGCACTTTCGCGTCGACGGCATCGAATCCGGCGACACGACCTACGGCCACCGCTTCCTGGCGCCGGACCCGATCCGCGTGCGGCGCTTCGACGATTACGCGCCGTCCCTCGAGCGCGCGAAGGTCGTGCTCGACGCGGACCGCCGCAAGGACATGATCCTGCACGACGCGCGGGACCTCGCCTTCGCGCAGGGCCTCGAACTCGTCGAGGACGAGGGCCTGCTGGAGGAGGTCGCCGGACTCGTCGAATGGCCGGTCGTGCTCATGGGTTCCTTCGACGAGGCCTTCCTGGACATCCCGCCGGAGGTGATCCGCACCACCATCCGAGCGAACCAGAAATGCTTCGTGCTGCGCGACCCCGCCACCGGCAGGCTCGCCAACAAGTTCATCCTGGTGTCCAACCTCGCCGCCAGCGACGGTGGCAAGACGATCGTCGGCGGCAACGAGCGCGTGGTGCGCGCGCGCCTCTCCGACGCCAAGTTCTTCTGGGAGACGGACCAGCGGGTGAAGCTGGAAGACCGCCTCGAAAAGCTCAAGAGCATCGTGTTCCACGAGAAGCTCGGCACCCAATACGAGCGGGTGGAGCGCATCGCGGCGCTCAGCCGGGAGCTTGCTCCCATCGTGGGCGCCGATCCTGCCCTCGCCGAGCGCGCCGCGCGCCTCGCCAAGGCCGATCTCGTGACGGAGATGGTCGGCGAGTTCCCCGAGCTGCAGGGCCTCATGGGCCGCTATTACGCGACCCTGCAGGGCGAGAACCCGTCCGTCGCGGCCGCCATCGAGGAGCATTACAAGCCGCTTGGCCCGTCCGACCGCGTGCCGACCGATCCGGTCTCGGTCACGGTCGCGCTCGCCGACAAGATCGACACGCTAGCGGGCTTCTGGGCCATCGACGAGAAGCCGACGGGCTCGAAGGACCCTTATGCGCTGCGGCGCGCGGCCTTGGGCGTGATCCGGCTGGTGATCGACAATGACCTGCGGGTCCGCCTGCTTCCGGCCTTTGCGGCAGGGACCCGCCAGCTGAAGGTCGAGGGTGCGACGACGGATGTCGGCAGCGACCTCCTCTCCTTCTTCGCCGACCGCCTGAAGGTCTATCTCCGCGACCAGGGCGCGCGCCACGATCTCATCGACGCCGTGTTCTCGCTCGAAGGCCAGGACGACCTGCTGATGATCGTGCGCCGTGTGGAGGCGCTCGGGCGCTTCCTCGACACGGAGGACGGCGCGAACCTGCTCGCGGGCTTCCGCCGGGCGGCCAACATCCTGCGCATCGAGGAGAAGAAGGACGGGCGCGCCTATGGCGAGGCGCCCGATCTCCAGATCGTGAGCGATCACGGGCTGATCGAGGAGAAAGCGCTGGCGGTGGTTCTCGATGGGTCGAAGCGTGAAGCGGCGGCGGCCGTCGAATCGGAGGATTTCGAGGGCGCGATGCGCGCCCTGTCGCGCCTGCGCCAGCCGGTGGATGCCTTCTTCGACAAGGTGACGGTGAACGCGGAGGATCCGGCCCTGCGGGCGAACCGCCTGCGGCTCCTCAACAGCATCCGCGAGGCGACCCGCACGGTGGCCGACTTCTCCCGGATCGAAGGGTAATAGCGTTAATTCCTATAAGAGTGTTGCAAGCGGGGCACAGCCAAAAGCCCCGCTTGGCCCTAGCTAGGCGTCGACATCTTCTCTGGTAGATTCAAGTCATGATCCGACGCCTGATTCTCGGCGCTCTCCTGAGCGCCTCGCTTGCCGCCTGCCAAACCGCCCAGCAGCCGTCCGCTCCCGTCGCCGCTGCGACGGACGATTATGCGGCCTGGTATATCGGCTCCATGCCCGACAAGCCCTTCGACGTGCCGCTGGTCGACCGCCGCAGGATGGACGCGAAATACGCCAGGCAGACCGTGACGTACGAGGGGCCTGAGAAGCCCGGCTCCATCGTGGTCGATATCGACGAGCGCCTGCTCTACCTCGTGCAGCCGGACAAGAAGGCGATCCGCTACGGCGTCGGCGTCGGCAAGCAGGGCTTCTCCTGGAGGGGCGTGGCTTCCGTCGGCCGCAAGGGCGTGTGGCCGTCCTGGACGCCCACCAAGACAATGGTCGGGATCAAGCCCGACCTGCCGCGCTACCGCGAGGCCGGGCTCGACAATCCGCTCGGCGCCCGCGCCCTCTATCTCTACCAGGGCGGCCGGGACATCCTGTTCCGCATCCACGGCACCAACGAGCCCTGGAGCATCGGCGAACAGATGTCCTCGGGCTGCGTGCGCATGCTCAACGAGGACGTGGTGGACCTCTATGAGCGCGTTCCCGTCGGCACGACCGTCTACGTGAAGCGCAACGGGCGCTACCGGGTCTGACCGCACGGACTTCGAGACGCGATGGCCGGGCATGTCCCGGCCATTTTCATTTTCGGGCTGTCCGCGACGCCAGATCATCGCTCCGAAGTCCTGGGCTCATCGAAAAGCCTCCTTTCTTTGCAACAAAGGAACCTTGGCTGTTCAGCTTGCGTTTGGGAACCAGATGCTTCAAGCCAATCCTGCGCTGCAGCAGGGTGTTCACGAGCCAAGGGGTAAAGCGATGACGCAGTGGGTCTATACCTTCGGGGACGGCAAGGCCGAAGGCCAGGCGGGGATGAAGAATCTGCTTGGAGGCAAGGGAGCGAATCTCGCCGAGATGTCCAATCTCGGGCTGCCGGTTCCCCCGGGCTTCACCATCACCACGGAAGTCTGCACCTACTACTACGACCACGGCCGCTCCTATCCCGAGGAGCTGAAAGGTCAGGTCGAAAAGGCTCTCGATTTCGTGGGCAAGCTCACCGGCCGCACCTTCGGCGATGCCGCGAACCCGCTGCTCGTCTCCGTCCGCTCCGGCGCGCGCGCGTCGATGCCCGGCATGATGGACACGGTGCTCAATCTCGGCCTCAACGACGTGACCGTCGAGGCGCTGGCCAAGGGCGCGGGCGACGAGCGCTTCGCCTACGATTCCTATCGCCGCTTCATCACCATGTATTCCAACGTGGTGCTTGGGCTGGAGCATCACCATTTCGAGGAAATCCTCGACGAGTTCAAGGACCGCAAGGGCTACACCCTCGACACGGATCTCACCGCCGCGGATTGGAAGGGCCTGATCCCGCGCTACAAGGCGCTGGTCGAGAAGGAGCTCGGCAAGCCCTTCCCGCAGGACCCGCAGGAGCAGCTCTGGGGCGCCATCGGGGCCGTGTTCGGCTCCTGGATGAACAACCGCGCCATCAAGTACCGCGAGCTGCACGACATCCCGGCAAGCTGGGGCACCGCCGTGAACGTGCAGGCCATGGTGTTCGGCAACATGGGCGAAACGTCGGCCACCGGCGTCGCCTTCACGCGCAATCCCTCAACCGGCGAGAAGCTGCTCTACGGCGAGTTCCTCATCAACGCTCAAGGCGAGGATGTGGTGGCGGGCATCCGCACGCCGCAGGACATCACGGAAGCCGCGCGCATCGCGTCGGGCTCCGACAAGCCCTCCATGGAAAAGGCGATGCCACAGGCTTACGCCGAGCTCGTGCGCATCTACGGCATTCTGGAAAAGCACTACCGTGACATGCAGGACATGGAATTCACGGTGGAGAAGGGCAAGCTCTGGATGCTCCAGACCCGCAACGGCAAGCGCACCGCGAAGGCGGCGCTCCGCATCGCGGTGGAGCTGGCCTCCGAGGGCCTGATCACCGAAGAGGAGGCGATCACCCGCGTTGAGCCTGCCGCGCTCGATCAGCTCCTGCATCCGACCATCGACCCGAAGGCCGACCGCAAGATCCTCGCCTCGGGACTGCCCGCCTCGCCGGGCGCAGCATCGGGCGAGATCGTGTTCAACTCGGACGACGCGGAGGCCGCCAAGAAGGCGGGCCGCAAGGTCATCCTGGTGCGCGTCGAGACCTCGCCGGAGGACATCCACGGCATGCATGCGGCGGAGGGCATTCTCACCACCCGCGGCGGCATGACCTCGCACGCGGCGGTGGTCGCGCGCGGCATGGGCAAGCCCTGCGTGTCCGGCGCGGGCTCGATCCGCGTCGATTATCAGAAGCAGACCATGACGGTCGCGGGCCAGACGCTGGGCAAGGGCGAGATCATCACCATCGACGGCTCGAACGGCCAGGTGCTGCTCGGCCAGGTGAAGATGCAGGAGCCGGAGCTGTCGGGCGAGTTCGCCACCCTCATGGGCTGGGCTGACAAGGTGCGCAGCATGAAGGTGCGCGCCAATGCGGAGACGCCGCTCGACGCCAAGACGGCCCGCAATTTCGGCGCGGAGGGCATCGGCCTGTGCCGCACGGAGCACATGTTCTTCGAGGGCGATCGCATCGTGGCCGTGCGCGAGATGATCCTGTCCGACGACGAGGCGGGCCGCAGGGCCGCGCTCGCCAAGCTCCTGCCGATGCAGCGCAAGGACTTCGTCGAGCTGTTCACGATCATGAGCGGCCTGCCCGTGACGATCCGCCTTCTCGATCCGCCGCTGCACGAGTTCCTGCCGCATACGGATGAAGAGATGGAGGAAGTGGCGAAGTCCATGAATGCCTCCGTCGACAAGCTGAAGCATCGCGCCCGCGAGCTGCACGAGTTCAACCCCATGCTCGGCTTCCGCGGCTGCCGTCTCGCGGTGGCCTATCCTGAGATCGCCGAGATGCAGGCGCGCGCCATCTTCGAGGCCGCCGTGGAGGCCGGGAAGACGACCGGCAAGCCCGTGGTGCCGGAGGTGATGGTGCCGCTGGTGATGACGAAGGCGGAACTCGATCTGGTGAAGGAGCGCATCGTCGCCATGGCGGAGGCTGTGGCGAAGGAAAGCGGCGTCACGGTCGAGTACCAGGTCGGCACGATGATCGAGCTGCCGCGCGCGGCCCTGCGCGCGGGCGAGATTGCGGAATCGGCGGAGTTCTTCTCCTTCGGCACCAACGATCTCACCCAGACGACCCTCGGCATCTCCCGCGACGACGCGGCGTCGTTCCTCGGCGCGTACACGCAGAAGGGCCTTCTGCCGTCCGATCCCTTCGTCTCCATCGACCAGGAGGGCGTGGGCGAATTGGTGAAGCTCGCGGCCGAGCGGGGCCGCAAGACACGCGACGGCATCAAGCTCGGCATCTGCGGCGAGCATGGCGGCGATCCGGCTTCGATCCATTTCTGCCAGTCGGTCGGCCTCGACTACGTGTCGTGCTCGCCCTACCGCGTGCCGATCGCCCGCCTCGCGGCCGCGCAGGCGGCCCTCGGCAACAAAGCCGCGAGCCAGGCGTGAGATCGATGGCATTGTCGCGCGGCCGTGTGCTCTACCTGGTCGCGATGCTGGTATCCGGCATCGTGATCGGGCTCATCGTGGCGCCCCGGCCGGAACTGCGGCAGGCGTCCCTGTCGCCAGCCTTCTGGCCCTTCGCCGTTTCGCTCGTGCTGGAACTCGTTCTCGGGCAGGCGGTGGCGCGCGGCAAGGCCGAACCGCTCACCATGGGTGACCGGTTCTTCGGCGTGTTCGGCGCAGGCCTCGTCATCCTCGGCATCATCAGTCTCGGAGATTGACCCAATGACCATGCACAAGGGCTCGTGCCATTGCGGCAGGGTGACGTTCGAGGTCGAGACCGATCTCGAACAGGTCATCGAGTGCAACTGCTCGATCTGCCGCAAGAAGGGCTATCTGCTGACATTCGCCCCGCGCGAGGCGCTGACCGTGAGCGGCGAGGAGAACCTGTCCACCTATACCTTCAACACGCATACGATCCGTCATCGCTTCTGCGCCAACTGCGGCGCGGCGACGTTCGGAGAAGGCAAGCAGCCGACGGGCGAACCCATGGTGGCGATCAACGTGCGCTGCCTGGACGGGATTGAGCTGTCGGAGCTGAAGCCCATGCCCTTCAACGGGCGGGATCGATAGGGCGGAAAGGCTCCACTCCGTCATGCCGGATCGGCCGACGGAGTGGATTGCGCGCGCAGCGATGGTTCAGGCCGCCGCTGCGTTCGACCGACGCAGGCCCACGAACTGGAACTCCGCATACATCAGCACGGCCAGCGCCTGCAGGATCACGAAGGCGTAGCCGGCGCTCGTCGGCGTCACCCATCCGCTCAGCAGGAGCAGGATGCTGTCCGCGGCCCACAACGCGTTGCCGATCACGACGGTCCACACGATCATCCTGTTCAGCTGCTCGCGCAGGCTGAGCCAGGCGAGCAGGGCGACATAGGGCAGCAGGACGGCGCCCGCGGCGCGCAGGAGCCCCTCCGGCAGCCCGAGCCTATGGCTCAGAGGTCCGGCTCCGAGAAGCATCAGCAGGCCGAAGGCGGCGCTCGTGGTGGCATCGGCCAGCAGGGCCTGGCGAAGAAGTGGGGAGTGGTGGATCGTCGTCATGGCAAGCTCCTCTCGAAGTCCGTCGGTCATTCCGACCGGCTTCGAGGATCGCGTGGCGAGGGAAGGCCGTCGATTACCTCGCAGGTCATGGAGCTGGACCGCGCACGGCGCTATGGTGGCTTTCATGAAACAGACGAACGCAAGTCCCGCCGTCCGGCATTTCGGCGATTTCCTGCGCGAATGGCGCCAGCGCCGCCGCATGAGCCAGCTCGACCTCGCGCTCGAGGCCGAGATCTCCACGCGGCATCTGAGCTTTCTCGAGACCGGCCGCTCGCAGCCGAGCCGCGAGATGGTGCAGCTTCTGGCGGAAAAGCTCGACATGCCTCTGCGCGAGCGCAACGTGATGCTCACCGCCGCAGGCTTCGCGCCGGTCTATTCGGAGCGCTCCCTGGACGACCCGGCCATGCGGAGCATGCGCGAGGCCGTCGATCTCGTGCTGAAGGGGCACGAGCCCTATCCCGCCCTCGCCGTCGACCGGCACTGGTCCCTCGTGGCCGCCAACGACGCGCTGCTCCGGCTCGTGCGGGGCGTCGACCCGGCGCTTCTGAAGCCGCCCGTGAACGTGCTGCGCCTGAGCGTTCATCCGATGGGCCTCGCCCGGCGGATCGTGAATTTCACGGTCTGGCGCGACCATCTCGTCGCGCGTCTGCATCATCAGGTGAACGTGACGGGCGACGCGGTGCTGTCGGCCCTGATCGAGGAACTGCGCGCCTATCCTGTTCCGGACGCCGCGAGGCACCCGCCCGGTCCGCCGCGCGCCCGCGATGACCACGCGGGCATCGTCGTTCCGCTCGAACTGATGACGGAGGAGGGCAGTCTGCTGACCTTCTTCAGCACGACGACGATCTTCGGCACGCCGGTCGACGTGACCCTGTCGGAACTCGCCATCGAGGCTTTCTTTCCCGCCGATCCGGAGACGGCGAGCGCCCTGCGGCGCATGGCGAAGGCGCGTCCGGCCGCCGCAGGCGCCTGAGGCCGGGAGGGGATCCGTTTTAACCACCCATCAACCTTAACCCCGGATAACCATAAGTAACGGAAGCCTTTTGTCCGATGATTTCCTGGTTTGAGTGGGTGTTCGCGTGCGTTTTCGGAATCGTCGTTCTCGGGTGAGATGGATCTGCGCCACGACGGCGCCTTGGGCGCTTGCGACCGGCCTCCTGATTTCGTTTACCGCTTCCGCCAGCAACGATCCCCAGGCCGGCGTGAGCTTCGCCGCCCGCGGGCCCCTGGCGCGCCTGACCCAGACCGAACTCGTGCCCGCCATCACCAGGTCGATCGCCGGGGGGCGGCTCGATCTCGAGCGCGACGTGCTGCGCTTCGTGCCCCGTTACGACCTGCCCGACGACATGGTGAGCACCGTGCCACCCAAGGACGACCGCAAGGCGAATGCCACCGGTCCCGACCCGGTGGTCGAGCGTTCCGGCAAGGGCGATCCCATCGTCGCGCCCCATGTCACCCTGTCGCTGCGGGCGAGCCAGCTGCGCCCGGATCTCGCGCAGGCCGGCGGCTCGCGCCTGCTCTTCGGTCAGGACGAGCGGCTTCTGCCGCCCACGATCCTCATGGAGGGCGAACTGGAAGCCCCCGAGATGGAGCAGGGCTTCGAGCCCTGGGAGGCGCCGGAATTCACCACCACCCGTCAGTCGGTCTCCGTGCAGTCGCCCGCGGCCGCCGCGGCCGGTTCGACCGGTGCCGCCGCCAGCCTCACGACGCCCATGGTCAAGCGCGCCGTCACCCTGTCGTCGGCGACGCCCGCCCCGATGGAGGCGACCCCCATCGAGATCGCCGCCGCGCCCGTCTCCCTGCAATCGCCGCGCCTCGACCGCTACGGCGCCGGCACGAGCCTCGTGCCGAAATCGGGCGACGTGGCCGCTCCGCGCTACGCGGATCTGATCGATCCCGACAACCTGAACAAGGAGCAGCGCTGCCTGGCGGAGGCCGTCTATTTCGAGGCGCGCAGCGAGCCCGAGGAGGGCCAGGCCGCCGTGGCGCAGGTGGTGCTCAACCGCGTGAAGAGCGGCCTTTATCCCACGTCGATCTGCGGCGTCGTCTATCAGAACCGTCACCGCCATCTCGCCTGCCAGTTCACCTTCGCGTGCGAGGGCAAGGCGCTGCGCATTAACGACACCGTGTCCTGGGAGCGGGCCAAGCGGGTCGCGAGCGCCGTGCTCGAAGGAAAGACCTACCTGGCGGACGTGGGCGGGGCCACCCATTACCACGCGAATTACGTGCGTCCCTATTGGGCGCGCCGCCTGAAGAAGATGGACGTGATCGGCCGCCATATCTTCTACAAGCTGAAGCCGGGTCAGACCTGAACGGCGGCATCCCGATCAGTCTGGATCCCGGGCCTCCGCGGCGATGCTGCGGGGGCTTTCCCGGTCCTTCCCGGTCATCGTCCCGCCCGCTGCATGGAGCGGCGCCAAGGGTCCGGGATTCGCTTTAGCGTACGGGATCCGTTTTCGCGGCCCCGGAACCAGCTTCCATCTTCAATTCATCGAGGCGCGTTGCCGCTTCGCACCGTCACGTGCGCCAGCGCACGTGAGCCGCCCTTGCCGAAACGTTCTGCTATTATATTTCGCTGCGTGCAGTCCAACCCGAGAGCTTCCTTTTGGAAGCCGATACAAGGAGATGATGATGGCTCTGCACGACATCAGCGAGAACCGGAACCTGATGGTTCCCCTGGGGCCCACCGACGAACTCGTTCTTCATGAGGGCGTGATTCTGGATCCGCGGGGGACAAGGGGCCTTTACGGCATCTTCCGCTTGGATAACGGCCACAGCAAGATCACGATCCATGGATCCGTTCTGGCGAACACATATGCCATCGATCTCGGCCAGGAGAACGATGGGACCCAGGACATCGTCGACATCAGTGCGACCGGACGGCTCCTCAGCGGAAGCGGGAACGCGATCCAGCTCTCCGATGGAACGGTCAACAATCACGGCCTGATCGAAGGCGGTGTGTTCTCATGGAACAGCCTGACCCTGCTCAATACGGGCCACATTTCGAAACTCGGCGGATCCGCTCAGCCGACGGCCGTCTTTACCCATGGCGGACAGGTGACCGTCATGAATGCCGCTTCCGGGGTCATTGAAGGAGGCAGGTGGGGCATCAGCGGTTCGGATTTCGGCGATACCGTCACGAACGACGGGACGATCAGGTCCGACGGGGCGGCCGTCGTGTTGGGGGGCGGCGACGATCTCTACGATGGCCGCAACGGCATCGTCACCAACTTGGCCGGAACGGCCATGGGCGTCATCTCCATGGGCGACGGCAAGGACACGGTTTATGGCGGCGCCGGGCGTGAGCACATCCTCGGCGGGGCCGGAGACGACATTCTGAACGGCGGCGGAGGCAACGACCGCCTCGAAGGCGGAGCGGGAAACGACACGTATTATGTCGATCATCCAGACGATCTCGTCATCGAGGCCGCGGGCGAAGGCACCGCCGATCACGTCTACGCGGCCGTCACGCACCGTCTGAGCGATCACGTTGAGAATGCAACGGCGATCGGCTCGTCCGCGGTCGACCTGACCGGCAACAACCTCGGCAACATCCTCAAGGGCAATGCCCGTGCCAACAGGATCCACGGTGGCAACGGCCATGACACCCTGATGGGCGAGGCAGGCAACGACCGGCTTTACGGCGACGGTCACAACGATCGATTGCTCGGCGGCACCGGCCACGACAGCCTGTCGGGCGGATCCGGCAACGACGTGCTCTATGGCGGCGCGGGCAACGACGTGCTCACCGGCGGCGCGGGCAAGGACATCTTCGTGTTCGACAAGGCTCCGAATCGCAGCACCAACAAGGACCGGATCATGGACTGGTCGGCCAAGGACGACACGATCCGGCTCGAGAACGCGGTCTTCAAGGCGCTCAAGAAGACCGGCA